>Ga0209698_10000328_pt1 | contig 53498 bp, 49 predicted proteins | sample LitLauG_LLR_2012_FD_187203 | JGI IMG/M metagenome (GOLD analysis project Ga0209698, IMG submission 187203) | Freshwater sediment microbial communities from Pennsylvania, USA - Little Laurel Run_MetaG_LLR_2012 (SPAdes) (version 2) | ecosystem: Environmental > Aquatic > Freshwater > Creek >...
CCTCTGCCGCCCTCCCGTGTCGATCGCCTCCCCCACCCGAGCCCCCGACCGCTCGACCGGTGACCTGGCCGTGCTGCTGGAGCCGATCGCGGCCGACCTGCAGGCGGTCGACCGGATCGTGCGCGAACGGCTGCATTCCGAAGTCGCGCTGATCGGCACCATCGCCGACTACATCGTGGGCGCCGGCGGCAAGCGCCTGCGGCCGGCGGTGCTGCTGATGGTGGCGCGGGCGCTGGGCTACCGCGGCCCGGCCCACACGGTGCTGGCCGCGGTGATCGAGTTCATCCACACCGCCACGCTGCTGCACGACGACGTGGTGGACGAGTCCGACCTGCGGCGCGGGCGGCCGACCAGCAACGCCGCGTTCGGCAACGCGTCCAGCGTGCTGGTGGGCGATTTCCTGTACTCGCGCTCGTTCCAGATGATGGTCGACGTCGACAACATGCGGGTGATGCGCATCCTGGCCGACGCCACCAACCGGATCGCCGAGGGCGAGGTGCTGCAGTTGATGAACATCCACGATCCGACCGTCGACGAGGCCCGCTATCTGCGCGTGGTCCAGTGCAAGACGGCCACGCTGTTCGAGGCGGCGGCCCGCATCGGCGCGGTGCTGTGCGATGCGGAGCCCGCGCTGGAACAGGCCTGCGCGCGCTACGGGGCAGCGCTCGGCACGGCGTTCCAAATCATCGACGACGTGCTGGATTACGACGGCGATCCGCACGATATCGGCAAGCGCGTGGGCGACGACCTGCGCGAGGGCAAGGCGACATTGCCGGTGATCCATGCGCTGCAGCTGGCCAACCCGGGCCAGCGCGCGCAGGTCGAGCAGGCGATTCGCGACGGCCGGGGCGACTTCGCCGAGATCGCGCGCATCGTGCACGTGCACGGTTCGATCGAGTACGCGCGGCGGCGCGCCCAGCTCGAATCGGCCGCCGCCGCCGAGGCGGCGCGGGCGCTGCCGCCGTCGGTGTTTCGCGACCGTCTGTTAGACTTGGTTTCGTTCGCCATGCGGCGCGACCGCTGAAGCGTCCGGGGCATTCGCAACAGCAGCGCCCGCTGCGCCAGCGAGGTGTCCGGGAGGGCCTGGCATCGCACGGGGTGTAGCTCAGCCTGGTAGAGTACTGCGTTCGGGACGCAGGAGTCGGAGGTTCAAATCCTCTCACCCCGACCAGCTTTTTTCCGTCCGTCCCGGCGCGTGACCGTTTCCGTCCGGCCGCGTCCGCCGCTCCCGACTTTTCCGACCGTCCCGCGCTGAGGCCCGGTGGAACACCTTCCGCTCTGGGCCCAGATCGGCGCGCTGGTCGCGCTGCTGCTGATCTCGGGCTTCTTCTCGATGGCCGAGACGGCGATGATGGCGCTGAGCCGCATCCGCCTGCGCCACCTGGTCCGGCAGGGAAGCGTCGCGGCCAAGCGCACGCAGGGGCTGCTGGACCGCACCGACCGCCTGCTCAGCGTGATCCTGATCGGCAACGCGTTCGCCAACGCCGCCATCACGGCGCTGTTCACCGCGCTCACGCTGCTGTACTTCGGCAACCACCACTGGAACCTGGCGATCGCGACCGTGGTGATCGCATTCGCGATCCTGGTGTTCTCCGAGGTCACCCCGAAGGTGCTCGGCGCCAGCTACCCGGAACCCCTGGCTCTGCTGTCGAGCTCGATCCTGAAGTTCCTGTCCTGGCTCGCCACGCCGGTGGTCTGGTTCGTGAACCTGTTCGTCCACGCGATCCTGTGGGGCTTGCGCGTGCCGGAAGCCGGCGCGCGCGCCTCCAGCCTGACGTCCGACGAGATGCGCACCGCCGTGCTCGAAAGCGGCTCCTTCATCCGCGGCAAGCACCGCACCCTGCTGCTTAACGTGTTCGACCTGGAGCAGCTGACGGTGGACGACGTGATGGCGCCGCGCGCGGCGATCGAGGCGCTGGACCTGGAGCAGCCGATCTCGGCCCTGATCGACCAGCTCACGTCCTGCTACCACAACAAGCTGGTGGTGTACGAGGGCGACATCAGCCGGGTGCAAGGCGTGCTGCACGTGCGCAAGCTGCTGGCGGTGCTGTCGGCCGGGCCGCTCACCCACGAGGCGATCCGCGAGCTGCTGGCGGCGCCCTACTACATTCCGACCGGCACGCCGCTCCTGCAGCAGCTGCAGATGTTCCAGGAGAACCGCCAGCGCCTGGGCCTGGTGGTCGACGAGTACGGCGAGCTGGAAGGCCTGGTGACGGTCGACGACATCGTGGAGGAGATCGTCGGTGAATTCACGACGCCGGCGCCCGGGACCGGCCAGTCCGGGGTGCGCTGGGGGCCGTCGGGCCAGACCGTGGTGGACGGCGCCGTGCCGCTGCGACTGCTGAACCGGCGCCTGGGCCTGATGCTGCCGCTGGACGGGCCCAAGACGCTGAACGGCCTGATCCTGGAGCGGCTGGAGCAGATTCCTGACGGGCCGTGCTGCCTGCGGCTGCCCGGCTGCGTGATCGAAATCGTGCAGGTGCAGGACCAGTCGGTTCGCAGCGTGCGGCTGATCCGGACCGCGCCCGCCTGAGGCGCTCGGGGCCTGCCCCGCGCTCCGGGTTTTTTGGCCGACTGAAGCCCCTCTTTGCGGGATTTAAGCTTTACAATTCGGGGGCTTAGCGGCAGCATCTTTTCGCTTAGAGCGCGTGCGTGTGCGCGTTAATCTTCGTCTGCCGCCATACGCCCACGATGTCTGCCGTCACCCAAGGTCCGTCAACCGCCGCTGGCGCTCTTACCGGGCTCGCCCGCGCATTGGTCCAGCAGGGCCGACTGCGCCCCGACCGGGCGGAGGCGCTCGCGCGCAAGGCCTCCCAGGGCAATTCGCTGTTCATCGACGAGCTGGTCGGGATCGCCGAGACGATCGGGCTGTCGCCGATGGCGATCGCGCGGTTCGCCGCCGACACCTTCGGGCACCCGCTGTTCGACCTGTCCGCGATCGACGCCGAGCAGCTGCCCAAGGACACGATCGACAAGAAGCTGGTCGGCTCGCTGCGCGTGCTGGCCCTGCGCAAGCGCGGCAACCGGCTCGCGGTGGGCGTATCGGATCCGACCAACTACCAGGCACTGGACCAGATCAAGTTCCAGACGCAGCTGGCGGTCGACATCGTCGTGGTGGAGCACGACAAGCTGGTCCGGCTGATCGAAGCGACCACGCAGACCGCCTCCCAGTCGCTCGAGCGGCTGATAGACGACGACGTCAGTTTCGAGGACCTGCTGGCCGAAAGCCCGGAGGCGGCCGAGGAGGCCCCCTCGGCCGACGTCGACGACGCGCCGGTGGTGCGCTTCCTGCAGAAGCTGCTGCTGGACGCGATCGGCGACGGCGCCTCGGACCTGCATTTCGAACCGTACGAGAAGTTCTACCGGATCCGGTTCCGGATCGACGGGATCCTGCGCGAGGTCGCCCAGCCGCCGCTGGCGATCCGCGAGCGGCTGGTGACCCGGATCAAGGTGATCTCTCGGCTGGACATCTCGGAAAAGCGCGTGCCGCAGGACGGGCGCATGAAGCTGGCGCTGTCCGGTCAGCGCGCCATCGACTTCCGGGTCAGCACGCTGCCGACGCTGTACGGCGAGAAGATCGTGATGCGGATTCTCGACCCGTCGCAGGCCAAGATGGGCATCGAGTCGCTCGGATACGACCCGGACCAGCGCGAGTGCCTGGTCAACGCGATCAAGCGGCCGTACGGGATGGTGCTGGTGACCGGCCCGACCGGCAGCGGCAAGACCGTGTCGCTGTACACGTGCCTGAACATGCTGAACCAGCCGGGCGTGAACATTTCGACGGCGGAGGATCCGGCCGAAATCCAGCTGGCCGGGATCAACCAGGTCAACGTGAACGAAAAGGCCGGCCTGACGTTCGCCAACGCGATGCGGTCCTTCCTGCGGCAGGACCCGGACATCATCATGGTGGGCGAGATCCGCGACCTGGAAACGGCCGACATCGCGATCAAGGCGGCGCAGACCGGCCACATGGTGATGTCGACGCTGCACACCAACGACGCGCCGTCCACGCTGACGCGGATGGCCCACATGGGCGTGCCGAGCTTCAACATCGCCTCCTCGGTGATCCTGATCACGGCGCAGCGCCTGGCGCGCCGCCTGTGCACCTGCAAGCAGCCGGCCGATCTTCCGCCGGAAGCGCTGCTGGCGGCCGGATTTCCCGAGGCGGACCTGGACGGCACCTGGCAAGCGTTCCGACCGGTCGGCTGCGACCGCTGCAAGGGGTCGGGCTACAAGGGCCGGGTCGGCATCTACGAGGTGATGCCGATCACCGAAGACATCCAGCGGCTGATCCTGAAGAACTCGAGCGCATTGGACATCGCCCACCAGGCGCAAGTCGAGGGCGTGCGCAACCTGCGCATGTCCGGCCTGTGGAAGGTCAAGCAGGGCCTGACCTCGGTCGATGAAGTGCTCGGCTGCACCAACGACTGAACTCGACAAGGGACACGGAGACCAACATGGCAACCGGCGCAATGGCGCGTACACGCGAAATGGTGCGCGAGTCCCTCTACCTGTGGGAAGGTCGGGACAAGGCGGGCCGCGTGGTGCGCGGGGAAATGCGCGCCGGCGGCGAGTCGGTGGTGGCCGCTTCGCTGCGGCGGCGCGGCGTGCTGGCGACCAAGATCAAGAAGCAGACGCTGCCGCGCGGGCGCAGGATCTCGAGCAAGGACCTGGCCCTGTTCACGCGCCAGCTGTCGACCATGCTGCGCGCCGGCGTGCCGCTGATGCAGTGCTTCGACATCGTCGGGCGCGGGCACTCCAATCCGTCGATGTCCCGGCTGCTGAACGACATCCGCAGCGACGTCGAGACCGGCACCAGCCTGAACCAGGCCTTCCGCAAGTACCCGCTGTACTTCGACGCGCTGTTCTGCAACCTGGTCTCGGCCGGCGAGCAGGCCGGCATCCTGGAGACCCTGCTGGACCGCCTGGCGACCTACCAGGAAAAGACGATCGCGCTGAAAAGCAAGATCAAGAAAGCGCTGTTCTACCCGACGATGATCATCCTGGTCGCCATCCTGGTCACCTCGATCATCATGATCTTCGTGATCCCGGCATTCAAGAGCGTGTTCACCAGCTTCGGCGCCGACCTGCCGGCGCCGACCCTGATCGTGATGGCGATGTCCGACTTCTTCGTCAAGTACTGGTACCTGCTGCTGTTCGGCACGCTGGGTGCCGTGTATTTCCTGTACCAGTCGTGGCGCCGTTCGCCCACGGTGCAGATGGCGGTCGACCGCATGCTGCTGCGCCCGCCGGTGATCGGCGCGCTGATCCACAAGGCGACGGTGGCGCGCTGGACGCGCACGCTGGCAACCACGTTCGCGGCCGGCGTGCCGCTGGTGGAGGCGCTCGATTCGGTCGGTCCGGCATCGGGCAACGCGGTCTACAAGGAAGCCACGCGCCAGATCCAGAACGAGGTCAACATCGGCACCAGCCTGGCGCAATCGATGCAGAACTCGGGGGTGTTTCCCCCGATGGCGGTCCAGATGACCGCGATCGGCGAGGAGTCCGGGTCGCTCGACACCATGCTGTCCAAGGTGGCCGACTACTACGAGCGCGAGGTCGACGACACCGTGGATGCGCTGGCCAGCCTGATCGAGCCGCTGATCATGGTGGTGCTGGGCGGCATCATCGGCAGCATCGTGGTTGCGATCTATCTGCCGATCTTCAAGCTCGGCCAGGTGGTCTGATTCCGGCGCGGCCGCTTCCCGATCCGGCCGTGCCGTGAACGCCCCGATCGAGGCGCTGTTCCCCTGGGGCGCCGCGCTCCTGGGGCTGGTGGTGGGCTCGTTCCTGAATGTCGTGGTGCACCGCCTGCCGCGCATGCTGCAGGCGCAGTGGAAGGCCCAGTGCGCCGAGCTGGAGGGCCGCCCGCCGCCGCCGGCACCGCGCTACAACCTGGTCCTGCCCGGATCCCAGTGCACGTCCTGCGGCCAGCCGCTGCGCGCGCGGCACAACGTGCCGGTCGTTTCGTACCTGGTGCTGCGCGGCCGCTGCGCCTTTTGCGGCAGCCCGATCGGGATGCGTTATCCGCTGATCGAGGTGCTCACGGCGCTGCTGTTCACCTGGGCCGCGGCGCATTTCGGCTGGTCGGCGGCCGGCGTCGGAGCGCTGGTGCTGACCGGGTACCTGGTGACGCTGGCGGCGATCGATGCCGACACCACGCTGCTGCCGGACGATCTGACGCTGCCCCTGCTGTGGATCGGCCTGCTGATGAACCTGCGGTCGACCTACGCGCCGCTGTCGGAGGCCGTGATCGGCGCGGCGGCCGGCTACCTGTGCCTGTGGACGGTTTACTGGGCGTTCAAGCTGGCCACCGGCAAGGAGGGCATGGGTTACGGCGACTTCAAGCTGCTGGCGGCGCTCGGTGCCTGGCTCGGCTGGAAGATGCTGCTGCCCATCGTCCTGATGTCATCGCTGGTCGGTGCCGTGGTCGGGATCGCGTTGATCGCGCTGGCGCGGCGCGGACGCGAGATACCGATTCCGTTCGGGCCGTACCTGGCCGCTTCCGGGTTCCTGATCCTGCTGTACGGCGACCGCCTGGCTCCACTGATCGGCTTCAAGTGATCTGACCATGGCCCTGACCATCGCGCTGACGGGCGGAATCGGATCCGGCAAGTCGACGCTGAGTCGGATGCTGGTCGGACAGGGCGCGGGGCTGATCGACACCGACGCGCTGGCGCGCGAGCTGACGGCGCCCGGCGGGGCCGCCATCGATGCGGTGCGCGCTCAGTTCGGAGGCGAGGCCATCGGTTCCGACGGCGGACTGGACCGCCCCTTGGTGCGGGCGCGCGCATTCTCCGACGCGCGCTGGCGCCGGCGCCTGGAGGCGCTGCTGCATCCGATGATCTGGCAGCGGGCCTGGCAGGCGGCCGCGGAACTGGCCGCCACCTGCGCCTACGTGGTGTTCGACGTCCCGCTGCTGGCCGAATCCGGTCAGCGCGACCGGCGCTTCGACCGCGTGCTGGTGATCGACTGTCCGGTCGAGCTGCAGATCGAGCGCGCGCTGCGGCGCGGCAACCTCGACCGGGCCGAGGTCGACGCGATCGTGGCCGCACAGGCGGGCCGCTCGCAGCGGCTGGCACTGGCCGATGACGTGGTTTTCAACGGGACGGGCATGGCGGCGCTCGAGGCGCGCGCGCGCCGCCTGCATGCGCTGTACCGCGACGCCGCCTCGGCGCACGGGGGCGTGTGATATCTTGAATCCCGCATTCGCGCACCCGCCGATGGAGCAGATCCAGGAAGTCCTGTACGAGTACCCGTTCACCGAGCGGGTACGCACGCTGCTGCGCCTGGAGGATCTGTTCGAGAAGCTGGACTACTTCTGCACGCAGGAGCACAACTTCTGTCACCACACGGCGCTGCTGACGCTGTTCGAGGTGCTCGAAGTGACTTCGCGCTCGGACCTGAAGAACGAGCTGCTGCAGGAGCTCGAGCGGCACAAGCAGTCGCTGCTCGCGCTGCGCCACAATCCGCAGGTCGCCGAGAACGTGCTCAGTTCGGTGCTGGCGCAGATCGACGCGGTGCAGGCCAGCCTGAACACCACGTCGGGCCGAGCCGGGCAGCACCTGCGCGACAACGAATGGCTGATGAGCATACGGTCGCGCGCGATCATCCCCGGCGGCACCTGCGAGTTCGACCTGCCGTCCTACCATGCGTGGCTGATGCGCCCTTCCGCCGAGCGCATCGCGGACCTGCAGACCTGGGTCGGCCCGCTCGCGCAATTCAGCGAAGCGCTCGGGATCGTGCTCAGGCTGCTCAGGGAAAGCGCCCAGCACAGCACCCGGGCGGCGCAGGCCGGCTCCTACCAGCAGATGCTGCAGGGACGGACCTATTCGCTGCTGCAGGTGCGCCTGGACAAGTCGCTCGGCGCGATACCCGAGATCAGCGCCAACAAGTACATGCTGTGGATCCGCTTCACGACGGCCGACCGCGACCTGAAGCCGCGCCCGTTCGAACGCGATGTCCACTTCGACCTGGCGTTGTGCTCGTTCTAGCCTGACCTCGATCGCGGCACGGTCATGGCGACGACCCGCCAAGTGAAGTGTCCGACCTGCGGCGCCCCGGTCACCTGGGAGCCGTCGAGCCGGTTCCGCCCGTTCTGCTCCGCGCGCTGCCGCACGATGGACCTGGGTGCGTGGGCGGCCGAACGGCATCGGATCGCCGGCGATCCGCTCGCAAGCGCGGCCGAACCGGGCCCGGATGAAAATGGTGATTCCCCGAAGGAAGATCCTTAGCCTGGCCCGGCGTTGCAGATTTGTGAAGCCCACGATGGCTTCGTCCATCCGGCGATTGACGGGTCACGAACCCTTTGGCAGGCTAGGCGGTGACTTGATGCATCTGGAGGCCCCGTGACCGGCACGCACACGACCGATCCCCGTTGGATCCGCGCCCTGACCGCCGCCGCGCTGAGCGCGGCCCTGGCGACCCAGGCCCTGGCCGCCTCGCTGGCGGCCCATCCGATCGCCGCCGCGGTCCGGCATGGCGACTGCGACACCGCGGTCGACCTGGCGAACCAGGCCGTGGGGACCAACGACAACCAGGCGACGTTCCTGGCCGGACGGATGCTCGACGAGGGCATCTGCGTGAAGCAGGACCTGGACGCCGCGACCCGCTACTTTGCACATGGATCGGTGCTCGGCGACCGCGCCTCGGTGCTCGAGTATGCGGCCAAGGTGGGGCTGGGCGAGGGGACCGAACAGAGCTACGAGCGGGCCGGGCAGCTGTGCCACGACGCCGGGCTCGACCCGCAGTCGCACTTGAGCCTGTATGCGCTGGGGTACGCGTGCACCGTGCGGGGCGTGGCCGGCCGGCTGCTGCGCGAGCGGGTGCCGGCGAACGCGTTCCGACCCAACAGCGGCGCGTTGCTGGTCGAATTCAACCTGGGCAACGCCGCGATGTCGATCCGCTCGACCCCCAAGGTCGAGCGCGAAGAGGAATCGACCGGATCGAAGGTGCGTCGCTTCGTCGTGGATGCGCCCAGCGCGATCGAAAGCGCGTGGCACGACGCCCTGGCCCTGGTGCCGAAGCCGGATGCCGCGCGCCTGGGCAACCAGCCGGTCGAGCTTGCGCTCGACATCGACATGACGCTCGAATCGCAGCGCAAGGACGCGATTCCAAGCAAACGCAGCCTGGACCTGCGCTCCCTGTCGGCCGGGGAAATCGGCCCGGCGGGCATTCGCTGAGTCGGCCTTCGCGGCTTCGCCGCTTCGGCGGACGGAGCTTGCCCGCCGTGGCGGCTACAGCCGCGCAGGCGGGCTGACCAGGCCGTGCACGCCCAGGCGGCGCAGGCGTGCCAGCGCCTGCGCGTCGCCCGGGTCGCTCGCGTACACGGGGATCGGCGTCGCACGGCACAGTTCGGCCAGCTCGCGTTCCGGCAGCGCAGGGACCAGCGCGAAATCGGCTCCGAGCGCGACCGCCAGCGTCAGCTCTGCGGTGTTGCGCGCGACCGCGGTCCGCCAGGGCGCCCCGTCGATCCGGAGCTCGCGCAGCGCGACCGGCTCCGATGCGTCCAACCCGGGCGGCCAGCCGAGCCGGTCCGGAAGCTCGAGCCAGCGCATCACGGGCCGGGCGGCCGGCAGCAGCGGCACCGGCGGCTCGGTGCCGGGCCGGTGGAACATCACGCGCTGTCCCTCGGCCGGCGTGAGGGTGCCGTGCCAGTCGTAGATGCGCCGAAAATGCAGGCGAACGTACGCGTGCGGATAGTCGAATTCGAACACCACCCACGGCACCGACTCGATCACCGCGATGCGCAGTTCCTCGGTCAGCTCGCGCGCCAGCGCCGCCTCGACCGACTCGGCCTGCTCGATCTTGCCGCCCGGGAACTCCCAATAGCCGGCGTAAGCGCGGGCCCCGGGCCGATCGGCGAGCAGGACGGACCGGTCGGGGCGCAACAGAACGCCTACCGCGACCGGCACAACCGTTCGCCTGGGTGCGCCCTCACCCCCGGCCCCTGTCCCGCTGGCGCGGGCGAGGGGAGAAGGGCCCGCCGGCATCTTCAGCGTCCCAGGCCGGCGCGGCCGGCGAAGTCGCGCGCGAACTGGTGCGCCACGCGGCCGGAGCGGGACCCGCGCGCCAGCGCGAACTGCAGCGCCTCGGCGCGCGCCCCCACCGAAGCGGCCGGGTCGACGCCGAAATGAGCCAGCCAGTGGTCCACGATGTCCAGGTAGTCGTCCTGCCGGAACGGGTAGAACGACAGCCACAGCCCGAAGCGCTCCGACAGCGAGACCTTCTCCTCGGTCGATTCACCCGGATGCAGCTCGCCCTCGGCGTCGTAGGCCGCATCCAGGTTCTCGCGCATGAACTCGGGCATCAGGTGGCGCCGGTTGGACGTCGCGTAGATCAGCGCGCTGTCGCCGGCGCCGGCGAGCGAGCCGTCCAGCGCCGCCTTCAGCGCCTTGTACGAGGCGTCGTTCGGCTCGAATGACAGGTCGTCGCAGAACAGCACGAAGCGCTCCGTGCGGCCGGCCAGGCGCCCCGCGATCTCGGGCAGATCGATCAGATCGTGCCGATCGACCTCGATCAACCGCAGCCCGTCGGCCGCGTAGCGCGCCAGGCAGGCCCGCACCAGCGAGGACTTGCCGGTGCCGCGCGCGCCGGTCAGCAGCACGTTGTTGGCCGGCAGCCCGCGCACGAACTGCTCGGTGTTGCGCAGGATCGCCTGCTTCTGCGCTTCCACGTGTTTCAGGTCTTCGGGCCGGATCGATGCCACGTGGCGCACCGGCACGAGCTGCCCTACCGAGGTGCCCAGGACGCTGCGCCGGTGCCACTGGTAGGCTAGCGCGCTCCAGTCGACCGGGCCGGGCGACGGCAGCAGCGGCTCCAGGCGCCGCAGCAGATCCTCGATGCGTTCGACCAGGGACGGGGGCATCGACATCGCATTCAGCTTCGGTAATCGGCGTTGATCGATACGTACTGGTGCGACAGATCGCAGGTCCACACCGTGGCGTGCGCACCGCCGCGGCCCAGCACGATGCGCACCAGGATCTCGGCGCCGCGCATCACGCGCTGCCCATCGTGCTCCCGGTAGTCCGGGTGGCGCGCGCCGTCGCGCGCGACCCACACGTCGTTCAGGTACAGCTGCACCGTCGACGGATCCAGGTCCCGGATGCCGCTGGCTCCGACCGCCGACAGGATGCGCCCCAGGTTCGGGTCGGAGGCGAACATCGCGGTCTTCACCAGCGGCGAGTGCGCCACCGCGTACGCCACGGTCGAGGCCTCGCTCTGGCTGAGCGCCTGCTCGACCAGGATCCGGATGAACTTGGTGGCCCCCTCGCCGTCGCGCACGATCGCCAGCGCCAGCTGCTGCGCCACGTCGCCGATCGCGCGCTCGAGCCCGCCGCAGCGCGGATCGTCCAGGTCCGCGATCGGAGGCGCGCCCGCACGTCCCGTGGCCGCCACCACGAACGAGTCGTTGGTCGACATGTCGCCGTCGACCGTGATCCGGTTGAACGAGCGGTCGGCGGCCCGCCGCGTCAGCTCGGCCAGCACGCCCGGGACGACGGCGGCATCGGTGACCACGAAGGCGAGCAGGGTCGCCATGTCGGGGCGGATCATGCCCGCACCCTTGGCGATCCCGGTGACGTTCACGCCCGCGCCGTCCAGCCGGCACGATGCCGACGCGGCCTTGGGCACCGTGTCGGTGGTCATGATCGTTTCGGCCGCTTCCAGCCAGCCGCCCGCGTCGAGCCGGGCAACAGCCGCCGGCAGGGCCTTCACGATCGCGTCCACCGGCAGCGGCTCCATGATCACGCCGGTCGAAAACGGCAGCACCTGGGCCGGCTCGCACCCGAGCAGTCGCGCGGCCGCCTCGCAGGTGCGCATGGCGTCGGCCAGCCCGGGCGCACCGGTGCCGGCGTTGGCGCAGCCGGAGTTGATCAGCAGGGCCCGGATCGGAACACCTGAGGCCAGGTGGGCGCGGCACACCTGCACCGGTGCCGCGCAGAAACGGTTGCGTGTGAAGACGCCCGCGGCCGAGGCCTGCTCGGCCAGACGTACCAGCAGCAGGTCCTTGCGCCCGGCCTTGCGGATGCCCGCCTGCGCCCAGCCCAGCTCGCAGCCGGCGACCGGCCGCAGGCTGCTGGCGAGGGGGGCCTGCAATCCGACCGCCATAGGCTCAGCCTTCCCGAAGTTCACGACGCGAGGTCGCACCTGGACGCACGGTCAACTAGGCGACGCGGCCGTGGCAGTTCTTGTACTTGCGTCCGCTGCCGCACGGACAGGGGTCGTTGCGGCCGATCTTCTCGCCGAAGCGCCGGAACGGCTGCGCCGCCGGCGCGGGCGGCGCCGCGACGGCAGCGGCCTCAGGGCCCGGCTCGCCCGGCGCGTTCTCGGGCGGCGGCGTGGCGCCGAATTCCTCGTGCTGGGCCCGGGCCTGCTCGACCCGGCGCTCGGCTTCCTGCTCGATGCGCGTCTCGGTGCGTTCGATCTCCTCGCGCGTCTGGATCTTCACGCTCATCAGGAAGCGCACCACGTCGGCACGGACCCGGTCCAGCAGCAGCGCGAACAGCTCGAACGCCTCGCGCTTGTACTCCTGCTTGGGCTGCTTCTGGGCGTAGCCGCGAAGGTGGATACCCTGGCGCAGGTGATCGAGCGCGGCCAGGTGCTCGCGCCAGTGCTGGTCCAGCATGTTCAGCAGGATGGAGCGCTCCAGCCCGACGAACATGGCCGGATCGACGGCCGCGCGCTTGACCTCGTAGGCCTGGTCGACCGCCTTCAGGATGCGTTCCAGCAGCACCGCGTCGTTGGCGTCCTTCTCCTCGTCGAGCCAGCGCCGGATCGGCAGCTCGATCTGCCAGTCGTCCTTCAGCACGCGCTCGAGCGAGGCGATGTCCCACTGCTCCTCGATCGTGTTTTCCGGCACGAAGCCGCGGAAAAGATCGCTGAAGAAGCCGCGCCGCAGGTTGGTCACCATCTCGGACGGATCGGCGCTTTCCAGCACCTCGCTGCGCAGCCCGTAGATCTCCTTGCGCTGCTCGTTGGCGACGTCGTCGTACTCGAGCAGCTGCTTGCGGATGTCGAAGTTGCGCGCCTCGACCTTGCGCTGGGCCGTTTCGATCGAGCGGGTCACCATGCCGGCCTCGATCGCCTCGCCCTCCGGCATCTTCAGGCGGTCCATGATGGCCCGCATCCGGTCCCCGGCGAAGATGCGCAGCAGCGGATCCTCCATCGACAGGTAGAAGCGCGATTCGCCCGGATCGCCCTGGCGTCCGGAGCGGCCGCGCAGCTGGTTGTCGATGCGCCTGGACTCGTGCCGTTCCGAGCTGACGATCTTCAGCCCTCCGGCAGCGACCACCTGCTCGTGCAGCGCCTGCCATTCGGTGCGCAGGCGCTCGACGCGCTGCTTCTTTTCCTCCTCCGGAACGTCCGGATCGGCGCGCAACTGGTCGACTTTCTTCTCGACATTGCCGCCCAGCACGATGTCGGTGCCGCGGCCGGCCATGTTGGTGGCGATCGTGATCACACCGGGACTGCCCGCCTGCGCCACAATCTCGGCCTCGCGCGCGTGCTGCTTGGCGTTCAGCACCTGGTGCTGCAGGCCGTTCTTCGTCAGGAGAGCCGACAGCACCTCGGAATTCTCGATCGAGGTCGTTCCCACCAGCACCGGCTGGCCGCGCTCGTGGCACTCGCGGATGTCCTCCAGGATGGCCTGGTACTTCTCGCGCACCGTCCGGTAGATCTTGTCCTGCTGGTCGATCCGGATCATCGGCTTGTGGGTCGGGATCACCACCGTCTCGAGCCGGTAGATCTCCTGGAACTCGTAGGCCTCGGTGTCGGCCGTCCCGGTCATGCCGGCCAGCTTGCCGTACATCCGGAAGTAGTTCTGGAAAGTGATCGACGCCAGCGTCTGGTTCTCCCGCTGGATCTCCACCCCCTCCTTGGCTTCCACCGCCTGGTGCAGGCCTTCGGACCAGCGCCGCCCCGGCATCAGGCGGCCGGTGAACTCGTCGACGATGATGATTTCGCCGTTCTGCGCCACGTAGTGCTGGTCGCGGTGGAACAGGTGGTGGGCCCGCAGCGCCGCGTTCAGGTGGTGCATCAGCAGGATGTTCTGCGGCGCGTACAGGCTTTCGCCGGCCGCCAGCAGTCCGCGCCGGGCCAGGATGTCCTCGATCTTCTCGTGGCCGGCCTCCGACACGTGCACCTGGTGCTGCTTCTCGTCGACCCAGAAATCGCCGTCGCCCTCCTCCTGCGGCTGGCGCGTCAGCAGCGGCGGGATCTCGTTCATCTTGCGGTACAGCTCGGTGCTGTCCTCGGCCGGCCCGGAGATGATCAGCGGCGTGCGCGCCTCGTCGATCAGGATCGAGTCGACCTCGTCGACGATCGCGTAGTGCAGCCCGCGCTGGCGCCGGTCCTCGGCGCGGTACTCCATGTTGTCGCGCAGGTAGTCGAAGCCGAACTCGTTGTTGGTCCCGTACGTGATGTCGGCCGCGTAGGCCACCCGCTTGTCTTCGGTCGACTGCTGCGACAGGATCACGCCCACGCTCATGCCCAGGAACCGGTACACGCGCCCCATCCACTCGGCGTCGCGGGCGGCCAGGTAGTCGTTCACGGTCACCACGTGAACGCCCTTGCCGGCGAGCGCGTTCAGGTAGACGGCCAGCGTCGCGGTCAGCGTCTTGCCCTCGCCGGTGCGCATCTCGGCGATCTTGCCGTCGTGCAGCACCATGCCGCCGATCATCTGCACGTCGAAGTGGCGCATGCCCAGCGTGCGCTTGGCCGCCTCGCGCACCACCGCGAAGGCCTCGGGCAGCAGCGCCTCGAGCGTCTCGCCGGCCTGATGGCGGCGCCGCAGCTCGCCGGTGCGCGCGGCCAGCTGCTCGTCGCCCAGCGCGGCGGTTGGCGCCTCCAGCGCGTTGATGCGCCCCACGCTGCGTTGGTAATGCCGGACCAGCCGCTGGTTGCGACTGCCGAAGATCCTGGTAAGGAAGTTGGAAGCCATCGGGGCGTCAATGCGGCTCGACCGCGGTCGATCCGGACACGCGGAGTCGCACGTGCGCGATTGGGCGCCGCCGTCGAGGTCGGGCCCGGCAGAGCGGGGAAAATTATGTCACAGCGGCCGGGCCGGCCGGCCCGGGACCGGCCACCAGGGCTTCAGGGCGCCTCGGAAGCGGCCGTCGCTGGTGTGGCGGGGTCCGCCGCAGGCACCAGCGCAGGCACCGGCGCAGCCGCTGCGGACGGCATGGCCACGGCCGGTACCGCCACGGCCTTCGGCAGCGCGGCCGCCCTGGGCGCCGCCGTTGCCGCCGCCATCGGCGTCAGCGCCGCCAGCGTCGAGCCGGGCTTCAGGCTCGCCAGGTAGCGGGTCGGATTCTGAGGCGCGCCGTTCACGTGCACCTCGAAGTGCAGGTGCGGCCCGGTCGAGCGGCCGGTGGTGCCGACCATCGCGATTTCCTGGCCCCGCCGCACGATGTCGCCGGGCTTCACGATCATCCGGCTGGTGTGCGCGTACAGCGTCTCCAGACCATTGCCGTGGTCGATCAGGACCGCGTTGCCGAACTGCGGATGCAGTTCGGCCGACGCCACCACGCCGCCGGCGGCCGCGTAGATCGGCGTGCCGACGGGAGCGGCGAAATCGATCCCGGCGTGCATCGTGTATTCGCCGCTGAACGGATCGGTGCGCATTCCATAGCCCGACCCGACGAAGCCCTCGACCACCGGCGTGTTGCGCGGAAGCAGCGCGCTGCGGGCCGCCTTGGCGACCAGATCGGCTTCCACCACGTTCATGAAATCGCTGCGCTCGTCCAGGCCCTTGCCGATGCTGTGGGCCTGGGCCTGCAGTTCGGCCATCGTCAGCGGACGCGACACGGCCGACTCGGCACCGCCCAGTCCCGGGATCTCGCGGAAGTCGAACTCCTCGGGCCGGATCCCGGCCAGCTTGGACACACGCTCGCCCAGCGCATCCAGCCGCATCAGGCGCGCCTGCATCTGGCCGATCATCTTGGCCATCGAAGAGACGTTATCGCGCAGGTACTGCTCGTCCTGGGCCAGGCGATCGTGCATCACGATCGACACCAGCTGGCTGACCGCCGGCATATCGCGCTGGGCGGCCAGCCGGAACGTCACCGCGTACAAGCCCGCCACCGCCAGCACGATCAGCGTGAAAAGGCCCAGCGCGCCCCACGCCAGCTTTGCGCGCGACAGGTTCATCGTGCGCGCGCGCGCCAGCCGCCGGTCAACGAAAATCAACTGCACGGATGCCTCCCCGCTGCGCCTGGGCGCAAAGGCGTGGCGGCTGCCGCCGTGGCAGCCGTATGGAACCCGGCCGACCGATGGACGGCAGGCTCCATAAACGGGATATCGTCACCGGATTGCCGCAAACTGATCCCCCTGACCGCACTCCGTTCGGATGACCCCGATACCCCGTCGCCTGCCGGACGCGCTGGCACAGTCGGAAGCCGGTTCGGCTCTGCTCCAGCGCTACAGCGCCTCGCAGCGCGCCGCGACCGCCATCCAGGCGGAATGCCAGAACATCGTGCCAGAGTTCGATCCCGCTCGATCCGGCGGTTGCGAACTGCGCGGCACCACACTTCGAGTGAATGCCCGGCATCCGGCACAGGTCGCCAAGCTGCGACAGGCTGTGCCCCGTCTTCTACGAATCCTTAAGCAACAGGGATTCGACGTTATCGAAATCAAAATAGGGGTACAACCGCGCGCTTTGAGTTCATCCGACCGTCATGACGCGCCCGGCCGAGCGGCTGCGGGCCCGGGCGAAGCCGCAATCCGGCGCAAGCTCGCCTCGCAGTTCGGCCCGGCATTGGAGTTTGCAAAGAAGCTGGCGCTCACACTGCCCGATTCGCCCTTACGGGCCGCGGCGCGGCGGATGGCAGCCAGCCTGTCCGTCGGGCTCGCTCGAATGCGCGAGTCAGACCAGGCGGGCGACCAGCAGCACACCGAAGAAGACGAGGCCTGACACGAGGGCGGCGCCCAGCAGGCGCAGCGCCCAGCGCAGGTAGCGGCGCTCGCCGCTCACGACGAACCGGATCGCCAGCAACGTGACCGAGACGCCGAACAGCACCAGCAAAACCCGGAATGCGGCCACCCCGGGTTACGCGAACGCCGGGCGCAGGAACGCGTCCGGCGCCGGAACGTCCTGCTCGAAGCTCACAACTTCGTAGGCCGACTGGTCGGCCAGCAGCGCGCGCAGCAGCCGGTTGTTCAGCGCATGGCCCGACTTGTGTGCCCGGTAGGCCGCAATCAGCGGCCGGCCGAGCAGGTACAGGTCGCCGATCGCATCCAGGATCTTGTGCTTGGCGAACTCGTCGCCGCTGCGCAGGCCATCGGTATTCAGCACACGGTATTCGTCCATCACGATCGCGTTCATCAGGCTGCCGCCCCGGATCAGGCCGGCGGCGCGCAGCGCCTCGACCTCGCTCACGAAGCCGAAGGTGCGCGCGGTGGCGACCGAGCTGACATACGGCTCGCGCGCGAAATCGACTTCGACATCCTGCGCGGTGGCGTCGATCGCCGGGTGAGCGAAATCGATCGAGAAGCGCAGCTTGAAGCCGAAGTGCGGTTCCAGGCGCGCCCAGCCCGCATCGCGGGCGTCGCCTTCGCGCACTTCGACCGGTTTGAGCACCCGCACGAAGCGCCGCGGCGCGTTCTGCTCCTGCAATCCGGCCGAGCGGATCAGGAACACGAAGCTTGCCGCGCTGCCGTCCATGATCGGGATCTCCTGCGCGTCGACATCGACGTAGCAGTTGTCGATGCCGAGCCCGGACAGCGCCGACATCAGGTGCTCGACCGTGCCGATGCGCACGCCCGCGCGCTCCAGCGTCGATGCCATCCGGGTGTCGCCCACCGCGCTGGCCGAGGCGGGGATCTCGACCGGCGGCTCCACGTCGACGCGCCGGAAGACGATCCCGGTGTCGGCCGCGGCCGGCCGCAGCACGAGCTCGACCTTGGCGCCGCTGTGCAGACCGATGCCGACCGTCCTTACCAGTGATTTCAGGGTGTGCTGACGCAGCATGGCGACATTCTATCCAGTCGCGGCGCCGTGCTCCGGGCTGCGAACGAGGGACGTGGCAGAATCCGATTCCGTCGTCCGAAACACTCGATTTACAGCAGGTCCGATGCGCCCGATCAGCCCGCTTCGCTGTTCCGATCCACTCGAGGCGCCGCTGGGGCGCACCGCGGGCCGCCTCGCGCGGCTTGGCGGACTGATCGCCGCCGCGCTGATCGGCGCATCCGCCGCGCTGGCCGCGTCACCGGAACCGGCGCAGGCGCGCCGCCCGGACACCGAGCGCATCGCGCCGGCGCCCAACGAGCTCACCGCGGTCGCGCGCCTGCTGGCCGGCATCGATCCGCACACCGACAGCGCGGCGCTGCAGGCCGTCGCAAAGACCGAGGCATGGCGCGCGCACCGGCGGGCCAGCCGCTACGGCGATCGGCAGCTGGCCGAACGGCTGCAGCACATGGAGAGCTGGCAGCGCGCCACGCTGCCGGCCGCGCACACGGACTCGGCGCTGCTTTACCCGTTCAGCGGACCGGACTTCGTCAACGCCTTCGCGCTGTTCCCGGATTACAAGACCTACGTGTTCTTCAGCCTGGAGGCGCCGGGCGAGGTTCCGGCGCTCACGCAGATGGACGAGCACCAGCTCGCCCAGCTGTTCGGGGACCTGCGCAGCGCGCTGAACGACCTGGTGGCGCTGAACTTCTTCATCACGCCGAACATGAAGGAGAACCTGCAGACCGACAGCCTGCAAGGCACGCTGCCGGTGCTGCTGGCCCAGATGGGCCTGCTCGGACTGACGGTCGACAGCGTCGAGCCTTTCGAACCCTGGCCCTCCTCCGCGCCGAAAGGCGCGAAGGAGGGCAAGCCCGCGCTCCCCTTGCGCGCGGTCCGGATCGAGTTCGACGGGCGCGATCAGACCCGGCGCACGCTGCTGTACCTTTCTCTGGACGTGAGCGACGGCGAGCTTCGCCACTACCCGCAGTTCGTGCCGTGGCTGCGCTCGTTCGAGCAGCCCACGGTGCTGCTGAAGTCGGCCTCCTACCTGCTGCACGGAGGCAACTTCCGCAAGGTGCGCGGCGTGGTGCGCCAGCGCGCGCGCCTGATCGTGCAGGACGACACCGGGGTGCCGTACCGGATCCTGCGCGACGACGGTTTCCAGATCTCGCTGTACGGCCAGTACGAACGGCCGGTGAAGCTGTTCGAGAACCGCTACCAGAAGGATCTGGACGATGCGTTCGCCTCGGCCGGCAACACCGACCCGGTGCCGTTTCCGTTCGGCTACAACTGGCGCAAGGAAGGCCGCTCGGGCGTGATCGTGGCCCGCCGTCCCGGAGCCGAGTCCTGAGAACCTCGGCGACATGCCGGTCTCGCTGCCGCGCCGCCGCCTGATCGCCGCCTTCGCCGCGGCTGCGGCGGCCCGAGCCGCCGCAGCCTCGACGGAGGCGACACTGCGCAGCTTCCAGTTCAGGACCGCGGACGGCGTCCGGCTGAACGTGCTGGAGGCCGGCCCGGACCAGCCCGATCCGGCCCTGCCCGCGATCTTGCTGGTGCCCGGCTGGTGCATGCCGGCCACCATCTGGCAGGCACAGCTGGCGGCGCTCGGGCCGCGCTTTCGCACGCTCGCGCTGGACCCGCGCGGACAGGGCGACTCGGAAATCCCGGTCACCGGTTACGACGCGGAGCGCCGCGCGAGCGACCTGCACGAGGCGCTGGCGCGGCTGCCGCGCGCCGTGGTGGTCGCGTGGTCGCTCGGGGTGCTCGATACGCTGAACTTGGTGAACCGCTTCGGCGACGCGCAGCTGGCCGGGCTGGTGCTGGTCGACAACTCGGTGGGCGAGCCGCCGGCGCCGCGCCCGTCCAACTTCATCTCCGAACTGCGCGCGGACCGCAGCGCCACGGTGGACCGCTTCGTGCGCGGAATGTTCGCGCACCCGCGGCCCGAGGCCGAGATCGAGCGGATCAAGCAGTCCGCGTTGCGAATGCCGCTGGACGGGGCGATCGCGCTGCTCTCGTACCCGCTTCCGCGCGAGCACTGGCGCAATATCGCGCGCTCGTTCGCCAAGCCGCTGTGCTACTGCGTCACCACGCGCTACCTGGAACAGGCCCACAACCTGCAGCGCGAGCGGCCCGCAACCCGGGTCGAGTGGTTCGAGCATGCCGGCCACGCGCTGTTCGTGGACGAGCCCGAGCGCTTCAACCGGATCGTCGGCGAGTTCGCGCAGGCGGCGTGAGGGGCTGGCAGCGCCGGCGCAGACGTGCGCGGGCCGCGCGCACAATGCCCGACGCACCTCGCGAATCGAATGTAAGGCATAAACACCACGCGACCTTCGCCGAAACGCAGTTCCTGGCGTGATGTCGGGGTCGGTTCGCCGTTTGCGTCTGTACGGACAGGAGGACCGACCATGAACCTCGACCCGGTCACTTTGTCCGCGCTTCTCGACGAGCAAATCCCGGCTCCGGCCCCTGCGGCCGGCGCGACGCCTTCGCAGCGGACGCGCAACGCCGGCCCGGAGCAGTCAGCTTCCGAACGCGTCGCGGGCGAACCCTTCTTCTGGGCCACCGGTCAGGGCCTGGTCAACCTTTCCTGACCGCCTGGGGGCAAACGACCAAACGGGTGCACTTCACAGACCGCCGGGTCGGCGTCGATCGTCCCGGCGTCCGGCTCCACCGTTCCTCCATAAAAGATCAAGCGCATCGCCTGCTGGCGTGTGCCGGGACTGTCGGCGAGCGGTTGCACCACGATATAGCTGACCTTTCCGTTCGGCCCGCATCCCATCGGGTCCGGATAGCGGTTTGCCTTGATGACCTTGAAGAGCTGCCCGGACCCGAAGGGGCCGGCGCCGGTCACCGAGTAGCTGACCACGTGTCCGATGCGGATGGTGTCCTTCGTGAACGTGAGATTCCCGATCCGGGCATTGTCAGCGGCGTTGTCCAACCAGTCGCCGCTGAGGTCCGAAAGCGGCCACGCGCCGCCGCATGACAGCAGCGCGACGAGGAAGGCGAGCGCCCGCAAACGACCCGCCCGCGCGCTGCGTCGCCCCGTTTCCGCTTCGCCAGGTCGCATTTTGATCCGATGCCTCCGTGGTGCGCCGATGTTACGGGTGGTGCGCCGGGGCCTCGTTCATCTTCGCCTTACCGGCGCAACTGCTGAAGAGGGAGGCCGTCATCTGGTTGCGCTGGTCGGGAATGCCATGCCGGCTGCAGTATTGGGCCGCGGCGGACCAGTCGGCCTTGTTGATCGCGGCATTCATCAGGGCGAAGCGACGCAGCCCCGTGGCGCGGTGATGGCGGTCCTTGGGGTGGCCGGCGCCCACGTTGTAGATCATGTCGAAAAGCGCCAATTGCGCGTTCTCCGGCAAAGCATCGAAGCCGGCATAGATCAGCTTGAGTTGCTGGTAGTCGGCCTCGACATGGCGGTCGCGCAACGATGAAGACACCGCCAGGGTGATGCGCAGGTCGGTTTGCGACCGGTAATGCCGCGACGAGAATTTCGAGGCAGCCGCCGCGCCCTTCTGCGCCGGGGCACCCGAATGCAGCTGCTTCCATGCGGCTTCGATATCGGCCGGGCTGGCGCGCTGCATCGTCTTCTCGTGGAAGAAGGGAAGGTTCCTTGCGCTGTCGCCATCGGGCAACATCGTGCCGCAGCCGACCGTCACGTAGCCTTCGCTATCCAGGTACATCCAGAGAACGGGCGTTTCCCACCGGTCGAGATCGTCCCGGATCTTCGTCATCAATGACTGCGAGATCATGCGCCCGTCCTAAACCGGATCGCGAATGCCGGATTGTCGAAGCGATCGGCGCGTCTGGAAAGTTGCCTTTGGTCATCCGCCCCAGGCGGAAGATCCCGTGCCGGATCCCTAGGCGACCCGAAAGCGGTCGACCGAGCGCTGCTCCAGCGTGTTTTGAAGGAAGAAGCGGAGCATTTCACGCGTCGCATCGGGCCCCTTGGGGTCCGTGTACGAGCCGCCCGAGCTGCCGCCGAACCACGCGTGCCCGCCGCCATGCACGCGCCAGTATTCGAGCACGGCCCGGCCGGCCGGATCGCGGTGAACGACGCGCGTATACGCGCGACCGCCCGGCACCTGGCCGCGCTCGATCGGGCCGTCGGCGCTCGTGCCGTTCTGCTCGAGCGAGCGCGATACGAGCTGATCGCTGTTGCGGGGATGCACCGTCCGGTCCCGGTCGCCGTGAAACACGATGGTCGGCGTGGGCGGCGCGTCGGAAGCCGGTTCGGAAGGTTCGCCCGAGGTTCGCGCCGGCATGCCGCGCATGGCAGCGAGCGCCGACGGAAGATCGTGCGCGCTTCCGCTCGCCAGCCCCGAGTGAACTCCCACCGCCGCGTAGATCTCCGGGTAGGCGGTCGCCAGCACGGCCGCCATGGCGCCGCCGGCCGACAGCCCGGCCACGTAAACCCGGTTCGGGTCGACGCGGTAGCAGCGCATCACTTCCTGTGTCATGCCGGCGATGATGGCCGGCTCGCCCTGGCCGCGGCGCTGGTCACCGCGCTTGAACCAGTTCCAGCAGCGCGAGCGATTGGCCGCATGGGTCTGCTCGGGGTAGAGAACGAAACACGGCTGCTCGTCGGCCAGCGCGTTCATACGGGTGCCGCGCGCGAAGGCATCGGCCGTCTGGGTGCAGCCGTGCAGCATCACGACCAGCGGCAGCCGCTGTTCCGCATAACCCGTCGGGATATAGAGCTTGTACGGGCGCACCCCCGCCTGGTTCTCGTAGGAACCCGCCACAAACTGGCCCGGCTCGCCCTGGACCACGGTCGGCTGCGGACGCGGCAAGCCGGCCAGCGCGTCGCGCCCGTGCCATCCATGAAAGAGGCCGTTGAGGCCGAAGCGGCGCGCCGCGCCGGCGTCGCCGGCGGCGGGATCGTGCTGCGGGCGCTGGCGGCCGCCACGCACCCGTCGCACAGCCGCGACCAGATCGTCGAGAATTTTCTTGATCCGCACGGGTTCCAGGCTACTCGATTCGAGCGCCACGCGTCGCGCGATGCCGCATGGTTTCCCCCGCGATCGCATTGCGCGATGCGAACCGCGCGCCGACGCGCGCGCATCCCATGGTCATGATCGGCGCGAAGCCGCCTTTCGCTGCGCCAAACGAAGGCACCTGCGCGGTGCGGCCGACCGCCTTACTTGCCGCGGCCGGTGGCGTTCACGGTGCGCCCGCGGCGATCAATCCGCCTGCTTGCGCAGGAAGGCCGGAATGTCGAGCCGCTCCGCGGGCATCTCGTCGACCGCCACCGCGCGCACCGCCGCCCCGTCACGCGAACGCCACACAGCCGGCGTATCCAGGTGGCTGTAGTCGTGGGCCGGGACCGCCGCGGAGGTCGAGCCGAGCACCGACGGGCTGCTCTCGGCGACCGGCCGCAAAACGGTCAGCGGCGCCTTCTTGGCGGCCGCCGCCTTCCCGAGGCCGGTGGCAACCACCGTCACGCGCAGCCCGTCGCCTACCTCCTCGTCGCACACGGTTCCGAAGATCACGGTCGCATCCTCGGCCGCGAACGCGCGGATCGTGTTCATCACCTCCCGCGTTTCGCGCATCTTCAGCGAAAGGCTGGCGGTGATGTTCACCAGCACGCCGCGCGCCCCCGACAGGTCGACCCCTTCCAGCAGCGGGCTCGCGACCGCTTGTTCGGCCGCGACGCGCGCGCGATCGGGACCGCTGGCGGTGGCCGTGCCCATCATCGCCTTGCCGTGCTCGCTCATCACGGTCTTGACGTCCTCGAAATCGACGTTGACCAGGCCCGGGATGTTGATGATCTCGGCGATGCCGGCGCACGCGTTGTGCAGCACGTCGTCGGCCGCCTGGAAGCAGTCGGCCATCTCGGCGTCCTCTCCCAGCACGTCCTCGAGCTTGTTGTTCAGGATCACGATCAGCGAATGCACGCGGTCCTGCAGCTCGATCAGGCCCTGCTCGGCCACCTTGGCCCGCTTGGGTCCCTCGAAGTCGAAAGGCTTGGACACCACCGCCACCACCAGGATCCCGAGTTCCTTGGCGATCTCGGCCACCACCGGGGCGGCGCCGGTGCCGGTGCCGCCGCCCATGCCGGCGGTGATGAAGACCATGTGGGCCCCCCGCAGCGCATCGGCGATGCGGTCGCGCGCCTGCTCGGCCGCCTGGCGCCCGATGTCCGGGCGGCTGCCCGCGCCCAACCCGGTCTGTCCGAGCTGGATCACGTTCTTCGCGGTGGAACGCGAAAGCGCCTGGTGATCCGTGTTGGCGCAGATGAACTCCACCCCCTGCACGCCGCGCCGGATCATGTGCTCGACCGCGTTGCCACCGGCCCCGCCGATCCCGATCACCTTGATCACGGTGCCTTGGGTTTCCGTCTCCAATATCTCGAATGGCATATGACCTCCCGTTTCCGTGCTGCCGAGTGCGCTCAAAAGTTGCCTACGATCCATTCCTTCATTCGCCTGAATGTCTGCTTCACCGAACCGGTCTGCGCGACCAGCTTGCGGCCGCGCAGCCGCTGTGCATGCGCCTCGGCCAGCAGCCCCATCACCGTCGCGAAGCGCGGATTGCGGACCACGTCGGCCAGTGCGCCGTTGTAGCCGGGCCAGCCGACCCGGGCCGGCCGCAGGAACACGTCCTCGGCCAGCTCGACGATGCCGGGCAGCAGTGCAGTGCCTCCGGTCAGCACCACGCCGCTCGCCAGCATCTCCTCGTAACCGGAATCGCGCAGCACCTTCTGCACCAGCGTGAACAGCTCCTCCACGCGCGGCTCGATCACGGCCGCCAGCGCCTGGCGCGACAGCAGGCGGGGCGCCCGGTCGCCGATGCCCGGAATCTCGATCCGGTCGCCGCTTTCGGCCAGGACCTCCTTGGCCACGCCGTGACGCAGCTTGATCTCCTCGGCATCCGGGATCGGCGTGCGCAGCGCCATCGCGATGTCGTTGGTGATCTGGTCGCCGGCGATCGGGATCACCGCGGTGTGGCGGATCGCTCCACCCGTGAAGATCGCGATGTCGGTCGTTCCCCCGCCGATGTCGACCAGCGCCGCCCCCAGCTCGCGCTCGTCCGACGTCAGCACCGACAGGGAGGACGCGAGCGGCTGCAGGATCAGGTCGTTGACCTCCAGGCCGCAGCGCCGCACGCACTTGACGACGTTCTGGGCCGCGCTCACCGCCCCGGTCACGATGTGCACCCGCACTTCGAGCCGGATGCCGCTCATGCCGATCGGCTCGCGGATGTCCTCCTGCCCGTCGACGATGAATTCCTGCGTCAGCACATGCAGCACCTGCTGGTCGGTCGGGATGTTCACTGCGCGCGCGGTCTCGATCACGCGGTGAACGTCCGGCGGCGTGACCTCGCGGTCCTTGATCGCCACCATTCCGCTCGAGTTGAAGCTCTTGATGTGGCTGCCGGCGATCCCGGTGAACACGTCGGCGATGCGGCAGGCCGCCATCAGCTCGGCCTCCTCCAGGGCGCGGCGGATCGACTGCACGGTGGCCTCGATGTTCACCACCACGCCCTTGCGCAGACCTTCCGAGCGCGCCTGCCCGAGGCCGATCACCTGGAAGCGCGAATCGGGCAGCAGCTCCGCGACCGCCACCACGACCTTGGAGGTGCCGATGTCCAGTCCGACGATCAGGTCCTTGCTGTCCGTTCTCATGGCGTGCGGGAGGCTGCGAATCCGTTCGCGTAGCGTGCGTCGATCCGGGTGGCCGGCCCGTCCAGGCGGGCCACCACCATCGGGTAAGCGGCCGCGATCGCCGCCAGGCGCTGCTGCAGGCGACCGGGCGGGTCGTCGCGACCGAGCTCCAGCTGCAGGCGGGGCGTGGCGTGCAGGCTCCAGGAGGCGCGGTCCGAGACCTGCAGCGCGGTGATCTTCATCTGCAGCGGCGCCAGCAGCGCGCTGAATTGCCGGTAGTTGCGCATGGCGTCGGACGCGTACTGGGGCGGCCCGGAAAATCCGACCAGCGGCCCGTCGGCCTCGGCCTCGGCCGGATTGGCCACGAACAGCACGCCGGCGTCCGATATCAGCCGGCCGTCGCTCCATTCGCCCACCGCGCGGTGCTCGGTCAGCGTCACGCGCAGGCGGTTGGGCCAGATGCGCCGCACCGACACGCGCGCCACCCAAGGCAGCGTCTCGAAGGCGCGGCGCACCTGATCCAGCCGGATCGTGAAGTAGTTGCCGGCCAGGCGCCCGCTGATCGCGGCCCGCACCGCGGCGCGGCTGACGTGGTGCACGTCGCCGGCGAGCTCGATGCGGCGGATGTCGAACCAGCGGCTTTGCGCCGCCTTCAGCGCCAGCGCGCCGCCGAGCAGCAGCACGCTGGCCGCCAGCAGCGAAGCGGCGGCCCAGCGCATCCAGCTCAGCCGGTTCACGTCTTCACCTCCAGCGTCGCATCCGACAGGATCCGGATCACCAGGTCGGCGAAATCCGTTCCGCGCGCGCGCGCCGCCATCGGCACCAGCGAGTGCCCGGTCATGCCGGGCGAGGTGTTCAACTCCAGCAGCAGCGGCTGCTCGCCATCCGGCCCGGGCTTGAGCATCACGTCCACGCGGCCCCAGCCGCGCGCGCCGACCACCGCGTAGGCCTGCACGCACAGGCCCTGGATGCGGCGGGCCAGCTCCGCGTCGAGCGGCGCCGGGCACAGGTACCGCGTGTCGTCCTTGAAGTACTTGTTCTGGTAGTCGTAGTTGCCCTGCGGGGCCTGGATCTCGATCAGCGGCAGCGCCTCGGCCCCGGCGCCGGCGCCCAGGATCGCGCAGGTCAGCTCCCGGCCGGCGACCAGCTCCTCGGCGAACACGCGGCTGTCGTGGCGCAGCGCGGCGGCGGTGGCCTGCGCCAGCTCGCCGCGCGCGCCCGAGGTCACCTTGGTGATGCCGATGGTCGAGCCTTCCGAGCGGGGCTTGACCACCACCGGCCCGCCCAGCTCGCGCGCCATCGCCTCGAAGTCGCTGTCCACCGTGAGCTCGCGCCATGCGGGCGTCGGTATCCCGGCCCAAACCCACAGTCGCTTGGTCACCAGCTTGTCGATCGCGATGGCCGAAGCCTGCACCCCGCTGCCGGTGTACGGAATGCGCAGCGTCTCCAGCACGCCCTGGATCGTTCCGTCCTCGCCGTAGCGCCCGTGCAGCGCGATGAACACGCGGTTGAAGCCCGCGCGCTCGAGCTCGCAGACGGTCTGGAGCCCCGGATCGAACGGGTGCGCATCGATGCCGCGGCCGCGCAACGCCTGCAGCACCGCGCGACCCGACATCAGCGAAATCTCGCGTTCCGACGAGCGCCCCCCGAGCAGCACGCCGACCCGGCCGAAGTCCTTCATGATTTCTTTCCTTGAACCCGCTGCGCCTGCGCCAGCCGGGTCGCGACCGACCCGATCGAACCGGCGCCCATCGTGATCACCACGTCGCCCGGGCGCACCGCGTCCAGGATGGCGTCCGGCACCTGCTCCACCGCCTCGACGAAGACCGGCTCGATGCGCCCGGCCACTCGCAGCGCGCGGGCGAGCGAACGGCCGTCGGCCGCCACGATCGGCGCCTCGCCCGCGGGGTAGACCTCGGTCAGCAGCAGCACGTCGGCGTCCGACAGCACCCGCACGAAGTCCTCGAAGCAGTCGCGCGTGCGCGTGTAGCGGTGCGGCTGGAACGCCACCACGATGCGGCGCCCCGGGAACGCGCCGCGCGCGGCCTCCAGCGTGGCGGCGATCTCGGCCGGGTGATGTCCGTAGTCGTCGATCAGCGTGAAGCCGCCGCCGGCGACAGGCACTTCGCCATGGCGGGCGAAGCGCCGGCCCACGCCGGTGAAGGCGCTCATCGCCTCCAGGATGGCGGCATCGGCAACCCCGAGCTCGCCGGCCACCGCGATGGCAGCCAGCGCGTTCTGTACGTTGTGCCGCCCGGGCAGGTTCAAGTCGACCGACATCGACGCCTGCCCCTGGCGCTCGACGGTGAAGCGCATGCGCGCGCCGATCGCGGTGGCGGCCACCGCGCGCACCTGGGCGGTTTGCGCAAAGCCGTACGTGACGACCGGCTTGGAAACGAATGGCACCATCTCGCGCACGCGCTCGTCGTCGATGCACAGCACCGCCCGCCCGTAGAACGGCAGGCGCGCCAGGAAGTCGACGAACGCCTGGCGCAGGCGCGCGAAGTCGTGCCCGTACGCCTCCATGTGGTCGTTGTCGATGTTGGTCACCACCGCCATCACCGGCGTCAGGTTCAGGAAGCTCGCGTCGGACTCGTCGGCCTCCACCACGATGTACTGGCCGCCGCCCAGCCGCGCGTTCACGCCCGCCGAATTCAGGCGCCCTCCGATCACGAAGGTCGGATCCAGTCCCCCCGCGGCCAGCACGCTCGCCACCAGGCTCGTGGTCGTGGTCTTGCCGTGCGTGCCGGCGATCGCGATGCCCTGCTTCAGCCGCATCAGCTCGGCCAGCATCACCGCGCGCGGCACCACCGGGATCTGGTGGGCGCGCGCCGCGACCACCTCCGGATTGTCGGGACCGACCGCCGAGGAGGCGACCACCGCGTCGGCGCCCTGCACGTGGGCCGCGTCGTGTCCGACCGCGATCGAGATTCCGAGATGCGCCAGCCGCTGCGTGACCGCCGATTCGGCCAGGTCCGAGCCGCTGACCACGTAGCCGAGGTTCAGCAGCACCTCGGCGATTCCGCTCATGCCGGCGCCGCCGATGCCCACAAAATGAATATGACGGATCGCGTGCCTCATCGCGCGATCCTTCCCGAGGGGACAGGCCCGCAGCTTCGATGCCGGAGTCGCAGCGCGCGCGAAAAGCGGGAGGATCGGCTGCGAGGGGGCCGGGCTGGCCCCCTCGCGCCCCCCCAGCCAATGAGTAACGAAGATCTCTCATCCATTTCGCGAGATCCCCGCAGTGCCTTGCACGAGCGATTCGATCGCCGCCGCCACCGCGGCGGTCGCGCCGGGATGGCCGAGCGAGCGGGCGCTCTGCGCGATGGCCAGGATGCGCTGGCGCGTCAGGCCGCCCAGCAGGCGCGCCAGCTCCGGCGGCCGGAACTCGTCCTGCGGCACGTGCAGCGCGGCCCCGCGAGCAGCCAGCAACTCGGCGTTGAAGCGCTGGTGGTCGGTGGTCGACACCACCAGCGGCACCAGGATCGCCGCCAACCCGGCCGCGCACAACTCCGACACCGTGATCGCGCCGGCCCGGCACACCACCAGGTCGGCGTCCTCGTAGCAGCGCGCGATGTCCTGGATGAAGCTGCGCACCTCGGCCGGCACGCCGGCGGCGGCGTAGGCGGCGCGCGTGGCCTCGACATGGCCTTCACCGCACTGGTGCAGCACCTGCGGCCGCTGTCCGGCGGACAGCAGGGCCAGCGCCGCCGGCACCGTTTCGTTCAGCACGCGCGCGCCCAGGCTGCCGCCAAGCACCAGCAGTCGCAGCGGCCCCTCGCGGTTCGCCAGCCGCTGCGCCGGCGCCGCCAGTGCCGCGATCCGTTCGCGCACCGGCGCCCCGGTCACCAGGCCCTTGCGGCCCGCCATCCGGCTGGCGGCACCTTCGAAGCCGCACAGCACCTGGGTGGTGATCGGCCGCAGCACGCGCATCGACAGCTGCGGCGAGGCGTCCGCGTTCAGCAGCGCGAACGGCACGCGCCGCACGGCCGCGGCCGCGCCGGCCGGCACCGCCACGTAGCCGCCGGTGGCGAACACCACATCGGGCGCGCGCCGTCGCATCACGCGGCGGCTGACCGCGAACGCGCGCACCAGGTTCACGCTGCCGCAGGCGGCGCCACGCAACCCCTTTCCGCGCAACCCGGAAAACGGGACCGCGTCGAACTCGATCGACAGCGGAGCCACCAGCGCGCGCTCCATGCCGGTGCGGGTGCCCAGCCAGCTCACGCCCCAGCCGCGCGAGCGCAGCAATTCGGCCACGGCCAGCCCGGGCATCACGTGCCCGCCGGTGCCGGCGGCCACCACCATCAGCCGGCGCGTTGCGGCGGGCATCGCGGATGCGCTCATCGCGCCGACCCTCCGCGCATCAGCGTGCGGTTCTCGACGTCGACCCGCAGCAGGATCGCCAGCGCCACCAGCGTGGACAGCAGCGCCGAGCCCCCGTAACTCATCAACGGGAGCGTCAGCCCCTTGGTCGGCAGCAGGCCCGTGGCCACGCCGATATTGATGAAGGACTGCACCCCGATCCACAGACCGACGCCTTGCGCGGCCAGTCCGTTGAAGGTGCGGTCCAGCGCAACGGCCTGGCGGCCGATCTCGAAGGCGCGCTTGGTCAGCCAGTAGAACGCCACCACCACCGCCAGCACGGCCACCAGCCCCAACTCCTCGCCGATCACGGCGACGATGAAATCGGTGTGCGCCTCGGGCAGGTAGTGCAGCTTCTCCACGCTGGCGCCCAGGCCCACGCCGAACCATTCGCCGCGTCCGAACGCGATGAGCGAATGCGAAAGCTGGTAGCCGCGCGTGAACGTGTTGTCGGTCGACCACGGATCCAGGTACGCGAAGATGCGTTCGCGCCGCCACGGGCTGATCCAGATCACCGTCATGAATGCACCAGACAACGCCACGGTGATCGACGCGAACAGGCGCCCGTTGACGCCGCCCAGGAACAGGATCCCCATGCTGATGGCGACGATCACGCCGAACGCGCCCAGGTCCGGCTGCAGCAGCAGCAGCACGCCGACCACCGCCATCACGCCCGCCATCGGAAGAAAGCCCCTGCGGAAGTCGTGCATCATGTCCTGCTTGCGCACCGTGAAGTCGGCCGCGTACAGCACGCACGCGAGCTTCATCAACTCGGACGGCTGCAGGTTCAGAACGCCCAGCGTGATCCAGCGGTGCGCCCCGTTCGCGCCCCTGCCCACTCCGGGTATCAGCACCGCGACCAGCAGCAGCACGACGGCCAGGAAGCCCCAGCGCGCCGCCCGCTGCCACAGCTGCATCGACGCGCAGAACGCGCACGATCCCGCGCCCAAGGCGATCAGCATCGACACCGCGTGGCGCAGCGCGAAATGCGCCGGCCCGACGTTGTAGCGCGGCGAATCGGCCACCGCGATCGACGCCGAGTACACCATCACGGTGCCGAACATCAGCAGCCCCGCCACCACCATCAGCAGCGTCGTATCGACCCGGTCGAAGCGGGCCACGCGGCGCACGCCGGCCACGCCGCCCAGCCCCGCCAGCGCCAGCGTGGCCGCCCCGGGGCTGAAGCGGTCTTCGCTGCGCTTCGAGCGGCGCGGCTGCAGCCGGGACAGGATCTGCCTCATCCGCACAGCGCCCTCGCCGCAAACGGTTCGCCGCTGCCGCCGACCGGCCGGTCCGGACCGCCGGCCTGCGGCCGGTCCGGCCTGGCCAGAGCCAGTTGCCGCACCGCCTGCACGAACACCTCGGCCCGGTGCGCGTAGTTGCGGAACATGTCGAAGCTGGCGCACGCGGGCGACAGCAACACCACATCGCCGGGCTGGGCCAGGGCACCGGCGCGGCCCACGGCGTCGGGCAGCGTGGCGGCGCTCACCAGCTCGACCCCGCTCGAGGCCAGCGCCTGCCCGATGCGCGGACCGTCGCGCCCGATCAGCACGACCGCGCGCGCGTGCGCCGCCACCGCATCGGCCAGCGGCTCGAAGCGCTGCTGCTTGCCGTCGCCGCCCAGGATCACGACCAGCTTGCGTTCCGCGCCCGCCAGGCCTGCGATCGCCGCCAGCGTGGCCCCCACGTTGGTGCCCTTGCTGTCGTCGTAGTACTCGACCCCGGCGATCTCGGCGACGCGCTCGGTGCGGTGCGGCTCGCCGCGGTAGTCGCGCAGCGCCTGCAGGCTGGGGCCGAGCGGGCAGCCGATCGCTCGCACCAGCGCCAGCGCCGCCAGCGCGTTCATCGCGTTGTGCCGGCCGTGGATCGCGAGCGCATCGGACGGCATCAGCCGGCGCACATAGACCGGAACGGCCGGACGGGGCGCGCGCTTGCGCGCCGGCGACTGGTCGAACGAATCCTCGGCCAGCGCCAGCCAGTCGATGCCGCGGTCGTGCACCAGGCCGAAGTCGCCGGCCTGCACCGGCGCATCGGCCCCGAAGCTGGACACCCGCGCGCCGGCCGGGGCCAGCGCCATCACGGCCGCGTCCATCCGGTTCAGCACCGCCACCGTGCCGCGCGCCAGGATGCGCGCCTTGGCCTGCGCGTAATGGGCCATCGAGTCGTGCCAGTCCAGGTGGTCCTCGGTCAGGTTCAGGATGGCGGCCGCGTGGCAGACGAGCGACGAGGTGGTCGCCAGCTGAAAGCTGGACAGCTCCAGCACCCACACGTCGGGCAGGCGGCCGGCCTGCAGGCGCGCGGCCAGCTCGTCCAGCGCGCACGGCGCGATGTTGCCGGCCACCGCCGCCACGCGCCCGCCGGCCTGCACCATCTTGCCGGCCAGGCGGGTCGTGGTCGTCTTGCCGTTGGTGCCCGTCACCCCGAGCACCTTGGGCATGTAGCCGCGCTCGGCGTGCAGCCGCACGAGCGCCTGGGCGAACAGCTCGATCTCGCCGGCCACCGGCACGCGCGCCTTGCGCGCTGCATCGACCAGCGCGGCGGCCGGCGCGTGCTGCGGCGCCAGGCCCGGGCTGATCGCCAGCAGCTCGACGCCTTCCAGCAGCGGCGCGTCGAACCCGCCGGTGTGCAGCTCGGCCTCGGGCAATGCCTCACCCAGCACCGCGCGCATCGGCGGATCCGCACGCGTGTCGCCCACCCGGATCCGCCAGCCTTCGCCGGCCAGCCAGCGGGCCATCGCCATCCCGCTGTCGCCCAGACCCAGTACGAGCGCTGTTCTCATCGGATTTTCAACGTCGAAAGGCCGATCAGCACCAGCATCATGCTGATGATCCAGAACCGCACCACCACCTGGTTCTCCTTCCAGCCCGACAGTTCGAAGTGGTGGTGCAAGGGGGCCATGCGGAAGATGCGGCGGCCCCCGGTCCAGCGGAAGTACAGCACCTGCATCATCACCGAGACGGTCTCGGCGACGAACACCCCGCCCATGATGAACAGCACGATCTCCTGGCGCGTGATCACGGCGATCGTGCCCAGTCCCGCTCCCAGGGCGAGCGCGCCCACGTCGCCCATGAAGACCTGCGCCGGGTAGGCGTTGAACCAGAGGAAAGCCAGCCCGGCCCCGCTGATGGCAGCGCACACCACCACCAGCTCGCCGGCGCCCGGTATGTGCGGAAACAGCAGGTAGCGCGCGTAGTCGGCCCGGCCCACCACGTAGGCGAAGACCCCCAGCGCGCCACCGACCATCACGGTCGGCATGATGGCCAGCCCGTCCAGGCCGTCGGTCAGGTTCACCGCGTTGCTGGTGCCGACGATCACCAGGTACGAAAGGGCCGCGAACCCCACCACGCCCATCGGATAGCCGACGTTCTTGAAGAACGGCACGATCAGGTCGGCGCGCGCCGGCAGATGCAGCACGTAGCCGTTGGCCATCCACTCCAGCACCAGCGGCCACATGCGCGAAGTCGACGGCGCCGCGATCGCGAACGCCAGGTAGATGGCGGCGACCAGGCCGACCACGGTCTGCCACAGGAACTTGTCGCGGGCCGGCAGTCCCTTCGAATCGCGCTTGACCACCTTGCGATAGTCGTCCACCCAGCCGATCCAGCCGAAGCCGAGCATCACCGCCAGCACGATCCAGATGAAGCGGTTGGACAGGTCGGCCCACAACAGCGTGGTGACCGCGATCGAGATCAGGATCAGCGTGCCGCCCATGGTCGGGGTGCCCGACTTCTCCAGGTGCGTCTGCGGTCCTTCCGGACGCACCGACTGGCCGATCTTCATGTGGGTCAGCCAGCGGATCACGCCAGGGCCCGCCAGCAGGCCGATCAGCAGCGCGGTGGCGGCCGCCAGCACGGCGCGCAGCGTCAGGTAGGCGAACACGTTGAAGAAGTGCACGTCCTGCGACAGCCATTGGAACAGCTCAAGCAGCATGATCAGTGCCCACCACCCGCGCCTGCGCTCGCGATCGCCTGCACCACGCGCTCCATCCGCATGAAGCGCGACCCCTTGACCAGCACCGCGCGGCTTGCGCGTGCCGCCGGCCGCGCCGCCTCGATCAGCGCCTCGACCTCGCCGAAGTGCCGCCCGCCGGCGCCGAAGGCCGCGACCGCCTCGCGCGACAGCGGCCCCGCGGCCAGCAGCGCTTCGATCCCGCGCTCTTTCGCATAGGCACCGATCTCGCGGTGAAACTCCGGGCCCTGGGTGCCGACCTCGCCCATGTCACCCAGCACCAGCAGGCGCGGCGGCGTCTGGCCGGCCAGCAGGTCGATGGCCGCCCGCACCGAATCCGGATTGGCGTTGTAGCTGTCGTCGATCACGACCGTGCCCTGCGCAGTGGCCAGGCGCGTGCCGCGCCCCGGCACGGCGCGGAAGGCGGCCAGGCCGGCGCCGATGGCCGGCAGCGCCACCCCCAGGCCCAGGCAGCACGCGGTCGCGGCGAGCGCGTTGTGCACGTTGTGCGCGCCACCGACCGCGAGCGAAGTTTCGATCGGACCGGCCGGGGTCGAAATGCGCAGCTCGCTGCCGCCGGTGCTGGCGTGGTAACGCACGGTGACGGTCGCCTCGGCCCGCATCGCGAAGTCGATGCTGCGGCGCAGGCCCGCCAGGTCGCGCCAGACCGGGGCGCAGCGGTCATCGGCCGGGAACACGGCGATGCCCTCGGGCGGCAGCGCTGCCAGCACGGCACCGTTCTCGCGCGCGGTCGCCTGCGGCGATTGCAGGAACTCCTGGTGTTCGCGCTGCGCGTTGTTCACGACCGCCAGCGTCGGCCGCGCCATCTGCGCCAGCTCCGCGATCTCGCCGGCCCGATTCATCCCCAGCTCGAACACGGCGGCCCGATGGTGCGCGGCCAGCTCGAACAGCATCAGCGGCAGGCCGATGTCGTTGTTCAAGTTGCCGCGCGTGGCCAGCCACAGCGGCCGTCCGTCCCGCTCCCCGAAGGCCTGGGCGAAGATCGAGGCGATCATCTGGGTCAGCGTGGTCTTGCCGTTGCTGCCGGTGACCGCGACGACCGGCAGCGAAAAGCCCGATCGCCAGTGCGCCGCACCCCGGCCCAGCGCGCGCCGCGCATCGGCAACTCGCAGCTGCGCCAGGTCGACCGCCACCGGGTGCTCGACCATCAGCGCGGCAGCGCCGCGCTCGCGGGCCTGGTGCGCGTAGTCGTGGCCGTCGAAGCGCGGGCCGCGCAGAGCGACGAACAGCGCCCCGGGCTTCAAGGTGCGCGAATCGGTGCTGACCGACTCGATCCGGGTGGCGGGGCGGTCGGTTGCGGCGCCCTCGATCGCGCGCGCCAGCTCTCCGAGCGTGATCATCGAACCGGCTCCTGCGGGGCCGCGCCGACGCGCTTCAGCAGCGCCTGGCGCGCGCACTCCAGGTCGGAGAACGCGTGACGCCGGCCCGCCACCTCCTGGTACTGTTCGTGGCCCTTGCCGGCGATCAGCACGACGTCGGCAGTATCGGCCTGGGCCACGCTGCGGGCGATCGCCAGCGCGCGGTCGGCCGTGTGGTCGACGCGCGGGCCGGCCTCGCCGGTGCCCATCAGTATCTGATCGATGATGCAGCCGGGGTCTTCCCCGCGCGGGTTGTCGCTGGTGACCACGATGCGGTCGGCTCCGCGCGCGGCGGCCGCGCCCATCTGCGAGCGCTTGCCCGGGTCGCGGTCGCCGCCGGCGCCGAACACGATCCACAAGCGCCCCCCGCGCGCCACCGCCACCGGGCGCAGCGCCGCCAGCGCCTGCTCGATCGCGTCCGGCGTATGCGCGTAGTCGATCAGCACCAGCGGCCCGTCCTGGCCGTGCGCCTCGACCCGCTGCAGCCGGCCGGGCGGCGGGCGCAGCCGCTGCAGCGCGCGCGCCGCGTCCCGGGCGTCGATCCCCGACGCCAGCGCGATGCCCAGCACGCCGAGCGCGTTCGACACGTTGAAGCGGCCGATCACCGGCGCCTGCACCGGCAGGCTCTGCGGCGCCGCCTCCGCCCGCTGCAGATGGGCATCGAACCGGATGTGGTCGCCGCCCAGCTGCACCGCGTCCGCCCTGAGCTCGACGTCGACCGGCTGCGCCGGCGCCGCCGCCTGCACGCGGTAGCCCGTGGTGCGAAGCCGGCGCGCCCGGCAGTGGCCCGCCAGGCGCTGCCCGAATTCGTCGTCCAGGTTCAGCACCGCGTGCGCCAGCGACGGCACGTCGAACAGGCGCGCCTTGGCGCGTTCGTATTCGGACATCGTGCCGTGATAGTCCAGATGGTCGCGGGTCAGGTTGGTGAACAGCGCCAGGTCGAAGCGGACGGCGTCGGTGCGGCCCTGGTCCAGGCCGATCGAGGAGACCTCCATCGCGAGCGCGTGCGCTCCCGCGTCCAGCAGCTCGCGCGCCTGGCGCTGCAGGCCGATCGCGTCGGGCGTGGTCAGCGCGGCGTCGGCCTGCAGCGCGTCCGGAAAGCCGTATCCAACCGTGCCGATCACCGCGCAGCGGTGCCCGCAGGCGCTCAGCACCTGCGCGATCCAGTGGCTGCACGAGGTCTTGCCGTTGGTGCCGGTCACGCCGATCGTCAGCAGCCGCGCGGTCGGGTCCCCGTAGAAGGCCGCCCCGATATCGCCCAGCTGCGCGGCCAGGCCCTCCACCTGCAGCAGCGGAACGGCCACGACGGGAAGCTCGCCGCCGGTTGCCTCGGTCACGACGGCGGCGGCGCCGCGCGCCGTCGCATCGGCGATGTGCCGGCGGCCGTCATCGCGCCGGCCGGGCAGCGCCAGGAACACGTCGCCGCGCTCGACCTGGCGGCTGTCGATCCGCAGGTGCCCGTCGCGGCCCGCATGGGAGCGGATCCAGGCGACGATCGGCCCGGCCGGGCGATTCGCTGCTTCGGCTGCTGTCATCGTCCGCCGGCCGGAACCTCGGTCGCGGCCAGCGCGAGCGCCGGCCCCTGCGGGGCGACCTGCAGCGCGCGCAGCGTTCCGGCCGCCACCTGCGAGAAGACCGGGGCGGCGACGTCGCCGCCGTAGTAGCGCCCGCCGTGCGGGTCGTCGATCATCACCGCGATCACCACGCGCGCGTCGGTCGCCGGGGCGAAGCCGACGAAGGAGGCGATGTACGCATCCGAATAGCGCCCGTCGCGCAGCTTGCGCGCGGTCCCGGTCTTGCCGGCCACCTGGTAGCCCGGCACGCGCGCGGCCGCGGCCGTGCCCTCGTCGCTGGCGGCCAGCTCCAGCATCCGGCGCACCGCCTGCGCGGTCTGCGGCCGCAGCACCGGCACCGCCGGCGGCGCGGCATCGGCCCGCATCACGCTCACCGGCACGATGTCGCCGTCACGCGCGAACACCAGGTAGGCGTGCGCCAGCTGCAGCAGCGACACCGACACCCCGTAGCCGTAGGCGATCGTGGCCTGCTCGATTTCGCGCCAGGTCCCCGCCGGCCGCAGGCGGCCGGTCACGGCGCCGGTCAGGCCGGCGTGCGGCGCCTGCCCGAAGCCGACCCCGGTGAGCGTGTCCCACAGGGTCTGGGCCGGCAGCTGCAGCGCGATCTTCGCGGTGCCGACGTTGCTCGATTTGGCCAGCACCTGCTCGACCGTCAGCACCCCGTGCGAGCTGGTGTCGGTGATGGTGCGGCCTCCGATCCGGACCCATCCGGGCGCGGTGTCGATCGTGGTCCGAGGCGTGACCACCCCGGCTTCGAGCGCGCTGGCGATCGAAAACGGCTTGATGGTCGAGCCCGGCTCGAACGTGTCGGTCACGGCCCGGTTGCGCATGCGCTGCGGTTCCATCCGGTCGCGCCGGGCCGGGTCGAAGCTGGGCCAGTTGGTCAGCGCCAGGATCTCGCCGCTGCCCGCGTCCAGCACCACGATCGATCCGCCTTCGGCCTGGTTCGCCTCGACGGCCGCGCGCAACGCCGCGAACGCGATGTACTGGATCCGGTTGTCGATCGACAGCCGGATGTTGCGCCCCTCGATCGGCTCGCGCACCCAGTCGTCCTCGACGGCCCGGCCCAGGCGGTCCTTGATCAGGCGCCGCAGGCCCGGGCGGCCGCCCAGCGTGCGCTCGAACGACAGCTCGATGCCGTCCTGGCCACGGTCCTCGACATCGGTGAATCCCAGCAGCTGCGCGGTGATGGCGCCTTCCGGATAAAGGCGCCGGAACTCGCGGCTGGTGTGGATGCCGGCCAGGTTGAACGATTCGATGCGCTGCGCGATGTCCGGTTCGACCTGGCGTTTCAGGTACACGAAGCTGCGGTCGTCTTCGGACAGGCGCCGGCGCAGCTCGCCGGAGGGCACGTCCAGCAGCTGCGCGAGCTGCACCAGATCGCGCCGGCCCGAGTCCACGTCGTCCGGTATGGCCCAGATTCCGCGCGCCGGAACCGAGGAGGCCAGCACAACGCCGTTGCGGTCGGTGATGGTGCCGCGCGTGGCCGCCACGTCCAGCGTGCGGGCATAGCGCGCCTCGCCCTGCCGTTGCAGGAACTTCGTCGACACGCCCCCCTGCAGGTAGAAGGCGCGGCCGGCCAGCGCGACGAAGCCGCAGAACAGCGCGAACAGCAGCATGCGCGAACGCCACGCCGGCAGCCGGACCGCCAGCAGCGGATTGGTCGCGCCGTGCGCCGAATCGGCGCCGGAGCGGCGCCTGCGCGCGCGCGCCTCGCCCGTGGCGGGGCGCGGCCTGGGCGACAGCGACGACGGTCTCATGGCTGGGGCGGGCGCGCCGCCGGGGGCAGCAGCGCGGTGTGCTGGGGATCGATCGGGCGCATACCCAGCTGGCGCGCGGCCGCCTCGATGGCGGCCGGCTGGCTGGAACGGCCCAGCTCGATGCGCAGGCGGTTGCCCTCGGCCTCGCTCTGGCGCGTCAGCAGCTGGGCCGCTTCCAGATCGGCGAACAGCTCGCGCGCGCGGTGCTGCGAGGTGACCAGCGACAGGGCACTGGCCATCAGCAAAGCCGCCAGCGCAGCCACCGTGATGCGGATCTGCATCGGCACCCCCGCGTCAGCCCGCCGGCGCGCCGGCGCCGGTACGTTCGGCCACCCGCATCAGCGCCGAGCGGGCTCTCGGATTGAGCGCGACCTCCGCCGCCTCGGCGCGCACGCGCGCCAGCGGCCGCAGCAGCGCCGGCGGCAGCTCGGCCGCGCGCAGCGGCAGCCGGGGCATGGCGCGCTCCGGATGGGCCTGCGCTTCGATGAAGCGCTTGACGATCCGATCCTCCAGCGAATGAAAGCTGATCACGACCAGGCGCGCGCCCGGCGCCATCCGCGCCGCGCCGGTTTGCAGGGTCAGCGCCAATTCTTCAAGCTCCTGATTGACGAAAATCCGTAGAGCCTGAAAAGTCCGCGTCGCCGGATGCTGGTGCGGATCCTTGCGGTCTTTGACGGGGATCGCGTGCGCCACGAGCTCGGCAAGGTCGCCGGTGCGCTCCAGGAGCCGGCCTGACGACTGGCGAGCCACAATCGCCTTTGCAATCGATGTAGCAAACCGCTCATCTCCGTATTCGCGCAGCACTTTGCGCACTTCGGCCAGCCCGGCGCGCGCCAGCCACTGCGCCGCGGATTGACCGGAATCCGGATCCATCCGCATGTCCAGCGGGCCGTCCAGGCGCAGCGAGAAACCGCGCGCCGGATCGTCGAGCTGCGGGGAAGACACGCCCAGATCCATCAACAGCCCGCCGATGACCGGTATCGAGCGCTCGTCGAGCAGCGCGCCCAGCCGCGAGAAGCGCGCCTGCACGAATTCGAAGCGGGCATCTCCGATCGCCGCCGCGTCGCGCGCCGCGTCCGGGTCCCGGTCCAGCGCGATCAGGCGCCCGCCGGCGCCGAGCTGTTGCAGGATCCGGCGCGCATGGCCGCCGCGTCCGTAGGTCGCGTCCACGTAGGTCGCCTGCGGATCGGTGACCAGCATCGCGATCGCGGGCTCCAGCATCACCGGCCGGTGCCCGGGGCTCGACGGAGAAGGCGAACTCATCCACGCTTAGAACGAAAACGAGGCGGCAGATTCCGGCAACGGCTCGGAAAGCAGTTTCTTTTCCTGCTGCTCCAGGCGCGCCAGATCCCACAGTTCGAAGTGCGTCCCCATGCCGAGCAGCATCACGTCGCGCTCCAGCCCGGCCGCCACTCGCAGCTCGGAAGGCACCAGCACGCGTCCTGCGCTGTCGATCTCGGCGTCGGCCGCGTTGCCCAGCAGCAGCCGCTGAAATGCGCGCGCCGAAGTCGGCAGCGCCGCGATCGTTTCACGCCGTGCTTCCCAGACGGGGCGCGCATAGACCAGCAGGCACCCGTCCGGGTGGCGTGTCAGCGTCAGACGGCCTTCGCACTGCGCGGTCAGCACGTCGCGGTGCCGGCTCGGGACCGACACGCGCCCTTTTCCATCCAACGTCAGCTGCGAAGCGCCCTGGAACACGGTCGTTTGCTGGTGGATTGCGGGTCGCTCGCCTCACACAGATTGCCTACCACATGAGAAGCGATCACTCACTAATCCACTACATCCCACATTTTTGCACCGGTGCGCGACTCTAGAACATCGTCTCCGCCCGGTCAAGGTAAAAAGAGGCGCTTTTTCCAGTCTCTACAAGCACTTAGCGGGGAAACCTCACCCCAAAGGGACAGAAATCGGAAATTGAAGTCAAATTAGTGAGATAGCGGGCACAGTGAAAGTGATCCTTCAAATCACGCGCGCCGCCTCAGGCGGCGGACTTGCCATCCCTGATCGTCAGACCGATCAGCACCGGTGTCGCCAGCAACACCAGCGGGTACTGCACGACGAGGCCCGCGATGATGGCGATGGCCAGCGGCTGCTGGATGCCCGAGCCCTGGCCGATGGCCAGCGCCAGCGGCAGCAAGGTCAGGATCGCCGCCAGGGTGGTCATGGTGATGGGGCGCAATCGATTGCGGCTGGCCTCGCGCAGGGCCAGCCGTGGCGGCATCCGACCTTCCAGAGCGGTGTACTCCGAGACATAGAAGATCGCCATCTCGGTGGCGATGCCGATGATCATCGTCATGCCCATGAGCGCAGTGATGTTCAGTTCCACGCCGGTGACCCACAGTGCCGTGAACACCGCGGTCGTCGACAGCAGGGAGGTGCCGACGATGATCAGCGGCAGCCAGAAGCGCTCGTACATCACCAGCAGCAACACCAACTCCGCGATCATCGCAGCGACGAAAACCTTGACCAGGCCGGCGAAGGCGATCTGCTGCTGGCGGTACAGGCCACCCAGCTCGTAGCGCACGCCCGGTGCCAGCATGCCGGGCTGTGCGAGCACTTTCTGCACGTCCGCCACCGACGCGCCCATGCCGCGGCCGCCGCTGCCCTCTTCGATGCGGCCGGTCACCGCCACCATCGGCTGCAGGTTATCGCGCGACAGTTCCGGCTCGCCCGATACCGGCGTCAGCGTGGCGACGCGGCGCAGCGGGAACAGGTGTCCGTCGGCAGCGCGTATCGGCAACTCGGCCAGGCCACTGTCGCGCAGGCTGGTCGCGTTGGGCAGGCGCACTCGCACATCGACGACCTTGGTGGTACGCGCCAGCCGCGTGGCGATGGCGCCGTTGAGCGCCGTGTCCACCGCCCTGGTCACTTCGTCCGGCGTGCTGCCTTCGATCGCGGCCTTCACCGGGTCGACCTTCAGGTCGATGCCGTCGCCGGCCAGCACCACGCCGTCCTTGACCTCGACCACGCCGTCGATCGTGCCGATCGCCTGCGCCACCTTGCGCGCCTGCGGAATCAGCTGGTTGGGATCGACCGCGTACAGCTTGATCTCGATCGGCTGCGGCACCGCGGTGAGGTCGCCGATCAGGTCTTCCATCAGCTGCGCCAGCTCCACCTGCACGCCGGGAACCTTGCTTTGCACCTGCCCCAGCACGTCCATCATCACCTCCGGCGTGGCGCGTGTGCGGCCCCGTTTGAGTCGCACAAAAAAATCGCCGTGGTGCGGCTCACCCAGGTCGGCGCCCAGGCCGGTGCCGGTGCGGCGCGAAAAGGTGTCCACTTCCGGCAGGCTGCGCAGGATGGTCTCCACCTGCGCCAGTTCGCGCTCGGTCTCGATCAGGGAGGTGCCGGGCCTCGTGTAGAAGTCCATCACGAAGCCGCCTTCGTCCACCCGCGGCATGAAGCCGCTGGGCAGCTTGCCGTAGGAAACGAAGCCCACAACGAGCAGCGCCGAGACCGCCGCGACCAGCAGCAAGGGCTTGCGAAACACCCGCTCCAGCAGGCGCGAATGCACACGCGCCAGCCAATCGTGCTTGCCGGCAGCCGGATCGTGCCAATGCTCGAAATCGATCAGCCGGCGCGCCAGAACCGGCACCACGAAGGCGGCCATCAGGTAGGAGATGATCAGTGCCGACCCCATGGTGACGGACAGCGCCTTGGAAAAGGCGCCGGTGACGCCGCCCAGGAAGCTCAAGGGCAGGAACACGATCAAGGTGGCCAGGCTCGATGCGGTCAGGGGGCGCATGAACTCGTGCGCGGCCGCAAAGACCGCGTCGCGACCGTCTTGCACGTCAGGCGCACCGGCCCGCCGCACAATGTGTTCGACCATCACGATGACGTCGTCGATCACCAGGCCCACCGCGGCGGCGATGCCGCCCAGCGTCATGATGTTGAAGCTCAGGCCCAGCAGGCTCAGCAGCAGCACCGCGACCGCAAGCGTCGCCGGCACGGTCAACAGCGCGATCAGCGCGACGCGCCAACTGCGCAGCATCAGGATCAGCACGATACCGGCCAGCAGCAGACCGATCAGCACCGCATCGCGCACGCTGGCGGCCGATTGCACCACCAGCGTGCTCTGGTCATACCAGTTGGACAACTTCACGCCCTGCGGCATCCTGAAGCCGGCCAGGCGCTGCTGCACGTCGCCGGCGATCTGCACGACGTTGCCGTCCGGCTGCTCGTAGACATTGAACAGCACCGCGGGCTTGCCGTCCTCGCTGACGCGGATCCACTGCGGCATGGAGCCGTTGCGGACCTGGGCAACGTCGCCCACGCGAACGATGCGACCTGCATCGCTGCGCACCACCATGTCCCGCAGCTGCGCCGCCTGGCGCAGGTCGCTGTTCGACACCACCAGGTACAGCTTGTCATGATCCTGCACGCGGCCCACCGCCTGAATTGAATTACCGGCGGCAATTGCGGTCACCAGGTCGCTCAAGCCAAGGCCGTAGGCATCCAGCCGGTGCGGGTCGGCCAGCACCTCGACTTCCTCGATGGCACCGCCCTGTACGTTGACGCGCGCCAGCCCGGGTACCGAGGCGAGCAGCGGCACGATCTGGAACTGCGCCAGATCGCGCAAGGCGGCGGGCGTCAGCTGGTCCGAGGTCAGGGCGTAGGAAATGATCGGGAATACCGTAGGGTCCATGCGGCGCACGCCGTAGGTGGCGCCGGGCGGCAGTTGCGGCAGGATCTGCGCGATGGCGGCGTCGACCAGCAGCGTGGCGGAGATCATGTCGCGACCCCAGCCGAAATCGATCGAAATCTGCGAGGAGCCGCGCGAGGTGGCCGAGCGCACCTCGCGCACGCCCGGCACCGAGCGAATCGCCTCTTCGACAGGCCGCGTCAACGTCAGGGCGGTCTGGGCGGCAGGGCGGTCGCCGGAGGACAGGTCCACCACCACGCGCGGGAAGGAGACCTGCGGGAACAATCCCACCGGCAGCGAGATCGCAGCCACCAGGCCGGCAGCGGCCAGCGCGCAGGCGACCGTAACGATCGAGCGCGCATGGCGCTCGACGATGGCGGCAAAGCTCATGCGCCCGTCCTTTCCCCGACCTCGGATATCGGTGCGCCGATTCGCCGATGTGGCCGGAGCCTATTCCTGCCGCAGGGCTGCACCGTCGCTGAGCTGATAGTTGCCCAACGTCACCAGCGGGCGTCCCGGATCGAGCGGGCCGTCGACCACCGAGGTGTCGTCGTCGCCGCCAAGGCGCCTGACGGCCACGCGCACTGCCTTGCCGTCCGCCGCCTGGAACAGAAAATCGCCCCGGGCATCGCCCAGCACGGCATCGCGCGGCACCACCCATCCCTTCAACTCGCCGGTCTGGATACGCGCGCGAAACACCTCGCCCTGCAGCAATTCTCCGGCCACGGCCACGTCGGCGTCGATCAGGCGCGTCTTCGGGTTCAACAGGTGATCCACGCGTATCAGCGTGCCGTTCAACGCCGGCTCGCCCTCGGTCAGCGGCTCCAACCTGACCGGCTGGCCGATCTTGAGCCGGGCGCGCTGGGACGGTTCGACGCCGACGGTAACCACCAGTCCGTTCCTGCGTGTCAACGTGACCAGGGCGGCGCCGGGTTGCAAGCGGTCGCCCTGGGACACGCGGATGGCGCTGACCACGCCGTCGAACGGTGCGGCGATCAGCTGTTGCGGTTTGCCGCCGTTTTCCTTCTCGAGCGCGGTCAGTGCCGCCTGTGCGTCGGACACGGCCTTGTCGGCCTGGGCCGCCTGGTCCCCGGTGGCCAGCTGCTGCGCCAGCAGGCGCGCGGTTCGAGCCTGTTGTTGTTGTGCCAGCTTCAGCGCGGATAGCGCCTGTTCATAGGTGCTGGTGGCGGCGGCCGACAGGCGAAAATCGAGCAGGACCTGCCCTGCGCGCACCGTCTGGCCCGCAGCGACGTCGATCCGCATGACACGGCCCTCGGCCTGCACGCTGAGCGTCATGCCGCCGTTGATGGCCGGGTTGGCCATGCCGTAGGCGGTGACGATGTCGGGCAGCACGCCGCGCCGGGGTGCCTGCGTCTTCACCAGCACGCTGGCGGGCGCATCCTCAGCGCAAGCGACGCAGGACAGCAACAATGTGGCCACACCGGCGGCGCAACGTCGCACTGCGCTCACGGCACCTCCCGGGGGTCGAACGAAATCGGCGGCATCCCGGCGCCGATCAGCGTCGCGATGGCGGTCTGCTGATCGAGCAAGCTCTGTTCCACGACGAGCACCTCCTGTTGCTTGGCGTTGCGGGCGGAAATCAAATCCACGTAGCCGCGTTCGTCGAGATCGCCGGCACGATAGGCGCCCTCGGCATCCTGCGCCGTGCGGTCCAGCTCGGCCAGCTGCGCCGTCCTGTCGCTGTATTGGTTCTTCAGCAGGGCCTGGTCGGCGAGCAGGGACAGCACCTCGCGCCTGGCGTCGGCCAGGCGTGCGGTGAATTCATCGTGCAGCTGCTGGCGCGTGGCGCGTTCGATCGCGATATTGCCCTGGTTGCGGTCGAACAACGGCAGGTCGATGGTGATCTGCGGGCCAAGCGAGCGCACGTCGGTGGTGTCGCGGGCACCGGCCACGCCCAGCGAGAACAGCGGAAACTGGGCCAGGATTGCGCCGCGCAGCCGTTCTTCCTGCGCGCTGTAGCCGAGCTGCAGCGCCACCAGGTCGGGGCGGCGGTCGGGCAGGCTCAGCAAAGACCGGGTCACCGCGGAGGGGTCGACGACGGGAAGCACGATGTTCTCGTCCAGCGGCAGCGGTGCCTGCGGCGACAGGCCGAGAAAGCCCGCGAGGTCGCGGCGCCGCGTTTCGAGCTGGCGCTCGAGGTCGTCGAGTTGCCTGCGCGCGTCGGCCGCCGCGGTCAGGTCCGGGACCATGGCAGCGAGGGTGCTGTCGCCCTGCACGAGGGACTTCCGGCTGCGCTCCAGCCGGTCGCGCAGCAGCGCAGCGTTCTGCTGCAGCAGGCGCTGCTGCCGTTCCCCCTGGATGAGGTCCACCGCCTGCAGCCGCGCCTTGCCGATGGTCTGCCACTCCTGCCATAGCAGGCTGGCATCGATCTGGCGCGCTGCTTCCCGCGCGGCACCGCGCCGCGCGGACAGCGTCACCAGCGACCTGACATCCTGCGACAGCCCGGCTGACAGCGAGTCGACGGTGCCGGGACCTCCGAGCAGGAACCCGTAGCCGGCGTTCAGCGAGGGGTTGGGCGGGATGCCCGCGGCCAGCAGCTGTGCCTGCGCGACGCCCTGCTGCGCGCGCGCGGCGACCAGGGCCGGATTGTTGTTCAATGCGAGCACGACGATGTCGTCGACGCTGAGCTTCGACGGCAGCGGGGCGTCGTGGTGCAACCGCTCCGCACTGGCCACGGGTTGCGCCTGCCTGTCCAGCGGCAGCGGCGCATAGGTGGTGCAGCCGGTGAGGGCGGCGGCCAGGGCAAGGCCGGCCAGGGCTTTCGTGGGGGGGGCCATGGGCGAACAACAGCATTTGCCGGTGCAGGATAGTAAATCGCCCCGGAGGACAGTCAAAATCAATGACTTAGCCGCCGCTGGACGTTCCAATCTGCGCTGGTAATTGAGGTGAAAATCGGGGGCATATCATCCTTGACGCCGGAATGATTCGCATCCAACGTTGCCGTGGGGAGGCGCGACGTGGATCCCTCGCTGATGGCATTCCTGCTCGAAATGGCGGTGAAGTTCACCGGCTTGCCGCCGCTGCCGGCGGATCGATTGCCGCCGCTGGTGCCGATGTCGCCCGCCCAGATGAGCGCCGCCGTCTGCAGTACGGCGCGCCCGGATGCTCGCAGATCGTTGCGCTGTTCGATTCGGACCAGTACCGCATCCTGTACCTGGACACGCTGAACCTGGAGGATGCGGCGGACAACTCGTTCCTGCTGCACGAGCTCGTGCACGTGCTGCAGTATCAGCGAAGCGGCCCGGCCATGTATGCGAGCTGCCCGGCGCTCGTGCGCACCGAGGCCCAGGCCTACCGGGCGCAGAACGCCTACCTTCGCCGCGAGGGGCGCCTGATGCAGGTCGGGCAGATCCTGGAACGGGTGGCCTGCGACGAAGCGGGCGCCGTCGTGGCGGGCGCATATCGGGGCTGGTAGCGCAGGCGCTTGCGAGGCAGTCCCGCCCGGCGGCATCTCAGTCGTAACGGATCAGCGCGCAGTGCAGTGGTCCAGACCGTCCGGCTTCGACCGCGTTTCGCAGGCCATCCAGCACGCGGGCAATGCCCGCGTAGTTCGGAACCACTGCCAGGGAGCACTCGAGCGACGGGCGCTTGTTCGCCGCGCTTGCGGCTTCGTCGCCTTCAGGCTCGTCCGACGCAACCCCGACCATCGTCGCCTGGATCTTCTCGGCCTCGTCGCACGTCAGCTGGAACTTGATCTTCCTGACCAGCACCAGCTTTCCGGGGCCGGGGCACGCGATCGGAAAGTGAAAGCCGTCCGTGGTCTTGTCCGCGCCCCAGGCCAGGGCCACTTCATGGCGGTGGTGCAAGGCCGGCGCCTCGCGAACCGGGTTCGAGCATCCGGCCAGGCTGCACAGACCGATCGCGCAAACGCACGCCTTAGGAAACACGGTCAGCCGGCGCACGCGCACGATGCGTTTCCGTAAGGCTTAAGCGACATTTTCCGTAAGGGTTCACCTTGAGGCGGATAACCAATGGCGCAGCGCTGCATTTTGCTCGACCGGCGTGTGAAGCACCCGTCTACAAATCATGAAGGCAACAAGGGAGTCTTTCACATGCGGCACCCGGTCGCAGCCACCCGCAAAGCGGCACAGCACGGTACATCACGATCCGGAACGGCGCGCCGGATTCTGCAACAGGTCCTGGGAATCGACCGGGCCGCCATCGACGAGTCCGGCACGCTGGCAGACTTCGAGGGTTGCACCCTTCCGAACGTGGCCCAGCCGCTGACGGCCCTGGGATGGCGCACCCGCGTGAAGGACCGCGTCTTCTCCTGCTTCGGCGTGGACTGCGACGTCGACGAGCCGCTCTCGGCCCTGGTTGCGCGGATCGAACTGGCGGAGCACGGGGTCCACTGCACGCTCACGCACTGAGCCGGGTGCGCGACTGAGACGGCCGCGACCAAGCCGTCCGCCTTCGTAACAAATCTGCAATGTCCGCAGGGATCGTTCGCCTGCCCGCAGCGCCGTGCGATCCGGCGCGTCCGTGACGCGCGCTTGAACCGCCATCGCGGCGTGCCGCGCGGCGCGTACGACGCCAATTCCGGCGGTGGGTGACGCCTGAAACCAGGAGCGTTACCCACCGGTCCCCATCGACCGGTCAAAATGGCCGGTTCTGGCCGACTGCCCGGCATGATCGTCACCGGCCGGAAGGGCCTATAAATGGGCGCTGTGAACCGATCCGACGTGCCCGCCCGGCTGATGGGGATGCAGGCAGGTCGGTGCTGCAGCCGTGAATGCACCCAATGAACTGATGGCCGTGTCGGCCGGCCGGGTCTTTTTCGCCAACGCCGCCCGCCAGCACCTGGCCAGCCACTGCGCACTGGTGGGACTGGTCGCGCGCAAACACGTCGAGCAGAATCATCCGCGGCGCACCGACTGGGCGCTGGGCGCCATGCTGGCGGGCTTCCTGCACGACATCGGAAAACTGGATCCGGCTTTCCAGGACCAGCTCGCCCTGGGCGAACCGCCCGATTCGCCCTTCGGCGCGGGCCCTCGCGTTTACGAGACCAGTTGGGCGCTCACGCACCTGGCGTTCGACCCGGCCAGGATGCGCAAGCACCTTCCGGCCGCGCTGCCCTGGCCGATCATCCAGTACGTCGTTTATTGGCGCAAACCGACGCCCATCAACGCATGGGAACAGAAGCGCTTTGCGAGCCTTTCGCAAATCCGCCAGCGGGCGGGCGCCTGGATTGAAAACTATCCGCTGGATCTGTCCGAATTCATGGTCGACCTCGAGGTGCGCACGGCGGTGCCGCTGTTCGAGATGGAGCCGCAACCGCGCATCACGGGCGAGGTGCAGACCCCGGCCTTCAAGCGGGAAGCCGACCTTCCTGCGATGATGAGCGCGGAGGAGCGTTCCTCGCAGGAAGTCATGGGCACGGCGATCCGATCCGCCCTGCTGTTCTCCGACCGGATGGTTTCGCCGATGGGCGGCCGGGAAGTGGACGACTGGCTGCACGCCTGGCGCACTTCGAAGCTTCTGCCCGAACTGGTCACCAAGGTGCACGAGGTCGACGACTACACGACGATTCCGGGCGACGACTTTTTCAACCAGGATGGGGTGCGGGCCTGAGGGGTGCCGCGTCTGGACCCGAGCCTGCCGATCGGGGCCGGCAGCGCAATCAGGGTTTTGCTCCGCAAAGCTCCCAGGCTTTGTAGTATACGGTCCACGAGCGCGACAACGCGCGCTCCTGCCAACGCGACCATGTACGCGTGCCCCCACTGCTCCGAACCCTCCTTTTCGCTCCTGCGCAAGTCGCGCTCTTCCAGCACGTTTCCCGGACGCTGTCCCGCGTGCGGCGGCCTTGCCTTCGTATCGGGATGGGGTCACGCCCTCAGTTCGATCGTCCTGGAGACGGGCTTCTGGGGAGCCATCTTCGTTGCGCTGCTTTATCGCAACTGGCTGCCGCTGCTGCTGTTTCCCCTGGGGCTGCTCGCCGCGAGCGCTATCGTCGGCTCGGCATTTCCGCTCAAGCCCATCGAACGCGAAGCCGTGTCGGCTTCCCGCACCTCTGCGGTCGGTCACGTCCTGCTTGCCGCGGCAATTCTCGCTGCGGTGCTGTATCTACGGGCGCGCTGATAACTGGCTCCGCGTTGGTCATCCGGGGTGTATGTATTGGACTTCCAGAGATTGTGGGGTCATGCACGGAGTAAAACGCGGTGCCATTGCCTTGCTAAGTAGACAGCAACCGTGCGCCGTCGACCTTCGAGGCGACTTTGTCGAATGTCCATAGCGGATGCTCGCCGGCCTCGACCGCCAAGGCGATGTGCAGGCAGTCGGAATAATCGGCCGAGCCTTCTTTGTAGAGCAGTAGCGCGACTTCGAGCGCGCGTTCCGATTCGAAGGTCAGCTCCGCCGATGACAGCAGGTCCGACAGCGTCTGCACCACCGCCTCCTTGCCGAATCCGAAATTTGAACGCAACACCCATTCCAATTCGAGCGACACGGTTACCGGAATGAACAGGTTTTGCCCTTCGGCCACGCACCTTCTGATGAACCTTCTTGCAGCGGCCAACTGCGCGGCATCGTCCTCGACGAGGTAACGTGCCAAGACGTTCGTGTCCAGGGCCGCCATTTAACGCCAGGCGTTCATGTCTTCGATGTCGACGCGCTTGCCTTTGGACACTTTCAATGTCCCGGCGAGTTTCAGAATGGACTTTGTCTTTGCCCGTACGATGAGGGTGCCGTCCGGCATTACGGTCCACACGAGGCGCGTGCCAGGACCCGCTTTGACGCGCTCTCGAACCTCGGCCGGGACGGTGGTCTGCCCCTTGGCCGTGATGGTGGATTCGGCCACGGAAATCTCCTTACATTCTTGCGAATTGTAATGCGTCACGCCGAGGCGCGCAACCCACCCGGCAAGAGACCGAAGAGAGGCGTCAAGGCCTGCCAGTCAGCCGACGAACGGGTAGGCGAAAGAATCACCGACCCTCTGGAAAACCCGCGCCAGTACTCGGTTTCCCGAGATTGTGGGGTCATGTGCGGTGTAAAACCCGGAAATAAGGCAAAGCCCGCCTGTACGCCGGATTCTGTGCGACACGTCGCCGTGCCGTGACGGTCATTCCTCTAGGCCGGCGCTCGCGCGCCGGCTCAAGCCACCTACCCGCAGCCTCCCCGAGCCGGATCACTGGCTGCCTATTCGGTGTTGCTCCGCGTAGAGATTGCCCGTTTCACCCCCCTGCCTCGCGCTGACGCGCTCGCAGGGGACTCGTCTCTGTTGCTCTGATCCTCACCTTGCGGTGGACAGGTGTTACCTGCTACGCCGCTCTTCGGAGTCCGGACGTTCCTCTCGCAGGCGAACCTGCCAGCGACCGCCCGGCGGGCTTTGCTGGTGGCATTCTAGTGAAGATCGTGGATCGATGGCCGGAAGAGCGCCCCCACCCCCGCCCCGGTCCCGCAAGCGGAGAGGGGCGCCTGCCTTCAGACGCGGTGGGCGGCGCCCATTTCGGCCAGGCGTGAGCGCAGGCGCTCGGCGATGCGGGGGAGCGGCAGCACCTCGTCGACCGCACCGGCCGCAATGGCCTCCTTGGGCATGCCGAACACGATGCAGGTGGCCTCGTCCTGCGCGATATTGAAGGCGCCGGCCAGCTTCATCTCCCGCATCGCGGCGGCGCCGTCGCGGCCCATGCCGGTCAGCATCACGCCCAGCGCGTTGCGTCCGGCGACCTGCGCGACCGAGCGGAACAGCGCGTCGACCGACGGGCGATGCCGGTTCACCGGCGGCCCGTCGTCCAGATGGATCTGGTAATTGGCGCCGCTGCGGACGAGCAGCAGGTGGCGGTCGCCGGGAGCGATGTAGGCGTGGCCGGGCAGCACGCGCTCGCCGTCCTGCGCTTCGCTCACGGTCATCCGGCACAGGCCGTCCAGGCGCGCGGCGAAGGTGCGCGTGAAGCCGGGCGGCATGTGCTGGGTAATCAGCACGGCGGGCGAGTCGGCGCTGAGCTGGCTGATCACCTCGCGGATCGCCTCGGTGCCGCCGGTGGAGGCGCCGATCGCGATCAGCTTCTCGGTCGAGATCCTCGAGTATTCGCCCAGGGCCGGCTTCACGGGTACCTCGCCGGCCGCCGCGGGCGGCGCAGGCGGCCGCACGTGCCGGACCAGGCGTGCCCGCGCCGCCACCCGGATCTTCTCGCAGATGTCGGTTGCCAGTTCCTGCAGCCCGGCGGCGATGCCCAGGCGCGGCTTGGACACGAAATCGATGGCGCCCAGCTCGAGCGCCTTGAAGGTCGCCTCCGCGCCCCGCGCGGTCAGCGTCGAGACCATCACGACCGGCGTCGGCCGCAGGCGCATCAGGCGTTCCAGGAAATCCAGCCCGTCCATCTTGGGCATTTCAATGTCGAGCGTCAGCACGTCCGGGTTCAGCGAACGGATCATCTCGCGCGCCACCAGCGGATCGGGCGCCGCGCCGACCGCCTCCAGGTCCGGCTGACGGTTCACGATCTCGGTCAGCAGGCTGCGCACCAGCGCCGAGTCGTCGATGATCAGAACGCGTGTCTTCAGGATTCCGGTCATGTTTTCAGAACAGCTCGACGTCGCCGGCCACCTTCGTGGTATTCAGCTGCGCGTTGTACTGCTGCTCGGCGCTGACCACGGCCGCATCCGCCTTGGCCAGCTTGCGGCACAGCGCGCGCCCGCTGCTGGGAAAGAACGCGACGCGCCGCGGAAACACGTCCAGCAGGTCCTGCGACGCGACCCGGATGCCTTCCGTGCGCAGGAAGGCGAGCACGAATTCCGCGTTGCGCTCGCCCACATTGATCGCCGTGAAGTTCTTGAGCACCGCGCCGCCCCCGAACAGCTTGGCCTGCAGGTTCTCCTTGCGGGCGCCGCGCTTGATCAGCTCGTTGATCAGCTGCTCCATCGCGAACACGCCGTAGCGCCCCGCCAGTCCAAGCAGGTCGCCTTCGCCGCAACGGCTGCCTTCGCCCGGCAGCATGAAATGATTCATGCCGCCGACCCCGGCCGTGCGGTCCCACATGCAGGCCGCCACGCACGAACCCAGCACGGTCGACAGCACGATGTCGTCGCCCGACACGAAATACTCCCCGGGCAGCAGCTTGACGGCGTTGCGCTCGAATTCGCGCTCGAAGTAGACGGTGCGGGCTTCGCCGACGGCACCCGACAGACGCGGCGCGGCCAACCTGGCGGTGCGGGCGGACTTCAAGTCACAGCCTCTCGTAGACGGTCTTGCCCCGCAGCGCGAACCACTCGCGGCAGTCGATGAAATTCTCGGAATGGCCCGCGAACAGCAGCGCGCCAGGCCGCAGGACCGCGGCGATCCGCTCCAGCACGGCCCGTTGCGTGGCCCGGTTGAAGTAGATCATCACGTTGCGGCAGAACACGGCGTCGAAAGGTGGGCCGAAGCGGTCCAGCAGCGGCCAGGCGGGCTCGAGCAGATTCAGCTGCCCGAACTCGACCAGGCGGGCCAGCTCCGGCCGCACGCGCACCATGCCGGCGTTGGGTCCGGTTCCGCGCAGGAAGAAACGCCGCACGCGGCTTTCCCCGCAGGCCATCGCGGCCTCGTCGCGGTATTCGCCGCGGCGGGCGCTGTCCAGCACCTGCGTGTCGATATCGGTGGCCAGGATGCGCGCCGAGCTGGCATTGCCGAGCGCCTCGACCACCGTCATCGCGATCGAGTAGGGCTCCTCGCCGGTGGACGCGGCCGCGCACCAGATGCGCGCCGGGCGACCGGCCAGGCCGCGCTGGAGCAGGTCGGCGAACACCGGGAAATGGTGCTGCTCGCGGAAAAACGAGGTCAGGTTGGTCGTCAGCGCATTGACGAATTCCTGGCGCTCCTGCCCGGAGAACGGCGCGTCGTCCTCGAGGCGGTCCAGGTAGTGCGCGAAGGATTCGATCCCCAGCGCGCGCAGGCGCCGCGACAGGCGGCCGTACACCATGTTGCGCTTGCTCGCGTTCAGATCGATCCCGGCCATTGCGAGGATCAGGCGGCGCACCCGGTCGAAATCGCGCACGCAGAACTCCAACGCGCGCGCATCGTCCGCAATGGCGGACCGGTTCGTGACGTCCAGCAGAGGGTCGCGCGCTCCCATCGCGGGTCAGTCCTGCTCGTCGGTCCGGCGGTGCGTGGGGCGCGGTCGGCTCAGGCCGCCTCGCGTTCCAGCAGGCCCATGTCGGGACTGCTCATCAGGCGCTCGATGTCTACCAGGATCAGCAGCCGTTCGCCCTCCCCGCAGTCCACCGTCCCCAGCCCCGTGATGTAGCCCGCGTCCAGCAGCGAATTGAACTCCGGCGCCGGCTTG
>Ga0209698_10000330_pt1 | contig 53307 bp, 43 predicted proteins | sample LitLauG_LLR_2012_FD_187203 | JGI IMG/M metagenome (GOLD analysis project Ga0209698, IMG submission 187203) | Freshwater sediment microbial communities from Pennsylvania, USA - Little Laurel Run_MetaG_LLR_2012 (SPAdes) (version 2) | ecosystem: Environmental > Aquatic > Freshwater > Creek >...
TGCGCCGCCAAAGTCTGTTGCCGCATCCGCCTTTTTCCTCCGACTTACACCTTACCCGCTTCGCCTGTGGATGGGAGAGTTCTTCAGAGGTTCCCTAGGGCAAATAAACGCACTCTTTGCTGGCTGAGGCAGCATGCCTACTCGCGCGCCCGTTCGGTGACCCAGTCAGTCCAGTAGCTTGATGCGCCACTGGCGAGCAGTGGGGCTTTTCCTTCGACGCCGTCCACGAAGTTCTCGATCAGCGGAAGGTGTACGTTGGCATGGTTCGGCAGACTCTCGCGACCGCCTGGGTAGTCAAGCTCTGGTCCATTCAGCGGAGACAATTCCATCTCACCTTCTGTGCCCCGGATGCGGCATTCGTCGCGATTGATTCGGGAGTGCCAGCGAACGTCGACGATGGCGCGAACGCCGCCCGCGTACTCAATCATGACGGTGGCGTTGTCCTCCACAGCGTAGCGATGTACGACGTTGGAAAGATGTCCGGTCGCTCGCAGGGGCTGGCCGAAGAGGAAGTTCAGAACGTCGATGCGGTGGGAGGCGATGTCAAAGAGCGGCCCGCCTCCGGCTTTGGCTGGATCGACTAGCCAACTGCGGCTGCCGGTGCCATCAAACCACATGTGATTCGTGACTTCGGCCAGCACGGGCTTGCCGATGACTCCGGATGCGAGCAACTGTTTCGCGCGATTGACTTTGGGGTAGAACCGGCGGTAGTAGGCAACGCCGAAGGTTCTGCCGGTTTCGTCGGCGGCCTGCACCATTGTGCGGGCTTCGGCTTCGTTCATGGCCATCGGCTTTTCGCACAGGACGTGCTTGCCGGTACGCAGCGACCGAATGGTCTGCGGGGCGTGGAGGAATACGGGCGTGCCGACGTAGACTGCCTCAATGGCGGTATCCTGCAGCGCTTCGTCGAGACTGGTGAAGACGCGCGTGTTGTAGGGTGCGGCTTTTGCGGGATCGCGGGTGACGAGGCCGTACAGGCAGCTGCGGGGTTCGGACTGGATCGCGGGAATGACGCGTCGGGTCACGATGTCGCCGATTCCGATTACGATCCAGTTGAGCATAAGCGTCGCGCACCGTCATAGCTCGACAGTTGAGGCAAAGGCTGTCGAGCTGCGCTCGACGGACAGCCGAGGGCGGCTGTCCCCACATGCATGTTCGACTCCAAAAAATCAAAAGCCGGCCTGAGCCGGCCTTTGATTCGATATTAAGCGAGAGCTACTTCTTGGGGGCGATTGCGTCCTTCGCGGCCTTGGCGACGCGGAACTTCACGACGGTCTTGGCCTTGATCTGAATGGGTTCGCCGGTCTGCGGGTTGCGTCCAACGCGGGCTTTGCGGTGTGCCTTCACCAGACGACCCAAGCCGGGAACGACGAACACGCCATTCTTCTTGGTTTCTTTAATCGCGGTATCGGCCAGATGCTCCAGGAACGCCGCCGCCTGTTTGTTGTTGAGTTCGTTTTTTTCCGCCAGAAGGCGAACGAGTTGGGTCTTGGTCAAACCTGCAGCCATATACAATCTCCTCGAAAAAATCAATTTAATACCAGCGGGCGTATCTTATACCCATCGCCTGTGGAAAACACCCATATTTTACGCTGGTTTTTGCATTCGGGTGTTCGCGAGAGGGCATTTTTACAGGGTTTCGCAGCATATGTGGCGCTAAAACGGGCCTGTGGCGCGTGCCAGCGTAGTAACGGGGAAGGGAGTTCAGATTGTCGATTTCAGATTGCAGAGTCAATCCCAGAGCGTTGGGTTTGAAATCTGCAATCTGAAATCTCGAATCTGAAATCGCGTGGACCTTCCTGCCGAAGTGCCATAATGATTGAGGAGACCGCTCTTGAGTTGTGCCATCTGCGAAATTCGAAAAGAGAAACGCTTTTGCCCCGCGGTTCACGGGCGGATTTGCCCGCAATGCTGCGGCGAGCAGCGCGAAGTAACGCTGGATTGTCCAAGCGATTGCCCGTATCTTCTGCAAGCCCGGGAGCACGAAAAGCCGCGCCCGGCCGACCAGCTCGATGCGGCAGGATTGTTTCTGCACATCGAGGTTCCAAATCAATTCATGTATGAGAAGGAACACCTGCTCATGGGCCTGACCTACGCACTGGCCAGAGCCGCCCGGGCAGATCGCAGTATCCATGATCAGGATCTGATTCATACGTTGTCGGTTTTGACGCAGAGCTACGAGCGGCGGGTGAACTCGGGCCTGCACTACGAACAGCCGCTGACCAGCGACGCGCAGCGGAGGGCCGCGGCCGAAGTCGAAACCATGGTCAAGGAGTACCGCGAGGCCGAGCAGAAGCACATGGGATACTCGACGCTGCGTGAGTCCGATTTGCTGAGGGCGCTGGTCTTTCTGCTGCGGCTGGCGCACGGGAGGACGTCAGGGCGTCCGAAATCGCGGGCGTTTGTAGAGTTTCTATTTGCCCAGTTTCCCGAGAAAGAGTCGGCGGTGGTCACACCGGAGGAAACAGGCAGCCGGATCATCCTGCCCTGACATTCAAGACCATCTGCCACGGGTTTTCACGGATACGCACGGATGTAAATTCTTGGGGTTTATCCGTGACGATTTGTGTGATCCGTGGCCAGCTTTTTGCGCACGCTTTGTCCTGGGGGCAATTCTTCGAGTAGTCTCAGAATCGTTTTCTTCACAATCGGATGCTGAACATCGGGTGCGATTTCGGCCAGTGGTTCTAAGACGAACCGGCGCTGATGCATGGCAGGATGAGGAATGGTCAACTCGGGAGAATCGAGGATTGTGTCGCCAACCAGCAGGATATCGATATCGATCGTGCGCGGGCCTTTCTCCCGAGTACGTACTCTGCCCATCTCCTGCTCGATGGCAAGCAAGGTTGCTAACAAGTGTTCGGGCGTTTCGGTGGTTTCGAGCAGAACAACGCAGTTCAGGAACCAGGCCTGGTCGGTAAACTCTACGGGCTCCGTCTCATAGAGAGAAGAGACCGCCACAGTGCACCCCACGGCTTGCAAGCGGGCGATGGCCTCGTGAAGTTGATTCTCGCGATTGCCGAGGTTCGATCCAAGCGAGAGGTAGGCGAAGGCGGGCATCCAGGCTGCCACCCAGTTTTACTCTGCGGAGTTTGGGAGGGCAATCCCCTTTGAGTCCGGCGAAAATCTTGGAGATGTGTAACCTTTATTTCCAGAAGGCCAATTACCTTTGTTACCTTCGTACTTCCTCTACGCACCCATAGAATCGTCAGCATGACGTTAGACTCACTCCTCCTGAGCCAGGATCCCGAACTGGTGCGCGTGATCCGGCCTACCCTCGAAAAGCTTGCGATTGATGTCGAGATTTGCCATGAGGCGCGGGCTGCCACCGACATTTTGATATCCGAGAAGTTCGACGCCGTGATAGTGGATTGCGACGACCTGACGGGCGGACTCGGAGTGCTGCAGGGTCTTCGAAGCACACCCAGCAACAAGAATTCGGTGACCTTCGCGATCCTGAACGGAAAGCGAACTACCACGCAGGAAGCCTTCGGTATGGGGGCGAATTTTGTTCTGCAGAAACCGATCAGCGCGCTGAATGCGTCACGCTGCTTCCACGCCGCCCTCAATTTCATGGTGAAGGAACGGCGGCGCTACTTCCGCCATCCCGTGAAGATTCAGGTGAAGATCCTCATTGCGGACAAGGTGGTAAAGGCAACGAGCACAAATCTCAGCGAGAGCGGGATAGCGCTGATGTTGCGGGAAGCTCTGCCGAAAGGCGCCGGTCCTCGCCTGCAGTTCGCGCTGCCGGAGACCGGTTTCAAGCTCGACCTCGAGGCCGAAGTGGTCTGGGCCGACGTCAAGGGGCGCGCCGGGCTGCGTTTCCAACACGTTCCCCAAGAGAGCCAGCAACAGCTGGAAAAATGGCTCGATGAACGGATGGAGGAAGAGATGCCTGGAGCCATGGACCGGATCACCGCCGTCACGACGGATCACTTGCAGTAGCCAGCGAACGTTCCATTCTTGACAAACGTTGTTTGCGAATGCCCCAGCGCTTCTGCGCTGAGGGCGCCTCTGCGCGGGTATCTTGGCTGAGACTTGTCAGTACTGCGAACCGTGGCATTCTGGAAGGTCAGCGGAGACCGCCTCTTATGTCGACCAACGAGTTCCGCATTGCCAAAGTGGAGAGAACGCTGCGCTGGTTTGAGGATGACATTCCCCTGCTCAATATGCGCGTCAAAGAACTGTCGAAGGAGAGACAGGAGTCGGCGCGTAAGTTCGCCGCCGCGGTAATAGATCAGACCCGGGCTGAACTGGAGAGGTTGCTGCAAGAGCGACCGATCGACGTAAGCAATGCCAGCGATCCCCCTGCGAACCTGCCGACTGAAGGTGCGAATGCGGGCGCGAAGATTCCCTGATCAGAATGATGATTGTTAGAGCGCGGACCCAGCCGCAGCCTGGACGCTAGAGACGGCGTCTCTAGGGGTTTCCTCGTTGGAGACGGTTACTTCTTCCCACAAAGTTTTGTCGCGCAAGATCCGCGAGACCAGCGCGGTGTGCATGGCATGCCCAGCGCGGTCGGCAACCACTTTGCCCAGGATCTGGTTGCCCAGCAGCGCGAGGTCGCCCACCAGATCAAGCACCTTGTGCCGTACAAATTCGTCGGAGAAGCGGAGCGGGCCGTTCTCAATTCCGTCGCGGGTCAGCACAATGCAATTCTCGCTGGAGGCGCCGCGGATCAGTCCCATGTTGCGCATGGCCGGCTCGTCCTGGCGCGAACCGAAGGTGCGCGCGGCCGCGATGTGGCGAAGATAGCTTCCGTTGGAGAGTTGTACCTGGAAAGTCGATTTCCCGATCAGAGGGTGGGGGAAGTTGATGGAGTAGGACACCGAGTATGAGTCGGCCGGGTAGACGGCAATGAATTTATTCCCCTCGCGCATCTCGACTTCGCGGCGAATCTTCAGATATTTGCGGGGGCGGCGCTGCTTGCGGATGCCCGCCTTGCGAATCATCTCGACAAACGGTTGAGCGCTGCCGTCAAGGATGGGCAACTCCAGGTTGTCGAGTTCGACGATCGCGTTATCGATACCGAGGCCGATGAACGCCGAGAGCAGGTGCTCGGTGGTGGAGATGAGCACCCCCTTTTTCATGAGGCTGGTGGCGTAACTGACGCGGGCTACATTGCGGCTCACGGCCTCGATTGCGAAGCCGTCGAGATCGATGCGGTGGAAGACAATCCCGGTCCCCGGTGGGGCGGGAAGGATGCGCATGGAGACCGAGGCGCCGCTGTGCAGGCCTATGCCTGTGCATCCTACTGCCGAGCGAATTGTCTGCTCGTGGATCAAATGGCGTGTGAGATCCTCTTTTTGGAGAACAAGTAGATTACTGCCCGCGTTGAAAAAACTGTCTGTGGCAAAAAAGCCACACTCCGTGGCCAGAAAACTGGCCTCGGACCAACCCTGCCACGCCCTAGGAAATTGACGACAAATGTTGTTTTTTCAATCGCTTACGGTAGATTATCGAAATGGGTTTAGCGTTTACTGGGTTGTTTGTTGGGGTTGTAGCCGGAGTTCGGGTCGAACATGGCAGGATCGAGTCCTTGATTGATGGTCACCGAATTGAGGAAGCGCTGGCTGGCCATGTCGCCGTTGAAATAGCGGGTGACGTTGTAGGGCGCCATGATGCCCGAGGCCTGACGGTAGTTTTCGTAGATCTCTTCTTCCAGATTCTTTTGACGGTCGACCGGGTCGCGCCATTCGAATGTCTTCTTGACGGGGAGATGAGTGTCGACGTCGAAGTACAGGGTGACGCTTTCATCTTTGGTGTTAATCAGCGTCACGCGCAGAGCTGGATGCTGGGCAGCGATGGCGTTGCCTTCATATAGAAAAATGACGCCGGGATCGGTCACCCAGGTGCGAAGGATGGTGTCGAGCGAGAATCGGCGCCGGCGGAGGTAGTCGACGAGATCTTTTTCCTCCAAGGGATGCGCGCCTTTGTAGGTGATTTCGTATCCCTTATTGCCGACGTATAGCTCGGCAATGTCGCGTTCTTTGGTGATCTCGACGCGCTCTTTGTCGGGAAACTCGGCGAAGCTCCAGAAGACGGAACCGCCCCCGCTGGGCTGGCCGTGGTGAAAACTATAGCCACGTCCTTGCTGCTCACGGTCGCGGATGGTGAGATACGTCTGTCCCCCGAGAGCCTGAATGCCTTGCTGGACAAGATCTTTGGCCTTGCGAGTGTCCGCATCTTCCGGGTTGGCCGATGGTGATTTCGAGGATGGGGAAGAAGCGAGCGGCATCGACTGAGCGGGGGCGCCGGAAGACTGGCTTCCCGCCTGCGCCCCGGCCGAGCAGACCAAAATCAAAATAAGGAAAAGCGGTCTCATTCCAACTGTACGAGTGAGTGCGTCCAACGAGAATTGTAGCGTTTTTTGCGGGCCTTCCGCCTGCGGTGTAATAGCTCCTACCCTGCTTGGATGCGGAAACGGCGCCAAATGCAAGCCTGTCGTGTGCTTTTAGTGGGCCCTAGCCGGCGAGTACGGCGCCGCCATTTACATTGAAAACCTCACCGGTGATGAAGCCAGCGTGCTTGGTACACAGGAAGAGTACGGGAGCAGCGATCTCTTCCGGCCTGCCGACGCGGCCCAGGGGAATGGTGTAGCGGATGATTTCGCCCGTCTTGGGATCATTAAGGGCCGCGGCACTCATGTCGGTATCAACCCAACCGGGCGCGACGCAGTTCACGTAAATGCCTGCCGAGGCGAGTTCGCTGGACAAAGTCTTGGTCATGCTGATGAGCGCACCCTTGGTGGCGGAATAGTCGCAGTGATAGGCCTCTCCGCGTTGACCGCTGGTGGAACTGATGAGGACGATGTGTCCGGCTGGCTCGTTAGTGCGGGGCTGAGTCTTCATCTGTGCGACGGCGTGCTTGACCAGGCCGAAGACGCCGTCAAGGTTGATCGACAGGGTAGAGCGCCACTGCTCGTCCGACATGCGCTCGACGGGGACGTCTTCTGGCGGCCAGACGCCATGGTTGGCGATGAGGATGTCGAGGCGTCCGAAATGGCTCACCGTTTCGGTCACGAGGGACCGTGCGGCCTCAGGACTGTCGAGATTGCTCGCGACCGGGTAGACCGCGGGGCCACATTCGTTGGCGAGTTTCTCGGCCTGAGGGCGGGCGCTCCGATAATTGAAGACGACTTTTGCGCCGGCGGCTGCGAACATGCGGACCGTGGCGGCACCGATACCGCGAGAGCCGCCGGAGATGAGGGCTACCTTGCCCGCAAGGGAGAGAGGGACCGACATAGAAGCTACCGTAGGGTCTCCACAAACTTCCAGAACTCCTTGTTGTCGCGGTGCTGCAGAAAGGAGTCGTCTTTAGTTGGGTCGGGTATCTTCTCGCCAGAGATGACGTTGGCCTTGCGGGCGAACGCTTGCTGAAGATGTTGTTCAGCATCCTTGAGATTCTTTTGTTCGGCGTCGGCGCATGCCAGGTTGTAGTAGTAGAGTGGGTAGTCTGGGTCTTTTGCAATGGCTGCAACAAAGATCGTGCGGGCTTTCGCAACATCGCCAGACATTCCGTAGGCCATACCCGCCTGGTCCGTCGTCACTCGCCTCATGGTTCTCGTCTGTGGCGCGTCGTCATCTTTCAGGCGGCTAAGCGCCTGCTCGAATATCGGAGCGGCAGCCTTATACATTCGGTGGCCGTAAAGAACCTGCGCGTACAGAAGAAGATCTTGAAACTGAGGAGCATACTGGGGGTCCAGACGGAAACTTGCGAAGATCTTCTGAAGCTCCTTATCGTTGGGAGCGTCGCCATAGAACTCCAGATCGCCGCATAGGTCACCGGCCGCAACGAAGCCCCGCGTCATGTAAGTCGTCTTTTTGTTGCGATCTTCAGACGTATATCGGACTAAAGCAATTTGCTGTCCGTCGGGGCGAGCGATCTCGGAATTCGCCAGAATTCTCAAGCCCGGATTGCTCTTCTTCTCGGGTTCCATCACTCCGTCGCGGCATTTCGCGCTGGTGAGTGGTGCCTGATCCGAAAACAAGAAAAGAAAACCAAGGAACGCAAGGCGTCCCGGCGCGTCCTTGCCGCGAAGACCGATCTCATTTCCGTTCTGTTTGGCAGAGCTCTCGATGACTTTAAAGCCCTCGGCGTGCCACGCCAGTTGTCCCGTGTGGGAGGGTAGAGCGAGCTGGAAATCGCCTTCGGCGACTGAATTCTGGGCGAGGCTCGTGCCTGCGCCGACGCAAATGAGTAATACAGATTTATAGAGTTGTCTCATTAGCCGAGAGTGTACCCTTCCGCTTACCTCGCTCACAACAGAGAGGCTCTTCGCTCGCAAGAGTCAGCACCGCGATTCGTCGCGAGCCGCCCTCCCCTTCGGAGCGCTATCCGCGAGAAAAGCCAGCGCCGTTCGGACGAACTGAGGGACGGCGTCGTGGAACACCGGGCCGTGGCCGCCGTTGGGGACGACCCACAGGGCGGAACGCGGAATCGCGCGATACATTTCGACCGCCATCTCGACAGGATAAAGAAAGTCGCGGTCTCCGTAAACGATCAACGTCGATGCCTTGATTTGTCCCAGCACGTGCGCAGTGAAATCCATGTCGTCGTAGCTGTCCTTCATGCCGTGCTGCCATTCCCACAACGCGAGGATTTGGTTGTCACCGCGTTTGTGGCGCCTGCGCATGGTCTCCCACTCTTGCGGAGGCTGACTTTCAACCGCAACTTGCCGCATAATGACGCGCGCCTGCTCCGGAAAATACATTGTTGCGCTGACGAGCACCATTGCTTCAATGCGCTCAGGTTGAATGGTGGCCATGTGCAACAGGATGTTCGCGCCCATGCTCAGGCCGATCGCCTTGCAGCGACTTACGCCGAGATGGTCGAGCAGTGCGAGTGTATCGGCGGCGCATTGCCGATGAGTAATCGTCCGCTGCGGATTGGTGGACCGGCCGTGGCCTCGTGCATCGGGAAGAATCAGCATATGGTCACGTAAGAACCCGTCGCGACCGGCGTAGGCCCAGTCTTCGTGGCAGCCCCCTCCGCCGTGCAAAAGCAGAAGTGGTTTGCCCGCACCGTCAGTTTCGTAGAACAATTCAATGTCGTTGATCGCAGTCGTCGCGCTGTTCATGACGCGCATTTTCGCGGCGGTCCGCTAAAGAAACAAGCTAGTTGTTGCACGTGATATCCTCTATATTCCAGCCACAGCAAGTGGCGCGAACTTCCAGGTCCACGTGCTAGCTGCTCTGAATCCCCACGAGTGTTTTTCCACAGGCTTCCACAGACAAAATTCTCGTTGGTGTGACGAACGACCTTTACTGAAAATTCAGAATGGGCACAATAGAATCGTGCGCGCCAATATCCACGATTCCGGTGTTGAAGTCGAGACCCGAGCCCCTGCTGCTAACTCCTTATTCCAGAATATTTTGCTTGTAAGTCATGGAGAATCAATATTTTGCCTGCAAGATATATAGATATCCCTCTACTAACTTGAACGGAATCAATATTTTGCTCGATAGTGCCCAAGAAAATTTCGATTTGATATCCCTAAATCAAACCAGGGAGCGTTGGGAGGCGGCGTGAGACAATCGCTTTCGATTCGGAAGCGGCAGACAAAGTTCAGTCTGCGGAACTGGAAGAAGTGCGCTCGGATTTCAAGGCGCGCAGGAACACGCGCACTAGCATGCCGTCAAAACGCGTGCCGCTCATCTGGGCGAGTTCATCGAGGGCCTGGTCGGGCGTTCTGGCGGCAGAGATGGACTGCTCTGTGACCAGGTTGGCATATGCATCCGTGAGGGCGATGATGCGAGCCCACAAGGGAATTTCCTCACCCCTCAAGCCGTCGGGATAGCCGGAGCCGTCGAAGCGCTGGTGGTGGTTCTCGACCGCCTCGCGCATCATGGTACCGTGCGGGACGGTGCCCACGATCTCGGCTCCCACGTGGGCGTGCATCCGCACTTGAGTGAATTCGTCGTCGGTCAGCGGGCCGGGCTTGTTGAGAATGCGCTCGGCCACGAAAATCTTGCCCACGTCGTGAACGCGGGCAGCATACACCAGATCGGCTGTCTCTTCCGAGGACAAGCCCAGCGCGCGGGCAATCACTTCGGTATAGCGCGCCACCAGGTCACCGTGCCCGGCGGTGCGCAGTTCGCGCGATTCGGCGGCGCGGCTCAGTGATTCGATCGATTCCTTCAGAATCGGCACGTTGCAGCCTTCGTCGCTCATGCAGAGCTTGTGCAACGTGGAGGTCAATTCCTCGAGATCCTCTGGTCCGGTGCGCTCGCGCTGCAGGAAGCCTTCGATGTAGGCGGAAATCTGCTGGCGCTGGCGGGCGAAGGTCTCTCCCTCGGTAAATTCTTGGGCCGTCGAAACCAGGTTTCCGCCCGAACGCTTGGAGACATACATGCCGGCGTCGGCGACGCGAATGATGTCTTCAATGGAGAAGCCGTGCATGGGGAAACTGGCGACGCCGAAGCTGCCGGTTACGTGATGCTCGCCCAGCATAGGATCGGCAGCGATCCACTGGCGTAGGCGCTCGGCCAGGACCTGGGCTTGCTCGGCGCCGGTTTCCGGCATCAGGACGATGAACTCATCGCCGCCGTAGCGGGCGACGACGTTCGATTGGCGCGACTTCTGTTCCAGAAGACGTCCGACGCGGGCCAGCACGAGATCGCCTTCGAAGTGGCCCATGGTGTCGTTCACTTCTTTGAACTTGTCGAGATCGATGAGCACGACGGAGAACGGACGCCCGGACCGCGATGCGCGTTTCCACTCGGCCGACAGGGCTTCCCAGAAAAAGCGCCGCGTCTTGATGCCGGTCAGGCCGTCGGTGATGGATTGCTGCTGCAGCTTCTGGAAGACGAAGGCGTTGTGTAAAGCCGTGGCCAGCAAATCGGCAAGCGTGTTCAGGATGAGGACGTCTTGGGGCGAGAACGCATTCTCGTTACGGCTCTCAACGTTGAGGACGCCGAGCAACGATTCGCCGTAGGTGACGGGAATGCACAGTACGGCACGCGAATCGGGCAAAACTCCGGTCAGATTTCCGGGCAGCGCATTCTGCACCAGGGCGCGCTCGCCGCTGCGGGCAACGCGGCCGAGAATGCCTGTGCCCAGCGGGATCCGCTTGCCGGTTGCGTGAGCGGTGGCTCCAGCTTCGGCTTTGATCTCGACTTCTTTGGTGCCGTAGTCGAGCAGGCCGATCCCGATGTGATCGAAGTTGAAGTTCTTTTGAATCTCGCTGGCGATCTGCCCCAGCATGTGAACGGGATCGTCGCTCGAGATGGCAGTACGGGAAACGTTGTTGAGGAAGGCAAGCTGGCGGGAGCGTTGTTGCTCATCAGCAAACAGGCGAGCGTTTTCCATGGCAACCGAGACCTGTCCGGCCGCGGTGACCAGCACGTCGAGATCGCGTTGTTCGAAGACGAATTCCCGATCAGGGTGCATCGCGACCATGACGCCGGAGGGCTTGTTGTTCAGAAAAATCGGCGCCGCGATCAGGCACTTGGCAGGGCGTTCGGGAACATGGCTGATTCCCAAGCGGGCGCGTGTTTTCTCCAAATCCGAACGAATCAGCAGTGACTCGCCAGTGCGGATCACATATTCGGTGAAGGCATTGCGCAGTTCGCGCGTGCGCTTGGGGTATACGCGATTGTCCCTTACTTCGAGCTCGAAGCGGATCTCATCTGCGTCCTGGAACGCGATATAAAAGTGGCTGGTGTCGAAGATCTGTCCCAGCTCGACCTGGATGGTGCGGAGGATTTCATCCTGGTCGAGGCGCGAACTGATGGCCTTCCCGATCTCGGTCAACAGTTCGTACTCTTGCGTGCGGCGATGAGCGTCGTGGCCGACAACGTAGTTCTCGAGCGTGAGTCCCAATTGCAGGGCGAGGCCGACCATCAAACGAGGCCCCGAAGAACCGAACGCCCGGCGCTCCGCGTGGGGGAAAAGAATGACCCCGAAGTTATGTTCCCGAGTTTGCAGCGCGACCGCAGTCAAGTTGCCGACGTCCGCTTCCAGCAGAATCTGTTTAAATTCGGCGAAGGTTCCTGTGGAGGCTACTGGGAAAGGTTCGGTCATTTCCGCCAGATCATGCACGGTGAAGATTCCGCCCTGGCGGTAGGCGAGTTCGGAAATGTAGTCCGCGGCTCCGCTCCTTTCCAGAGCATCGACGAATCCCGGAGAGAATCCTTGCTGCACCGAAGGTAAGAGGCCCCGCCAGCGCTCGGTGATGCAAATGGCTGCGCGGCGCATGGGCAGAGCGCTCATCAGGCGCTCGAGCGCGGACTGCATGTTGGGCACCAGGTCGTCGGCGAAAAGGAGCCGTCGCGGGTCGACGCCCAGAGTCGAGAGGGCAAGAGTGTTTTCCTGCACGGCGTTGCGCTGGTTCTCAAACAGCACCATCACCATGGCGATGCCCAACAGCATCTGCGGCACAGGACCGAACAGGCGGCTCGCCGTGCCAAAAACCCAGGGATTCTGCAACTGTCCGACGCCCATCAGCACGGCCCACAAGGCCAATGACACCGCGAGCACCTGAAAGGCGAGCGATCCCCGCTTGTGGCCGTTCAAGTAAAAGACAGCGGAGCTATACAGCAGAATCGCAGCCAGGCCCAGCCCGAGCCGGATCGCGGGCTGCACCTCCGGGTGAAAGACGCCGTCGACTATGTGGCCGCGCAGCGTCAGCAACGCCAGCGCGACGCCGGCCGTCGCGACCGCGGCGTCGTACCACCGGTATCGATAGGTAGAGGCGCGCATCAGCCGCGTCGATATGAAGATGCACAACGCCATCGCGACCAGGAAAAGCTCGCTGACAAAGAATGCGAGAGGAGACGACGGAAAGGCATCTAGCACGTAGTGGAGCGAGTAGCAGGCCCACGCCCATTTCCACGCCCGGAAGTAGGCCTGCCGACTCTGCTCGTGGAGATAGGTGAAGACGAGGAACAGCAGAACCGAGACAAAGCCCGGCACTACGGCGGTCGTAATAACAACACTGTTCATAGGGTCCGCACGGACACCCTGGGCGAGCCTCTCACTCAGTTTCGGGGGGAAACAGTGTGCTGTTATGGTTTCACACCGAGTGTCCGAAAACAACAGGATTTAAGTACATGGGGTTCCGTTGGTGTGGCCTTGCAATCAAGGTTTTCCCGCAAAATCGTTCTTGCATAAAGGCTTGACGATGTCTCTAAGGCGCCCGTACCATCGGACATTGGCTGACAAATCCTGGCTGATCGCGACGGGGCGCAGTTTTTGCAAGGTCCGCCGCGGACCTTACCGATGCCCGACTCCTTAACCTCGTCTTCGCAGGCCACGCCGCGCGTGCGTTTTGCGCCCTCGCCCACCGGGTTTCTCCACGTCGGAAGCGCCCGCACCTTCATTTTCAACTGGTTGTACGCACGTCGAAATCACGGCACGATGATTTTGCGGCTCGATGATACTGATGTGGAACGCAACACCGACGCTTCCGTTACCTCGATCTTTGATGGCTTGAAGTGGCTCGGGCTTGGCTGGGACGAGGAGTACAAGCAGTCCGAGCGCGGCGCGCTGCACCGGCAGATGGCCGAGGCGATGCTTCACAAAGGGCTGGCCTATCGTGATTTCACGCCTGCCCATACGGGAGACAGCGAAAAATCGGGCGCTCAGGGGACTTGGTTGTTCAATGCCGGAATGCGCGAACTTTCGCGCCAGGAAAGCGATCGCCGCGCAGCCGCCGGAGAGCCGTTCGCGTTGCGTTTTCGCGTTCCGCGCGAAGGCGGACAAGTAGTGCGCTTCACCGACGAGGTTTACGGCGAGCAGATGAAGGCGGGCGCCGACATTGAAGACTTCGCGCTATTGCGCTCCGACGGCATGCCGACCTATCACCTGGCGTCGTGCGCCGACGACGCCGACCTGCGCATCAGCCACATCATTCGCGGGCAGGATCATCTGACGAACACGTTCAAACATGTGCTGATCTTCGAAGCCGCGGGTTGCACACCGCCACAGTTCGCGCACCTTCCACTGCTGGTTGCGGCCGATGGGACCAAGCTGTCCAAGCGCCGGCATGGCCCGGTGGTCAGCGTAACCACTTACCGCGACGCGGGATTCCTGCCTGAGGCCTTCATCAATTTCCTGTGCCTGCTGGGCTGGTCACCGAAAAACGATCGCGAGCAGATGAGCCGGCAGGAACTGACCGAGGCGTTCTCGCTCGAAGGCATCAACCGTGCCAATGCCGTGGTGAATTTCAAGGAGCCCGCCACCACGCCGGAAGAAACGTTCGATCCCAAAGCGGTATGGCTCAATGCGGAGCATATTCGGGGCCTGGCCATTGAAGACCTGAGCCGGCGGCTGCTTCCTATCGTGCGCGAAGCGGGTTTCGACGTCAGGCCGGAGAAGATGTTGCGGATCACGCCGTTGATCCGCGAGCGCATCAAGCTGCTGCGCGACGTGCTCACCACCGCCGACTTTTTCTTTGTCGAACAACTGCCGCCGTATGACCCCGCCGAACTCGTCCCGCAGAGAGGAGACGCGGCGATGGCGCGGAAAGTTCTGGAGAAGGCACACGCGGTGCTGGCGAACGTGGAGTTCCGACACGATCCGCTCGATCAGGCGCTGCGCGCCGCCGCTCAGGAGCTAGGGGTTAAGGCCGGACAGATGTTTCAACCGATCCGGGTTGCGGTGTGCGGGCGTAAGAACGCCCCGCCGCTGTTTGAGACGCTGGAGGTGCTGGGCCGGGAGACTACCCTGGCGAGGATTGAACAGGCGACGCTGCGATTGATCTGAAGAGCCCTTCAGAGAGTAACTCTCTATCGATGAAGGAGTGCTGCGACCAAGCTCGCTGACACCCGAGGGAATCTCCAAGCATGCTATCGTGTCGCACGCGCAATAGGTCAGTTACTCCCTGCCCTGCCAACCGCCGAAACTCCGCTGACGGAAGTGCTACATTGGGAAGGTGCGCGCTGAAATTGAACAGGCGGTCGCGCTTTTGCAGCGCGGTGACGACGAAGCATTAGAGCAAGCGTTGGCTCTGCTCCAAAACACGGTCTTCTCTTTCAGCATGCGGGTCTGCGGGCAGCGCGAAGACGCAGAGGACACCATGCAGGAAGTCCTGGTGAAATCGGTTCCCTATTTGCCAAAGTTCGATAGTCCGAAAGCACTTTTGGTGTGGATTTACAAAGTGGCCAAGAATCGATGCCTGATGAGCCGCCGGCGCAGCAAGTTCGCTCCCAACCAGGAGCTTTCGCTGGAGGAGTTGATGCCGGACCGGAAGGAACTGGAAGGGCTCGGAACCGATGGCAGCGTCAATCCAGAGATGTTTGCCATTCGAAGCCAGGAAGCCGGGCGTCTGCGCGCCGCCATTCAGAAGCTGCCTCCGCAGTATCGGATCGTCCTCGTGCTACGCGATATGGAAGGGTTGACAGACGAAGAAGTCGCCGAGATTACTGGACTTCGCCCCGGAACGGTTCGGGTGCGCCTGCACCGGGCACGATTGTTCGTGCGAAAAGAGCTGATGAGGGGGTGGAAACCACGCCTCCGAAAAGTGGTCGAAGGAGTTGCGGCGAGCGCGCAGCCGCGGCCTAAGCCTTGCAAAGAGATGTTCGCCGAACTCTCGGACTATTTGGACGAGCTACTGGATGATTCTCTGTGTGATGAACTGGAGCAGCATCTCGGTGGCTGTGAGCCGTGCAAGGTGTTTCTGGCCAGTCTCGAAGCCACGATTGATCAATGTCGAAATTCGTTGGCCGAGCATCCCACAGGAAAAAGCGCGCTCAAGCTCCGCAGAGAGCTGCTTGAGAACTACAGGCAAGCCGTTGCGGTCGTCAAACCTGGAATAAACGCCTCCAAGTCACCCTACGGGGCCCGCTCCTCCGCGGACTAGGCAGCCCAAGGAATTTGGATCCGCCTTCAGGCCGCGAGTTCGCCCGCTTCGATCTCGTCCACATAGCACCACACCCACGCTTCCCCGGGCTCAATCGAACGAATCAAAGGGTGCTTGGTTTTGTGGAAGTGCTTGGTCGCATGCTTGTTTTTCGAAGAGTCACAACAGCCCACCTGCCCGCAGATGAGGCACAAGCGCAGGTGGACCCACGAATCTCTGGTTTTGACGCATTCTTCGCAGACGTGCGTTTTGGTTTGCTTGACTTTGATCTGGTCAAGGTGTGTGCATTCGTTCCGCATCATTTCCTCCAGTTATTTTGCTGTGCCCCTGCCGGGGCTTAAGTGCGCGATCCAATAGGCTGCAAACCCCGTATTTTCTCAAGTAACTCTGGTCACATTACGAACGGGCCGAGCTGGTCAAAAAACGCTTTTCATCGTTCAAAATGTTGCTGGAGGCCATTTTATCCGTGTTACGGCTTGATTATTTATCTTGCGTGTTAACGATTGTGTCCACAATTCTAGTCGGACGGCGGTGCTGGGAGGGCTGGGCGCTGGCTGGCGCCAATTGCGTCGTGATGTGCATTATCGGAATAAGAACGGCGCAGCTGGGATTCATACCGGCCAATGTATTTTGCATGGTGATGAGTGCGATCAATCTGCGCGCGTGGCGCAAGTCGGGGGTTTGAGAAAGCGCCGGAGCAAACCATACTGATGCGCACTTAGCGTCGCATTCGCACAGACTTTATTGTGCGATGAGCAAGTTCTCGGCAAAGGGCCACTGATCGTCGATCCATTGAGCCTCGCACCCGAATCCTGCGTTGCGAGCGGTATGGATGATCTCGTCGGCGGAATACTTGTGACAGCTTTCCGTCCAGATAGTCTCTCCTTCCAGGAATTCCACAACAACCTCAGCCGCCGGAATGCTGACGGTTTGCCGGCGTCTGGACTGAAGGTGCATTTCAACGCTTCGCGCGCGGGGATTGATCGTCGCCACATGGGCGAACTGCGACAGGTCAAAATCGGCGTCAAGCTCGCGATTGGCGCGGACCAACAAATTCAGGTTGAAAGCGGCAGTTACGCCGAGTTCATCGTCGTACGCCCCGAGTAGCTGCGCGGCTGGTTTTTCCAGATCTGCGCCCAGAAGCAACGAATCGCCGGCCCGAAGAATCCGCCGAACCTCGCCCAGAAACTTCGAGCCGGCAGGACGGTCAAAGTTCCCGATGGTGCTGCCAAGGAACAGCACGAACAGGTGCTGGCCCCGCTCGCGGCATGCAGCCACTTCCAATAGACCATCGAGATATTCCCGCTCAAAACCAACCACGGTGACGGCATCAATGTCGCTGAGTTCTCGCTCGCACATAGCCAACGCCGAGCGCGATATTTCAACGGGATAGTAGGACGTGCGCTGCCGCCGGCAGAGGGCTTCGAGCACCCAGCGAGTTTTCTTGCCGCTGCCGCTGCCGAGTTCAGCGACGGCGACCGGACCCGGGACACGCTCCACAATCTCTTCGGCGTGCCGTCGCAACAATCGCTCGTCGGCGCGAGTAAGGCCATATTGGGGCAAGCGGCTGATCACTTCGAAGAGGGCGGAACCGACTTCGTCGTAGAGATATTTGGAAGGAAGCTCCTTCTGGCCGGGCCTGGTCAGACCGGCATGAACATCGGCTGCGAACTCATAAGTCGGGCTGGTGGGGATGGCATGAACAAGCATTTGCTACTCCTTCGAATCAGCGACTCACGCAACGGAAGCCGGAATATACATACTGGTAGTGCGGCTGGAACCAATTGCGAAACGCGGGCCGCAGCATGCACGCCGCGGTGCGCGCCGATGCGCCTTTCATGACGAAGTGCTTGCCGTCGAAAAAATCCGCTGAATATCCACGATAAAACGGAAATGGCTCGAAGCCAGTGAATGGAGTGAAAACGGTGGAGGTCCACTCCCACCCGTTGCCCAATGTTCCATCCACGCCGAACGCGCTCCTGCCCAGCGGGAATGCATTTACCGACGCGGGATCCCAGCGGTTGAAATCGAAGTTGCCAAAATTCGCGTCAGGAAGATGGCTTCCCCAAGGGTGGCGTCTTTCCATTCCATCCGGCGTACCAAAGGCAGCACGGTGCCATTCTTCCTCGGTGGGCAGCGATTTGCCCGCCCAACGGGCATACGCATTCGCTTCTGCGTGGCTGACGTAGACAGGCCAGTCCAGAGGCAAGGTGATTTCTTCAAACATGGTGCGATAGACCCACTGCCCGCCCGCCTTCTTCCAAAACACGGGATGAGAAATCTCTTCCTTGGCTTTCCAGTCCCAGCTGTCGTCATTCCAGAAACTGCGCGTCTCATACCCTCCCGCTGCGATGAAATCGAGGTATTGCCGGTTCGTAACTTTGTACTGGTCGATTGCAAACGCCGGTACTCGAGTCGTATGGGTTTCGTATTCGTTGTCCCAGCCAAAAGTCTCGTCGTCGCGCGATAGGCCAACGGTTACGGAGCCTGCAGGGATTTCAATTGTTCGAGCAACCACCGGGGAAGCCGGGATTTTCGGAGAATCGATTTCGGGCTTGATCTTATGGTTGAAGGGCAACTGATGCAGCATGTATGCCAGCGTCTCGACGTGCATCAGTCGATGCTCGATGGCGACGTTCAGCAGCGTTGCGAGCGGGAAGCCGTCGCGCGTGGGAGCGCGCTCTTGCAGAAGCGCATTCTCGAGTTTGTCGTCCAGTGAGGCGCGGATTCTGGAGACGTATTCGTGAACCGCTTCCTGAGTCGGCCAATCCGATGGCTGGTCCCGGGGCAACCCGCCATCGACAGGATCGATGCCGAAAGAAAACAGCCGATCAAATTCGGGATGGAATGACTTCAGGCCGAGAACGCCTTCGTGAAGCAGGTTCCAGTCGAATGCTTCGAGGTGGCCGATATAAAAAACAATGCGGTGACGTTCCGGGATGGGCCTTTCGTAAAGGGAGTCGGCGCGAACCACCTGGAATAGCGCATCGCTTCGCCGGCGTGCGTCCGACATTCTAAGCAGCAACTCGTGAGTAGCGACACCGGTTTGTGCGGCAAGCATTCGTGCCTCCCAGAGTGATCGCAGCCAGACGAAGGGCTTGGAGCAAATTCACGGAGCAGAGAAACTTTCCCCAATTCATGGACCCGCGTTGCCGACTGGGTCCAACCCACGCCCCGGTTAGATGTGGCTTGGGAGGCAAAGTTGCAGTCGAAATAACATTTTTGACGGCTGCGGGATCCCCCCTGATTGCCAAGGCGGCCGACCGTAGCCGCCATAGAAAGGGTCAAGGGGCGAGTTTGTTCTGATGCAGGAAATCCCCTACGACCTCCTTCACGTCGCGGTGTTGACCATCGACGGCATAGTTCATTCGCCGCATCTCCTGATCGGAAACCTTGTTTCCGAGCTCCGCGAGAAGGAGACCGATCTCAGGATGCTGTCGGATCGTTTCCTCCCGTACCACCGGAACCGCTTCGTAGGGAGGAAAGTAGTGCCGGTCGTCTTCGAGCACAAACAAATCGAGGGCCGGAATGAGGCCGTCGGTCGCATTACCGGCCGAGAGGTCGATCTGATGGTCGTGCAGGGCGCGCGCCAGCAGGCCCAGGTCCATCACTCGAGGATGTTCGGCGAAGTGCAGCCCATAGGTTGCGGCCAGGCCTTGATATCCATCGGGTCGCTCCATGAACTCGTAACCGAATCCTGCTCGCCAATGGGGCGAAAACGCGGCAGCCTGCGAAAGCGTCTTGAGGCTCGCGCGGCGGGCATCTTCTCCGCGGATTTCGATCGCGAAGGTGTCGTTGAAGCCGAGGGGCGGGCCTAACGTCAGGTTGAAACGGCGCTCGTATTCACTCTTGACTTGTTGATAAACGGCCTGCTTATCGCTGCCGGTTTTTTCCTTGAGAATTGCGGTCAATGCCGTACCGGTGTACTCCGGATAGATGTCGATTCGTCCGGCCAGTATTGCCTGCTGGCAGATGTAGGTGCCCGCCAGATAGAAACGGTGTTCCACTTTCAATTTTGTGTGGGATTCGATCTGCTGCGCAAGGAGCTCGGCCAGAATTAACGATTCAGTGAAATTCTTGGAGCCGATGACGACGCGATCTACGTGCGATTGTGAACACGAGTATGAGAACAGGCAGATCAGCACCACAATCATCACAGTGGCGACCGACGATTTTTGGAGAGCGGCTCTCATCGCGGCTGAAGCCGTTTTTCTAGCCAGCCCACGCCGACGTCCGCCAACAGTGCCAGGATCGCGGCGGGAACGGCTCCGGCAAGAATGACCCGGTTGTCGACCATAGCGAGACCCCGGAAGATGAATTCGCCCAATCCTCCGGCGCCAATGGCGGCAGCAATTGTGGCTAGGCCAACCGAGATCACGACAGCCGTGCGAACCCCGGACAGAATCACACTCACGGCCAACGGCAGTTCCACTTGCAACAATAACTGCAAATCCGTCAGTCCCATCCCGCGCCCTGCTTCCATCACGGCCGGGTCAACTCCGCGAATGCCGGTGTAGGTGTTCCGAATGATGGGCAGCAGAGCGTAAAGAGTGAGCGCCAAAATCGCCAGCCTGTCGGCGCGAGCGCCGAGCCACGGAACGGGCAACAGAAATCCGAAAAGCGCCAGACTTGGGACGGTTTGTATGATATTCGCGCTCGCCAAGACCGGCTTGTTGAGTCGGGGCCAATGGGCAATTACGATGCCGAGCGGGATGCCGATCAGCGTCGCGAATAGAGTGGAAAGACCGACCAGCCAGAGATGTTCGCCTGTGAGCTCCAGCACCTGGCCGCGGTTTTGCAGAATGAATCGGAATACGTTCATGACTTGCCTTCTGTCGCAGTGGACTCCAGCCGGTCTCCGAAGGCCTTGACGTAGGCTGCGGCCCAGGGGTCGGTGGACCGCAAGAACTCATCCGGAGCGAGTATCGTGACCAGCTTTCCCGCCTCCATCAGGGCAATACGCGAGCCGAGCCGCATGGCCTCGTGAAGGTCGTGGGTGACGAAGACCACGGTTTTTCGGAGTCTTCTCTGGAGGGAAAGAAACTCCCGCTGCAGTTCGTCGCGGGTGAGAGGGTCGAGGGCCCCGAACGGTTCGTCCATCAGCAGAATCTCCGGATCGGCAGCCAGGGCCCGGGCGACGCCGACTCGCTGCCGCTGGCCGCCAGAGAGTTGGTGCGGATAGCGTGACGCCAATTCCGGCGCCAGGCCTGTCATCTGGAGCAGTTCCTCGACGCGCGCACGCACTCGCGCCTCGGGCCAACCCTCGATTTTGGGCACGAGGCCGATGTTTTGCGCGACGCTAAAGTGAGGGAATAGACCCACCTCCTGGATCACGTAGCCAATGCTGCGCCGCAAGCGCGTGAGGTCGGCATCTGTGTTGGGCACGCCGTTGACGAGCACTTCGCCAGAGGTCGGCGACACGAGGCGATTGACGAGTTTGAGAGTGGTGGTCTTGCCCGAGCCGCTGCGTCCTAACAGCGCCAGGATTTCTCCAGGGTGAACTTGTAAAGTGAGACTCCGGAGGACGTCTGTGGCGGCCACGCAATAGGAAACATCGCGGAATTCGATGACCGGAGTTGCGGCCCTTGATTGCATGCGCGCCCAGAATATCGGAATTCAGGAACGCCGTGTTACAAGGGCTTGTGCTTGGGTTTCAATGGGGTGCTTCCCATTTTGATCGAACCTGAAATTCACATGCTTTGCATCGAAATTCTCGATTGTACTTTGGTCGCCCGGAGGCGATATTAGATAAAGACGAATGTCTGTTCCTGAGCAGGGGTGTCGACGCTCCCGTGGCCCCGCCAGATACGCCCAAGAACAACTGATTCGGAAAGCTTTAGCGGTGGACCGAGATGTCCAGCATGATGCCTCTCAACCCGAAAAATGGATTGCCTCCCGCACAGGGGCTGTACAACCCTGCGCACGAGCATGACGCTTGCGGGATCGGGTTTGTGGCCAGCATTTCTGGCCAGAAGAGCCACGACATCATTCGGAAGGGCGTTCAGGTACTGCTCAACCTGGCGCATCGTGGTGCCTGCGGTTGCGACCCGGAAACCGGAGACGGCGCCGGCGTCCTGATCCAGATTCCACACAAATTCTTTGAGCGCGAATGCGAGAAATTGGGCTTCAAACTGCCAGCGGCTGCAGCCTACGCGGTCGGGATGACGTTTCTGCCGGTCGAGAAGCACCCGCGGTTGCAGTGCGAAGGAATTCTCGAGCGCATCGTGCGCGAAGAGGGACTGGCGGTATTGGGATGGCGTGATACTCCAGTCTATGCGTCAGCCATCGGCCGCGTGGCTCGAGCTTCGCAGCCGTATATTCAGCAAATTTTCGTGAGCTGCGCTCCTGGCATGGACGAGGATGCGTTCGAGCGCAAGCTCTACGTGGTCCGCAAGCGCGCGGAAAACGAAGTTCGCGAATCCGGCATCGAGGACGCCGAGATGTTTTACCTCCCGTCGCTCTCCTGCCGCACGATCGTTTACAAGGGACTGCTGCTGGCTCCGCAGATCGCCAACTTCTATCGCGAACTCTCCGATCCGGACGTGGTGAGCGCCTTGTGCCTGGTGCATCAACGGTTTTCGACGAATACGTTCCCCAGTTGGCAGCGAGCGCATCCCTACCGCTATGTCGCACACAACGGTGAAATCAACACACTGCGTGGAAACGTCAACTGGATGTATGCGCGGCAGTCGCTGCTGAAATCTCCGCTGTTTGGCGACGACTTGCGGAAGCTGTTTCCGATCATAGCCCCGGACGGCAGCGACTCGGCGAATTTTGACAATGCGGTCGAACTGCTTTTCCAATCGGGCCGAAGTATTCCGCACGTCATGGCCATGCTGATCCCCGAGGCCTGGTCGGGCAATCCGCACATGAAGCCGGAGAAGAGCGCGTTCTATGAGTATCACGCGTGTCTCATGGAACCATGGGATGGTCCGGCGGCGATTGCTTTCACCGACGGCCGCGTCATCGGGGCGACGCTTGATCGCAACGGCCTGCGGCCCGGCAGATATGTTGTAACTCATGATGATCTGGTGGTCATGGCTTCGGAAGCCGGAGTGCTCGACATCCCGGCCGAACAAGTGAAGCGCAAAGGAAGGCTGCAACCGGGGAAGATGTTCCTGGTCGATACGGTCGAAGGGCGCATCATTTCTGACAAAGAGATCAAGCATACGTTGGCTTCGCGGCAGCCTTACGCGGAGTGGCTCAAAGAAAATCAGATCACCATCGATCAACTGCCCGAGCCTTCGCGCATGCACTTTCCTGACGCCGAGACCCTTCTCCGCCGTCAGCGAGCTTTTGGCTACAGCGACGAAGACCTGCGGATGGTTGTGGCCCCGATGGCGGCGAAGGGCGAAGAGCCTATCGGTTCCATGGGGACGGACACGCCGCTGGCCTGTCTCTCGGACAGGCCGCAATCGTTATTCAACTACTTCAAGCAGCTTTTCGCGCAGGTGACGAATCCTCCGATTGATCCCATTCGCGAAGAGATGGTGATGTCGCTCATCAGCTATATCGGGAGTGAGCGGAACATTCTCGAGGAAGCTCCCGAAAACTGTCACATGCTGAAGCTGGAGCATCCCCTGCTCACCAATCGCGAACTGGAGAAGCTCCGCCGGGTTTCGAACCGGGACCTGCTCGCGACCACTCTTCCGGCTCTGTTCCGCGCTGGCGATGGTGAAACCGGGCTTAAACGGGCACTCGACGAGTTGTGTCAAAGGGCTTCGCGCGCGGTGAGAGCGGGATATTCGGTGCTCATTCTCTCCGACCGCGGCGTGGATAAAGACTACGCACCCATTCCGTGCCTTCTGGCTCTGGCCGCGGTGCACAACCTGTTGGTGCGGGAGGAAACGCGAACCCAGGTGGCGTTGATCACGGAATCCGGAGAGCCGCGCGAAGTCATGCACTTCGCGTTGCTCAGCGGATATGGGGCGAGTGCGATCAATCCCTATCTAGCGCTGGAGAGCGTGGAGGAACTCGCCTGGCGCGGGGAGCTTGGCGAGGGCGTGACTCCCGAAGTGGCGATCAAGTACTTCCTGAAGGCAATCAAGAAGGGCTTGCTGAAAACTTTCTCCAAGATGGGCATCTCCACCCTGCAAAGCTATCAGGGTGCGCAGGTGTTTGAAGCCATCGGGCTCAACAAGGAGCTGATCGAAGCATATTTCGCCGGCACGACTTCGCGGCTGGAGGGTATTGGGCTTTCTGTGCTGGCTAGTGAGGCACTGCTCAAACACGAGTTCGCCTTCCGTCCGCTGACCGAATTCGAGACCGAGCTTGCGGTGGGCGGTAACTACCACCAGCGCGTCAACGGCGAATATCACCTGCTGAACCCGCAGACTATCAGCAAGCTGCAACAGGCGGTGCGTCAGGAAAGCTTCAAGACATTTCAGGAATACACCGAACTCATCGATCGGCAGAGCAGCAACCTGTGCACCCTGCGCGGCTTGATGAAGCTGAAGGAGAGTGACAAGTCTGTTCCAATCGAGGAAGTAGAACCGGCGAAGGAGATCGTAAAGCGCTTCAACACCGGCGCGATGTCCTTCGGATCTATCAGCAAGGAGGCCCACGAAACCCTTGCGATTGCGATGAACCGCATCGGTGGAAAATCGAACACGGGTGAGGGCGGAGAGGACGAAGAACGATTCCGGCCCGATCCGAACGGCGATCTGCGGCGAAGCGCGGTGAAGCAGGTGGCTTCCGCACGTTTCGGCGTTACGGCGAACTACCTGGTGAATGCCGACGAATTGCAGATCAAGATGGCACAGGGCGCCAAGCCGGGAGAGGGCGGACAACTCCCCGGGCATAAAGTCGATGAAGTGATTGCTCGCCTTCGCCACTCGATTCCGGGCGTTGGACTCATCTCGCCGCCGCCGCATCACGACATCTATTCGATCGAGGATCTCGCGCAGCTGATTTACGATCTGAAAAACGTAAATCCGCAGGCGCGCATTGCGGTGAAGCTGGTTGCTGAAATTGGAGTTGGGACGGTGGCGGCGGGCGTCGCGAAGGCGCATGCCGATGTGGTCCTGATCAGCGGCGACAGCGGCGGCACCGGTGCGTCTCCGCTGAGTTCGATCAAGCATGCGGGCATTCCGTGGGAACTGGGCCTGGCCGAGACGCAACAGGTCTTGCTGTTGAATGACTTGCGCAGCCGTATTCGAGTTCAGACCGACGGTAAGCTGCAGACGGGCCGTGACGTCGTGATTGCGGCGCTGTTGGGTGCCGAAGAATTCGGGTTCGCCACGACTCCTCTGATCGCGCTGGGCTGCGTGATGATGCGCAAGTGCCACCTAAACACTTGCTCGGTGGGCATCGCCACCCAAGATCCCGTGCTGCGCAAGCAGTTTAAGGGACAGCCCGAGCATGTGATCAATTTCTTCTTTTTTATCGCCGAGCAAGTTCGGGAGTACATGGCGAAATTGGGGTTCCGCACGATGGACGAAATGGTCGGGCGCGTCGAACTGCTTGACGTGGAACCTGCTGTCGATCATTGGAAAGCGCGCGGCCTCGACTATTCCGCGATCCTCTACAATCCGCCGGTGCCATCACGGGTGGCAAAGCGCTGCATTCACTCGCAGGATCACGGGCTGGAGCAGGCACTGGATCACAAGATCCTCGGCGCAGCGCGAAGCGCGCTCGAAACTCTCACTCCAGTTGAGGTCAAGTTGCCGGTGCGCAACGTGCATCGTACGGTCGGCAGCATGCTGAGCGGCGAGATCGCGCGTCGGTACGGCTCTGCGGGGCTTCCCGACGACACGGTGCGAGTTCATCTCTCGGGTTCGGCGGGGCAGAGTCTGGGAGCGTTTCTGGCGAAGGGCGTTACGCTCACGCTGGAAGGCGAGGCCAACGACTACGTGGGAAAAGGACTATCGGGGGGCAGGCTGGTGATTTATCCACCGCGCGGCTCCCAATTCGCGGCGGAAGAAAACATCATCATCGGAAATGTCGCACTTTACGGCGCCACGAGCGGCGAAGCGTTCTTCAATGGAGTTGCCGGAGAACGCTTCGCTGTTCGCAACTCCGGGGCGACCGCGGTCGTCGAAGGAGTGGGCGACCACGGGTGCGAGTACATGACGAATGGGCTGGTGGTGGTGCTCGGCGCCTGCGGCAGGAATTTTGCGGCGGGCATGAGCGGCGGAGTGGCTTACGTGTTCGACGAGCATGGGGAGTTCACCGAAAAACGCTGCAATCTCCAGTCAGTCGATCTTGAGCCCTTGCTCGATGAGCAGGACGTGCAAGTAATGCGCGATCTGGTGGCGCGCCATGCGGAGTTGACCGGCAGCCGCCGCGCCAAATGGATTCTCGAAAACTGGCACGAGACGATGCCGCGGTTTATCAAGGTATTTCCGCATGAGTTCAAGCGGGTCCTTGGTGTCGTACGCAGCCAGCAGGCGTACACTCCGGGCCAGGCGGTCGCGGTTCTGGAGCCGGTGGAGCAGGTGCAGCATGGGTAAAACCACGGGCTTCATGGATTACTCGCGCGAACTGGCTCCGCGGCGTCCGGCCGCCGAACGGGTGAACGACTGGTTTGAGATCTACCAGGATTTCCCGGAGGAGAGCCTGCGCAAGCAAGGTGCCCGCTGCATGGACTGCGGCGTCCCCTTCTGTCAGACCGGATGTCCCGTCAGCAATCTCATCCCTGACTGGAACGATCTGGTGTATCGCGGACGGTGGAAAGATGCCGTCCGGCAATTGCACGCGACCAACAATTTTCCCGAATTCACCGGGCGCATTTGCCCTGCTCCGTGTGAGGCTTCGTGCGTGCTGGGTATCACTCAGCCGCCGGTCACGATCAAACAGAACGAAAAGAATATTGTGGAGCGCGGGTTTCTGGAGGGCTGGATTCACCCTGAGCCGCCGAAGGTTCGCACTGGTAAGAAAGTAGCTGTTGTGGGCTCAGGTCCGGCGGGGCTTGCGGCGGCCCAGCAACTGTGCCGCGCTGGACATTCAGTTGTCGTCCACGAAAAAGCCGACCGCATTGGCGGATTGTTGCGGTACGGCATCCCGCAATTCAAACTCGAAAAGTCGATTATCGATCGGCGCCTCGATCAGATGGCAACCGAGGGCGTGAAGTTTGTGACCAACGCCGAAGTCGGAAAGAACATCGCGGTGGAAGATCTGCGGCGCGAGTTCGATGCCATTGTTCTGGCGGGCGGCTCGGAGCACCCACGCGATTTGAAGGTTCCGGGACGCGAACTGAAGGGCATCCACTATGCGATGGAGTTCCTGCCGCAGCAGAACAAGCGCTGTCTGGGGGACACGATCGATCCCTCGATTGAGATTCTTGCCACCGGCAAGCGCGCGGTGATCATTGGCGGAGGCGACACCGGCGCCGACTGTTTGGGCACGTGCCACCGGCAAAAGCCGACTTCCGTTCACCAGTTCGAGATCATGCCGAAGCCGCCCGAGGAGCGGTCAGAACTAACGCCGTGGCCCCTCTGGCCGATGCAACTGCGTACTGAGGCTGCCCATGAGGAGGGCGGCGTGCGCGACTGGAGCATCGCGACGACGAAGTTCACGGGTGACCAAAACGGAAACGTCAAGCAAATTCACGCGGTGCGGGTGGGCCCTCCCCCGAAGTTTGAACCCATCGCCGGAAGCGACTTCACGATCGGCGCGGATCTGGTCCTGATCGCAATGGGTTTCCTCGGCCCGGTGCGCAGCGGAATGATCGAGCAGTTGGGAGTCCAACTGGACAACCGGGGAAACGTCGCGACCGACCAGAACTATATGTCGTCGGTGCCAGGCGTGTTTGCCGCCGGCGACATGCGTCGCGGGCAATCGCTGGTGGTGTGGGCCATCTCCGAAGGCCGCAAGGCAGCGGTGGGCGTCGACGCCTACCTTGCAACCCTGACAGCAGCAGATCGCCCCGCTCCGAAAGCCGAAATCCGGCGACTGCACGAACTCGCATCCTGATCTCTCCGGGGCGCAAGAAAGCAATTCACGGCAAACCTCAGCCAAGAAACGGCGGCCCAGAACCTCGCACTTCTCGCGGTCCCCTAAACTCTTGTTCGTGATTCGTAACGCAAAGTCGATTGCTGCACAGATGCTGCTTTAGTCGGGCAGAATGCCTTCAACACTGAGGGGGGAGAGGGTTGAGTCCGGACGACTGCCCGAACTGCGGCGGTACTGGATACATAGCGAAGCCCGTGGACCTGAACGGAAAGTCCGAGGGTGTTGCCTTTATCCGTGTGAAATGCCCTGCCTGCGGGGGCAGCGGCCGGATGCGCCCGAGTTCTCCCACCGCCACAGGCTGACCGCACGGCCTGTGGTGCTTGCGAAACGTGCGAAGCCGGGTCGTCACTTCCCGTCCTGCAATCGGCGGCCCGGCTCTCACACGGAATTCCGATGCTTTTGCCTTAGTCCCCTGTCTCCGGGGGTCACGCTTTCACGCAATCCCAGCAGCTTTCGCGGAATCCCGCCGCCGGGGTGATGTGGCTGTTTCCACGCGATTCCTGCCGTTAGCCTTGGCGCGGTACAGGGCCTTGTCGGCGGCTTGCAAGACCAGATCGGGCAGGGATCGGTCCGCGGAGGAGTTGGCGATGCCGATGCTCACGGTAACGGAAAGCGGCGCGGGAGACGGTTCCTGAGCGAGTCGTCGAGTCGCATTTGCCTTTCTTGCGCGGTTGCCGGTTCGCGTATTGCGACGGTCCGGACCACGTGGAGCCTGACGCCGGTCACTGCCCCGCATGCGGAACTCCGCCGCCTCGATCGCGGCTCGCAGCCGCTCCAGATGATCCACTACCTCACGTGTGGTTTTGCCCGGGAACAGAATCGCGAATTCCTCTCCGCCGCAACGGTAAGCCTGCCCTCCACCAGTCACCTGTGCCATCTTGGCTGCGACCAGGCGCAAGACCTGGTCCCCCGTGTCATGGCCATAGGTGTCGTTGAAGCGCTTGAAGTGGTCGATATCGACCGCTCCGATCGAATAAGGGTGGTGCAGGCGCAGCAAGGCATCGTTGAAAGCGCGCCGGGAGGGCAGCGTCGTAAGTTCATCGTGATAGGCGAGGAGGTACGAGGTCTCGACGATCGAGGTTACGAGGATACACGCCGCCGTGGCCGAGTACGCGGCCGCAATGCGCGCCGTGCCAGTGAAGTGAAGGGAAAGGAAAAAGGAAGCTAGCGACCACAGCAGGGCACTATCGACGGGCTTGCGGGTGAGGAGCAACCGCACCAGCAAGAGGATCCCTGCCGCGGCAAACGCGAGCAGGCCGTAATCGGGCAAGGAAACGGTTACCGCTGCAAGATGCGCGCGGGAAGGCAACGATGGTCCTGGTTCAGCGCGGCTGAGTACGGCCGCGAAAACGGATTGTACAAAGAGAAGCAAGGCGATCGGTGCAACTCCCAAGACGGAGAAGCCACGCTCGTGCATCAGGGCGATCAAAACAAAATTGAGCGGCACCAGGACGGCAGCTGCCAGCAACAACGTCGACCCCGTCGAAGTGTGCGCACCGCCGGCGAGGGCGACGGCCTGCTCGCCCAGAAAGAGGACGACCAGGGCGAAGAAGATGCGACTGGAGTGAAAGCGCCAGGCCAGCAGCATCCCTCCAATCAGCGCGCAGTAGTAGAGGAAGCTGAGGGCAGGCAGAGCCAGGGTCAACCAGCCGGAATGCACGAGGATGGCTACGCCGAGCAGCAGAATTCCGCCAGGGACAGCTAGAGGCTTTAGCGTCGTCGTCCACATCCGCAAGGTATGGCTCCGGTCGGGGGACTCCCATAGAAATTATCTCCGGTGCGGCGCATACCACGGAATTGGCCACCGAGGTTCGACGGCAGCGACGCGCCGGTTGGTCGGGCGCACGAATCCCCTTCTGAAACTGGGCACCATTCCCGGAACTACATACCTTGGTGTGGGCGCAGTTTTGGCTGCGGTTGAGCGATTTCTAACTAGACTGGGGCTGTTCGATTAAGGACGGTTTACATATGCGAATTCTTATTGCCGAAGACGATGAAGCGCTGTCCAAGTTCGTGCGCCAGGGTCTTGAGGCCGAAAACTACTCGGTAGATGTTCTTGCCGACGGCGAGCAGGCACGAATGGCGGCCACGGACGTCGATTACGACGTGATCATCCTCGACCTGAACCTGCCGAAACTGGACGGTGTCAGCGTGCTCCGCCACTTGCGGCTGAAAAAGCCCAACTTGCCGGTCCTGGTGCTCACCCAGCGCAACCGCGTGGAAGACCGGATCCAGTGCCTCGACACGGGTGCGGACGATTACCTTGGCAAACCATTCTCCTTCAGCGAACTTTCCGCCCGCATCCGGGCGCTGGTACGGCGCAGCCACCTGCCGTCGGAGTCAGTGCTGACGGTCGCCGACCTCAAACTGGACCGCGTCGGCCATCTGGTCGAGCGCGCCGGGCGCAGGATCGAATTGACCACGAAGGAGTTTTTGCTGCTCGAGTATCTGATGCGGAACGCCGGGCGCAAGGTCACACGCTCCATGATCATCGAGCATGTGTGGAATCTCACGTTCGATACGACCACGAACGTGGTCGATGTCTACATCTTCGGACGCTGGCAGAAAGTTGAATCCCTGCGCGGCGCCATCGTCGGCCTGGGATTCCAACGAGTCAGTGACATCGCGATGTCCTGCAGCGTGCTCAACATGATGCCTAAGGACAGCGGCATTGATCCGGTCGCTTTCTGGGAGCATTCCCTCGGTTGCGCTCTCGTGTGCCGCCATCTGGCCCGCAAAATCTCGTACCCGGATCCCGGCAAGGTGTATTTGGCCGGGCTACTTCACGACATCGGGATCATCGTGAACCTATGGGTGGTGCCAAAAGAGTTCCAGGCCGCATTCGAGCACGCCCGCGCCGAGGGAATTCCCCTACATGAATCCGAGCAGAAGATCCTTGGATTCACCCACTGCGAAAGCGGCCGCCTGCTCGCCGAGCGCTGGGACTTCTCCCCCGATCTCACCGAGGTCGTGGCTTTCCACCACACCCCTGGCGCATCCCTTAACCATTCTGGACTGGTCGCACTGGTGGAAATCAGCGACCTGCTCTGCCGCATGAGCGGACTGAACCATGGCTACATCGAAAGGCGCGAAGTCAACCTTCTCGAGGGGCCAAGTTTCGCCGTGCTCTCACAACGGTGCCAAACCGTGAAGGATCTCGACTGGGCGCGGCTCACCTTTGAATTGGATTCCTACATGGACGAGGTCCACTCGCTCGTTCACGCCATCTATCGGACATGAGTCTGGACGCGTCAATTCGATCGGAGGTGCGCGTGCTCGTCGTGGACGACAGCGCTTTCATGCGCACCGCCCTGTCGCGCATTGTTAACTCCGAGTCCGGCTTCGAAGTAGTCGGTACGGCTTGCAGTGGGTCCGACGCCCTCACCAAAATCGCTTCTCTGGATCCCGATGTCGTCACTCTGGACGTGCAAATGCCCGGGCTCGATGGACTCGAAACCCTGCGTCGGATCATGAGCCAGTTCCCGCGTCCGGTCATCATGGTGAGTGCCACCACCGAACGCGACGCCGACGCCACTTTCACCGCCCTCGGCTCCGGCGCCTTCGACTATGTACCAAAACAGATGTCGTCCACCTCGCTCGACATCTTTCATATCCGGGAAGGGTTGATCGCGAAGATTCGAGCCGCGGCGCAGTCGCAAAGGCCCCACCCGCCAACCTCTTGCAAGAAGCCGCCACTCCCCTCATCGAAAAGCCCCCGGGACATACTCTCTACAACGCCGGCCATCGTTGCCGTGGGAGCTTCCACTGGAGGCCCCAGAGCTCTTCAGGAAGTGCTACCCCTTCTGCCCCGCGATTTGTCGGTGCCTGTCTTGATCGTGCAGCACATGCCGGCGGGTTTCACCGCCCCCTTTGCGCAGCGCCTCAACTCTCTCTGCAAGGTCAAGGTGCGTGAAGCAGTAAAAGGAGACGTCATCGAGCCGGGTGTGGTCTATATCGCGCCCGCCGGACTACATATGACCGTGCAACGTCCCGCGGACGCTCATGCGTTGATCAGCCTTGATTGTCATCCGGCAGACCATCTGCACATTCCGTCCGTCGACATCATGATGAGGTCGGTTGCTCGGAACTTTAGAAACCTCGCCATGGGGATCATCCTGACGGGGATGGGATCGGATGGCGCAGAGGGGATGAAGGCTATTCACCAGGAAAGCGGTCTTACCATCGGTCAGGACGAAGCCAGCTGTGCTGTCTACGGCATGCCACGGGCGTGCGCGGAGTTGGGCGTCCTCAGCCGCGTAGTGCCTCTTTCTCAAATTCCCGCCTGTATCCTGGAAGCTACGCGTTACCGCATGCGCGCCTGAATCGCTGCTGGTCCCCGGGCGACGCTTGCCGGTAATCGAGCAGTTGCTTGATTCTCTGTAACAGCACTCCGGTAGAGAAGGGCTTTGCTAAACATTCCGCCTGTTCACAGTTGCACAGTCCGAACTGCTCCAAATATCCGCTGACGAACAAGACTCTGAGCTCCGGATCTTCCTGCCGGAGTGTTCTGGCCAGCGTCATTCCTGTCTCTCCGGGAAGGATCACATCGGTGAGAAGGAAGTCGACCGCACCGGGATTTTTGTGATACGCAGCCAGGGCCTCATCGGCTTTGCTCGCGGTCAGGACCTTGTAGCCGGCGGAGCGCAAGACCTCACTGGTAACATTTCTCACGAAGGCTTCGTCCTCCACGAAAAGGATCGTCTTCGCGGCGCCCGATAGTTCTTCACCAAGGCCGCAGTTCCATCCGATTGCTTCTCTCAGCACTTCCTCGTTTTGTGTGCAGGCGGCCGCTTCCTCGGATATCCCTTGCTGATCGCTTCGACCGTGGTTCACGGCTGACTCCTGGGTTGCACACAGGTATCAGCAGTTGGCTTGCCACAGCACCCTTTTCGGCTTACACAACGCAAGCCAGTGGCAGGGCAGTACTTAAGGAAGGAGGAAGGCGGGACATTTCCTTACAAGGTTTTCATTCTGTCCGCGTTCGGGAATCTCTTTCGGAAACGGAGGCCGATCCGGAACTCCGGCACCGAGCACTATTTCGGACTGGTCAACACCGTCTCGTAAGGATCAAGTACGATCTTGCCAGTCCCGGCGGGCGCCGAAACACCGAACGACGACTCCTCGCCGTCGGCGAACACACGCCCCAGCAGGACCATCTGTTTCCCCGGGTTTACCGCATACACGGGAACGGACGTCACCAGTCCTTCGGGAGCTTCCTTCTGCACAATCGTTCCGCTGACGACCAACCCTGTTCCCTTTGGCGTGAACTTCACGGCCTTCAATTCCAATTTTGGCAGTGACGTGCCGTTCACCCAGCCGTCCAGAAACCAGTCCAGGGAATTCTTGCCTTCGTACCGGAGCGAAGGCGGAAGGTCCTCGGCAAATACGTCCATCAGTTGGCGGGTGCTGATCGGCTGGCCTTCATAACGTTGACGGAGTCTGCGCAGCGCGCGCACGAAGGGTTCATCCGGCCCACTGCCGCTCTTACCTCCCTGCGCTGAGTCTTTCAGCATAGTTCGCAACATGTGGAACAGCCAGGTTGAACGCCCATAACTGATCGCATCATATCCTTCCGGAAAATGCGACGATAACAACCGCAGACCGAGCGTCACTGGCCCCGCATCCATGGGGGCAACGCCGTCTTTGTTTTTTTGCACCAGATCTCGTCTGTACTTGTCCATGAGTTGGCGAAACCCCGCCGGATTCTTATCCTGCAGCATCATCAGGGCGCAATAATTTGCCAAACCTTCTGAAAACCACTGGTCCCGATAGGTACTCCAGCTGACAAGGTCTCCCCACCACTGGTGGGCCGTTTCGTGTGCGGGAACCGACTCCTGTAGCAAAATGCCGATGGGCTCGTAATGCATTTGTTCACGTTCTGCATGATTTAAAAACGCATACGACGACAGAAACACCAGCCCCGGCCAACCTTGACTGGAATGGCCTGGCAATTGCGTCAGAGCCAGATGGCTGTAGGGATACGGTCCAAATCTCTCGGAGTAGTATTGAATCGCTCGCGCCGCCGCGTCCCCAACTGCTCCCTCGTTCTTCGCCGGCGAAGGCCGATGCGGGACCAGCACCTCGAGCGCTTCGGGGGAAAGGTCCGAACGCTTGGGTTCGGGCGGCTGAACCAAGGCATTGGGGAAACTTCGCTCGACACTCTGCGTGGCATACGTCTCCACCGATACGTCCCCGGCCCGCGTCTTGAATACTTTGTACTTGCCCAGGTTGAAGCCTGCAAACGGAATCGGCCGTTCCGAAATCCATCGCGATCTCAGTATTGCGCCGGCTTTGTCGGGAGTGCCTCCTGCTGAAACCGATGATGGCTTCCCAGTTGCGACGAGAGTCCAATCTTGGGGGTAATTGAACTCCAGATCGAAGTCGGCCATTACCATCCCGCGGTTGGGATACCAGGTTCCTCTCGCACCCACATAGAGAAGTCCCGTGCCCGCCTCTGCCAGAACTTCCCCGCCATAGACGAATTCCAACTCGATCTTCTGTCCGGCCTGCGCTGGCTCCGGCAGAATCACTGCCACGACGTCGTTGCCGCTGCGAGCGAGTTGCGTTCCCTCCACCGCCGGATTGTGAATGAACTCTACCTGCTGGCCCGCAAGCGCGACGCTCTCTACTTGCAGAAATCGCGACAGCTCAAAAAAGATCACCCGCGACCCGCCGTCCCGCACTTCAAGCTGCAAGCGCGCGTGTGTGTGAATCTGTGTGGGCGGTTGTACATCGGTTGCGATCGAATAGTGACGAATGGTGACCCAGTCCTGGGGCTTGTCCGTGTCCTCCTTTGACATTCGTTTGGCGTCGCCTTGCGTGGTTCGGGCTCCGGCAGGGGAGAACGATGCCCAGACGTTGTAGTAAGTGGCGCCGCTTTCCGCCTGGCTGGCTTGTCCCACATCAATCTGTTCTCCAGCCAAAGAGTCGGAATAAAGATCGAAGACGCCGAGCTTGGTCCCTTGCAAGCGCGCGTGGAAGAATCGGTCCCCCGGGTTGGCTTGAGCCTTTACGGATCCCGAGGAGGGCGCACTGTCTTTGACCGGAAGCATCAGGCTAAAGGTCTCGAGCAGGCGCATGGCATCGCCCTCCGCAAGGTTCTGCGCGGTTGGGCCCCAGCGCTCGACAAACTCCTGTTTGTCGTCCGTGGCCCGCAGGTCGGGCTGCATCTCGGCTGCCGCATCGTCGTTGAAGCGAAAATACGCGCTGGCGAAGTGCTCTTCCAGGATCGCCATCCCGGTGAACAGGCTCATCGATCTTCGTTCCACGTCGTTTGGGGGCACGAGCAGCACCTCGCCGTCGCCTTCGAAGAATGCCCCTGTGATTCGACCCATCACATTCTGCGTGAAGCCGATCGTGCCGTCTTCCAGAGTGATGTGAATCGCGGATCGATCCAGAGACGCACCGCGAACTTTGTAAACTCGTGCCGGATCCAACTTGACTTGCCCGAGTTGCAGATACAGCGCTTCGGCCGGCTTTTCCGGCGGAACCTCACCGAGGGCGCTTATCGCGTGCAGCGCGCGAATCGCAAACCAGATCACCACCGTAATTCGCAAGCCGCGCCGCATAAGTAGTACCTTCGTCATGTGGAAGGGTCGCCCTCTGTTGCTAGAATGCGCCTGAATGCGCCTACGTGTCACCATCCTCCTTATAGCCGGGGCTTTCGCCCTTAGCGGCGCAGCGGCGGACACGATCCACCTGAAGAACGGCCGTACCATCGTTGCCGACCACGTCAAAGAAAATGGCAATCATTACGAATACGAAATTGGGGACGATTCCTACGCTATCCCAAAGTCCTCGGTCGACCGTGTGGACGCCGGAGGCGTGCCTATACACAACACTTCGGCAGGGGGAAAGGTCGCCGATCTCACCAGCTTTCAGCCCGCCGACAGCCTCGCCCATGAAAGCGACGTCTTCATCCAGATCATTAAAGAAGGCAAGGTCGACACGGATGTGCTTGCCACTGTGGAGGGCAAGGGAAACGCGGAGTTAAGCGCGACGGCGAACTTCATCGCGGGAAAATTTGAGTTCGAGCATGGCAACATCGCGAAGGCCCGTGGTTATTTCGAGAACGCACTCCGTTTCCAGCCCGACAATTCGACGATCCTGATCTACTACGCTGCGCTCCTTGTCCGTACCGGCAGTGCGGCGCAGGCACTGCCTTATGCGCAGCGCGCCGTTCGTTCGGCCCCCGAATCACCCGACGCCTATACCATTCTCGGCTACACCCAGTTCGCGTCGGACCGCACCAAAGACGCCGTGGCCTCGTGGAAGCGTTCGTTCGAGTTGCGACCCGATCCGGCGGTGCGACAACTTCTGGCCAAAGCCCAGCGTGAAGAGAATGTCGAGTCCGAGTTTTCTCAGGGTGAAAGCAGTCACTTCGTGCTGCACTACGAGGGCAGGCAAACTTCCGAGGCCATCCGGTCACAGATTCTGGCCACGCTCGAGTCCGACTATGACGACCTGGCTCGCGATCTGGGCAACCCCCCGCACGACAGTATTGTGGTCACGCTCTATACCGAACAGGCGTTCTTCGATGTCACCCACGCGCCCAGCTGGTCGGGAGCAATCAATGACGGCAAGCTGCGCATTCCAGTGAGCGGATTGAGTTCGGTGACGCCCGAGTTGGCACGCGTCTTGAAGCACGAACTGGCACACTCGTTTATCACGCAGCTCTCTGGGGCCCGCTGTCCGCCCTGGCTGCATGAGGGCATCGCGCAACTTCTCGAGCCCAAAAGCCTTGGAGGCGAGGGGCACCAACTCTCCCTGCTCTTCAAAGCGCAGCAGAACATTCCGCTCAACGCCCTGGAAGGGAGCTTCTCCAATTTCTCGGGCGCACAGGCCTACGTCGCTTACGCCGAATCGCTCGCCGCCGTCTCCTACATCAACGATTCCTACGGCATGGGCGACATCCAGCGCATTCTCCAACAACTTAGCCAAGGCAGCTCGACCGAAGCCGCCTTGCGAGCCACGATTCACTCCGATTATGGCCAGCTTGAAGCCGATCTGGCCAAATACCTCGCCGACAAATACGGCGAATGAGGCCGCATCCTGCGGCCAGCTAATCCACGTCCCAAAGTGCCCGGGGTTCGTTTGCCCACCACCCGTTGATGTGCTACTTTCGCGGTTGGGCCAGCCGCGCATGCGTTCCCTGTTCCATCCCCGCACCATCGTGCCTCCACCCAAGGCGGAGCCGGTCCCGACTATCTTTCCCAAGATTGAGGGGGCAGACGTCGCTGCGGTTTTTGTCGGCAAACGGGTCGCTGGGGATTTCTACGATTCAATCCGCGCCAGCCCCGAGCGCGTCTTATTCGGCCTGCTCGATGTGGCAGGGCGCCGAGAGGACAACCGTGGCATCCTGACCGCCGCGCAGGAGATTTTCCGCAGCATGGGCTGTGAACTCTTTTCGGGCTCCGATGTCAACGAATCCGACGCCATGACTGAGCTCTGTCTTCACCTCAATCGCGGCCTCATCGACGTTTCCAGCGGAGTGCGTTCCTGCCCAGCGTTTATCGGCTGTTATCACGAAAAACTCGGTACGCTCTGCTACACCAATGCTGGGCACACGCCGGGGCTCATTCGCGACAGCAGCGGAATTGCCGAACTCGCTTCAACCGGCTTGCCGCTCGGGTTGTTTTCCCACGCGACCTGCGATGCTCCGACCGTAGGCTTGGAGAAGGGCGCCGCTCTTCTGTTGGTCTCGCGTGGAGTCGTTGAGTGCGGCGCAAACCACGACAAGGCGGCCGAGGAATTCGGTCTGGAGCGGGTCAAACAACTGCTGCTCGAGGTCCATTCGGTCGGCGCTCAGGAACTGTGCACCTCGATCCTGGTCGCTACCGGCAAGTTCGGTGCGGGAGTTCCCCTGTGCGATGATCGCACCGCCCTAGCCCTCATTCGAACCGCGTGACTCATCCGCGGCCAACTTTTCACCCGTTCCGAGCTTCAAATCATAGCGAGGTACGCAGGTGTCGCCCCGAAGGAGTAAAATACTGCCCATCGGCCCGAACCCACCTTTTGCCCGCAAGCCCAGGAAGTGTGGCGGCCCAATCAACTTTATGAAGAAATTTTGCCTGGTTCTTATCGCTTCGGCATGTCTGTCGGCGCTCGCGGCGGGACAGGTGGTCGAAGAGATCATCGCCCGCGTCAACAATCAGATCGTCACCCGCTCGGAATTTCAGCGCAGCAAGGATCAGCTCAAAGACGAAGTTAAACAGCAGGATCCCAATAATGCTGACAAGGCCTACGCCGACCGCGAGAAAGACATTCTGCGCGATCTCATCGACCAGCAACTTCTTCTCGACAAAGGCAAAGACCTTAGCATCAGTGGCGATACCGATCTCATCAAGCGCCTCGACCAGATGCGCAAGGACATGAAGCTAGAGTCCATGGAAGATCTGGAGAAAGAGGCCACCAAGCAGGGCATCTCCTGGGAAGACTTCAAGCAGAATATGAAGAACCAGATCGTCACTCAGAAAGTTATCGGCGAAGAGGTTGGCGGACACCTCAGCATCAGCAAAGAGGAGGAACAGAAGTTTTACGACGAGCACAAGGACAAGATGGAACAACCGGAGTACATTCGCCTGAGCGAGATTCTGGTTGCGCCCAAATTGGTGGCGCCTCCTCCTGCTCCGGTCGCGGCAGTTGATCCCAATGCACCGCTCTCCCCGACCCCGGCCGCCGATCCTGCGGTCGATCAGGCCGCGCGCCAGGCCGCCGAGGCCGCAGCTCTTAGCGCCGCTGAGGCCAGGGCTAACGATCTACTGAAGCAGATTCGCGATGGCGCCAGCTTCGAGGACATCGCCAAGAAGAATTCTGACGGTCCCTCCGCCGCAGATGGCGGCACTCTGGGCACATTCGAGCGCGGCAAACTTGCCAAGGAACTGGAAGACAAGACCTTCGCCATGAAGGCCGGCGAGGTCACTGATGTAATCCGAACGAAACAGGGCTATGTCATCTTGAAGGTCCTTGATCACCAGATGGCCGGCGTTCCTCCGATGAAAGACGTGATGCCCAAAATTCAGGACGCGCTCTATTACGAGAAACTGCAGCCTGCCCTCCGCGCCTACCTCACCAAGCTGCGGGAAGAAGCCTATATCAAGATCATCCCCGGCTACCTCGACACCGGCGCGAGTCCGAATCAGACTCAACCCGTCGAAACCGCTTCTGCCAAGGAATCCGACGCCAAGAAGCTCAGCAAGAAGAGAAAGAAAAAGCTCGGCATCCTCTGATCTTTACCTCGGAAGATCGGCGGCGCGTTTATACTCGGACACAGCTCATGAAGGATTTCTACATCTGCGACTGCGCGCGCCAGGAGAACAAGGTCATCACCTCCAGCTTCGTGGTCGTAGCCAAACAGATCAAGCCTAAAAAGACCGGCGAGCCTTATCTGGCGCTCACTCTGGGGGATCGTAGCGGCCAACTCGAAGCCAAAATGTGGGACAACGTCGAAGAAGTGCTAGACGCCTTCGAACAGGATGACTTCCTCAAGATCAAAGGCCTGATCAACAAATACAAGCAACGTTTCCAGCTCACCATTCACAAGCTGCGCAAGCTGGGCGAATCCGAAATCGAGTTTGCCGACTATCTCCCAAAGACCACCAAGAACATTGACGAGCTTTGGCAAACGCTGACCAGCTTCGTCGCAACCATCGAGAGTTCCCATCTGCGGTCGTTGGTCCAGGCCTTCATGGCGGATCCTGAAATTGCCGGCGCCTACCGCAATGCACCCGCCGCCAAGACGCTGCACCATGCTTACATCGGGGGGCTGCTCGACCATGTCGTCTCTCTGTTTCGTTCCTGCGATCTGATGTGCAAGAACTATCCGCAGATCAATCGCGATCTTCTGCTCACGGGCGCGTTCTTCCACGACATCGGCAAAATTCACGAGCTCACCTACAACCGCTCGTTCACCTACACAACCAAAGGCCAGCTTCTGGGCCACATGATTATCGAGCTTGAAATGTTGCAAGCAAAGCTCGCGCTCTTTCCTGGCTTCCCGGAAGAGCTGAAAACGATGGTCGAGCACCTGATCATCAGCCATCACGGCCAGTACGAATTCGGCTCGCCCAAGCTGCCCATGTTTCCCGAGGCTCTCATGCTGCATTATCTGGATGACCTCGACTCCAAGATGGAAGCCATACGAGCGCATTTCGAACGCGAGGCGTCGCTCGATAGTCCTTGGACCAGCTACAACGCTTCCCTCGGCCGGCCGCTTCTGAACACGGGAAAGTTTCTTTCTCCAAAAAAAGAGATTCCGCCAGAAGAATCTGTCGCTCCAGAACCTGAGCCCAGTGAATCTCACGAAAAGGCTCCCACCTTGCCCGCACTTGAGTCTCGGCGGTAAATTGGTCGTCCACACCTCAATCTTGAGTCTAGGTTCGCACTATGCCCAAAGCGAAAGCGCCCCGAAAAACCACCGTCCCGGCAGCCGATCCCGACGGATGCCACGCCAGTTTGCCCGATGTTCCGCCACTATACGGATTGAAGCCGCGAAAAACATATCTGCCCTTCAGCCACGCCGAAAAAAGGCTGGCTAGGTCCCGCAACTACTGGATCTGCACCACTCGCCCCGACGGCCGGCCGCACTCGATTCCAGTCTGGGGCTTCTGGATCAACGGCGCTGTCTACTTCGGCACCGCACGCTCTTCCCGCAAAGCCCGCAACCTGGCACACAATCCTGCCGTTTCAGTGCATCTCGACTCCGGCGATGACGTTGTCATCGTCGAAGGCGCCGCCGTCGAAGTAGACCTCAGCGACAAACTCACCCTTAAGAAGCTGGAGGCCGCGTCGCGTGCCAAATACAAGATGCCGCTAATGGTCGTGCCAGAGAGCGTGGTCTATTCCGTGCGTCCGCGGGTCGTATTGGCGTGGACCGAAAAAGACTTTCCTAACAACGCCACCCGCTGGACATTCGATACCATCAGCGCCTGAGCAGTCAGCGTCGCCCGCACCGTTGACCGATGCACCTTCGATAGCCTGTCATGCAACGTCCACCCGTTGATCGTGCCCGCTAACTTCCGGTACATTGGCAACAACCAATCGAAGTGGAGGTCTTTATGCGATCACGCTTGATTCTATTCACGCTATGTGTCTATCTTGCGCTTGCTGTGCTCGGGTGCAACAGCAAGCCTGCTACCGATAACGCGACTGACACCGGCAACACCGGCAGCAGCGACGCGTCTGCCAAAAGCGGCAAGGAACCCCGCGAGCATCGCGAGCACAAGGAAGCCAAGGAAGAGAACAAAGCAGAAAAGAAGAAGGAGCCAGTCGTGGTACCCGCCGGAACAGCCGTGACCGTGAGTCTAGGCTCTGCCCTCGGTTCCAAGCTCAGCCAGCCGGGCCAGACCTTCGATGGTACCGTGGCCCAGGATGTCATGGTTGGGAACGAAGTCGTGATCCCCAAGGGGTCGGCCGTAGCCGGAACGGTCACCGATGCTAAGCCCCTGGGTAAGTTCGCTGGAGGCGCCGCGCTGGCGGTGCGGCTCGACTCCATCAAGCTCAGCGGCTACGACCTGCCCGTTCAAACTGCCGCAAAGAGCTTCACGGCTAAGGGCAAAGGTAAACGCACCGCGGTCCTGGCTGGCGGAGGCGCCGCACTGGGTGGAATCATCGGGGCACTCGCTGGCGGCGGCAAAGGCGCCGCGATCGGGATGGCGGCTGGCGGAGGCGCCGGCGCCGGAGGCGCAGCCTTCACGGGAAATAAGGATATCGTCTTGCCGGCAGAGTCCGATGTCAGCTTCGAGCTAACCCAACCGGTCAAGCTAGAACGGATGTAGTCGCTAATCATTGATCCTGCGATCCCTCCCAGTCCCTGTTCTGGGCGGGATCGCGACCAAATCTCTCATAGAACAGGACCGGCCCGCGCTATGCTCGACTTCTCCCGCTTTGAGATTCTTACCTTTGATTGCTATGGCACGCTCATCAACTGGGAAGCCGGCATTCTCTCTGCGCTTCATCGCATTCTGTCTGCTCACGGAAAAAAGATCGAGGACTCCGCGCTCCTCAAACTCTATGGAGATTTCGAGTTACTGTCCGAACAGGGCGAATTCCATCCTTATCGCGAAGTCTTGGAGTCTGTAGTTCGCCGGTTCGGTGTTCAGCTTGGCTTCTCTCCAACCGCTGACGAGGCCCGTTCGCTTTCCGAGTCGCTGCCGAACTGGAAGCCCTGGCCCGACACTGTCGCCGCGCTTCGCCAGCTCGGCACCCGGTATCGTCTCGCCATTCTCTCCAATGTGGACGACGATCTCTTCGCGGCGACACGTCCTCAACTCGGAGTCGAGTTTGCTGAGGTCATCACCGCGCAGCAGGCGCATGCCTACAAGCCTTCGTTGAAAATGTTTGAGCTGGCGCTAAGTCGGATCAACGCTCCGGCGCATCGCGTATTGCACGCGGGACAGAGTATCTACCACGACGTAATCCCCGCTCAGGCTCTCGGGCTCGCTACCGTATGGGTGAACCGTCCTTCGGCCAGGCCTGGCGTGGGAGCGGTCAAAGCAGCAGAAGCCAGGCCCGATCTTGAAGTCTCGAGTTTGGCGGAACTTGCGGCGGCAGCGGTTCAGGATTAGAAAGCGAAGCACCTAAGAGGAATAGACCTGACCGGCGCCGGGTCAGGTCACAGCAAGGTTTGGGATTCTCTAGAAATTCGCGGGTAGCTGCACTACTTTCTTTCGGATCGCCCACATCACCAACTCGGCCTTGTTGTGAATCCCGAGCTTCCGCATCAAGTTGAATTTGTGGGCATCCACTGTCTTGACGCTGAGTCCCAGAAGGACGGCAACCGAGCGCACCGTCCGGCCCTCAGCCAGCAGTTTGAGCACCTCTCGCTCTCGTGATGTCAAAGCGCGATTCCGCGATTGCTGCTCTTCATCGGGCCATGGCCCACGGTCCTTTCGCGGCATTTCGCGCACAATGTTTCGGGGAGAATGGATTCTTCTGATCGCCTCCACCAGTTCTTGTGCAGAGGTTTCCCGCACGGCATAACTCGTCTCGTCCCGTCGCCCTTCAGGCAGCCCAGGGCCGTCGTCGTGCAGGGTCAGGAACAGCACCTTGCTGTGCGGAGATTCGTGCCGAATCAATCGCTCGACTTGGTCTGTCGCGCTGCCGAAGATGCCTGCACCTGCTATAACAACGTGGGGACGATGCTCGAACACTCTACGGAGCGCTTCGACCGCGTTGCCCGCCTCGGCTACGACTTCCACGTCTGGCTCGTCGGCAAGCAAACGCCGCAGACCCTGCCGCAACAAGACGTGGTCGTGCACCAGAACGCAGCGAATTCTCTCATCGCCCGACGTTCCTTCTCGCGGTATCGATGCGACCGGATGCACAGTTTACTCCCAGGTGTAACGATCAAGTCCAAGATGCAGCAAACGGCCCGAACTGAACCTAGAAGCGACGAGCCTAATGCGTTGAGTCATTGTAACTCTTGTTGCCGCCAGGCCTGCAATTACACGGACGCCTGAGGCGTCGCGCATGTGAATATGTAACCGCGATCGAGCGCTGCGATCCCGGACGCGCGTCGCCTTCAGGTACAATCAAAAATTTATGCTGCGCTACTTCACCGCTGGAGAATCTCACGGCGAGGCCTTGGTCGCTTTTCTTTCCGGCATGCCCGCCGGGCTGAATATCGACCAGGTATTCCTCGACCGCGAGCTCCGGCGCCGCCAGCAGGGATACGGCCGCGGCGGCCGCATGAAAATTGAGCGTGACTCCGCCCACATCCTCTCCGGCGTTCGCCATGGCATGACCATCGGCTCGCCGATCTCCGTGCTGCTCGAGAACAGAGACTGGAAAAACTGGCAGGAATCCTTGCCCGTCGGCGACGGTGATCCTGCCAAACATAAGCGAGTCGCGTCCCCCCGCCCCGGTCACGCCGATCTTGCCGGAGCGCTCAAATATAACTTTCCCGAAGCCCGCTACGTGCTCGAACGCGCCTCGGCCCGCGAGTCTGCCGCCCGAGTCGCCATTGGCGCGATCGCCAAACTCTTTTTGAGTGCACTGGGTATTGAAGTCCTGAGCCACGTGGTCACGACTGGAAGCATCACTCTGCCCGAACAAGTTCCGTGGGAGAAGATTCGCGCTCTGCACGATCGCGAGGACGTCCTCCTCAACTGCGCCGATCCCGATGTGGAGCAGCGCATGAAAGAGGAGGTCGACAAAGTACTCAAGACGGGCGACTCGTTGGGCGGAGTGTTTGAGGTCGTGGCTCACCAGGTTCCGCCGGGCCTCGGCACCTACGCGCAATGGGACGAGCGTCTGGACGCTATGCTGGCGGCGGCGGTTATGTCTCTGCAGGCGGTGAAGGCGGTGGAAATTGGCGCGGGCGTTGCCGCGGCATTTGCTCCCGGCTCTGCGGTGCACGATGAAATCGGTTACGCCGCCAGTTCGGGATTTACCCCCTTTTCCCGCACCCACAATAACGCCGGCGGAATCGAAGGCGGCGTATCCAACGGAGAGGAAATCCGGGTACGTGGCTACTTGAAGCCAATCTCGACTCTGCGCCGCCCGCTGCAGTCGGTCGACTTTTCGACGCGAGGGCCGGTTAAAGCCGCGTACGAGCGTTCCGACGTCTGCGTGGTCCCTGCGGCCGGAGTTGCAGCGGAGGCTATGGTGGCGCTGACCCTGGCGCGCTCGGCTCTCGAAAAATTCGGCGGCGACTCGATGACGGAGACTCTTAGGAATTTCCAAGGCTACTGCCAGCAACTGAAAAGTTACTGATGATCTATCCCATCGTAAAGTTCGGCAATCCTGTTCTTGAGAAGCATGGTGAAACCGTCACTGTCTTCGACGAGGAACTTCAGAAGCTTGTCGACGACATGTTCGAGTCGATGTACGCCGCACACGGCGTAGGCTTGGCTGCCCCGCAAATCGGCATCGGGCGCCGTATTGCGGTCATCGACGTAACTTTCAAAGAGGACCCGAAGGCCAAGCTCGTCCTGATCAATCCCGAAATCATTCACACCGAAGGCCGCCACACTCAGAGTGAAGGATGCCTCAGCATCCCCGACTTTCGGGAAAACGTCACTCGTCCCAATATAGTGACAGTGCGCGCGCAGGATGTGCACGGCGAAGTTTTCGAAAAGACCGGAGATGAACTGCTGGCCCGCGCCCTGCTGCACGAAACCGATCACCTAAACGGCAAGCTCTACATCAGCCACCTCAGCGCGCTGAAGCGCGACCTGATGAAACGCAAAATTCGCAAGCTGATAAAAGCGGGAGAATGGTAATAAATTGATTCATTGAGAGATTGATTCAATGATTCGATGATCCAATGACTCAGCCTCTGGATCTCCTTTTTTGCGGTACACCGCGCTTCGCGGTACCCACGCTCGAAAAGCTGGTTGCTGCCGGTTTCCGCGTGCATCTCGTCGTGACTCAGCCCGACCGCCCGAAAGGACGTGGCCTTGAACTCGTAGTGTCTCCAGTCAAAGAGTCGGCGCTGAAACTCAATCTCCTCCTCACTCAGCCCGAGCGCATCAAGAACAACGAAGAATTCCGCGCCCAAATCACCGCTCTCCGGCCCGACGCCATCGTCGTCGTCGGTTACGGTCGCCTCATCCCGCAGTGGATGCTTGATCTCCCTCCGCTTGGCAACATCAACCTCCACGCTTCACTCTTGCCGAAATACCGTGGCGCGGCGCCGATTCAGTGGGCCATCGCAAAAGGCGAGGTCCTCACCGGAGTGACGACCATGCGACTGGACGCGGGGCTCGACACGGGCGACACCCTGCTCCAAAAAGAACTCGCGATCGCGGCCGACGACACGACCGAGACTCTTGCTCCGCGCCTTGCCTCGATTGGTTCTGATCTCGTGGTCGAGACTTTGCGCGGCCTGCAAGCTCGCACGATTCATCCCCTACCGCAAGACAACACGCAGGCCAGCCTTGCCCCGATTCTCAAGAAAGAAGACGGGCTGGTGGACTTCACTCGATCCGCCGCCGAAATCCTCCACCGCATGCGCGGTTTTCAGCCCTGGCCCGGCGCCTACACGCAATTCCGCGGCAAGAATCTTCACGTATTGAAGGCACAACCAGCCGCTGATCTGCTGCCTTCTGCCGAATTGCGCGTCCTGGCAAATCGACTCGTCGTGGGCTGTGGCCGGGGCACATCGCTGGAGTTGCTGGAACTTCGGCTCGAAGGGAAGAAACGCACCTCGGCGGCCGACTTCATCCACGGCTACCGCCCCCAACCCGGCGAGAGGCTAGGCTCTTGACGATCATTTCGCAACAGCCCGGAGCCTCTGTGGTCCTCAGTGCCCTCTGTGGTTAGAGCCTTGGGCACCGACGCCCGAGCGCCTACAATCTCTGCAGATGCCCGTCTCGCCCGCTCGCGCCGCCGCTTTCGATATCCTGCTCCGCGTCGAACGCGAATCCTCCTTCGTGTCCGAGTTGTTGCACTCCGCGACGTACGCGCGCCTCTCAGCCACTGACCATGCGCTCACCACTGAATTGGTTATGGGGGTTGTCCGCTGGCGCTCGCGGCTCGACGACGAGATCGCCACCGCCGCTGCCCAACCGTTATCGAAGCTCGACCTTGAAATCCTCGTCGCACTGCGCCTGGCCGTCTATCAATTCCGCTGGCTCGATCGTATTCCGCAGCGCGCCGCTCTCCATGAGAGCGTCGAACTCGTCAAGCGGGCCCGCAAGCGCTCGGCCGCGCCGTTTGCGAATGCGGTGCTGCGCAGGCTCGCTGCTGCCCGCCAAGCTCAGATAGGATCTGAAAACGAGAATGCGCCGGAAGGTCTTGCCCGTGCTTTGGCGCATCCGTTGTGGTTCGTCGAGCGTTGGGCCCGTGAATACGGGATCGCGACTGCTCGCCGGATCTGCGAACACAATCAATCGATCCCGAGTGCCGCTATCCGTGTTCGTGCCCCAATTGCCGAAGGGCAAGTCTCTGAACTCACCGAGGCGGGCGTGATGCTCGCTCCCGGCATTCTACTGTCCTCCGCGCGTCGAGTCGCAGCCGGAGACATCACGAAAGCCCGTGCATTCCGCACCGGCCGGATCGTCATCCAGGACGAAGCCTCACAGTTGGTCGCCGCTCTCGTCGGCCACGCACCATTTGAGGGAAGACCTGAAAACGAAATTAGAATTCTGGATTGTTGTGCCGCCCCCGGCGGCAAAACGCTCGCAATTGCTGACCATGACTCGCGGGCCACAATCACCGCCGTCGAGATTCACCCTCATCGAGCCCGCCTCCTGCAAAGGCTTCTGCAAACGCGGGACCCTTCGGCGCGAGTCCAAATCGTGGCCGCTGACGCTCGGCGTCTCCCGCTCTCCGTCCGGTTCGACCGCGTTCTTGCCGACGTTCCTTGCTCCGGCACCGGCACGCTCGCGCGCAATCCCGAGATCAAGTGGCGCCTCCAACCCGACGACTTGTCTCGGTTGCAAACGCGCCAAAGCGCGATCCTTCGCTCCGCCCTCGCTCAAGTCGCTCTCGGCGGGCGTGTCATCTACTCCACTTGTTCGCTGGAGAAAGAAGAAAACGAAGACGTCGTCGAGCGAGTGCTGGCGGACGACAATTCGTTCCACCTTCTGGACTGCCGCAAGGAGCTAGAGCGTATGAAGACGGTCGGCGAACTCACTTGGCCTGACTCTGCAACCCTCACGCGCGGCCCGTACCTACGTACGATTCCAGGTATTCACCCCTGCGACGGTTTCTTCGCCGCCATCCTGACAAAAACTGAAAAGAGTTTTTAGGTTTTATCCGTGCAGATCCGCGAAAATCCGTGGCAAATGGCCTTTCTCATCGTACCTCAAAACTAACCGCAGTTCCGGCGAGCACTTTCTGTCCTGCCGCCGGTGCTTGCGACACAATAATGCTGGCCGGCGTAGGTTGTGCCGGAGGCGTGGCCGGGACGGTCGGGCTCGGCGCCACAGGCGGAGGAGCAGCCGCGGTCGAGCCCATCGGCGCAGCAGCCTGACTCGTGGTGTCGTTCGCTGGTGGGATCACCGGCACTGCCACGCTCACGTTTCCCAGCCGGAACCCTTCATCCTGCAAGGTCCGGCTCACCGATCCCAACGGCTGTCCGACAAAATTCGGCATCACGAAGGCCGGCGGCGCGGCTGTCACCGTAACCAGCAGACTGATCTTCGGCGCGAGCACCTGGGTCGCGTTCGCCGACGGACTCTGCGCCAACACCTGATCAGCCGGGATCCCCGGGGACTCGACGACCGCCATCGAAGCCACATCCAGCCCGCGTCGCCGGATGTTCAATTCCGCTGCATGTTCGCTCTGTCCTGTAACGTCCGGAATTGCCACGCGTGTTGGCCCTAGACTTTGAGCCACTCGCACCTGCCATCCGCGCCGCACCTTCGTTCCGGGCAACGGGAGTTGCGACATGATTTTTCCTTCAGGAATCTGCGGACTGTAATATTGTCGCTCGATGGAAATCTGCAACCCGAGTCCGGCGACCGCCCGCTCCGCTTCCGCCGGAGCAAGTCCGACCAGCGGAGGCACCGCGACCTCCTGCCCGTGGATTGCAAATCGCATGGCCGTCAGCGCTGACACCATGGCGACAATCACAAGAATCAACCCCATCAACGCAAATCGGATCGCGGATTTCATGCTTTTCGTGCCACTGGACAGGCGCGACTCAAGATTATATCCGGCTGCCTCTCATCAGGAATTAATTAGCGTATTTTCAGCAGTATAGAGTTCAAAGACACGCTACCCTAATTTATTGGGCATCCAACCCTCTTTGCGGAGGATCAAACTAAGTTGGAGCTTCGTTTTTTATGGTGATTCTATGACTTCGGAATTGGGGTATGATGTCTTCGTGAAGCGTTCAGTTTCGGCTTCGGTCGCGCTGTTCAGCCTGTTGGCGGTAATTCTTGTCGCGAGCAGCCACGCCCAGATTAATGGCGCTCCCGCATCGGTGACGTCACCTTGGTTCGGCGGCAACGCGATCAACGGCCCTCGCCCCGGCGTTACGTCTCTGGGACCCCTCGGATACGCGCCTGGTCCCGGCATTGGTTTCTCTTCCGGGGTTTCGTTTGACGGTCGTCACGGTGACGGCCAACACGGTCGTCATAGCGATGGCGAGCACCAGCGTCATCACCACTTTGTACCTTACGAAGCGCCCGTGTATTTTGTGGTTCCTGTTCCGTACGCCGTTGACACCGGCGAAGCGGAGGATAACGCTGACCCCGAGGCGGACGAGCCGGAAGCCAACTATCAGGGCGGCCCCACCGTATTTGATCGCCGCGGATCGGGCCGTGATTCTTATGTCCCGCCAGGGAAGGACGTGCACGCTCCCCATGCTGCGGATCGGGCTGATGACACCGCCCCGGCTCCCCTTGATCCACTTGAGCCGACGACACTCGTATTCAAAGATGGTCACAAGGTCGAAGTGGGAAACTACGCCATCATCGGCCAGACCCTCTTCGATATGACGCCCGGACACGTGCGAAAAGTTCGGCTTGCGGATCTCGACCTTGAGGCCACGCGGCAGCAGAACGACGATCGCGGCATCACCTTTCAGCTACCCGTATCCTCCAAGGCGAATTAGCCGTGCGTAAGCTGCCTCTGTTCGTGCTGCTCGCTGCGATAATGCCGTGTGCGAGCGCGCAGCGGCCAATGCCGCCTGCGCATTTCCCATCAGGGGGCCCTGCCGCACACCCTCGCCCGCTCCTGTATCCACTCGTATTCTTCTCGGATTACTTCGATACCGACGCCACGTTCCGCTCGGGACATCCACCGGCACCTCAACGGGCCGTCATCGTTCTGCAAGCGCCCGCGACAACTTCTGCGCCCGAGCCAGCTCCAGCCCCAGCACAGCCTCTACTCATTGAGCTGAAGGGTGACCGCTATATTCGCGTAACCAGCGAGGAGCCTGCTGGAGCCGAGATGATGGACCGACAACCAGTTCCCCCGCTCAAGCGTGTCAGGGCATCAAGGATCGCGATACCGATCCAGGATCGGGCTCTCGCGGTGCTCGTGTTCCACGATGGTCACCGCGAGGAAGTGGCCGCTTATACCATCGCCGACGGCATTCTCTACACCGAAGGCAACTACTACACCGATGGATCCTGGAACAGGAAGATCAAGCTTTCCTCGTTGAACCTTTCAGAAACCATCGAAGCCAGCCGTTCCCGCGGAGTACATTTCCGTCTTCCCGCCGCCTCCAACGAAGTTGTAACGCGCCCGTAGTCAACTCTGTAGAGACGTTGCTTGCAACGTCTCGGCCGCTGGCGTCTCACCTTCCGGGCCCATAATGCTGGCTTAGCGAACAGCCCACATCACGGGTCTCTGGTGAGTCAACACTGTCTGTCGATCGTTCAGTTCGCATGGTATAATAAACCCAGTTCCCAGGGTACATAACATCCTGTAAATGCAATCAGTTACAAGAGTTTCCGCAAACAGCGCCGGGCCTGGATCAGACTCGGAAAACTGTGTGCCAGGAGCCACGAACTAAAGGCTAAGAGCTGACCCAATGGCTGACGATCAGAACCCCGAACTTCCTCTCACTCCTCCCGGTGGCGATGGCCCCGGCGCGCTAAACATTCAACCGGTCAACATTGAAGAGGAGATGCGCCGGTCGTATCTCGACTATTCGATGTCGGTGATCATCGGCCGCGCGCTGCCCGACGTGCGCGACGGATTGAAGCCAGTCCATCGCCGCATTCTCTACACCATGCAGCAGATGGGACTGCAGCCCAACCGCGCCACGCGCAAGTGCGCCCGCATCGTCGGCGAAGTTATGGGCAAGTACCATCCTCACGGCAACCTCGCGGTCTACGACGCTCTCGTTCGCCTGGCGCAAGACTGGTCGATGCGGTACCCGCTGATTTTCGGCCAGGGCAACTTCGGTTCCGTCGATGGAGATCCGCCCGCCGCCGACCGTTACACTGAGGCCAAGCTGGCCCAGGTTGCGACTCCGCTGCTTGAAGACCTCGACAAGGAAACCGTCGACTTCCGTCCCAATTACGACGGCAACGAAGTCGAGCCGGATGTTCTTCCCGCGCGCATACCGAATCTGCTGGTCAACGGATCCGATGGCATCGCCGTTGGCATGGCGACGAAAATTCCGCCGCACAACCTGACGGAGATCATTGACGCGACCATAACGCTGGTCAACGATCCCAACGCGCAGCTCGCCGAGATTTTGAAGTTCGTACAGGGACCAGACTTCCCCACCGCCGGCATCATTCACGGCCGGGCCGGAATCTTCGAGGCCTACCGCACGGGCCGCGGCCGCTTCATGATGCGCGCCAACGCCGCGATCGAGAATCTCAATAAAGATCGCCAGGCCATTATCGTCACCGAAATTCCGTATCAGGTGAACAAGGCCGTATTGATCAAGCGCATTGCGCAACTGGTCAACGATAAGGACATCGAGGACATTTCCGATGTTCGCGACGAGAGCGACCGCGACGGCATGCGCATCGTCGTTGAACTGAAGCGCGGCGCCGAGCCCCAGATCGTTCTCAACCAGCTCTTCAAGCACACCCAGATGCAGGAAAGCTTCTCCATGATCCTGCTCGCGGTGGTCAACGGACAGCCCCGCGAAATGGGCATCATCCAGACCATCAAGTACTTCATCGAGCACCGGGTTGATGTCGTCCGCCGCCGCACCGCGTACCTGCTACAGAAAGCCCGCGACCGCGAGCACATTCTCGAAGGCTACATCACCGCGCTCGATCATCTCGACAACGTCATCGCCATCATTCGCGCCAGCGCCAACCGCGCCGACGCCCGCGAGAACCTGGTCCTCTATTTCGGCGGCAAGAAGATCGACATCAACATCACCGGCCGCGCTCCCAGGCTCGATCCGGAAAAGCCCTTCACCGCCAAGCAGGCCGATGCCATCCTCGAGCTGCAGTTGCACCGCCTGACCAAGCTCTCCATCGATGAAATCTCGAATGAATTAAAGCAGGTCCGTGACAATATCGCCGAATACGAATCCATTCTTGCTTCCGAGAGGAAGCTGCGCAACGTCATCATCAAAGAGCTGGAAGAAGTCAAGAAACTCTACGGTGACGAGCGCCGCACCCGGATCGAAGACGAAGCGGCCGAAATCGTGCTCGAGGATTTGATTGCCGACGAGCAGGTCGCGGTTACTGTGAGCCATTCCGGCTACATGAAGCGTACGCCCATCTCCACCTACCGCATGCAGCGTCGCGGAGGTACCGGCCGCACCGGTATGAAGACGCGCGACGAAGATTTCGTCGAACACCTGTTCCTCGCGTCTACACACGCCTACATTCTCATCTTCACCAACAAAGGCCGCGTCTACTGGCTCAAGGTGTACGAAATCCCCGATGTCAGCGCTGCCGGCAAGGGCAAGCACATCGGAAACCTGGTCGGCCTGCAACCCGGCGAGACGGTGAAGACCATGGTCGCCGTGCGGAACCTCGAAGAAGAAAATAAGTACATCTTCTTCGCCACCCGCAACGGCCTGGTGAAAAAATCCGAGCTGCGCGAGTTCATGCACGTGCGCTCCAACGGCATCAACGCCATCGGAATCGAGCAAGGCGATGAACTGGTCGCCGCCCGCGTTACTGACGGCAACCAGATCATCTTTATCGCTTCGCACGAAGGGATGGCGGTTCGCTTCGACGAGAGCCACGTCCGCCCCATGGGCCGCGCCGCGTTTGGCGTTTGGGGCATCGACCTCGCAGATAAGGACTACGTGGTTGGCATGGCCACGACAACCAAGCCCGGCACAGCAGCAGAAAATGCGGGGACAGCCGCCTCGGCTGTCCCGGGCGCCGAAGCGCCCGCGAAAGCTGAAGGCGATCCCGAACCGATCGACGTAGCCGTTAAAGGCACGCTCATCCTCTCGGTCACCGAGAACGGCTACGGCAAGCGAACTCCCGCCGACGAGTACCGTCTCACCAATCGCGGCGGTAAGGGCGTAATCAACGTCAAGACCACCGAGCGCGTCGGAAAAGTGGTCGGCATCGCGCAGGTCGATGAGACTTCCGAGGTCATGCTGATCAGCCACTACGGCAAGATCATCCGCATGGACTCAACCACCATCCGCGAGTCTGGCCGCAACGCGCAGGGTGTTCGCCTCCTGCACATGGAGCCAGGCGACCGAGTTGCTGCCGCCGTCGTGATCGCACCAGACGAGGAACCCAATGGCAACGGAGGCACGCTGATTCAGTAAGTCAGCGTTAGACCCGGTGGTCTGCGTGAACGCTTGCACGCGAGTTTGGAGAACAAGAACGCGGCCTTATGGCCGCGTTGTTTTATTGATTGAGATGGGAGGATGCGATGACGACCGGTGCTCGGGCGGCTTTCCGATGGTTGGTCTGCTTGGGCGTGTGTGCTTGGCCGATAACAAACTGGGCACTAGTTTTGCCGAGTGTCCCCGCGGAGAAAGTCATTATTGACACCGACATCGGAGACGACGTCGACGACGCGTTTGCGCTGGCGCTGGCCGTGCAGAGTCCAGAACTGGAAATTCTGGGCGTGACGACGACCTTCGGCGACACCGAGACTCGCGCAAAGCTGGTGGACCGGTTTCTGGGAGAACTGGGCCGTCAGGAGATTCCGGTGTTAGCCGGCAAGGCGACGGTGGTGAAAAATCCGATGTCGCAGCGGCGATATGC
>Ga0209698_10000332_pt1 | contig 53280 bp, 51 predicted proteins | sample LitLauG_LLR_2012_FD_187203 | JGI IMG/M metagenome (GOLD analysis project Ga0209698, IMG submission 187203) | Freshwater sediment microbial communities from Pennsylvania, USA - Little Laurel Run_MetaG_LLR_2012 (SPAdes) (version 2) | ecosystem: Environmental > Aquatic > Freshwater > Creek >...
TGAGATCGGCGTGCTGCCCGATGTCCTGACTGTTGGCCGGCCTGCCGCTTCACGATAGCTATGGCCTTCCGAAATCTCAGAATTTCAACAGCCTGCTAGGGCGCTCAAGTTAAGATCGCCCATGCCCAACCGCCTGTCTCTCGAAGCATCCCCGTACTTGCGGCAGCACGCCGACAACCCGGTGGATTGGTATCCCTGGGGGGAGGAGGCGTTTGAACGCGCCCGCCATGGCAATCTGCCGATTCATCTGTCGGTGGGGTACGCAGCCTGTCACTGGTGTCACGTGATGGCGCATGAATGCTTCGAGGATCCGCAGATCGCCCGGCTGATGAACGAGCGCTTCGTGAACATCAAGGTCGACCGGCAGGAGCGACCGGACGTCGACGAGGTCTATCAGAAGGTGATCCAGATGATGGGGCAGTCGGGTGGCTGGCCGTTGACGGTCTTTCTGACGCCGCAACGGGAACCGTTCTTTGCGGGGACCTATTTCCCGCCGCAGGACCGCCACCGACGCCCGGGATTCCCCCGCCTGATCACCGCGATGAGCGATGCCTGGAAGCGCCAGGACGGCGACCTGCTTTCGAACGTCGAAGCGTTCAAGCAGGGATTCGCCGAACTGGACCGGCTCGTCTACGACAGCGGCGAGACGCCGCAGGGCGACCTGCCGTTGCTGGCGGCCAGGGGGCTGGCGCAGCACACGGATCCGGTCCACGGCGGGCTGAACGGAGCGCCCAAGTTTCCCAATCCCAGCTGCCTCGACCTGATGCTGCGCGTCTACGCGCGCACACACGAGACGGCGCTGCTGAGCGCGGTCGAGCTGACGCTGGAGCGGATGGGAGCCGGCGGCATCTATGACCAGCTGGGCGGGGGATTCGCACGCTACAGCGTCGATGAGCGCTGGGCGGTGCCGCATTTCGAGAAGATGTTGTACGACAACGGGCAACTGGTGCGGCTGTACGCCGACGCCTACCGGCTCACCCGGCGCCCATCGTTGCGCCGGATCTTCGAGGAGACGATCGAATACGTGCTGCGCGACCTGGTGCACCCGGGCGGGGGCTTCTTCGCCAGCGAGGATGCGGACAGCGAAGGCGAGGAGGGCCGCTTCTACGTCTGGACGCCGGCCCAGGTGAACGAGGTGCTCGGCGCGCAGGACGGCGCCTTCGCGTGCCGGGCGCTGGGCATCACGGAGCAGGGAAACTTCGAGGGGGGCCGGTCGGTACCGTTCCGGGCACAGGAGCTCGACCAGGCCGGACAGGCGCGGCTGGACGCGTTGCGACCGATTCTGTTCGCGCAGCGGGCCCGGCGCGTTCGACCCAGCCGCGACGACAACGTCCTGACCAGCTGGAACGCGCTGATGATCGAGGGTCTGTGCGCGGCCTACCAGGCGAGCGGAACCGACCGATACCTGCAGGCAGCGCGCACCGCCGCCGATTTCATCGCCGCCCGGATGACGATGTCCGACGGCGGCGTGTACCGTGCCTGGCGCGACGGCTCGGCCCGCGTCGGCGGGTTCCTCGACGACTACGCGGCCCTGGCCAACGCGCTGCTGGACCTGTACGAGTCCTGCTTCGACGCCGCGTACCTTGCGCGGGCGGTGGCCCTGGCCGACCGCATCCTGGCGGACTTCTGGGACGACGGCCTGTTCTTCACGCCGGCCGGCGCCGAAGCGCTGGTGCATCGGCCGCGAGCGCCGTACGACCACGCCTGGCCGTCCGGGACCTCGACCGCCGTGTTCGCGTTGCTCAGGCTGCATGAGTTGACGGGAAATGCGGTGTATCGCGAGCGTGCCGGGCAGGTGATCGCCGGCCTGGAGCCGGCTGCCGCGCGCAACGTGTTCGGTTTTTCGCATCTGCTGGCGGCCATGGATTTCGCGCAGCAGGGGGAGGCGACGATCGTGTTCGCCGGCGGGTACCCGGCCGCGCGGGCGCTGATCGAAACGGTCCATCGCGAATACCTGCCGGCGCGCGCACTGGCTCTGGCCGAGCACGTGCCCGCCGGCGCCGGACGCGTGCCGGTGGGCGGGCAGCCCTCGGCTTACGTGTGCCGGAACCAGACCTGCCAGGCCCCGGTCACCACCGCAGCGGGGCTGCGGTCGCTGCTCGTAGCAGGCCAGCGATGACTCGCGCACGGACCATCGGGCGCGCGTGCGCATGGTGCGCCGCCCTGCTGACGGCGCTTCCCGCCAGTGTGCTGCCCGAGGAGCCGGCCAAGGAGGCCGGCTTCATGCCCGGTGACCGCGTGATCTTCTTCGATGACTTCACGCAAGCCGACCCGGGCGGGTTTCCGACCCAATGGACCCTGAAGGGTCCGGGCGGAGGCGGCAACCTGCTGTCCGTCGTGTCCAGGGACGGCCGCAGCTTTCTCGCCAGCCAGACGCCGCCGGAAGACGATGAGCAGACGCCCTCAACCATTTATGCGCGCCTGCCCGGGAAGGAATATCTGCCGGACGCGTTCACGATCGAATTCGATGCGGTGCTCGGCTTCAGCCGCCTGGTGGACGACCTGCGCTCGGAAAGGCAGTACGGCATCGTGGTCGGAGCGGGCGGGTCCTCGTATGCCCTGCTCGACGTTTCGTCGCAACGGGCCATCAGCCGCAACTCCCAAAGCGCCCTGGATCTGGGCGCCGGAGGAACGCACCACGTGGCCGTGTCGGTCCAGGGGCGCCTGGTCACGGCGTACATCGACGGGCGGCGCGTGCTAAGTGATCCGGACGGCGTGGAGCGGCCGATTGCCCGCATCGGACTGGAGTTGAGCAGCTACAAGGGCATGCGGCAGGACGACCTGATGTTCACCGGCTTTCGCGTGGCCGAACTCCGCGCGCAGCAGATCGCCCGTTGATCCTCCTCTCCCGCGAAGCGGGAGGGGGGGCCGGGGGGTGAGGGCGCTCAGCGCGGAGCCCGTGACACCGGCGCGTCCAGGCTGCCCTCGGACTTCGGATACGTGACGATGCCCCACGGCTGCTTGAATCCGGTCAGCGTCGCCACCGCCTGCCGGGTGGCAACGTCGATCACGGTCACCGCATCGGAGCGTCCGCAGGCCACCAGGGCCTTCTGTCCATCCGGCGTAAAGCTGAAGTGCCAGCATCGCTTGCCCACCGGGATCGACGCCACCGGCGCGAAGCTGCGCGCATCCAAGACCTGGATCTGCTCGGAGCGCGACGTCGCGATCCACACGCGCGCGCCTCCCGGTTCGAACGCCACGCCATAGGGGCCCTTGCCGGTGGGGACCGCTTTCAGCACGTCGTAATGCGCGTCCAGAACCAGGAAGTTGTCCGAGTTCTCCAGCGTCACCAGATAGGCCGAACCGTCCGGCGCGACCTTCACGCCGCGCGGCCGGCTGCCGAACGGGGAGACATCGATCCTCTTGACGGCGCGTTTCGACTGCAGGTCATACACCACCACCGTGTCGTCGCCCTCGTTGGCAACGATCAGGTTGCGACCGTCCGGCGAAAACTCCATGCCCTCCGTCTCGAGCGAAGCGGGCAGGCGAGCCGAAACCGCAAATTCCGCCAGGTCGATCACCGCGATCTCGGCCGGCGTGGATTCCTCGTCGTGTCCGGCCGGCGCGGGTTTTGCGCCGGTCTTGGGCGCCTCGGCCTTGGCGGGGGGTTTGCCGGAGGAACTGGGCTCGTACGTGACGTAGGCGAACAGGCCATTGGGACTGACCCGGACGAACTCGGCATTTTTGCCGACGGCGATCCGATGGAGCGTGTTTCCGCTTGCGGTATCGATCACGCTGACGTCCGCGTCAGCCTGGTTGGCGGTCACCAGCAGCCGGCCATCCGGGGTGATTCCGATTCCGCGCGGGTCCTTGCCGACCGCGATGGTCCGTACGGTCTTCAGCGCTGCCAGGTCGATCACGTCGACGCCGCCGCCCTGATTCGTGACGTAGGCAAGGCTTGCAGCGGACGCCGAAGGCGCAAGGGCCGCCGCAGAGGCGCAGACGAGCAAGGCGCGAAGCGCATTCCAAAGCGGGAACCTCATCCGGATCTTCCTCCTGACCACAAAATCGAGCGATCCACGTCGCGCACATCGGTGCGGCCGCAGAAGGCCATCGTAATATCGAGCTCGTTGCGAATGATCTCCAGGCAGCGGGTCACGCCCGCTTCGCCCAGCGCGCCCAGCCCGTACAGAAACGCGCGTCCGATCAACGTGCCGCGCGCACCCAGCGCGATCGCCTTCAGCACGTCCTGGCCCGAGCGGATCCCGCCATCCATCCAGACCTCGATCCGCCGGCCCACCGCATCGACGATCGGCGCCAGCGCCTGGATCGCGCTGGGTGCGCCGTCGAGCTGGCGTCCGCCGTGATTGGACACGATCAGCGCGTCTGCGCCACTGTCGGCGGCGCGGGCGGCGTCCTCGGAATCCATGATCCCCTTCAGGATCAGCTTGCCGCCCCAGCGCTTCTTGATCCAGGCGACGTCGTCCCAGTTCAATCGCGGGTCGAACTGCTGCTGGGTCCAGGCCGACAGCGAGCCCATGTTGTCGACCCCCTTCGCGTGCCCGACGATGTTGCCGAACTGGCGCCGCGGCGTCCCCAGCATCGCCAGGCACCAGCGCGGCTTGGTGGCCAGGTTGAGCAGGTTCGCCGCAGTCGGCTTGGGAGGCGCGGCCAGCCCGTTCTTCAGATCCTTGTGCCGCTGTCCCAGGATCTGCAGATCGAGCGTGAGCATCAGCGCGGAGCAGGACGCGGCACGGGCCCGCTCGATCAGGCGCTCGATGAAGTCCCGGTCGCGCATCACGTACAGCTGGAACCAGAACGGCGCCTTGGTGTGCGCCGCCACGTCCTCGATCGAGCAGATGCTCATCGTCGACAGCGTGAACGGAACGCCGAAGCGCTCGGCCGCCCGCGCCGCCAGGATCTCGCCGTCCGCATGCTGCATGCCGGTCAGCCCGGTCGGCGCCAGCGCGACCGGCATCGCCACCTCCTGGCCGATCATCTGCGAGCGCAGGCTGCGCGACAGCACGTTGACCGCCACCCGCTGGCGCAGCTTGATCGTGGAGAAGTCCGCTTCGTTGGCGCGATAGGTCGCCTCGGTCCACGAACCGGAGTCGGCGTAGTCGTAGAACATCCGCGGCACGCGCTTTTTCGCAAGCCGGCGCAGATCCTCGATACAGGTGATCACGGGCATGGTCACGGTTCCGGCGCCCCGGTTTGCGGCGGCGACGCCGGGATGCTACGCGATGCCGCCGCCCGGCGTATCGTTCGCCCCTGTACGCGCGCGTTCGGCCCCTCCAACGTGAATTCGAGTCAACCGCCGGCAAATCGTGCCGGCCGCCTGGCGGCCGCGATCGGCCGCCCCTGGATCCGGCGCAGCGCCGCGGCCGCGCTCGCCCTGTTCGTGCTGTTCGGCCTGTTCGGCTACCTGGCCCTGCCGGGCATCATCAAGTCGCAGGTCGAGAAGGCGGTCACCTCGGCGCTGAATCGCCGATTCACGATCGACCGCGTCCAGGTGCGTCCCTACGCGCTGGCTGTAACGGTGCACGGCGCGAAGCTGTATGAGGCCGACGGCCAGGGCGTGTTTGCATCGTTTGAGCAATTGCAACTCAGGGCCTCGGCATCCTCGCTGATTCATCTGGCCCCGGTCCTCAAGGAGGTGCACCTGACGGGGCCGTTCGCACATCTGGTGCGCACCGGACCGAACCGGTACAGCACCGACGACATCGTGGCCGCGCTATCGGCGCGAAAACCCTCGCCGGCCGGCGCCGCCGCGCCGGATGCGGGTCACCCTGCCCGCTTCTCCGTCTACAACATTCGCATCGACGGCGGCCGCTTCGAGTTCGACGACCGGCCCACGCACACGCAGCACGTGGTGGCCAACCTGCAGTTGGGGATCCCGTTCGTTTCTTCCCTGCCTTCGCAGCAGGAGGTGTTCGTCGAGCCGCATTTGAGCGCACGGATCGATGGCGCTGCGTTGTCGATCAGTAGCAGGGCGCGGCCGTTCGCCGCGACCGAGGACGCCGTCGTCGACCTGGACCTGAACCAGGTCGATGTGCCGAAGTACCTGGAGTACCTGCCGTTCGAGCCCCGCTTCAGGATGCGCGGCGCCCGCCTCGATCTTCATCTGGAGGCGAGCTTCCAGCAGCCCAAGGACCGCGCCGCCGCCGTGATCGTGGCCGGAAAGGCGACGCTCAAGTCGTTGCAGCTGGATGCGCTGGACGGACAGCCGATCCTGGTCCTGCCGGAGCTGGTGGTCGAATTGACCAGGGGCGATCCGTTCGGCGGGCAGATCCAGGTTGCACGCGTGGCGGCGACCGGCCTCGAGCTGAACGTGGACAAGGATGCGCGCGGCGGGCTCAACCTGGAGATGCTGGCGCCGCCCGCGCCGAGTGCCCCCGAGTCCGCGCCGGTGGCGGCCGCGGCTGCGGAACCTGCACCGGGCGGGCCCGCCTTGCGCGTCGCCATCGGGCAGATCGCGCTGAAGGATGCGGCCCTGCGCTACGTCGATCACGAGTCCTCGCTGCCGCTGAACGTCTCGATCGAGCAGTTCGACCTGGGCGTTGGCGACACCGCGCTGGATCCGCAGGCACAGCGGCTGGCGATCGGGCGCATCAACTCCGGCAGCGCCCGCTTTCGCGTCCTGCAAGGCGCAGCCGGGCCGGCGACCGCCGCGGGGGCGACCGCCCGCGCGAACCGCGCAACGCGCGAGGCGGTCGTGTCGGCGCGCAGGGGCGCGGCCAAGGCTTGGGCGGTGTCCGTGGGCCAGTTGTCGATCGGCGACTGGACCGCCCGCATCGAGAGCCGTGGGTTGCCGCAGGCGGCCGTCACGACCTTGTCCGCGGTCACGCTGACGGCCGGGAACCTGTCCACGGCGGCCGGCAGCGAGGCCGGCAAAATGGAGTTGAAGGCCCAGGTGAACCGGAAAGGCTCGATATCGATCGCTGGCGCATTGGGCCTGGTGCCAGCCCGTGCGGACCTGGCGCTGGACCTGAAGGGCGTGGACCTTCTCGCCTCGCAGCCGTATTTCACGGACCGGATCAACCTGCTGATTACCCAGGCCGAGCTGAGCTCCCGTGGCCGGCTGGTGCTGGACCAGGCGGGCGATGGCAGCTTCATGGGCGGGTTCCGGGGCGACGCCACGCTGGGCAACCTGGCCACGATTGACAAGCTGAACGGCAGCGAATTCCTGAACTGGAAATCGCTGTCCTTCGGTGGCGTGAACGCGCGGCTGGCGCCCTTCGCGCTGGACATCGATCGGATCGCCTTGAACGATTTTTACGCCCGCGTGATCATCGACCCATCGGGACGGATCAACCTGCAGGACATCGTCGCCAGCGGCCAGGGCGAGCAGCGCAGCCTGACAACGGAGCAGCCGGACCGGGCACAAGCCGGATCGGCGCGCGGCCAGAAGCCGGCAGCTGCACCGGCGTCCGCGCCGCCCGCTCCGATGCACATCGGGCAGATCGCGCTGCAGGGTGGCCGCGTGCGCTACACCGACAATTTCATCAGGCCGAACTACACGGCCGACCTTCTCGATCTAGGCGGCACCATCAGTGGACTGTCCTCGGCCGCCGATACCGCGGCGGCGGTCGATCTGCACGGGGAGGTCAACGCAGCGCTGCTGAATATCGCAGGACAGATCAATCCGATCAAGGGCGACCTGTTCCTGGACCTGAAGGCTGGCGTGCATGGGATGGAACTGGCGCCGCTGAGCCCGTATTCCGGCAAATATGTCGGCTACGGCATCGAGCGCGGCAAGCTCTCGTTCGACGTCGCGTACAAGCTCGACCACCGGCAATTGACCGCCGAAAACCGGCTGGTCCTCGATCAGCTGACCTTCGGCGACAAGATGGACAGTCCGACCGCCACCACGCTGCCGGTCCAGCTGGCGGTGGCGCTGCTGAAGGACCGCAACGGCGTGATCGATGTGAACCTGCCGGTCGGCGGGTCGCTGGACGACCCGCAGTTCTCGGTGGGCGGGGTGATCGTGAAAGTGCTGGTGAACCTGGTCACCAAGGCGGTCACGGCGCCGTTCGCCCTGCTGGGGAGCCTGTTCGGAGGGGGCGATGAGCTCTCCTACATCGAATACGCTCCCGGCCGCGTCGAGTCCTCCGAGGCAGGATCGTCCCGCCTGAGGGCGCTCGCTGCGGCGCTGAAGGAGCGCCCCGGTTTGAAGCTGGAAATCGCCGCCTGGGTGGATCCCGACGGCGACCGCGAGGGCTTGAAGCGCGAAAACCTGGATCGCAGGGTGCGTGCGATGAAGGTGAAGGCGCTCGTGGCCAAGGGCGAATCGGCCACCGTGGCCACCGTGGTCGTTTCGCCCGAGGAGTACCCAGCGCTGCTCGCCGGCGTCTACGAGGCGGAAAAGCCGGCCCAAACGGGCGGCGCTGCCGAAGCCAGGAAGGCACCCGCGCCGCAGGACATGGAAAAGCTGCTGCTGGCCGGCACCGCGATTCCGGACGAGGAGCTGAGCGCGCTGGGTGACCGGCGCTCGCAGGCGGTCAAGCAGTGGCTGCAGACGACCGGCGAGGTTCCGGAGCAGCGCCTGTTCCTGCTGGCCACCAAGGTCGGCGCGGGCGCCGGCCCGGATCGGGGCGCTCAGACCGCCGCGAAGGCCGGCCGGGTCGACTTTTCGCTGAAGTGAAGCCCGCGGCGGGGCCCCGATTTGCACTTGCCGTCGGCGCTGATACGATTTTCGTATCGCACGGCCGCGTCTTGCTTAAGCGGGTGCCGGGAGACTGACTTTGAAGGCGTTGAAACTGAAGGCCGGCGGTGCCGAGGCGGTGGCCGGTGGCGGGGCGGCCGCGCCGGCGTCGGTGCCGCGCTGGAATGTCGAGCAGATCGTGACGCAGTTGCGCGACCGTCGCCGTGCCTGGCGCGACGCGCATCAGCGGCCGCGCGAGGGGGCCGGGCGCGAGTTCCCGTCGCCGGAGGCGCTGCGCAAGATCGCGCTGGGGATGCGCGGCGCCCTCTTTCCGATGCGGCTGGGTCCGCCGGACCTGCGACAGGAAGGCGAGGATTTCTACGTCGGCCACACCATCGAGAGCGCGTTGAACGACCTGCTGGAACAGATCAAGCTCGAGCTGCGCGGCGCGGCCGGCCGCTCGGGCGAGGCGGTCGAAGCCGCGGACGCGCGGGCCGTGCAGATCGTCCAGAGCTTTGCCGCCGAGCTGCCCGTCGTACGGGCCGAGCTCGACGGGGACATCGACGCGGCCTACCGGGGCGACCCGGCCGCCCACAGCGTCGACGAAGTGCTGCTGTGCTACCCGGGCGCGATCGCGATCATCCATCACCGCCTGGCCCATCGGCTGTACCGGCTGGGGGCGCCGATGGTGGCGCGCATGTTCTCGGAGATCGCGCATTCCGAAACCGGCATCGACATACACCCGGGCGCCACCATCGGATCGAGCTTTTTCATCGACCACGGCACCGGGGTCGTGATCGGCGAAACGGCCGTGATCGGAGACCGGGTGCGGCTGTACCAGGCCGTCACCCTGGGAGCGCGCAGCTTCGCGGTCGGCCCGCACGGGGAGTTGCAGAAGGGCAATGCACGCCATCCGATCGTCGAGGACGACGTCGTGATCTATGCGGGCGCGACCATCCTGGGGCGGGTGACGATCGGCCGCGGCTCGACGATCGGCGGCAATGTCTGGCTGACGCGCAGCGTCCCGCCGGGCAGCCAGATCACGCAGGCGCAGTCGCAGCAGCAGGTCTGAAGGGCCGGGCTACTTGGGGGGCGCAGCGATCGCGTCGGCCCCCGCTTTGCAGGCCAGGCCGTCCTGCTCCGAGGTGGCGCCCGAGCAACCGACTGCGCCGATGATCTTGCCGTCGATCAGCAGCGGCAGGCCGCCTTCCACCGGAATGGCGCCTTCCAGGCGCAGCACCCGCAGGCCCACTCCGCCGGCGGCCAGCGCGTCCTGAAACGCCTTGGTCGGCCGCTTGAAGCGGACTGCCGAGCGCGACTTCTGGATCGACACGTCCACGCTGCCCATCTGGGTCGTGTCCATCTTCTCGAAGAAGACCAACTCCCCGTTCGGATCGGTGACCGCGACGGCCATGTTCCAGCCGTTCTTGTGTGCTTCGGCCACCGCGGCATCGGCCACCTTCCTGGCCGTGTCCGCGTTGATCGGCGGACCATACGGGTTCGGCAACTGCTGGGCCGAGGCCGCCAGGCCGGCCAGCGCCAACACTCCCGACAGCAGGATCCGCTTCATCGTCTCCTCCGTTGCGTTGCTGGTTCCCGACGATTATCCGGTACGGCCGGAAAAATGCTACCGCGGCCCCGTTTCATGTTGCTTCGCGTCGCGTCGGAACGGATACCGCCGGCCTCGCGCGAACTGGGGTGTCGGTCGCCCGGCGGCCGGATAGACTGAGGCGGATGACAGAAGCCCGATTCGCGTTTGGGGGGGAAGCGCTGCCACTGGACGTCGCGCAGGCGCGCATTGCGGAAGGCTTCGAATGCCGCGTCGGGGTGGAGATCGTGGCCTTGCACGAGGCCCTGGGCCGCGTGCTGGCCAGGGACATTACCGCGCCCATCAACCTGCCGCCCTTTACGAACTCGGCGGTGGACGGTTATGCGGTCCACCACGCCGACCTGCGGCGGGACGGCGCGACGCTGCTGCCGCTGCACGGCAAGGCGTTCGCCGGACACGTGCCGCCGCCACTTCCACCCGGCGCCGCGGCCCGCATATTCACGGGCGCCATGCTGCCGCCGGGTGCCGACACGGTACAGATGCAGGAGGACTGCGAACAGCGCGGCGACGCCGTGCTGCTGGGCGCCGGCATTGCGCCGGGTGCCAACTGCCGCCTGACGGGGGAAGACCTGGCGCGGGGCGAGCGGGCGCTCGAGGCCGGCCGGCGCCTGATGCCCCCCGAGATCGGCCTGCTCGCGGCGCTCGGATTGGAGCGGATTCCGGTCTACCAGCGCCTCAGGGTTGTTCTTTTTTCGACCGGGGATGAACTGGTCGAGGCGCCCGCGCGGCTGCAGGCCGGCCAGATTTACGACGCCAACCGGGCCTTGCTGGCTGCGCTGCTGTCGCGGCTGGGCGCGGTGGTGGACGACGGCGGGATCCTTCCCGACGATCCGGAGTCGACGCAGGCGAGGCTGCGCGAGGCGGCGTCACGCGCGGACCTGGTGCTGACCTCGGGTGGCGTGTCGGTGGGCGAGGCAGATCACGTGCGCGCCGCGATCGAGGCGGTCGGCGAGCTGACCTTCTGGCGCGTGGCGATCAAGCCGGGACGCCCGATGGCGCTCGGCCAGATCGGGGGCACCCCGATGCTGGGGTTGCCCGGCAACCCGGTGGCGGCGCAGATCACGTTCTCGCTGCTCGGCCGCTCACTGCTGGACCGGCTTGCCGGCGCCAACCACCAGCCGCCGATCCGGTTCTTCGCGCGCAGCGGATTCTCGTTCCGCAAGAAGCCCGGACGCCGCGAGTTCCTGCGCGTGGTCACCGATGCCGGCGGTGTCGCGCAGCGCTTCCCGAAGGAGGGCGCCGCGATGCTGACGTCGCTGACGCAGACCAATACGCTGGCGGACCTGCCCGAGGCTTTGACGCAAGTCGCCCCGGGAGACCTGCTCGCCTGCATCGCGCTGGCGTTGCTGAACGGCTGATCAGGGCGCTAGCGCCAGCAGCGAATCGGGCGGACCCGCATCGTCCGACTGCGCCATCAGCCGCAAGTACTCGAGTCGATCGATCGCGTCGAGCGCTGCGCGCCGACCGGCGCCGCCGGCGAGCGGGCGTGGCTGCGGTCCCAAGCCGATCACGGTGCCCAGCCCGGCGTACAGATAACGGTCGCCGAACGACTGCGACAGCGCGGCGAACGTCGGCTCGCCGGTGCAGTGCCCCGGTGCGATGTAGTCGACCTTGACCGAGTCGTGAAGCAGCGCGACGGCATCCGAGATCGCCGCGTCGGGCGTCACCACCATGTGGAAGCCCCCGGCGATCAGATGAACGTGCGGGTCGATCGCCTGTGCCGCCGCGACGATCTTGTCCAGGCCCGGGTGGGAGCACCCGACCACCAGGACAAGCCCGTCGGGGGTGCGGATCGCCAGCGAGAGCTCGCGCAACTCGAGCGTGCTCGGCTTTTCAGAGACCAGCGAGATCAGGTGGATCCCGGGGGCGATCTCGCGGGTCTGCTCGACCAGCTCGATGTTGGCGCGCGGCCACGCGCTGCCGAACACCATGGTTTCAGGCGGCTTGCCGTCGTAATACCGCATGTAGGGTGGCAGCGCCTCATTTTTCCGGTAGAACTTGCTCGGCAGCGAGAACCCGTAGACACCGAACGTCTCCTTGGGTGCGTAGATCTTCACCTTCGGGTTCACGCTGAGCAGGTACTCCATGCCTCCCATGTGATCGCCGTGCCGGTGCGACAGAACCGCGAAGTCGAGCCGCGACAGATCCACGCCGAGCGCCTTTGCGTTGGCGGCCAGGATGTCCGGGTTGTCGCCCGTGTCGAACAGGATGCGGCGGCCGCCGACTTCGATCAGCGCCGAGTAGCCCCAGTCCTTTTGCAAGCTGCTGCTGCGGCCGAACGCGTCGTACAGGATGGTGATTCTGGGCTGCTGCGGAGGCGGTGCGTCCGGAGCGGACGCGGTGCTGCAGGCGACCAGCGCCGTCGCAAGCAGGGTTGAAGCGATCGCGGAAATTTTCATCGGACCCTCCTGGTCGATCTTGTTCTTCGGCCGTGGCGCGGCCGTCGCCCTGCCGTCGTTGAGGTCAACTCGACGGTAAACCCAATGTTAATGAAAGTCGAGGAAAGCGAAGGGTTACCGACAAAACCATGAAATCGCCATAGTTATGAGAGTGGCCGCCGGGAATAGCGCACCGCCACCCCAGGTACTGCAGCTAAGCTGCCCCGACGATTCCGGCTGCGTGACGATGATCCCTCCGAACCTGTGCAGGCTGCGCTGGCGCCTGGCCGCGCTGGCGCTGGCCGCCCTGGCCGGCTCGGGCGGCGCGAATCAGCTGATGATTGCCGACCGCAGCGAGGTCGCCTACGTGGCCGCGCAGATGGGCGTGCAGGTTGAAGGCAACTTCGCCCGCTTCGACGCGCAGGTCGATCTGGATCCGGGCCGGTTGCAAACGAGCTCGGTGTCGTTCTCGGTCGACACTTCGAGCGTGATATTTCCGGCGCCGGACGTACAGCGCGAGCTCGCCAAGCCGGAATGGTTCGACACCGCGCATTTTCCGAAGGCCGAATTCCGCTCGAAGAGCATTCGCGCGGTGGGCAGCGGTCGTTACGAGATCGCCGGCACGCTGACGATCAAGGGGCACGCGCGCGAGGTGGCGGTCCCGGTCACGCTGACCCGGTCCGGCGACACGACCTTCGCGACCGGGACGTTGAAGATCAAGCGGCTGGACTACGGGGTGGGGGAGGGCGACTGGCGCGATACGTCGCTGATCGAGGACGAGGTTCAGATCAGGTTCAAGGTCGCGTTGAGCGGGATGGCGCCGGGATAACCCTCCTTCGCCAGGGCTTCGGAGGCCAAAGCCACCGCTGCCGCGTATTCACGTTGCCAGCGTCCGCGCAGAACTGGTAGCGTGCGCGCCTCGATGCGCCGATTGATATTTGCCCTGCTGTTTCCCCTGCTGCTGATCGCGCAGCAGGGAGCCTTCGTGCATGGCCTGCAGCACCTCCCAGGCGGCGCAGGCACCACGACCACGCAGGACGATCGTCACGCGCCGGGCAATCAGTACTGCGAAAAGTGCTTCACGTTCGCGCACGTCGGCGCGGCCGTCGACCCTCCGGCCGCGCTGGCCGTCGTGGCGGGTGGCGCGTTCGAGGCGATCGGCCTGCGTCTGCCGGTCGCGCCGCTTGGCCGGGTAGCGGTCCGCCGCAGCCGCGGACCTCCAATCTCCCTCTGATCGTCAGCCGTCCTTAAGTCGTCCGGCGTGCCCGCCCGCACGGTAACCGCCGGTTCGCGGTCTTGACCTGCAGGGGACTTTTCTCCGGACGACTTGAGCTACATCGCCAAGCATTACATCGACCTGGATCACGAGCAGCGCGTAACGGGATCGGCCGGTGCGTCCTACCTGTGGCGGGGAACCCGCTTCAGCAGCGACCTGCTGTTCGGTTCGGGCCTGCGTGCCAGCCTGAAGCTGCCGGATGGCAGCGTCATTCCGAACGGCACGCACCTGCCGTACTACACGCAGGTCAACGCCGGCGTGAGCCACGTCTTTGACCTGGAGGGGCACGGGACGCTGACGACCCGGTTCGACCTGATCAACCTGTTCGACCGCGAATACCAGATTCGCAACGGCACCGGGGTGGGCGTCGGGGCACCGCAATACGGGCCGCGCCGGGGATACTTCTTCGGGGTGTCGAAGTCGCTCTAGCCCGTCTTCGCCAAGGGGCGGCCTCGGCCGCCGTAGCCGCGGCGTAGGCGGCTAGTTGTGGACGTGAACGTCGCCCTTGCGCAGCGATGTGCCGATTTCGGTGCGCACGACCGCACCGAGCGTGAGCAGCCAGTCCAGCTCGTCCGCACCGTCGATGCGCAGCACCACGACGTTGCGCGCGTCTTCCGTGACCAGCTCGCCGGTCTTGAATCCGTAGAAGTCGGCCAGGCGGTAGGTCATATCCGTCTGCTGGCCCGTCTCCGCGGTGATGTAGCGCGAGTCGCCGCGGCGCGAAACCTCGTTGAAGGCGAAATGGCTCAGGTCCAGGCCGGCGAACTCGGCCTTGTACTTCTCGATATCGGCGTACATGCGCAGCACGGCCGAAACCTTCTTTATGCCCATCTCGTAGATCAGGCGCGGCGGCGAATCGACCGGATAGGGATCTCCCTGCTCGTCGTTGGCCAGGCTGCCGACCGTGTAATAGGCGGTCGAAATCGCGCACTGCACCGCGTCGGTGTCGTTGCGGTTCTGCTGGCACAGTTCGAGGGCGTCGGAGACGTAGTGGCCGGTCGCATGGGAGGCGTCGCGGTACATGGCCGACGACAGCATCCGCGACAGCACGACCGCCTGCCGCACCGAGGACTGCCTGCCCAGCTTGCGCTCGACGGACAGGATCCCGTACGCGTCCGCCGCCGCTTCCTGCGCCAGCCACGGAAAGACGCTGGCATCGGCGACGCGTCCGTCGGGCTGATTCAGGAACGCGTCCCGGAACTTGCAATGCCCGATCTCGTGCGCCATCGCCCACATCGCCTGGGCGCTGCGGTCGAGCCGGCCGTTCAGGAAGCGGCCCAGCGGCTTGAGCGCCTCGCCGATGTCCGGAGACACCCGCACGATGCATTTGATTCGCTCGCCTTCGATGCGCGACACCGACAGCGAGCCGGCTTGCGAATCGCGGAAGGAGATCTCGGCGTCGGCGTCCAGTTCGTGTGCGAACGACGCACCCGCCTGCATGTACTCGTCGGGCGATCCGGCCGGCACCGAAAACTCGGTGGCTTCGTGCGGGTTGGCGGCGGCATCGGGTGCGCAGATCTGCAGCCAGACGGCGGAGACGTTCAGAACAAGCGGCGCTGCCGCCAGCCAAAGCGGCTCGGTGGTGCGAGAGGCGTGGAGACTGCCCATAACGTCGGCTCTCCTAAAAGCTCCCCGGCGGTCCTGCGTCTCTGGGTGCGGCCTGAGCACCTCGGACGCCCGTAGACCTCGACGGATACAAACTTAACTTCTAACCTGAAGACGTGATTGACTGAAAACCAGAACTAGTCAATGCCATCTTCCATCGCGTACCCGCGGCCACGTAAGGCTTCGCTCTCAGCCGAGCATCGGACGGCCGCGATTCGGCGATGTGCTTCCGCCCCGAACGCACCGCTTTGAGACGGGCGGCGGGGTCGAGCTAAATACAAGCAAGATACGGGCCAGGTAGGCTCGCGTAAACGGTGCGCGGTGACCGGCGCTTGCAGCGGCAATGCGTAACGAGCCGCATATCCGAAAAGACGGAAAAAGTCCGTCAAAAGTTCCCGCTCAGTTCGATCGGACTAACGCGCCGCGGTGACGAGGATCGCGCCGGTGTACGATTTTCAAGAGGAATCGTGCAGCCATGCAGAGCGCCCGGATTAATGCATCACTGAGCGTTGCCGATCAGATCGACGAGCGCGACGTGCGGACCCTGGCCGCCGCAGGGTACAAGGCGGTGATCTGCCATCGCCCCGACGCCGAGGGCGGAACGCCGTCGGAGCGGATTCGCGCTGTCTGCGAGCGCAATGGGATGCAGTTCTTCATGCAGCCGGTCGAATATGGCCGCCTCGACCTGGCCGACGGCGACACCTTCGGCGGCATCCTCCAGCAGTGCGAGCAGCCGGCGCTCGCCTACTGTCGCAGCGGGCGGCGCTCGGCCGCTTTGTGGGCGATTGCGGCGGCGCCGCTGGCCGGAGTGCGGGCCGTGCTGGAGCGGACCGCCCGAATCGGGATCGCGCTGGACGAGTTGGGCCCCGTTCTGGTTCGCAGTGCCGCGCGCGCCGATCCGCCCTACGCCGCGGGCGCGGACGCGCGCGAGCGCTTCATGCGCGGCTGGATCCAGGAGCGCTGAAAGGGCGGGGCCGGAACCGGCCCGGCCGTGGCGTCACAGCGCCGCCCGCATCAGTGCGTCGGCCTCGCGCAGCAGGTACTGCAGGAACTCGTCGGCAGCCGGCGTCAGGCGACGCTGGCGCGAATGCACCACGTACCACTGGCGGCGCAGCGGCAGCCCGAACACGTCGAGAACGGCGACGCGGCCCGCCGCCAGCTCGGGGCGCACCGTGTGAAGCGACAGGAAGCCCAGTCCGATGCCGGCCATCACCGCCTGCTTGATGGTTTCGTTGCTGTCGGCTTCCATCACCGGCCGGATCTTCACCTCGTGATGGGCGAAATAGCGGTCCATCGCGCTGCGGGTGCCGGAGCCCGGTTCGCGCACGATGAACGGCTGGCCGGCCAGATCCTCCGGACGCAGGCCGCGTCGCAGCGACAGCGGATGCGACGGGGCCGCGATCGCAACCAGCGGATTGGGGGCGAACGGAGTGCCTTCGAAGTGCAGGCCCTCGGGCGGCTGTCCCATGATCCCCAGGTCGATCGCATAGGACTGCAGCTGGTCGATGATTTCCGCGCGGTTGTGGATGGTCAGCTTGAATTCGACGCCGGCGTGCAGTTTCACGAACTGGGCCAGCAGGCGCGGCGCGAAGTACTTCGCCGTGCTGACCACGCCCAGCCGCACCCGTCCGTGCCCGACGCCCCGCAGGGAGCGGGCGGTCTGCTCCAGATCGTCCAGGCGCGCCAGCAGCTCGATCGCCAGCTGCACCAGTTCCTTGCCCGGCTCCGTGATCTGCAGCCGCCGGCCCACGGTTTCGAACAGGGACAGGTCCAGCTGGTGCTCGAGCTGGCGCAGTTGCATCGACACGGCAGGCTGCGTCAGGTGCAGCGCCTCGGCGGCCGCGGTGACGCTGCCTTCGCGACCGACCGCGGCCAGCACCTCAAGCTGCCGTATTGTGAGATGGCGTCTCAAAATAAGGGAAGCTTATCAAGGTGCATAGCAACATTGAATAGACCTGATGCTAATGGCTTTCTAACATCCCTTCCATACATATTTCCTCGCGCGGGATTGGAGAAAGCCAATGGGCAGCCCAGGCCACACCCAGGTCTTGGATACCTCGAAGCGATACGCTGCCGGCGTCCTGAAGTACGCGCAGATGGGCTACTGGCAGCCCGACTACGTGCCGACGGAATCCGACGTGCTGGCCCTTTTCCGGATCACGCCCCAGGAGGGTGTCGACCCCGAAGAGGCGGCGGCGGCGGTCGCGGGCGAGTCGTCCACGGCCACCTGGACCGTGGTGTGGACCGACCGCCTCACCGCCTGCGAGAACTACCGTGCCAAGGCCTACAAGGTCGAGCCGGTGCCGAACAATCCATCGCAGTATTTCGCGTGGATCGCCTACGAACTGGATCTGTTCGAAGAAGGCTCGATCGCCAATCTGACCGCATCGATCATCGGCAACGTCTTCAGCTTCAAGCCGCTGAAGGCGGCGCGCCTGGAGGACATGCGGCTGCCGCTGGCCTACGTGAAGACGTTCCGCGGGCCCCCGACCGGGATCGTGGTGGAGCGCGAGCGCCTGGACAAGTTCGGGCGCCCGCTGCTGGGCGCCACCACCAAGCCCAAGCTGGGCCTGTCGGGCAAGAACTACGGGCGCGTCGTGTTCGAGGCCCTCAAGGGCGGCCTGGACTTCGTCAAGGACGACGAGAACATCAATTCGCAGGCGTTCATGCACTGGCGCGATCGTTTCCTGTATTGCATGGAGGCGGTCAGCCGCGCCAGCGCCGGGACCGGCGAGGTCAAGGGTCACTACCTGAACATCACCGCCGGCACGATGGAGGAAATGTACAAGCGCGCCGAGTTCGCACGGGAACTGGGCTCGGTGATCGTGATGGTGGACCTCGTGGTCGGCTGGACCGCGATCCAGTCGATCTCCAACTGGTGCCGCGACAACGACATGATCCTGCACATGCACCGCGCGGGCCACGGCACCTACACGCGGCAGAAGTCCCACGGCGTCTCGTTCCGCGTGATCGCCAAGTGGCTGCGCCTGGCCGGCGTCGATCACCTGCACACCGGCACGGCCGTGGGCAAGCTGGAGGGCGATCCGCTGACGGTGCAGGGCTACTACAACGTGTGCCGCGACCGCGTGAGCGAGGTCGATCTGCCGCGCGGCCTTTTCTACCGGCAGGACTGGGGCGGCCTGCGCAAGGTGATGCCGGTGGCCTCGGGCGGAATTCACGCGGGGCAGATGCACCAGTTGATTGATCTGTTCGGCGACGACGTGGTGCTGCAGTTCGGGGGCGGAACGATCGGGCACCCGATGGGGATCCAGGCCGGCGCCACGGCCAATCGCGTCGCGCTGGAAGCGACGGTGCTGGCGCGCAATGAAGGGCGCGACATCCGGCACGAGGGTCCCGAAATCCTGATGACCGCGGCCCGCCACTGCAAGCCGCTGCAGGCTGCGCTGGACACCTGGAAGGACGTGAGCTTCAACTACGCCAGCACCGACACGTCCGACTTCGTCCCGACCCCGTCGGTGGCGTAACGGCCGCACGGTCCACCACGCGGAATTCAGGAGGTAGCACGATGCGCGTCACACAGGGGGCCTTCTCGTTTCTGCCGGATCTGACCGATCAGCAGATCCGGGCGCAGATCGAGTACTGCCTGCGCAACAACTGGGCCGTCTCGGTCGAGTACACCGACGACATCCACCCGCGCAACACGTACTGGGAGATGTTCGGCATGCCGATGTTCGACCTGCACGACGCGGCCGGCGCGATGTCCGAAATCAACGCCTGCCGCAAGACCTGGCCGAAGCACTACATCCGGGTCAACGCGTTCGATTCGACCCTCGGCTGGGAAACCGTGCGGCTGTCGTTCCTGGTGAACCGGCCGCCCGACGAGCCGGGTTTCAGGCTGCGCCGCATCGAGGCGCAAGGGCGCGTGCAGCGCTACGAGGTCGAGCCGTACGCGACCGGCGAGCGGGCCGGGCGCCGCTACTGAGCGGGCGGCGGCGTGAACGAACCGACCGCGCGACCCGACGGCACCGTGGGCGAGCAGGAGGTGCTGACGCTGCTCGCCGATCTGGACCGCGAGCTGATCGGCCTGGTGCCGGTGAAGCGCCGCATTCGCGACGTGGCGGCGCTGCTGGTGGTCGACTCGGCCCGCCGGGCGCAGGGCCTGCCGGTGGCAGCTCCCGGCTTGCACATGTGCTTCACGGGCAACCCGGGCACCGGCAAGACGACGGTGGCGCTGAAGATGGCGTCGATCCTGCATCGGCTCGGGTACGTGCGCAAGGGTCACCTGGTCGCGGTCACGCGCGACGACCTGGTGGGGCAGTACATCGGGCACACGGCCCCGAAGACACGCGAGGTCCTGAAGCGCGCGATGGGTGGGGTGCTGTTCATCGACGAGGCGTATTACCTGGTCCGGCCCGAGAACGAGCGCGATTACGGCCAGGAGGCGATCGAGATCCTGCTGCAGGTGATGGAGAACCAGCGCGAGGACCTGGTCGTGATCCTGGCCGGCTACAAGGACCGGATGGCGAAGTTCTTCGAATGCAACCCGGGCCTGTCGTCCCGCATCGCTCACCACATCGATTTTCCGGATTACAGCGTCGCGGAGCTCACCGCCATCGCCAACCAGATGCTCGAGCGCATGGGCTACCGATTCGACGCCGGCGCCGGCGAGGCGTTCGGCCAGTATCTGCAGGCGCGCATGACGCAGCCCCACTTCGCCAACGCGCGCAGCGTGCGCAACGCGCTGGATCGGGCGCGTCTGCGGCACGCGAGCCGCCTGTTCGGCAAGATCGCCGGCGCCGACCGCGATGCGCTGTCCACCATTTCGGCGCAGGACATCCTGGCCAGCCGCGTGCTGCAGGGGTCGCAGGTGCAGGAGCAATGACCGGAGGTCGACCGATGCTGAAGGAAGTCACGCTGACGCAATACCTGATCGAGGAGCGGCGCCGCTTTCCACAGGCGTCGGGCTCCTTCAACAGCGTGATACTGGCCGTCGCGCTGGCGTGCAAGGCGCTGTCGCGCAAGGTCGCGTACGGAGTGCTGGCCGGACTGCACGGCCGGGCCGCAGCCGTCAACGTGCAGGGCGAGGTCCAGCAGAAGCTGGACGTGCTGGGCAACGAGGCGTTCGTCCAGTGCCTGCAGTGGGGCGGCAACGTGCGGGGCATGCTGTCCGAGGAGATGGAGCACCCCTTGCTGCTGGACGCCGCCGACGGCGCCACCGGCGACTACCTGCTGGCATTCGATCCGCTCGACGGCTCGTCCAACATCGACGTGAACATGTCGGTCGGCAGCATCTTCTCGGTGCTGCGCGCCCCGGATGCCGCCCGGCCGGTCAGTGTCGAGGACTTCCTGCAGCCCGGCGCCCGCCAGGTGGCCGCCGGCTACGCGCTGTACGGCCCGTCGACCATGTTCGTGCTGACCGTCGGCCACGGAACGCACGGCTTCACGCTGAACCCCGAGCTGGGCGAGTTCCTGCTGACGCATCCGGACCTGAAGGTTCCCGCGGAGACGCAGGAATTCGCGATCAACGCCTCCAACAGCCGCTTCTGGGAGCCGCCGATCCGCCGCTACGTGGAGGAATGCCTGGCCGGCCGCAACGGGCCGCGCCAGCAGGACTTCAACATGCGCTGGATCGCCTCGATGGTGGCCGATGCGCACCGGATCCTGACGCGCGGCGGCGTTTTCATGTACCCGCGCGACACCAAGGATCCGTCCAAAGCGGGCCGGTTGCGGCTGCTGTACGAATGCAATCCGATCGGAATGCTGATCGAACAGGCCGGCGGCCGCGCCAGCACCGGGGAGGCGCCCATTTTGCAGATGGCGCCGTCGGCGCCGCACCAGCGCATCGGATTCGTGTTCGGCTCGAAGCTGGAAGTCGAAAGGATCGAGCGCTACCACCGGGAAACGCCCGAGGAGCGCGAAACGGACACGCCGCTTTTCAATATGCGGGGCCTGTTCAGAAGCACCGTGTAGGGAGCCGAACGTGTCGGAAAAGCATCCGATCATCGCGATCACCGGCTCGTCGGGCGCCGGCACGACCTCGGTGACGCGAACCTTCCAGAAGATCTTTCGCCGCGAAGGGGTGCGCGCCGCGGTGGTCGAGGGCGACAGCTTTCACCGCTATGACCGCAAGGACATGCGCAGCGTGATGGCGGAAAAGGAGAAAGCCGGCAGCCGCGATTTCAGCCACTTCGGGCCGGAGGCCAATCTTTTCGAGGAGCTGGAGAAGCTGTTTCACGCCTACGGCGAAGCCGGTAACGGGCGCCACCGCAAGTACCTGCACAACGCCGAGGAGGCCACGCCGTACGGACAGGAGGCGGGCACCTTCACCGCCTGGGAATCCTTCGAGCCGGACACCGACCTGCTGTTCTACGAGGGGCTGCACGGCGGGGTCGTCACCGACAGGGTCAACGTGGCGCGCCATCCGGACCTGCTGATCGGCGTGGTGCCGGTGATCAACCTGGAATGGATCCAGAAGATCCACCGCGACAAGTCGACACGCGGGTACTCGACCGAGGCGGTGACCGACGTGATCCTGAGGCGCATGCCCGACTACGTGAACTACATCTGCCCGCAGTTCACGCGCACGCACGTGAACTTCCAGCGGGTTCCGGCGGTCGACACGTCCAATCCGTTCGCTGCGCGCGAGATACCGACCGCCGACGAGAGCTTCCTGGTGATCCGGTTCGCCAATCCGAAGGGGATCGACTTCCAGTACCTGCTGGCGATGCTGCACGATTCGTTCATGTCGCGCCCGAACACGATCGTCGCTCCCGGGGGCAAGATGGAACTGGCGATGCAGCTGATCTTCACGCCGTTCATCTGGCGGATGATGGACCGCCGCAAGAAGGCGCTCGGCCTCCGGTAGCATCCCGGGCACGCGCCGGCCCTGCGGCCGGCGGGACATCGCCATGGATGCATCGCGTCGCGAGTTCGTAACGGTCGGTGGCCTGCTGGCCGCGCTGGCGGCCGCCGGCTCGAAGGCGGCCGAGCTGCAGTCGGGTTTGGCGTGGAACCGCGAGGCCTTCGAAGCCAAGACCGTGGCCGACGCGTTGCGCGCGCTCGGTGTGGCGGTGGCGCGGGACGGCGTCGAGCTCGAAGTGACCGCGCCGGAGATCGCAGAGGACGGCGCCGTGGTGCCGGTGGTCGTCCAGTGCCGCGCCGCCGGCACCCGAGAGATCCATATCCTGGTCGACAGGAACCCGTTCTCGCTGGCGGCCAGTTTCCTGATTCCGGATGGGACGGAACCTTTCGTATCCACCCGCATCAAGATGCGGGAGACCGCGGACGTGATCGCGCTGGCGGTCGCCGGCGGACAGTCCTACCTGGCGCGCAAGCAGGTCAAGGTCACGGTGGGGGGCTGCGGTGGCTGACCCGATGAAACTGCGCGCGGTGCTGCAGGACGATCGCGTCGAGGTGAAGATCCTGATGGCGCACCCGGAGGAAACCGGCCTGCGCAAGGAAGCCGACGGCACCCTCGTGCCGGCCCATTACATCTCGAACGTCACGGTGCTCTGCTCCGGCCGCGAGGTGCTGCGAGCCCAGTGGGGCGCGGCGATCTCGAAGAATCCGTACCTGCAATTCGCATTCCGCGGCGCCGCCCGGGGCGACGAGGTGACGGTCACATGGATCGACAACCGGGGCGAAACCCGCACCGATCGCGTCTCGATAACCTGAATGGACGCCCGCTGCCCGCCGTTGGCGATGACCCGGTTCCGCGCGCTGGTGGCGTGCGCGGCGATCGCGCTCGCCGGCCTGCGGGCCGACGCCGCCGATCCGTTGTCCGACTACCACCGGATGCTGGCCGACGACAATCCGGCCGAGCTGGCGGTGGCGCGGGGCCAGGAACTGTGGCAGACGCCGCGCGGCCCCCGGAACAGGACGCTGGAAGGCTGCGACCTGGGTCTGGGGCCCGGCGTGGTGAAGGGCGCCTACGCGGTCCTGCCGCGCTATTTCGCCGACACGGGCTCCGTGATGGACGTGGAGTCGCGGCTGGTCCATTGCATGGTCACGATCCAGGGGTTCCGGCAGGACGAGCTGACGGCCGCGCCGTTTTCGGAGCGCGATGCGCCGCAGACCGACCTGGAGGTGCTGGCCGCCTACGTGGCGGAACAGTCGCGCGGCGCGACGATCCGGGTTTCGCAAAGCCTGGCGCCGGAGGTCCAATCGTACGAGCGCGGCCGCGCGTTGTTCTTCCGGCGCGCCGGCCCGTACGATTTTTCGTGCGCCAGCTGCCACGGCCTCGACGGCAAGCGGATCCGCCTGCAGCAGCTTCCCAACCTGACCCGCCCCGAGGGCGCGCGCACCGCCTTCGGGCACTGGCCCGCGTACCGTGTTTCGCAGGGAGCGGTGCGCACGATGCAGTGGAGATTGTCGGACTGCGTGCGCCAGGAGCGCCTGCCCGAGCTCATCTTCGGGTCGCCGGCATCGATCGACCTGACGACCTACCTGGGCGTACTGGCCAGCGGCGGAGCGATGGACGCGCCGTCGCTGCGCCGGTAACGGGCGCGATGCGCGCCGCGCCGATCGGCCTGGCGGTGATCGTGGCGGTGGCCGGGTGCGCCGCCGCGCGTCCGGCGAGCGAGCCGCCCGACCTGGCCGCGGCGATCGCCGCATCGTTCCGCGCGCGCGGGCAGGCCGGCCTGGACCGGCTGCAGCAGAGCGAGTTGCAGCGCGAGTGCAGCCGGCCGCAGCCGGACCCGCTGCCGGCCGATATGCAGGAGCGCCTGCAAAAGCAGGCACTTCAGACGGTGCGCTTCCCGGACGACGCCCGCTGGCTGGGCGACTGGAAGCGCGGCGAAGCGATCGCCCAGTCGGGCAGCGGCCTGCAGCACAGCGACCCGCCCGCCGCGGCCCGCGGCGGAGGCTGCTACGGGTGCCACCAGCTGTCCGGCAGCGAGATCTCGTACGGAACGCTGGGTCCCTCCCTGTACCGCTATCTCGAGCGCAACGGCGCTGGTGCGGACGCGATGCAGCGGACGTGGGCCAGGATCTGGAACCCGCACACGGTCAATGCCTGCTCGATCATGCCGCGCTTCGGCGATGGCGGCATCCTGACGCCGGACCAGATCCGCGACGTGATGGCGTTGCTGTTCGATCCGCAGTCGCCGGTGAACCGCTGAGCGGCCGGCGTGGATCGACGCGAGTTCCTGCAGGTGCTGGCGGCGGCGGCCGCCGCCGGCGCGCCGTTGACCGCCCATCCGGCCCGCTCGGACTCCGACCTGGCCGGGCGCCTGTACGATGTTCCGCGCTTCGGCAACGTGCATCTGCTGCACTTCACCGATTGCCACGCGCAGCTGTGCCCGCTGCTGTACCGCGAGCCCAGCGTCAATCTGGGAGCCGGCCCGGGCCGCGGCCGACCACCGCACCAGGTGGGGCGCGCGCTACTCGCGCAGTACGGCGTCGCTCCCGGCAGCCTGGAGGCCTATGCGCTGACCAACCTCGATTTCGAGCGCGCTGCGCGTCGATACGGAAAGGTGGGCGGCTTCGCCCACCTGGCATCGCTGGTCAAGCGGCTGCGCGCGCAGCGCCCCGGGGCGCTTCTACTGGACGGTGGCGATACCTGGCAGGGATCGGCCACGTCGCTGTGGACGAGCGGCCAGGACATGGTCGAAGCCAGCCGCCTGCTGGGCGTCGACATGATGACGGCGCACTGGGAGATGACGCTCGGTACCGAGCGTGTGTTGCAGATCGTGCAGGGCGATCTGAAGGGGCGGGTCGAGCTGCTGGCGCAGAACATCAGGACATCGGATTTCGGCGACCCGGTGTTCGCGTCGACGTCGCATCGGGTCATCAATTCGATCCCGGTGGCCGTGATCGGGCAGGCCTTTCCGTACACGCCGGTCGCGCATCCCCGTGCGCTGGTGGCGGGCTGGACCTTCGGGATCCGCGAAAAGGAATTGCAGGCGGCGGTGGATGCGGCGCGCGCGTCGGGCGCGCAGGCCGTGATCCTGCTCTCGCACAACGGCATGGACGTCGATCTGAAGCTGGCGGGCAGGGTGCGCGGGATCGACGCGATCCTGGGCGGGCATACGCACGACGCGGTGCCCAGCCCGGTCACCGTGCGCAATGCCGGCGGGGCGACGCTGGTGACCAACGCCGGCAGCAACGGCAAGTTCCTCGCGGTACTGGACCTGGAGGTTCGGGGCGGGCAGGTTCGCGATGTCCGTTACCGACTGCTGCCAGTCGTTTCGAATCTGCTGCCAGCCGATCCCGACATGCAAGGGCTGATCGACAAGGTGCGCGCGCCGTTCGCGTCGCGTCTGGCGCAGCCGCTGGCCGTGACCGAGATGACGTTGTACCGGCGCGGCAACTTCAACGGCACGTTTGACCAGGTGATTCTCGATGCGCTGCTGAAGGTGCGGGGGGCGCAGATCGCCTTTTCCCCCGGGTTTCGTTGGGGCACGACGCTGCTGGCGGGCGACACGGTCACGATGGAGGACCTGATGGCGCAGACCGCGATCACGTATCCCTGGACCACCGTGACGCAGATGACCGGGGAGACGATCAAAACCGTGCTGGAAGACGTGGCCGACAACCTGTTCAACCCCGATCCGTATTACCAGCAGGGCGGCGACATGGTGCGGGTAAAGGGACTCACGTATTCGATCGATCCGGACGCCCCGATCGGGCACCGGATCGACGATCTTCGGATCGGCGAAGAGCCGCTGCGGCCCGATCATTCGTACCGCGTGGCGGGCTGGGCCCCGGTGAACGACGCCGAACACGGCCCACCGGTGTGGGAGGTGGTTGCCGAGTACCTGCGCGACGTGAAGACGATCAAACCGCGCGTGCCCTGGAGGCCTCGCCTGCGCGGCGTACCGCCCGATGATCCGGGCCTGGATTGATGTAGTCTTTTGCGACGGAGGTGTGGCCGAGCGGTTTAAGGCACCGGTCTTGAAAACCGGCAGGGGTTAACGCCCTTCGTGAGTTCGAATCTCACCGCCTCCGCCATGATGTTCCTTTCCGTAACTGCACTTGACTGCAAGTACGTGCACCAAGCACTTGAACTTGCAGGACAAATCGGACATTCGTAGAGTCCGACCCGTGCCAGTGAGATCTCCGCAAATGCGCCCCGACGCAACGATTTTGGGGGGAACAGCGGGGGGAAAGGAGTCGATGTGCCGAAGCACATGCTGTCCGCCCGGCAGGTGCAGGTCGCCCGCGAGGGCGACACGCACGACGGCGAAGGACTGATCCTGCGCGTACAGCTGTACGCTCCCGGACATCTCCCCGGGCGCGATGAATCTCCAGAATTAGCCAGCCGGAAGATCCACATCCTGGACGACATTGACACATCTACCCTCTTGGGATGCACTACGTCTACCTGCTGATAAGCGCAAGCAGCAGGCGGCGCTATGTCGGCCTCACAGCAAACCTGAAGCAACGCCTGACCGAGCACAACTCCGGCAAGTTGCCGCACACGGCCCAGTTCGCCCTGGCACCTCGTTACCCATGTCGCCTTTTCCGACGAACAAGAAGCAGCCGACTTCGAGCGCTATCTGAAATCCGGTTCCGGCCACGCCTTCGCGAATCGACGTCTGTGGTAGGGCCTACATCGGTGCAACCGATCGGAGCAGCCTCGAGGCAGCCGGCGCTAGCTTGACGCGCGCACGCAAGCTGCGATCGACTGGACCACAGCATCCTCCGATCGCGGAATCATCAACAATTGCTTGCTCGAGCGTCTCTTAACAATCGAGCGCCAGTCGTTGAGTTGCTTTTAGTAAGACGTATTCAATTCCGCACCTGTTTCAAATGCGGCGAATGGCGCACCACCTGCCGTGTAATCAATGGCGCCAAGCCGATGACGAACAGAAGCCGCACCGACTGCAACGCGAGCACGAACGGCAAATCCACCCGCGGCGTTGAGGCGGCCATGATGGCGACAGAGTCGATGCCGCCCGGACTGGTGGCCAGGTAAGCGGTGAGCATGTCGACGTGGACCCAGCGGGTCAGGCACCAGGCGAGCAGGCCGCAGAATCCGATCAAGCACAGGGCGGCGCCAGCTACGACTGGCAAGGCCCGCCAGACGTGGAGCAGCACATCGCGTCGGAAGCCCAGACCGATGTGCCAGCCGAGCAGGGCATAGGCAGCCGCCAGCAGCCAGCGCGACAGCTCGATGTTGAGCCAGCCACCGGCGTGGAGCGTCGATAGCACCAGCATCGGCCCGAGCAGCGCCCACGCCTGAAGGCGAAGCAGCCGCGCGCCTTGCTGACCGAGCGCAGCGAGCAGCAGAACCGCTGCCAGATTGCCCCAGTGCACCGGTGCGAGCCAGGGCGCGCCGGTGACGTGTGCGCCGCCGGCGCCGGCCCAGAAACGCGCCACCAGCGCGGCAGCCAACGCCACCAGCACGACTCTGAAGTACTGCATGAAGGCCACCAGGCGCGCGTCCGCCCCGTGCGCCTCGCCCTGAAGCACCATTGCACTGGCGGCCCCGGGCGAGATGCCGTAGACCGCAGTGACGCCGGGGATGAGGCCGGAACGGCTGATGAGCCACCCCAGCGCAGCGGCGCCAAGGAGCGTGGCAGCAACGACGGCACCGAACAGCAGCCAATCATGACCGAGGGTGACGATGATCGCGGGCGTGATGCCAGCCGAAACCATCGCGCCCACCAGCGCTTGCGCGCCGAGGTACGGCCACCGCGGCACGGCCAGCTGCAGGTTGTTCACGCCAAACACGATGCCCCCGATCATCGGCCCCAGCATCAGGACCGCCGGCAGGCCCGCCATCCACAGCATCAACGAGACCAGGACCGACAGCATCAGCAGGGCTGCCCACTGCGCCACCTCGGGCCACGAGGCGAGCCGGCGCCAGGCCGCTGCAGCAATGCCGCTTCCGGCGCTCATCCCAGCGTGATCGCTTCTGAGGTGGTGATGCGGGCCAGACGCGGCAGGATGTGCTTGAAGCTGAACGTGTGCATCTCGGCACTGCTGGCGCTGCACAGGTCCTCGGCGACGACCAACTCGTAACCGTGTTCCGCGGCGCTGCGCGCGGTCGACTCGACGCCGATGTTGGTGGAAATGCCGCCCAGGATGATGCGGCGTATGCCGCGGCGGCGCAGCTGCAGGTCCAGCTCAGTGCCGTAGAAGGCGCCCCACTGGTGCTTCGCGATGATCAAGTCCGACGCTTGCGGCGGCTCCGGAAACTCGTCCCAGTCGGGTGGCAGGGCAGCGTAGTTGGTCGGCTGGTCGACCGGCGACCGCAGCGCATCAGCCAGATCCGCAGAGAAGGACACCCGCACCCGCACCACAGGCGCGCCACGAGCGCGGCAACGCTGCGCCAGCTGCATCGCGCGCTCATAAACCGCCACAGCGGGGTGCGGTGCCACGGGCATAGCGAGCACGCCCTTCTGCAGGTCGATCAATACCAGCGCCGTGGTTTCTGCATCCAGCTTCATGAAGCCTCCGGGAATGGGGTATGGCAACGCGTAAATCATGAGGATAGTCTCATATATAATTGTACTATGAGGATAGGCTCATAAATGTCGGATAAAGCTGAAAACCACATCGCTCGTGCGCCCAAGCGCGAGCGCGGCAAGCAACGCGTGGCCGAGCTGCTGCAGGCCGCCGCCGCGGTGTTCGTCGAGAAGGGCTACGAGGCGGCGACCATGACCGAGATCGCCGCCCGCGCCAGCGCGCCGATTGGCTCGCTCTACCAGTTTTTTCCTGCCAAGGAAGCGTTGGCCGATACCCTGGTGCAGAACTACGCCGCGCTATTGGCTGCCGATCTGAAGGCGCTGGCGGCGCGCGCCAGCGACATCGACACCAAGACGCTGGTCGAAGCCCTGTTCGGCCTGTTGCGCGGGCGCCCGCGCGAACGCGCCGCGGCACTGCCGCTCGCGGAAGCGCGGATGGACGAGAGGACGCGACGGACCACCTTCCGTCATATGCTGCGCAGACACATCGCGACGATCTTGCGCGCTCGTTTCCCCGCGCTGTCGCCTGGTGCCGCGCGCGACATGGCCGTGGTGGTGCTGCAGTTGATCAAGGCGGCCAACACGCTCAGCGACGAACAAGGCCTGGCAGGCCGCGCGACAGCGCTGCGCGAACTGCGCGCATTGGCGACGCAGTATCTGGAGCAGCGCTTGCGCTAAGTCCTTTTAGCATTTCATACAAAGTATGGAGGCGATGGTGAATCGAACGGCCCCTTACGGAAAGGCATATTTTCGAATCTTTGGGTTGGATTACGCCCGATCGAACGTCAGCGACCACATAGTCGGCCTTTCAGGGAGCGGATGATGAAGTGGGACAGAGCCGTTTGGGACCAGCGTGCCGGCAGAATGAACTCGATACGGTTTCGCGAGTTCCGGCTCGATCTGGCCAACCAGTGCCTGTGGCGGCGAGGCGATTCGGGGCAGGAGGCGCGCGTTGCGCTGACACCGAAGGCGTTCGACGTTCTCCGATACCTGGTGCAGCATGCCGGGCAGCTGGTGACTCAGGATGAGTTGCTTGACGCCCTGTGGCCCCGGGCCTACGTTCAGCCGGAGGTGCTAAAGCACCAGGTGCTGAAGCTGCGCAAGGCGCTCGGTGATGACCGCAGGCATCCACGTTACATCGAGACGCTGCCACGCCGCGGCTATTGGTTCATCGCATCGACGAGCAGCGAGGTTGCGGAGACGGACAGCAACCGGCACGTGCACCGCGAAGCAACCGCTCTGTTGCGGCGCGCCCTTGAGCTGACGCGCAGACTGCCTGACGCTCAACGCGCCCCTCTCGAAACCGACATTCTGGAGAGGCTCGCCACGAGCTATACCGCGGATCCATCAGGTGCCCCGTGACGCAGCTCTCCGGATGCCTACGGGCCGACTGTATTGTCGCCACCCCTGCCGAAACTCGATGCGATGATGACATTGGCCGCACTAGTACTTACTGATATCTCGGGGGTTGCTCCACAGCGTTCTGGGCATGTACCTGCACTGACGTGCACTGGATTGCACGAACGGCTCGATAGCCCTCGGGGGGAAGTGCACATGGGTGCACGTGGCAAGCCGGTGTCGGGGGAAAAACGGGGGTAGCGGCGTGAACCGCCTGGAGATCGAGTGCTGGCGCGGGTTATTGACTCGTCCGTCTCCTACTAACTCGCGCGAAGCTCATCGGGCGGTCGCTATTCCAGGGGGGGCCTTGACGACGGGCTTGAATCAGAGGGCCGCCTACTGTATTCTAGTCAGCATGACTAGATTAGAGAAAGCGGCTCCCAGACCCTCCAAGGCGCGACGGACCCGGGGTGCCAAGCCGCGCCGGGGCTACTGGCTCCTGCAGGACGCCAAGGCCCGCTTCAGCGAACTTGTCCGCAAGGTTCGCAACGAGGGGCCGCAGCATGTCACGGTGCATGGGCGCGACGAGGTCGTCGTCATTGCAGCCGAGGAGTTCCGTCGCCTGAAGGGAACCGTGACAGGGAAGGCGCTGGTCGAGGCCATGCAGGCGTCGCCGCATCGCGAAAGCGAAATAGAACCCCGGCGAAGCCCCATGCCCGTACGCGGCATCGCGCTATGACTGGATGGTTGCTCGACACGAACATCCTGTCGGAGCTTCGGCGCCCAAGACCGGAAGGGAAGGTGCTCGCCTTCATCGAGGCGCAGCCGCTGGAGCTGCTGTACGTCAGTGAGGTAACACTGGCGGAGATTCGCTTCGGCATCGAATTGCTCCCCGACGCGGGTCGCCGCTCCGAGCTGAACTCCTGGCTCACCCACAAAGTAAGGCCCATGTTCGATCAGCGCGTATTGCCCGTCACCGAAGACATCATGTTCACCTGGAGGTTGCTGGTGGAGGAGGGCCGCAAGGCCGGTCACACGTATTCGCAGCCTGATCTGATCATTGCGGCGACCGCACAGCATCACGGCCTCACGGTCGTGTCGCGCGACACCGCCGATTACGTCAAGGCGCGGGTCAGCGTGTTCAATCCGTGGGTCGAAGCAACCCCTCCGAAGACATAGTGGATCGAACACGCTGCCTGTACCTGCATTCGTGTGCACATCTTGTGCGACCATGCCGGTGGCCAGTGGAAAACTTGTGGATAGAGGGAACAGCAGGCGGAAGAAAAATTGGTGCACCCCGTTTCGCGAGCACAGGAGGCACTTGACCGAAGACACCGCCTCCGCCATCGATGAAGGAAACGTTGCCGTGCATAGGCTCTCCCCTCACATGTCGGGTGATCGTTCGAACTCGGGACGTCGGATACGGGGCAGTTAAATGACTCAGGGCGGAGCATGGTTTCAGGCCCCCTCAATGCGTTGGCCTGCATGGGGACGATCCGCAGCCGCAGATCTACATCTTCTTCGAGGTTCCTGACCTGGAGCAAGCGATTGCGCTCGTTCGAGAGGCTGGCGGCGAAGCCGATCCACCAACGGCCGAGGAGCCAGGCTTCGGGCGATTCTCGAATTGCCGCGACCCGCAGGGCATTCGATTCGGACTACATCAGCAGCCTGCCAGTTGAAACTGTCCGTCGGATCCTTCTGGCAAGACCGCGCATTTAGCCGTCCGTCATTGCGCTGGCGAGTGATGCGCAACCCGTGTGCATTCGAGGAACAGCAGGGCAAGGACCAGGGCGAATGCTACGTGTGGGCTGTCGCGTGCAGTAGGCCGTCGGCAATTCGTCTGACGCGTGGCCAAGGTGGCCACGACGGCCAGATGGTCGGCCTCGGTCGCGTGCTTCATTCCGAGGAGGAATCCAATCAACAGTATCGAAAGCGCCGTCAACGTGCAGCCTCCGCTCCCATGACGCCGGAAGCCGCAGAATGGGAGGGTTCGGCGCTTGAGTGCATTTCGCGCAACCATGCGTACCACGCTTGCATACTTTCAATATTGGCCGTACGCACAGCGTGAAAGCGCCGGAATCGCCGCCCTCTACAACTGAAACCGCCCGAACTTGTAATGGTGGTGATCGCCAGAGCCTTGCTGCTGGTGACCGCTCCGATCGGGTTGGTGATCGCTCGCGCTGTGTTGATGATCGCTCGGCGTAGCCTTGGCGGCATCCTGACTTGCCAGGAAAGCTGATTTCGGTTGAGGCGGGTTCAGATTCGGTGGTGCGAGATAGGGAAACGTCGGTGATGCCGGCGCGGTCGCTCGGTCAACTCCATCGCGGATTCGCGGTCCTTTCCAACCATTCACATAGATTGTGTAGAGCGCGTCCATGACGTCTTCGTTGAGTGACCGGCCGCCACAGGTCTCGTGTGCGCGTCCTTCAAGGATCGCCCGCTCGATCTCGAAATAGCTGTTTTCCGAGAAAGCCTTCGAGGTGTCCACGACGAGGAAGTCGGCTAGGAGCAACTCCGTCAGCGGGTGAGCGCATTCAGCACTCAGCGGCCATTGGGTGACACCGTCGAGCTGGTCCCAGAAGGCGAGGTTGGCATTCAGCCGGGCGCGATAAGCTCCCCGATAGTCAGGCCCTACGTGGAATGTATCTTCGAGGTTAAAAATGTCACGCAGCTCGAGGTCACGATTGACCTTGTCGTACTGCTTCATGAAAAGTAGAACGTTTTTTATCTCGGGACGCCCAAGGCGTTCCAAGCGGATCCCGAGCTTCCCGTCAGCCACAGTTTCGCAGGCCGCGGCGAACAGCTTCCCGGCACTCGGTGGGAGCATTGTGGCATCAATCACCAGGACGATGCTCAGGACGTTCTGGCCCAAGATGAGGTTGGTACCGGTTTCTTTGAATGCCAGCCGGCCGGCTTTCGCGGTTTCCTGCAGCGCCGGGCCGTCGAGGAAGAACGGGTCCAACCGCAATCCGGCAAAGATGCGACAGCCGCTGCTCAGGGCTCCCTTCTCGTCATTTGTCATGAAGCGAACCTTCTCTCCGGTAGGCAGCGTGCAAGCGCCCTCCTGAATCAAGGGCCCCGAACTCCCTTGTGAGTCCGGCGGGTTGAACCGGAAATCGAACACGGCTTCCTCCTTGCCCGGCGTGAAGCTGGCGTTAGGCCCGGTCGAGGCGATGCTGGCTGGCCGAACGCGGAGACGACAGATGATGGCATCTGAGAAGGACGACGATGCAGTCGCAAACGGCAGCACATCCATGACCAGGATGAGGTTTCCGGGCTGCTCGGGACAGGGGAACGCATAGAAATCACAGATGTCGCACTGGGGTCCGGCTAGGGCGCGGGGGCCAGAGAAATGATCAGACATGATGGTTCTCCTTACTGTTCCGCGGTCATTCCGATGCCGGGTCGAGCAGCGGCTTCACATCGTCGGCGACGCCAATTTCACGACGCCCCGATTTCTTCACATTTGCCAAAGCAGGCCGGGGCGGCTATTTCGGTGGCGATAAATCGGTCGGGATCATCAGCACCGACTGGACGCCGTCCTTCACGGTCAGCGAGCCGCCGACCTCGGACTCGGTCTTGACTTTCATCCAATCCGGGTCCGACTGGAACGCTTTGAACGCCGTCTCGCAGGCTTCCTTGTCCTTGTGGCTTAGGATGTAGATCAGCCTCTCGCCTGCGTCGTCCTTCTTCTCAGTGGGCACGAAGTAACCGAATTGACCCAGACCGTGTCGTGTGAAAAGGGCGGTCGTATGGTCCCGGAAACGAGCTAGCAAATCATCGAGCTTGCCGGGTGTGGCCTGATAAATGCGCAACAGGAAAACGCGCGGCGGCTCCGAACCTTGGGGTTTTACAGGTGGTGAAAAATCAGTCGGCTGAAGGTAAATCGATTCTGCTTTGACGAGCAGCTTGCCATTGCGTTCCGACTCGTTAGCCGATTCTTGCCACATGGGGTCGGCGCGAAGCTCTTTCCAGGATTTTTCGCGTCCCTCGCGGCTCGGGTAGGCGAGGAGGTAGATTAGCTTGTTTTCGCTGTTGGTCAGCGGCAGCCAGCAGCCGATGTTCACGATGCCGTGCTTTTCGAAGAGCGCTGTGGTGTGGTCCCGGGACAGAGCCAGCAGATCATCGAGCCTGCCCCACCCGGCATAGTAAGTCCGCATTTCAAAGAATCGGGTTTCCTGCGCCAAGGAGGTTTGAAGTTTCATATACAGAAGCCCAGTGCGAGGAAAAGAAGCCCCTCGGTTCCAGGTATCGGCGCGGCGCCAGCCTCCCAGCGTGCGATCAACTCGCTTTACCGCCGGCTGCCAGCCAACGCAGCGCTTCAAGTCCGGGCAGAAAGAAGTAAGCACCGCCGCGCAAGGTAGTGAACGCGGGCAGGCCTTTGATCGTCCTGCGAATCGGCCGTTTCGGGATCTTGAATTCGAGCGTTCCGTCCTGAGCGCCGATGACCGGGTCACGCTCATTACCGAGTTCGTGGAAGTTCCTGTCGTTCACCCATACGTTCTGCGCGAACTCGAACTGCCGGATGAGGCTGGCGCAGATCAAGAACACCCCGATACCGCGCTCCTGGCCGTCATCCGGCGTGCCCTCCGGAAGATTCGGCCCATAGGTTGCCCCGCGGCGGATCATGCGCCGAGTGTTCATGTTGGCAGCCGTGTCGCGCGGGTTCATGCGGCGGATGTGCGAGCCGAGAGGCACGGCGTAACCCTGCGGGTCCTCGTTCTTGTAATTGAAGTTGTTGTTACGCTGCAGGTCCGCACCGAGTTCCGGGTCGTCCTTGTCGGGCGCGAGCACGAGCGGCGCGCCGCTGCGCCAGCGGCCAATCAGTTTCGCGGCGATCAGCTCCTGCTCCTCGCGCGTCTTGCCGTTCTCGCGCAGGAAGTCGCGGAATTTCCCGACGTGCTCCTCGAGGCGCCGGTAGGCCATGAAGCTGCCGTTGCGTGAAAGGACTTCTGGTTGCGGCAGCGCGGGGCCCGGTCCGCTCTCATCCGGATAGCCGAGGATGAACTCGCCCGCCTTGAGCGGGGCTCCCGAGCCTGGCGTCGGTTCGTCGCCCGAGCCCTCTATCACCGGTTGCGAGAGACGGTCGCGGTAGCCGAAATGATCGTGCGCATAATCGAAGGGAGAGGTTGCCTCGAGATCGAGTGCCGATAGTACCTGCACGCCTTCGCACTCAGCGACGAGCTTGCGGTGCTCGATCGTAACTCGCCCCCGCTCCGTGGCATCGCGCGCAAACAGGATCGCGATGGCATGCAGATCGGGGCTTGCCGTCTTGTCGACCCAGTGCGAGGGATCGTTCGCCCCGGTGTCACCGAGCATCTCGGCACGCGCGACCATGCCCTGGCGGAACTCCTGCGGCAATGTGGCGAGCGCTGCCTCGTCGACCCCAAGAGCCCGCAGGCCATTCCAGGTGAAGGCCACGGCGCCCCAGCGCTTCTCCTTTTCGACGGATTCGCGCATCGCCTTCGCGGAAGGTACCTTGTCCAGGATGGCAGCGAGCCATGCCCGCCCGCCCACGGGATTTCCGAACGTGAGGAACTCGTAGCGGCCGTCCAGCGCCGGGGCGCGCGTCAGCACGATGTGCTGGATGTCGTCAAACTCGAGCACTGCCGGGCGCCCCGCGGCTCATTGCATCTGATCGAGCATCGCCGAGAGCGCCGCCTTGATCCGGAGCGCTTTCTTGATCTCATCCGAGCTCACGTACGGATATTCGCCGTATTCGAGGAAACTCGGACACTGGTGTTCGCGCATGAACTTGGCGAAGGCCGGCAAATTGGTCTTCCAGTCCTCCGGAAAGCCCTCGAGGTTTACAAATACCGTCGTGGCGCCGGTCGAGCGGAAGATCGCGAGAGCATCCTCGGTATATTTGTCGAAATCCGTGTCGAAGATGCCCTGGTACATGAAGTACGTCTCGCCCTTGATCGGAAAGAGCAGCCAGCGCAGGTAGTGGAGCTTCAGCGGGGCGAGGGCGTCCGGCTGGGCCGCTATGGCCTTTTCGATCGTATGCCCGAACTCATAGATGGCCGGCTCGCGCCCGGGAATGACCTTCGCGACGATCGAGAAGCCGTAATTCGCAGGTGTTCTCGGGAAAATCGGCCCGTACCTTCCCTGCTCGACTTTGTCGGGGAAGAACCCCCCTTTCGGGATCGCCATTGCCGCCGGCTTGGTCCAGTCCTTCTGATCTGATGTTCCGGACATAAACATACCCTCCGTTTCCGACGCTCTTGTCGGTGGTCCACAATCACGATGCACTAAAGAGACCAGCATCGAGGTGACGCATGCTATCAAGCGCCAGCATCTGATCCCACTGGACCTTGGTCCAGGTATCCGCGCGGCGCCAGCGATGCGCGCCCGCTAACTCCGCGCCCCTGACCCCAATAGTGGTGAGATCCTGGTCGGTCTGCAAGCCGGGTCGTGAATTGGACCAAGGTCCAATGGAGTGCGAGGTGTCGTCTTTGCTAACGTTTCCAACGCTGGCTGTGACGCGTTGCCTCTCGATTTCCGAACCAGCGCGCACATTGGCGGTGGAGACGGGGCGAGTCACCAACAGTCTAGGAGAACGGTATGACCGCGACAGGCGCACCGCGCAAGTACATTGCCGGCAAACGACGAATCACGATGTACATGACCTGGAGCTATCCGGCGGAGACGCGGTTGGACCTGGGTAATTGCGACAATCGCTACTCGGCCCTGGCTGAGGCACGCCGCATCTTCTACCCGGCCATGGAGCAGTTCAGTGACCCGAAGAAATTCGACCAGCGGATCGAAGGCACCATGGACATGTTCGCGTCGGATTTCCAGACCGCTCAGCAGGTGATGCAGGAGGTCTCGCAGCAGGCCGTTCCGATCGTGCAACGCGTCAACAAGGCCGGGGATCTGACGCAGCTCGACAAGGGCCTGCTCGACGACGTGGATACGCTGATCGTGCTCACCGGCGACCATTCGTGCACGAACCAGCGGCCGCACGCCGTCGAGGTGCAGGCCCTGCGGCAGTTCCTTTCGCGCGAAGGAACGCGGCTTGTCGTCTGCCCGCACCATGACGTCGGCGCCTCGGCGGACTGGGCGACGCGCGAGATCGAGCATAACCACCACGGCGACCCCATTGTAAGCGGCCAGGACCGGTGGTCGGGCTTCGTGCGCTCTTTGTTTGAAATATTCGACATCCCAGTTGAGAATCGCTACGGTCTCAGTCCGGCCAAACTCAAGGGGACCAACCAGCCGGCTCCGCTGTCGATCGCGGCGGACCTTGACACGCCGGGTCTGCTCAAAGGCGTGACGACCTTCAATGTGCACATGCACCTTCCCCACCTCGCTCTGACGAAGGACGACGCGAAGTCATCGGTCCGGGTTCTGGCCACGCAGCCCGTCAATCCTGACGCACCGCCACACCCTTTCGTCCAAGCAGGAAATCGGGAGTTCAATGCGCTGCTTTGGTTGCCGCCGAGCGGCAAGCGGGCCAGCGACGTGCTGATAACGGACGTCACCCATTTCATGACCATGTTCGGCGGCAAGGAGAGCATGCAGTGTTTCTGGCAGAACCTCGCGCGGTGGTGAGCGGGCAGGAAGGACTCGTGCCGCAGTCCCGTCCTGGTCGCATCCTCTGCCGAGGCTACAAGGCGAGCGATCTGCCCGATTGGCTTGCCGAGTTGAGCCCGCGCGCGGTGGCGGACGCCGCCCGCGTCAGGACGCCGGCATAGGTCGGAAACGAGATCGGGATGCGAAGGAAGTCCTCGACGGTCATTTCCGTGGAGATGGCGACTGCGGCCAGCTGGATGATGTCCACTGCCCGCTCGCCGACGACGTGGCAGCCCAGCATTCGATGCGTCTTGCGGTCGGTGATGAGCTTGCAGAAGCCGCCCTTGCGCCCGTCGACGATGGCGCGTGCCACCGCGTCGATGCGCACAACGGTGCTCAGCACGTCGCGGGTCTTCCGCGCGCTTGCCTCGGTGAGCCCGACCTGCGCATACTCGGGATCGGTGAAGCTGCCGACAGGGCTGACCGCATTGGCGAACTGGAGGTTCGGTCCCTGAACGGCATTGGTGGCCGCGACGAATCCCTCCTGCAGCGCCTGCGGAACAAGCATGAGACGGCCGGTCACATCCCCTGCAGCATAAACATTCGGGGTCGAAGTTCGCATGTAGTCGTCGACCTTCAGGAAGCCTCGATCGTCCAGCTCGATGCCCGCCGCGGCAAGGCTCAGCCCGGAGGTGTTGGCGATCCATCCCACTGCCACGACCGCAAGCGCGGCCTCCGCATGATCCCGGACGCCATCCTTTGAGAAGTTCATCCGTACGCCGCTCGCGGTCTTCTCGAAGGACTCGATGGCCCCAAAGTTCTCCCGCACGTCGATCCCCGATTCACGAAACGCTCTGGCGACCTCGCCCGCGACGTCTTCATCGACCGCGGGCAGGATCCGCGGTCCGGCTTGCAGCAGCTGGATTCGCGAGCCGAACGCGTTGAAGATCGACGCGACCTGCACGCCCGTATCGCCGCCGCCGATGACAAGCATGGAGGGCGGGACCGACTCCAGGCTCCACGCGTCGCTGTGCGTACTGGTGAGTTCAAAGCCCGGGATCGAGAGTCGCCGCTCCACGCCTCCCGTGCAAAGGATGATCGCGTCGCCCTCGAAGCGCAAACCGCTTTGAGTCTCGACGGTGTGAGGGTCGAAGAAGCGGGCAGTCCCGACTTGCTCGTGGACGGTGACGCCCAGAGCATCGAAATCCTGGCGCCGGGAGGAATGTGAACGCGCATCTTCGACCACCTGACGCACCCTTACGAGCAGCCGGGAGTAGTCCAGAGCGGGGTCGCCCACGACGACGCCGTACTGACCCAGCTGTCGAGCGTCCCGGATCAGCCGGGCGGCGTGAGCCAAAGTTCGCACCGGGATGGGCCCATCGTTGGCAGCCATGCCGCCGAACTCGCCGCTCGTGATCAGGACGGTGCGTGCACCGAGTTCGGCCGAGCGCAGGGCCGCACTCACGCCGGCTGGCCCGGCCCCAACGACGATGATTCGGGTCATTCTCCGTTCTCCAACGTTATCTGGCCGGCCGTTCCACATCCGAACTTACGGCACGCCCATCGCCGTACAGCATTACCTTTGGACCAAAGTCCAATAGCTGTCGGTGAGACAGCCCGCTACTCTTCTGGCGACGAGGGTGCAACGAGGCATCGGACTCGTTGCCTTAGGCTTGTCCTGGAAAGGAAGCGCGATGAAGGGAATTGTGCACGACTCCGAGTACTACATTCTTGAGGCTCAGCACGGCCAGAAGTGGATCGCCGAAAATCAAGAAATCGACCAGAAGCTGGCCGCGCTTCGGAAGAAGCACGGCACGCCCCCCAACATCATCCATATCATGTGGGACGACACGGCGGTCGGTGAGGTGGGAATTCCGGCGATCCAGAAGGTGCGGGGCTTCGAAACGCCGAATATGAACCGCCTGGCCGCCGAAGGCATCAACTTCATGCGGATGTATACCGAGCCGTCCTGCACGCCCAGCCGTGCGGCGGTATTGACGGGCCGTCACCCCGTGCGCAACGGTATGTTCAACGTGGGCTTTCCGTACGAGTATGGCGGGTTGCCCTCGTCCGAAGTCACGGTGGCGGAGGTCCTCTCCAAGGCCGGCTACGCGACGGCCTTCTTCGGCAAGGCGCATGTCGGCGACATTGAAGAAAGCTACCTGACCAAGCGCGGCTTCGATGAAGCGCTGTGGACGCCTTACAACCAGGTGCCAAGTCTGTACACCCCGCAGGGACAGATGATGGCGCTGACACCGGGCGTTCTGTTTCCCGAAATGTTTGCCAAGGATCCTTATGACATCGACTCGGGTTGGCGCCCGAAGGGCTACGTGTTCGCGCTGGAAGGCACGAAGGGCGGGCCCGTACGTGAATGGGGCCGGGCGCCGAATCATGAGGACTTCATGAAGATCGAGCCGGAGTGTCAGAAACGCACCATTGAATTCATTCGCAGGAACGCGGCGGCGAAAAAGCCGTTCTTCGTCGACTACTGGCCCATCGCGAGTTCCCTTCTCGGCTTTCCGGACCGTGTGACTGCCGGTGGCGGGTTACCGCAGGAGGCCCTTGCACGGCTGGACGTGTGGACCGGGAAGCTGATGACCGAGCTGAAAACGCTCGGCATCGCGGAGAACACGCTGGTCATCCTGATGGCCGACAACGGTCCGTTTACGCACAATGGCCCGCCCGGCATGACTGAAACGCTCTACCGCGGCGGCAAGGGTGACTACTGGGAAGGCGGCGTGCGCGTTCCGGCGATGGCGTGGTGGCCCAGCGTGATCGCGCCCGGGCAGACCGTCGGCGACATTATTCACGAGACGGATCTGTTTACCACCTTCGCGCACCTGGCGGGGGCGTTGGAGCACGTTCCGTCGGACCGCATCATCGACGGTATAGATCAGACCGCACTTTTCCTGAAAGGCGACACGTTCAGCCGGCGTGATTATGTCTACATTTATACGGGCGACGTCCTGGCGGCGACGGTGAAGGGTCGATACAAGCGTGTCTGGGTCGGTGAGCATCCCGGCCTGTCTGGGGCTGCCTTTTTCGACCTCTACACGGATCCGCGCGAAACAAGTCCCAAAATGCTCCCGATGTTTCCTGCCAAGGGCATGTTCAGCATCATGAGGACTCGCCACCAGTTGTGGATAGAGAAATATCCGCATACCGGCGAGGGCCGTGACTTCCCGCTCAGGGGCATCGAGAACGCGCGTCCGGAAACCGTGGCCGCCGGGCGACCACGAGTGGACGTTTCAAAGCTCCCATTCGATCCGTTCGAGTTCATCAAGACGTTGCCGGAGTGGAACAACATCGAAATGGATCAGCAGGAGTGAAGCAGTGTCAGGCGAGGAAGCGTCTATGGGTTGGGTCGACCCGCGGTCGACCTAGCCCAACTCCTTTGGCCCGCCGACAAGGTCGTTCGGGATTGTCAATGGGTAAGCACGACCGGGACGAGGCCAGCCGTCCGAGAAGCCGATCCGCGTTGTCCGCTCCCTGCGGGCGGCCGAGGCGCGCAGAACGAACACCGCGCGTCGCGTGGCAACCGTTCTTGAACGCTACTGGGGCCGAACGCGTTGCCCGAGCCCGCAAGGCCGAAGTCGAGCGGATGCCGTGAAGCTGTCGCGGCCGTCGTAGCGCTGCGGCCGCGAAAGGGCACCAGGTCGCTTCAAGAAGCCAGGAGGGCCAGGAGCGCCAGCCTGAATGATGGGCCGCACCCGGGTGGTTCCAGGAAACCGGCGGTGCGGCGGACACCACCTCCGCCACCAAGCCCGAGTAGCATGTCACAACCGGTCTTACAAGTAGGCTGCCGCACGCCATGGAACCTGCCGCGGTTCGCTCAAAGGTTCGGGGCGCGCGGCCGGCTTCCGTGATGATCCTTGCGTGCGTGCTGGCCGAGGCCTCGGCGTCTCAGGCGGCTGCGCCGGTACGGGCGTCTTCCTCTTTCATCGACGTGCATACCCACCCGGATCCGGCCGATCCGCAGCGTTCGGTTCGGGCCGCGCGCAGCGCGATGCCGGTCGAGAACGCGGCCGCGATCGTTCTGATGCCGCCGCCCTTCACGGGCGAGAGTCCGGGCCGTTTCGAAGCGGAGGCCTTCCTGAGCCTGGCGGGTGACGGCGTGGTCGTCCTGGGTGGAGGTGGCAGCCTGAACCCGATGATCCAGGACTCTGCGCGCTCGGGCGACGCCGGCCCGCAGGTGCAGCGCGCGTTCAGGAAGCGAGCCGAGGAACTCCTGCAGCGTGGCGCGGCGGGCTTCGGCGAACTGGCCGTGGAACATTTCGAAGGAGCGACCCCTTACCAGTCCGTGCCGCCCGATCACCCGCTGTTTCTGCTGCTGGCCGACATTGCAGCCGAGCATGGCGTGCCGATCGACCTGCACATGGAGGCGGTGCCATTCGATATGCTGGCGCCGCCCGGGGTAAAGTCGCGGCCGAATCCTCCGGCACTCCACGCCAACATCGCCTCTTTCGAAAGGCTGCTGGAGCACAACCGGCAGGCGAAAATCATCTGGGCGCACGCCGGCTGGGACAACACGGGACATCGCACCGCGGATCTGTGCCGCAGGTTGCTGCGAGCGCATCCCAACCTTTACATGGACGTCAAGATCGATCCCTTGAAACCCGGGCTCAGTTCGCCCCTTGTTGACGGCGCCACCGGGCCAATCAAGCCTGAATGGCTGGCGTTGTTTCGCGATTTCCCGGATCGCTTTGTCATCGGCACCGACCAGCACTACCCCGAGCCGCAGGCTGCCACACAGCGCTGGGAGGCGGCGGTTCGCCTGCTCGATCAACTTCCCGCGGACGTGCGGCGGAAAGTCGGGATCGAAAACCCGCAGCGACTGTACCCGGTGCGGAACACGCAAAATGGGAGCGCAGCCGTGTCGGGCGCGGCGCCATGAAGCGGCGCGACTTCTGCAAGAGCCCTGTCCTGGCTGCGGCGGCGATCGGGACCGCCAGAATTGCCCGAGCCGAGGCGGCGCCGACGCCTGCCGGCCGATTGCCGCAGGCCCCGGGCCTCACGCGCTACGTTTGCGAATTCATCGTCGACACTCGCCTCCGGGACGTTCCTTCGGATGTGGTGGAACTGGGCAAGAAATCGATCCTGGACGGCCTCGGATTGGCGCTGGCGGGCTCGGTGTCGACACTGGCGCCGCTGATGAAGCGATACCTCGCTTCGTTCGGTCCGTGCCTTGGTGCCTGCCGCGTCATCGGTACGGGGCTGCGGACCGCCCCGCGCTTTGCTGCCTTTGCCAACGGAACCTTCATTCATGCCGACGACTACGACGACACGCAGTTGGCGGTCGCTAGCGACCGGGTCTACGGACTCCTGACCCACCCGACGGTGACGGTGCTGGCACCGGCTCTTGCGCTGTGCGAGACGGCCCCCCGCTCCGGCGCGGATCTGCTTGTTGCCTACCAGGTGGGCGTCGAAGTCGAATGCAAGATCGCCGAGGCGGTCGCGCCGCGTCATTACAACGACGGTTTCCACACGACCGGAACGGTGGGATCCTTCGGCAGCGTTGCCGCCTGCGCCTGGCTGCGCGGACTCGATGCGACCCGGACCGCGTTCGCGCTGGGGATCGCGGCCGCCGAGGCGGGCGGATTGCGCGAGAACTTCGGCTCGATGACCAAGCCGTTTCACGCGGGCCACGCCGCCGAAGCGGGCGTGGTGGCCGCCGACCTGGCGGCCTTGGGCTGGACTGCCGCGCCCAACATCCTCGAGGCGCAGTACGGATGGTTCCACGCCGCTGGCGGCGGATTCGATCCCGAGGCCGTCATGGGCCGCCTTGGCAAACCCTGGACCTTCGCGATGCCGGGCGTTTCGATCAAGCCACACCCGTCGGGGTCGCTCACTCATCCGGCGATGGGGGAGATGATGCGGCTGATCCGCCGCCACGACATCCGGCCGGAAGATGTGGAAGCGGTCGAAGTCGGCGGCAACAGCCGGATGGTCAGCACCCTGCTCCACCATCAGCCCGGGACCGGACTGCAGGGAAAGTTCAGCATGGAATTCGGCATTGCCATCCTGCTGCTGGAGCGCCAGGCGAACCTGGCTCAGTACACGGATGAGGTGGTGAATCGGCCCGACGTCCAGCAGATGATCCGTCGGGTGACTTTCACGGTGGACCCGGAAGCCGAGCAAGCCGGATTCGACAAGATGACGAGCATCCTGAAGGTCCACCTGAAGGACGGTCGCGAGCTCTCGGGCCGCGCGCAGTTTGCAAAGGGCAGTCCAGCCGATCCGATGAGCTTTGAGGAAGTCGCCGACAAGTTTCGCGGCTGCGCCGATTTCGCGCATTGGTCGCGACCAAGAGCCGAACGCGCCATCGATTTCATACGAGGACTCGAAAAGGTGTCGGATGCCTCGAGGCTGACCGAGCTGTTGGCCGCAACAGAAGGGCCGGCCTGATCGTTTTCGCGCGCTTCGATGTCCTGTTTCCAAGCTGACGCAGACCAAGAAAATGTCGACCGACACCGAGATCATCCTCCACGCCTTGAGCCTCAGGACCGAGCGCCGCCTCCGGATTGCCATTGACGGGCACAACATCAGTGTTCTGGGCGATGATGTGCAGCGGACCGACCTGAAAGCGGTCGCGGAGCGTGGAGGTGGAACGTATCTTACGGATGGAAAGACCTTCGAAGCGATCGTCGGATACGACATCAAGAACGATCTGAGGCGAATCGTCGTCTATCGTCTGTCAGTGAGGTGACTGGTCGTCTTGCGGCGGATCGGCCACGGTGCCCAGGTACAAGCGCCACCAGATGTACAGGACGAAGACGATCGCGCCCAGGAAACCGATGCCGAAGCCGATGCGGTAAAGCCACCGAATTGAGAGCGCAGAGGCGAGGCAGCAAATCGCGCCCCCGGCGCAGGCAATGCAAAAGAAGATCAAGCCCGAAGACACTCGCCGGCTTGCTTCCGCGGGGAAGGATTTCAGGAGCGACATGGCGCCGAGTGTTCGCTGGTTCGAATCCGGGACGGGCTGCAGGTCATTCGCGTTGCAGCCCGGCCCGCATTATGAAACACGGCGGCGCTGCGATCACCAATCGCCCCCGTTCTCCATGCGCGCGGCCGACCGCAGGCCGGCGTTGACGCAAATCAAGCACGCCGCCCCTTTTCGAGGCGGCCAGCGCAGCGACAGGCTAGCATCGGTTCGACGAGTCCAAGCCTCATGCGGAAAATCCACGACGCGCAAACCGGCGAGAACCAGCAGGACCTTGCGATCGAATCGCTGGCTGCGGAATTGCACCAGCCGGTCGAAAAGGTTCGACGCGCCTACGAGGAGCAGTTTGCGCGGCTGAAATCGGGAGCGCGGATCCAGGACTTCCTGACCGTGTTCGCGATGCGCAGCACGCGCGCCAGATTGCGCCACGCCGGCCGTTGATCGGGGCCTCGAAGCGCCGCTGCAGCTTCCTGGCGGCCAGCCCGCTTCATTCGCCCACCTGCACGCCGTTCCAGAACGCGCAGCGCCCTTCGATGTGGCGGGCCGCGGGACTCGGTGCGGGGTAGTACCAGACCGCGTCGCGGTTGACGCGGTGGTCCACGACGAGGTCGTAGTAGCTCGCGGTGCCCTTCCAGGGGCAGACGGTCGTGGTGGAGCTGCTGCGCAGGTACTCACGCTTCACCGATGCGAGCGGGAAATAGTGGTTGCCCTCGACCAACACCGTGTCCGGGCTGTCCGCGATCACGACTCCGTTCCAGGTCGCCTTCATGAACCCTGGGCCGCCGCGGTCTGGCCGGTGGCGTCCGGCCCGCTGTCGCCCGCATGGCGCAGCGCGACCGAGCTTCCCGGCTGCGTCGGCACCGTTGCATCGCTGGCAGGGAACGTCTCATCGAGCGCTTCGTCGAGCGCCCATTCGTCGTATGCGGGCGTGCCCACTGGGGGAATCGCGTCGATCGTCATGGCCTCCACCTTCAGGTGTTTCTGCGCCAGCATCGGTCTGGGATCAGCTTGCCACGAGTCGGCACACCCTTGCCCATGCGCAGGCCGCTGGTTTATCGTCCCGAGGCCAGAACGTGACGGATCGAGGGGGCCCCTCAACTTGGATTGCCGATGAGCGCAACGCCGCGCTCGGCGCGGGCTTACCGGATCGAGGCGATCGACGTGGTGCGCGGCGTGGTCATCGTCGTGATGGCGCTCGACCACGTGCGCGACTACTTCATGGCCGGGTCGCAGCAGGATCCGATGACCGATCCGCACGTCGGGGTGGCGCTGTTCGCCACGCGCTGGATAACGCATTTCTGCGCTCCGGTGTTCGTGCTGCTGGCCGGAACCGGCGCCGGCCTGATGGCCGGGCGGCGCACGCCGGCGGCGCTGGGCGCGTTCCTGTTCAGCCGCGGCCTGTGGCTGATCGCGGTCGAGTGGTTCGTGATCGCCACCGCCTGGACCTTCGCCCCGCTGGGCCTGGCGCAACTGGGAGGGCGGATCCTGGTGCCCCTGCAGGTGATCTGGGCCATCGGCGCCAGCATGATCGCGCTCGCGGGTGCCCAGTTCCTGGGGCGGCGCGCCTGCCTGCTGATCGGGCTGGCGATCGTGCTGGGCCACAACCTGCTCGACGCCTGGTGGCCGGCGAGCGGCATCCGCGACCTGCGTCCTCTGTGGGTCGCGCTGCATGCGCAGATGTCGATCCCGATCGGGCCGTTCCTGGTTGCGTTCGCCTACCCGCTGCTTCCCTGGATCGGCGTGATGCTGCTGGGATACGGGCTGGCCGAATGGTTCCAGCGTCCGCCCGGGGAACGCGATCGGCTGCTGCGGCGCGCCGCAATTGCGCTGGTGCTGGCGTTCGTCGCGCTGCGCGCGCTCGATGCGTACGGCGACCCGCGCCACTGGAGCGTCCACGCGGGCGATCCGGCGGCCACCGCAATGGCGTTCCTGAACACGACCAAGTACCCCCCGAGCCTGATGTTCCTGCTGATGACGCTCGGCCCGGCTGCGCTGCTGGCCTCGTGCGCCGATCGGCTCAAGGGCGCGGTCAAGGACACGCTGGTGGTGTTCGGTCGCGTCCCGTTCGCGTTCTACGTCGCCCACCTGTACCTGATCCACGGGCTCAGCCTGTTGCTGGGGACGGTGCAGGGCGTCGAAGCAAGCCGCCTGCTCACGATCAGCGGCCTGTATCCGAAGGACGGCTACGGCCTGCCGCTGGCCGGAGTGCTCGTCGTGTGGGTGCTGGTGGTGGCACTGCTGTACCCGTTCTGCCGCTGGATGGCGGAGCTGAAGGCGCGGCGCAACAACTGGTGGTTGAGCTACCTCTGATGCCACGCCGCTTGCGCGCCGATGCGCCCCCGATTCGGCCCGCTGCCTCGCACGTCGTTTGACACCGGGGGCGCGCGAGGCTCAGAATGGCGCTCGCTCCGGGGTGCACGCGCCGCGTGCTGAGACGGTGAATCCGAACCCGCGAACTTGATCCGGTTCGTACCGGCGTAAGGAGAGTCACTGGGCCCCGCCAGTCTCGTACGCGAGCTGACGCGTTGGGACCTCCTTCGGAGCGGTCATGCCATGAAGGAGTCTCGACGATGAACGCATACGAACCGAAGCTGGCCGAATCGCTCGCCTCCACGCGCGAGCCGCTTCCCGCCTCCCGCAAGACCTGGATCTGCGGTTCGCGCGCGGACCTGCGCGTTCCGGTGCGCGAGGTGAGCCTGACCAACGGAGAGACCGTGGCCCTGTACGACACGTCGGGGCCGTATTCCGATCCGGACGTTCAGATCGACGTGCGCAGCGGCCTGCCCGGCATGCGCGGCGGCTGGATCGCCGGCCGCGACGACAGCGAACCCTACGATGGGCGCACGCGGCGGGCGCTCGACGACGGCGCCAAGGACGAGACCGGCGCCGCCGCGCACTTTGCGAAGCTGCGCGCGGAGGCGGCCGCGCTGCAGCGGCGCCCGCAACGGGCCAAGCCGGGCCGCGCGGTCACGCAGATGCACTATGCCAGGCAGGGCATCGTGACGCCGGAGATGGAGTTCGTGGCGCTGCGCGAGAACGGCCGTCGCGAATGGATGGCCGCGTACCTGGCCGATGGCGCGCGCGAGCGGCGCCTGGCCGGCGACCCGATGGGGGCGCAGCTTCCGCAGGGTCCGATCACGCCGGAGTTCGTGCGGCAGGAGGTTGCGCGGGGTCGGGCAATCATTCCGGCCAACATCAACCACCCGGAACTGGAGCCGATGGCGATCGGCCGCAACTTCCTCGTGAAGATCAACGCCAACATCGGCAACTCCGCAGTGACCTCCGGCATCGAGGAGGAAGTCGAGAAGCTCGTGTGGGCCATCCGCTGGGGCGCCGACACCGTGATGGATCTGTCGACCGGCCGCTTCATCCACACCACGCGCGACTGGATCATCCGCAACTCGCCGGTGCCGATCGGCACGGTGCCTATCTACCAGGCGCTCGAGAAGGTGGGGGGAGTGGCCGAGGATCTGAGCTGGCCCGTGTTCCGCGATACGCTGATCGAGCAGGCCGAACAGGGCGTCGACTACTTCACGATCCACGCCGGAGTGCGCCTGCCGTTCATCCCGCTTACCGTGAACCGGCGCACCGGGATCGTCTCGCGCGGCGGCTCGATCCTCGCCAAGTGGTGCATCGCGCACCACCAGGAGAACTTCCTGTACACGCATTTCGAGGACATCTGCGAGATCATGCAAGCGTACGACGTCAGCTTCTCGCTGGGCGACGGCCTGCGCCCCGGATCGACCGCGGACGCCAACGACGAGGCGCAATTCGCCGAGCTGCGAACGCTGGGCGAGCTCACGCAGGTCGCCTGGCGGCACGACGTGCAGACGATGATCGAGGGCCCGGGGCACGTGCCGATGCACCTGATCAAGGCCAACATGGACGAGCAGCTGAAGCACTGCCACGAGGCGCCGTTCTACACGCTGGGACCGCTGACGATCGACGTCTCCCCCGGCTACGACCACATCGCTTCGGCGATCGGGGCCGCGATGATCGGGTGGTTCGGCACCGCGATGCTGTGCTACGTGACGCCCAAGGAGCACCTCGGGCTGCCGGACCGCGACGACGTGAAGCAGGGCATCGTCGCCTACAAGATCGCGGCGCACGCGGCGGACGTGGCCAAGGGGCACCCGGGAGCGCGCGCGCGCGACGACGCGCTGTCCACGGCGCGTTTCGAGTTCCGCTGGCACGATCAGTTCAACCTGTCGCTGGACCCCGATACCGCGCGCGATTTCCACGACGAGACGCTGCCCAAGGAGAGCGGCAAGGTCGCTCATTTCTGCTCGATGTGCGGGCCGAAGTTCTGCTCGATGAAGATCAGCCAGGAATTGCGCGACCTGGCGGCCAAGCAGGGGCTGGACGAGTCCGAGGCGGCCCGGCAGGCGATGCAAGTGAAGTCGGCCGAATTCAAGGCGGCGGGCAGCGAGATCTACGTACCGATCCGGGCGGCCGGCTGATATCACATCTCTCCGGTAACCGGGAGCGGCGGGAACGAATCACCCCTCTCCCGCTCGCGGGAGAGGGGTGGGGGTGAGGGCGAGCGAACTGAATATGGCATCAATAGGAATCGCCGGCGCCGGTCTTCTGGGCCGGCTGCTGGCCTGGCGCCTGGTGCGCGCCGGTCATCGCGTGACGGTGTTCGATCCGGCGCACGGTCCGGCGCCGTCGTTCGACGGACACGGAGCGGCGGCCTTCACGGCGGCCGGCATGCTCAGTCCGGTGGCGGAGCTGGAAAGCGCCTCGCCGGGCGTCGCCCGCCTCGGGATGCGGTCGATCGGCCTGTGGCGCCAGATCGTCGCTGCGCTTCCAGGCCGTTCGATGCTGGCCGAGCTCGGCAGCCTGCTGCTTGCGCATCGTTCCGACCTGGGCGCCGCCGAGCGCGTGCTGGCGCGTCTGCGCCCGGCGCCCGAAGCGGGTCTTGCGGCCGAGGCGCTGGACGGCTCGCGACTGCACGCGCTCGAGCCGGCGCTCTCCGGCATCGAGCACGCCTGGCTGCTGCCGGGCGAAGCGCATATCGACACGCTCGGTGTGATGGCGGCGCTGTTCGAGGGGGCCGCCGGCGCGCGCTGGTGCTTCGACTCGGCCGTGACCCGGATCGAGCCGGGCCGGCTGCACGCACAGGGTCACGACTGGCAGCGCTTCGACACGGTATTCGACGTGCGCGGGCTGGGGGCGCGCCCGGACCTGCCGGTGCGCGGCGTGCGCGGCGAGACGGTCTGGCTGCATGCGCCCGGACTCGGGTTGAGGCGGCCGCTGCGCCTGCTGCATCCGCGCCACCGCGTCTACATCGTGCCCCGGCCGGGCGACGAGCTGATCGTGGGCGCCAGCCAGGTCGAAAGCGAGGACCGCTCGCCGGTGTCGCTGAAGACGGCGGTCGAGCTGATGACGGCGGCGCACAGCGTGCTGCCGCAGCTCTCCGAGGCCAGGATCGTGCGGCTGGATCGCAACCTGCGCCCGGCGCTGCCGGACCACGAGCCGCACACCGAGGTCCGAGAGGGCCTGGTCCGTATCAATGGGCTGTTCCGCCATGGCTGGCTGCTCGCGCCGGCGCTGGTCGACACCGCGCTGACCGCGGCAGAGTTGGCGCAGGCGCCCGAGGCGCAGGGGGTCGACGCGGCATGAACGCGGTGACCACGATCGACATCGCGCTGGACGGTGCTGCACGCGGGATCACGGCCGGCACCACGCTGGCGGGGCTGGTGGCGGAGCTCGGACACCGGCCGCACGAGGTGGCCACCGCGGTCAATGGCCGGTTCATCGCGCGCGGCCAGCGCGAGGAGCTGCTGCTCAAGGGCGGCGATTCGGTGCTGTTCTTCCAGCCGATATCCGGCGGCTGAGACGGCGGGGAGGCATGTCCATGCATCGGGAACCCCTGGTTGAAAGCGACGCCTGGAGCGTGGCCGGCGTCACGCTGCGCAGCCGTTTCCTGCTCGGCTCGGCCGGTTATCCGTCTCCCGAGGTGCTGCGCGAGGCGATTCGCGCATCGGGCACGCAGGTCGTGACGGTCGGACTGAAGCGCACGCTCGCGGCCGGCAGCGACAACGGCTTCGTTTCGATCGTGCGCGAGGCGTTGGGCGCGCAGGACGCCCGGCTGCTGCCCAACACCGCCGGCTGCCGCAGCGCGCGCGAGGCGATCGAGCTGTCGATGATGGCGCGCGAGCTGTACGAGACGGCCTGGATCAAGCTGGAAGTCGTCGGCGACGAGTACACGTTGCAGCCGGATCCGGCCGAGCTGGTCGAAGCCGCGCGCGCGCTGGTGCACGAGGGCTTCGTCGTCTGGCCATATTGCACCGAGGACCTGGTGACCTGCCGCCGCCTGCTCGATGTCGGCTGCGCCGTTCTGATGCCATGGGGCGCGCCGATCGGCTCCGGCCAGGGTCTGACCAACCCGCTTGCGTTGCGCACGCTGCGAGCACGCCTGCCCGACGCGATCTTGATCGTCGATGCCGGCATCGGCGCGCCTTCGCACGCCGCGCAGGCGATGGAGCTCGGCTTCGACGCCGTGCTGGTGAACTCGGCGGTGGCGCTGGCGGGCGACCCGGTGCGCATGGCACAGGCGTTCCGGCACGCGGTGCAAGCCGGCCGCGACGGCTGGCGCGCCGGCGTGATCCGGCCGCAGGATTTCGCGGTCGCGAGCACGCCGGTGGCCGGGCAGCCGGTCCTGCTGGGTCCGGATTGATGGACGAGGAGGCGGTCCGCCCGGTCGTCTGGAGCATCGCCGGCAACGACAGCGGCGGCGGCGCCGGGATCGCCGCCGACCTGCGCGTCGCCGCCTCGTTCGGCGTGCACTTGTGCCCGGTGATCGCCGCGATCACCGCGCAGAATTCGTGCGCGGTCGCTCGCGTCGAGCCGATCGAACCGGAAGCGCTGGACGCCCAGCTTGCGGCGCTCGAGCACGACATGCCGCCGACGGTCGTCAAGACCGGGCTGCTCGGAAGTCCCGAGCTGATCGAAGTGGTCGCGCGCTGGATCGATCGTTTGCGGGCCAGCCACCCCGTAGCGCTGGTGGTCGACCCGGTGCTCGGCTCCAGTACCGGGTCCTCGTTTGCGGACGACGCCACGCTGGAGGCGCTTCGTGCGTTGCTGCTGTCGCGCGCCGACCTGGTCACGCCCAATTCGCGCGAGGCCGAGACACTCACCGGCGTGCAGGACGGTGCCCCCGAGTCGGCGCATGCCCTGCGCTCGGCCGGTGCCGGCGCCGCATGCATCACGGGCGGCGACGATGCGGGAGCGCTGGCGCTCGACTGGGTCGACACGGAGCACGCGCGCGGCTGGCTTGCATTGCCGCGCATCGATACCCGGCATCGTCACGGGACCGGCTGCACGTTCGCGAGCGGTGCCGCCGCGGCGATGGCGCTCGGATTCGTGCCGGCTGACGCGCTCGTGCTGGCCAAGATGGCCACCGCCAGCGCGCTCCGGCACGCCTATGCGGCCGGCCGCGGCGCCGGGCCGGTGGCGGCGCGCGCCGGGTTTGCCGCCGACCCCGGCCTGCTGCCGGCGATGTCCTTCGACTCGGTGCCGCCGCGCTGGGTGCCGCCGCACCCCGCGACCGACGGACGTATCGGCCTGTATGCGATCGTCGAGAGTGCCGAGCACGTGCGCGACGTGCTGTCGGCCGGCGTGCGGACGGTGCAGCTGCGGATCAAGCAGGCCGATTCGGCCGGGCTGCGGGACGGGATACGCGAGAGCATCGCCGCCTGCCGGCAGGCGGGCGCGCGCCTGTTCGTGAACGATCACTGGCTGCTGGCGAACGAACTGGGGGCCGACGGTGTGCACCTGGGGCAGGCCGATCTGGTTGCACTGGGCGAAGACGGCCGCCGCTCGCTGGCACAAAGCGGACTGGCGCTTGGCGTCAGCTCGCACAGCCTGTGGGAGCTGGCGCGCGCGAAGTCGCTCGACCCCGACTACATCGCCTGCGGACCGGTATGGCCGACGACCACGAAGGCGATGCCGTGGCGCCCGCAAGGTCTCGAAAACCTGCGCTGGTGGTGCTCGATGGCCGGCGCGCCGGTGGTCGCGATCGGCGGCATCCTGGCCGCCGAGCAGGTGAGGGCGGCCGCCTCCTGCGGCGCCGCCGGGGTGTGCGTGGTGCGGGCGCTCGGCGAGCAGCCGCGATCCGCGGTGGCGCCGCTGCTGGAGGCGCTGCGCAGCGGACGGCAGGCGGCGCCGCGTGCGGCGCCCGCGCTGCCGCACCCGAGCCTGCCGGTGCTCCGAAAAGGCGCGCCGGGCCGGGGCAACTGAAAGAGCTTTTGCTTTCGGGTTCTGCTCGGCCGTTTTGCGGCCGCGCAGGCGCCTGACAATTTCTTCAGCAGGAATCCGACAGCGCCCGGGCCGGTCCGCCCTGGACGAACCGATCCGCCGCTGATCGCCCGCTGGACGCCCCCAGGACCGTTCGTCACCCGAAAACCACCACTGCGCCCGTGGGATTCAAGACGCTCAGGCGCTGTCCGAAATCCTGGACGAGATGGCGAGTTTCAGGTCGTCCTGGCAGTTGGTTGGTGAAGCGATGAAGCGAAGCGCGGGTCTTCGTAATCGTTGGACCAGATTACGGAGATTGAAGGATGCGAAGAGCAGGCGGCTTCACGCTGATTGAGCTATTGGTGGTGATGGTGATCGTGGCGGTGCTGGCCTCGATCGCGATACCTGCCTACTCGCGGTA
>Ga0209698_10000333_pt1 | contig 53231 bp, 55 predicted proteins | sample LitLauG_LLR_2012_FD_187203 | JGI IMG/M metagenome (GOLD analysis project Ga0209698, IMG submission 187203) | Freshwater sediment microbial communities from Pennsylvania, USA - Little Laurel Run_MetaG_LLR_2012 (SPAdes) (version 2) | ecosystem: Environmental > Aquatic > Freshwater > Creek >...
TTGATTGACGAATTTCAGCTGGCGAGATAGAAAATATTGAGGAACCCCAACCATACACCTAGTCTTCCGGACCGGAGTCCGGAAGACTAGGTGTATGGTTGGGGTTCCTCAATATTTTCTATCTCGCCAGCTGAAATTCGTCAATCAACGTCGCACCTGACGTATCCGCTTGCTCGGTAAGGACTTATAAAAATCGCACTTGGGCACACTCACGCCCGCCTTGCCGCAACTTCGGCTTCATCGAGTATAACAGGCTTCGGTCGTTAAGTTAAGTCCCTATTTCAAAAGATGTTCGAGGGACGAATCGGTTACAGAATTTCGAGTCCGGTGACCTACGTGCGCTTCTGAAGCAGGTCTTTCAGCTCGGCCAGGAACGCCTCGACGTCCTGAAAGTCACGATAAACCGAGGCGAATCTGACATATGCGATCTTATCGAGCGCTACCAATCTTTTCATGAGCAATTCACCAACCTGTGACGTTGGCATCTCCCGGTCTGGCGTATCGGCCAGTTTCGATTCCACCGCGTCCACGATTTCGGCCAGTTTGGCCATTGGTACTGGGCGTTTTTCGCAGGCCTTGATCAGGCCCTCCAGCACCTTCTGACGCTCGAACTTTTCACGCCTCCCATCACGTTTGACGACCATGTAGGGAATTTCGTCACTCCGCTCGTAGGTGGTGAACCTACGTTCGCATTTCAGGCACTCCCTCCGGCGGCGGATGACGTCGCCTTCCTTGGATTCGCGGGAATCGATCACCCGGTCCTCCCGATGACTGCAAAATGGACAAATCACGTTAGTTTCCCGCTTCTCCCGCGGCCGCCGCTTGCTCGATCTGGCGCAGACTGCGCCACCCAAGACCCTCGCGGAAGGCCAGCGCCAATCCGAGCGGCACGATGCCGACAAACGTGGTGATCCACAGCACCAACGCCACGCCGGTGGCTGCTTCCAGGGTAACGCCGAACAGCTCCGTCAGCACCAGCACGGTAACAATTTGGACGCCCCCGCCAACGCCTGGCAATTGCAGGACGCTGCCGAAGGACACGAATCCCAACACAATGATCACGTCGGTGACGCCCAGCCCGCGCGTCGCAGGAAAGGCTTTGAAGACGCAGGCGAAGGCACCGGCGATGAGTGTCCATTCGATCACCGTGTAGAGGATCAGCAGGCGGGTGCGCGCCCCGCTGCGCATGGATTCCATCCCTTCGCCAAACGATTTCAGCGCCCCGGCGACCTTCACCTGGGCCGGTTCCGGCAGAAACGCCAGCGCGTCCATTAAACGCTGCTGAACGTTCCCCTTGAATTGGCGCAGGCCGAGCAGCAAAGCCAGGGACGCCAAGCCGGCGACGCCCGCGACATAGCCGCCGGTCTCCAGAATCAAGCCGATTTTCGGGCCATGCCGCACCGTGCTGTGGGAAACCTGCGACAGCGCCAGGCCGAAAATAGCCAGCATCATCAATAGGTCCAGCATGCGCTCCACCACCCAGGCGGCTACTTGCGTCGAAAAGCTGACGCCCTCTTTTTTGGCGATTAAATAAGGGCGCACCGGCTCGCCCGCGCGGCCGAACAGGACCACGGCGGTGAAGCCGATGCAGGTGGCGACGAACAGGCGGGTAATGCTCGTTTTCTCCACTAATGGCCGCATCATCACCTCCCAGCGCATGGCGCGGCCGACGTAGGTGAACAGGATCACGGCGATGGCGAGGACGAGCCAGGACCAGTCCACGGTTTCCAAGGCTCGAGCGAACTCATGCCAAGCGAAACCGGAGGTGCGCCAGCGGTAATAGGCGAAGGCCCCGATCGCGACCAAGGACGCGATGGCTAGAGCCGCTCCCGCATGTTTCCTGGTCAAAGTATCGCCACCGTATGCCAGAAGGGCCAACGTGGGCTAGAATGTAAAGCGAACTTTAACATTGACGTTGTCGCCAACTTGGCAGTGAACTTATTAGTCCCATTCTTCGTTCTCATTACAGGGAAGTGATATTCCGGGTTCTGGAACGAAGCACATGGCAACCACAGCCACAGTTGGTCAGGTTAGCACGATAGGGACCCTGGCGGGGTTCGGCGAGACCACGTGGTTGGGGCACGGCCGCCAGCCCGGACAGGCATTTTTGGACGCGGATACCCAGATAATCGAGCGGTGCCTGGGAGGCGAAGAGGCCGCCTGGGAGGATCTGGTGAAGGTCCATACCCGGCGTGTGTACGCGATCTGCTACCGGTTCGTGGGCTCGGATCAGGAGGCTCAGGACCTGACGCAGGAGATTTTCCTGCGCGTGTTCCGCTCGCTCAAAAGCTTCCGCGCCGGCGAAGGATCGTTCACGGTGTGGCTATCGCGGCTGGCGAGGAATCTGTTGATCGACCATTACCGCCGGACCAAGGTGGACCGGGCGACGGATTCGATTGAAGACCAGTTGCCGATGCTGGAAGAAAAGACGGCCATGTCCGCGCGGACCGATGGTTTAGTCGCCGGGCGCGAAGCCAGCGAACTGCTGCAAGGCGCGCTGCAGAAATTGTCCCCGGAGTTGCGCGAAACTGTCATTTTGCGCGATCTGGAGGAGTTGGAATACCGGGAAATCGCCCAAGTGTTGAACGTTCCCGAAGGTACGGTAAAATCCCGGTTGAACCGGGGCCGCGCGGAACTGGCGCGCCTGTTGAAGCGGAAGATGTGTTGAAACGGAAAATGCAATGAATTGCGCTGACGTCGAAATTTTGCTCGCCGATTACGTGGACGGCACGCTTGCCGCGGACCGGAAGTCCGTGCTCGAGGCGCACGTGTCTTCGTGTGCGACGTGCAAGGAATTGGCGCAGGATATTCGGAGCGCAATGGCGTTCATGGAGAGGGCCGAGGACGTGACGGCGCCTCCGGAACTCGTCACCAGGATTCTGTTCGAGGTCACCAGCGGACCCAGCCGGGCGGTGGTGAAGCCGTCCTGGATTCGCCGCGTGTTCGGCGGCATCGGGGCGAAGTATCTGGAGCCGGTGCTGCAGCCGCGCTACGCGATGGGCATGGCGATGACGCTGCTGTCGTTCGCAATGCTGGGCCGGTTCGCGGGCATCGAAGTGAAGCACCTGTCGCCAGCGGATTTGGACCCGGTGAAAATCTGGACCGCGGCCGAGGATCGCGTTTCGCGCACCTGGCAGCGGGGAGTGAAGTATTACGAGAGTTTGCGATTGGTCTATGAGATTGAATCGCGAGTGAAGGAGTGGAGCGAGGATTCAGCCGATGCGAAGAATCCTCCTCCTGCAACCAAATGAGCCCTGAAGAACCAAAAACCGAAACGCCGCCGCTGCTGCCCGCGCCAGAAGCGCCGAAAACCGTCGGCTATTGCCGGGCTTGCGGCAAGCCTTTGGATGCAGCATCCGTACGCAATGCGCACGGCACGATTTATTGCGAGGAGCATATACCCATGCAACAGCAAACAGTACCGCCCATTCCGAATGCGGCCCACGATTCGCCGTATTCGTCGCCCTACGCGTCACCTTACGGAACCGCGTCGCCGCCTCCGCCGATCGTCAATCACGACGCGTCGCCGGGCCTGGCGTTCGTGCTGGGGCTGATTCCTGGCGTGGGAGCGATTTACAATGGCCAATACGCCAAGGGCTTGGTGCACGTGGTCATCATTGGCCTCGCCATCAGCATCCTGTCGAATGATGCGGCGCGCGGCCTGGAGCCTCTGGTGTCGTTGCTGCTGGCCGGCTTCTGGTTTTACATGGCGTTTGAGGCTTATCATACGGCGCGGCGCAGGCAGTTGGGCCAGGTGGTGGACGAGTTTTCGAGCCTGTTGCCGATGCACGGCAGCTCGTCGTTTCCCGTCGCTCCGGTGCTGCTGATTGTGCTGGGCGTGGTGTTTCTACTGAATAATCTGGACCTGTTTCACATCGAGCGGGTGATCCGCTTCTGGCCGGTGCTGCTGATCGGGCTGGGTGTGGTGATGTTATACGGCCGCTTGATGGGCTCCAAAGGAGATGCGCAATGAACCCGGGGTTTTTGGGCGCCGTTCGCGGTCCTGTGATGCTGATTACGCTGGGCGTGCTGCTGTCCATCGATCACTTCGGCCCAGTCAGTTTCGGGCGGACGTGGCCGGTGCTGCTGATCGTGTTCGGGATCTTTAAGTTAATGGAACGGTCCAGCGCCCGTACTTCCTAAGAGGACAATCATGAAACGCACTTCCATTGTCGCGCCCTTGTTGTTAATCGGCGTCGGCGTATTATTCCTGGCTCGAAACCTGTATCCGGACCTGGCCCTGGTGGATTATTTCGCCCGCTACTGGCCTGTGCTGCTGATCCTGTGGGGAGCGTTGCGGCTGGCGGAAATCATGTTCTGGTCGGCCACCGATAAGGAGCTGCCGGCGCGCGGGATGTCCGGCGGCGAATGGATCCTGGTCGTGTTTCTCTGCATGGTCGGGCTCAGCGTCCACACCGTGCGCGGGTTTGAGAGCTGGTGGCCCAAATCCGGCATCACCATGGGCGGCATCGATCTGTTGGGCGAGAGCTTCGATTACCCCATCGCCGCCGAGAAGCCCTGCGCCAAGGCTCCGCGAGTGATCATCGAGAGTTTTCGCGGCAACGCGCGCATCACCGGCGCGGAAGTAGCCACTGTGAAGGTGTCGGGCCACAAAACGATCCGCAGCATGGAGCAGAGCGGCGCGGATCAGGCCAATCAGTCGTCTCCGTTCGAGATTTCGGGCGATGGCAATAGCCTGACCATCCGCACCAATCAGGACCACGTTTCGGGCAGCATGCGCATTTCGAGCGAAATGGAAATCACGGTGCCCAAGGGCGCGACGATCGAGGCGCACGGCCGCACCGGCGACTTCGACATTACCGATGTCTCGGGTAACGTCGAGATCGTTTCCGATAACGCCGGCGTGCGTTTGCAGAACATCGGCGGCGAAGTGAAGATCGACCTGCGGCGCAGCGACATCGTGCGCGCCATCAATGTGAAGGGTCCGTTCGATTTGAAGGGCCATGGCGACGATGTGGAATTGCAGGACATGGAAGGCCAGGTCACCATTAACGGAGCGTATTCGGGCGTCATCCAGTTGCGCAATCTGGCCAAGCCTCTGCGCTTCAACGGCCAGCAGACCGACTTGAACATCGAAAAGCTGCCCGGCCAGGTGCGCATGGCGCTGGGCGATTTCACCGCCGATAATCTGGTGGGACCGGTGCGGCTAAACACGAAATCGCGCGACGTCCGCATCAGCAATTTCACCAACTCGCTGGATTTGACCGTCGAGCGCGGCGACATTGAATTGCGTCCAGGCAAACTGCCGGTGGGGAAAATCGACGTCCATTCCCGGTTTGGCGATGTGGAGGTGGCTCTGCCCGCCGCCGCGCGATTCGATTTGAACGCAACCACGGCGCGCGGCGACACCTATAGCGATTTCGGCGCGCCTGTGCACACGGAGCGTAACGGCAACGGCGGCTCGGTACGTGGATCGAACGGCGGCCCGTCGATCACGCTGGCCACGGAGCGCGGCAAGATGACCGTCCGCAAAGCCTCGCCCGATGAGAAGGGGTTTGAGCCGGCGGTGGAGGCTCCGGAGAAGCCGGAGCGCCCGGAAGCGCCTGAGCGTCCCGAGGCACCGAAGGCTCCGAAGCCTTTGCAGAAGGTGGAGCAGTAGCCCGACCTGCCGCCTATCCTCGTCGACGAGCATCGCGGTCGCGAAGAGGATTGTCGCGCCCAGATCGTTGCATATCCCCTCCATGCCTGCCGGGGTTCAGTGCCAACTTTGCAACCAGGGCGAGCCCGCTGAGCGCTGCGCCGATGAGGCCGAACGTGGCGGGTTCCGGTGTATCGGAGGCCTGCTGGGTAAGGAATACGCCACTGGCCGACGTGAAGCCGACTCCTGTAGGCAGGCCTAGCGAGAGGATCGCGGTGTTATGGTAATCGCAGCCCGAGCCGTTGTAGCCGTAGCAGCTCAGGTATTCGGAAACATTGACGCTTTCTCCGTCGGTCACGATCAACTGGCCGGTGAAGGTGTAGCCGCCGCCCGCGACGTCGGGGAAGAATGAATAGCTGGCCCAGCCCGCCGCCGACTCCGTAATATTGGCTGGATTGAGATTCACCTGCAGGGAATTTCGCGATAGGGTTCCCGAGCCAAAGGTCATGGCCGAGTCGACTTCGCCGGTTCCGCTGGTACTGCCGCTCAAAGCGCCGGAAACGGTATAGGTCACGGTGATGGTCTTGGGCAACAGGCCTGAGACGGAGAACAGCAGCGAGTCGGACCCTCCGGCATTGGCGGCGCCGGTGCCTCCCGCCGCAAGGCCGTCGAACGTGGCAAAGCCGCCGCTTCCAGAGACTCCCAGCAGCCCTTGGGCAAGATTGGAGACGGCGTAGGCGGAGGCGGTCACCGTTTCATAAGGAGCCCCCACCAACCCGTTGGCGTAGCCCGCGCCGTTCATGGTGACGCCCTGATATTCGGAGGGCAACGTACCCGAAGTATCGCCGGTGCCGCTGTAATTGATGGAGCACACGGTGCCGGGGTAGCAGCTTCCAAAGGTCTGGAAGCCTGTACCGGCGGCCGGACCGCTGGGGGCGTTATAGCCGTAGGTCACGGTGGAGTTGACGAGGCCGATTCCCGCGGAAACGGTGGTAAACGTTCCGGCGCTCATCGGGGCGATGGCCGCCGCCAGGGCGAGCAGTGCCGCCGGGAGACTGTGTGTGGTCATGTTTGTCCTTTCGAAGTTGGCGTTGGTCCGCCGCATTCAAGTTGGCGGAAAGCGTGCGCAAAATGACTCAACAAATCCTGCGATACTAATGCCTTGCCGCATGGGTGAAGAGACAGCGACGCCAGGGGACATCACCATCCTGTTGAAGAAGTGGAGCGAGGGCCAGCCGCAGGCGCTGGACCCTCTGTTCGAACTGCTGTACCCGCAACTGCGCTTCATCGCCGGGTCGATGATGCGGCAGGAGCGTCCGGGCCACCTGCTGCAGCCGACCGGCATGGTGAACGAGTTCTATCTCAAACTGGTGCAGCAAAAGCGCCTGCAGTTCGACGACCGGGAGCATTTCCTGTCCCTGGCGGCGCGCTTCATGCGGAGGATTCTGGTGGATCAGGCGCGGCAGAGCGGCTCCCGCAAGCGCTCCGGCACGCCGGTGGTGTTGACCGAGGATCTAAGCTGGGTGGCTGCCGCGGGCGCGGAGATGCTGGACGTGGACCGGGCTCTTGAAGAGCTGCAAGCCCTGGACGAGCGCAAATGCCGCATGATCGAGCTGCGCTATTTCCTAGGCTGTACGGCGGAAGAGACCGCGGAGTTGATGGGCCTAGGCAAGGCGACCGTCGACCGGGAGCTGAAGTTCGCACGCAGTTGGGTTCAAGAGCGCTTGTCGCGATGAGGCATTCCAGCCATGGATTCCGCCAACCCAACCGGAGTTAACGTGATTTCCGACGCCACGCATTGGGAAGAACTGCAGCGCCTGTTCGATTTGGCGGGCGCTGCGCCCGCGGCGGAGCGGGAGCGCGTGCTGGTGGAGGCCTGTGGCGACGCGGAAGTCCGTCAGCGGGTGATGGCGCTGCTGGACGTTTCCGAGCAAACCGTGGAGGCGCGTCCGCAGGGCCAGCGCATTGGGCCATACGGCATTATCGGCACCATCGGCTCAGGCGGCGTGGGCACGGTGTATTGCGCGGAGCGCGCCATCGGAGGGGCGGTGCAGAGGGTTGCACTGAAAGTGCTGGCGCCGCACGCAGCGGGCGCGAGCTTCATCGACCGCTTCGCCCGGGAGCAGGAGATTCTGGCCACGCTCGATCATCCCGGCATCACGCGGCTGCTGGACGCGGGGCTCGCCGAGAACGGGCAGCCGTATCTGGCCATGGAACTGGTGGATGGGCAGCATCTGACCGCCTATTGCAAGGCTCATACACTGGACATCCCCGCGCGGCTGGCGCTGTTTCTGGACATTTGCGGGGCCGTCGAGCATGCGCACCAGAGCGGCGTCGTGCATCTGGACCTGAAGCCGTCGAACATCCTGGTGACCGGCGCGGGCGTGGTGAAACTGCTCGATTTCGGCACCGCGAAGTTGTTGCAACCGGATGGGACGTTTACGGCGCCGATCATGGCGACGCCGGCCTACGCCAGCCCGGAGCAGATGCGGGGCGAGGCTGTTACCAAAGCCTCCGACGTGTATTCGCTGGGAGCGGTGCTGCGGGAATTGGCGGGGCAAGGGGCGGAAGGCGACGTTTCCACCATCGCCAGGAAATGCATGAGGGGCGATCCGCGCGAACGGTATGCGAGCGTCGCGGCGTTGGCTGCCGATATTGAGCGCTACGTCCAGGGGCGCCCGGTGCTGGCGCGTCCGCAGACGCTGGTTTATCGCGCGGGAAAGATGGCGCGGCGGCATCGCTGGAATCTGGCGGTGGCGGGACTCTCGATGGCGGCCATCGCGGGTGTGGCGGAGTATTCGTCATGGAAATCCGCGCAGGCCTCGCGCCAGCAGGTGGAGATTCTGCGCCAGTCGGTCGAAAGTGAGTACGCCGCCATGCTCACGTACGGCTCCTGGTTCTACAGCGCTCCGGAAACGAATTATCTGGACCGGGTGCGCAAGACGGTGGAGGGTATCGATCCGAAATTACTGACGCCGGGACTGCACTATATCCTCGGCACGAGCTACATGTCGTTGGGGAGAACCTATTGGTCGCCTTATCAGGCCAGCCGGTTGATGGTGGACGAATCGGCGCGGGCGTACCGGACGGCGATGGAGCATTTTCGCATGGGGCTGGCGGGCGCGGGCGATACACGGCGGGCGTTCGTCATCCAGATTAGCGAAACGGCGATGCGTTTGGCGGAGGAAGGCGTGGAGAGCGGGCAGGGGTTGCAGGCCTATGCGCCGGCGTTCGGGCCTCTCATCGATATGCTGCACGCGCCTCGTGACGCCAGCACCCTGGCCGCCGCCGGCGCGGACTTCGACATGCTTTCGGACCGCCTGGGAAAGAAGACCGCATGGCGCGCGGAGGAGCTGCGGCCGGCTCCGGCGAATCTGCGGGAACTGGCGGCCATGCCGCTGAGCCGCGCGACGGATCTGGCGGCAGTGGAGAATTATCAAAACTCCAAGGGCATGGCTTCGGTCGCGATGCCGCTGGTGGATTTGCAACTGGGGCGTCTGCTGGCCGAATCGGGCCATCCGGAGGAAGGGCGCAGGCTTTTGGAGAGCGCCTCCGCCGCATGCGACGCGCATCGCAAATCGGCTTTGCCCGATGCCGCGCCGTGGACGTCGAGATTCGCCGGGGCGCAAGCGCAGTTGGGGCGCATCGACGAATCCGAGGGGCAGAACGCCCGCGCACTGGAACGCTACTCGACGGCGCGCGAGGCCATCGAGGAAGTGCATAAGACCCAGAAACAGCCGTATTATGCGGATCGCGTGGCGGTGGCTCGGATGAATGCGGCGCGGATGCTGGTCCGCCTGGGGCGAAGCAGGGAGGCGCTGCCGCTGGCTCGCTCCGCCGCCGATCTTTTCCGCGAGGAAGCGTCCGATGCGCGCACGCCGGCGGAGCGCCTGGAACTGGCCGCCTACTATCTGCTCACCGTGGAGCCTCGCGAGGCCAGGGATCCGAAAGCGGCCCGCAACGCGGCGGCTGGGGCGGTGGAACGCAGCGCGCGGCGCATGCCGTCCTATCTGGTGACGCTGGCGGTGGCTGAGTTCATGAACGGACAGAACGAAAAGGCGGAGGCCGATGCGTCGGAGGCGGAGGCGCTCTACCGGGCGATCCTGCCGTCGTGGAGCATCCTGTTCGCCGGTGCGGAACTCGCGGAGGCTCGGCGGGCGTTCTCAAGTATCGCGCTGCTGCATTAGCGCCTACCTCGACCCGCCATGCCTCACCGGCCGCGGAAGTTCGCGGGGCCCCGCGCTACAGGACAATAAAAAAGGCCGGCTGCTCCGAAGAGCGGCCGGCCTTTTTCGCTTGCGCCTTAGAATGTCAGCTTGAGCGACATCTGCAACTGGCGGGAACCGTACAATCCGTTGCTGGAGGTGGAGCCCGTGGGCGCCAGGAACGCCGCGTTGGGGACGATACAGCCATTGGTCCCTGCCGCAAGCGCCGTGGGGCAGGCGCTCGAGCCGACCGCCGAATAGTTGAACGCCGTGCCGTTCACCGACGCGATGTTGGTATGGTTGAACAGGTTGAAGGCCTCGCCCAGAACCTGCAAATTATAGCGTTCGAACAGCGTGAACTGGCGCATGATGCGTAAGTCAACGTTGGCCAGCTTCGGACCCGTAAACACATTGCGGCCCACCTGCGGAGGACGTCCGCCCGTGCTGCCGCCGGTGTTGGTCACTTCGCCGCCGGTGACGCCGTAATTGACGCCGCCCGAAGGGAATCCGCTGATGGTGGCGAACACCGGCTGGCCGGTGGAGGCGGTCACGATGGAGGAAAGGAACCAACCGTTCACGATCTGTCCGGCCGCGCCCTTCAGGTTGAACTTCGGATTGTAGACCAGGCTGGTGACCAAGCGCTGGCGTTGATCGAGATCCGAGAGGGAATTTTCCTGCTTCTGGTTATAAGGATCGAGCGGCGGATCGGTGCCGTAGAACGTGCCAGACGCGCCGGCCACCTGACCGTCGTCGGTGGCCTTTGAGTAGGTGTAATTGAACAGCAGTTCGAAGCCGTGGTTCATGGGGTGACGCACCGTCGCGACAAACGCGTTATACCAGGAATTGGCGATCGAGAATCCGGTGAGGATATCGCCCGTTCCGGTGTTGAGGCGCGAGGTGTACCACGGCGTAGTGATGGTCTGCGCTACCGAACCGCCGGCGGGCGCGGACAGAATCGCGTAGGTGTGGGTGGCGGTGGACGGCGCGACGTTGGCGTCGATAAACACCGGCAGGTGCAGGCCGCGCGCGAACAGGTAACCCACCGAGGCGCTGAAACCTCCAGGGAGCTGCTGCTCAATCGTGAACTCGCCTTCATGCACCAGCGGATTCACGAAGTCCGGCACCAGGCCATGGGAGAGCTGTGTCAGGGCCGGCGGCGAGAACGGCGTCACCTGGGGCGTCAACGCTCCCGGGAAAGGAGCCGCCGGAGTCGCGCCCGGGGGCGTGAAAATCAGATTGGGGAAGGTAAGCGACGGGCAACTGGTCGGCGAGCAGTTGAACGTCTGCTGATAGACGCCGTTTTCCACGCGCAGGGCGTAGAAGGTGCTGTTCGAGGTCTTGCCGTAGAACATGCCGTAGCCGGCGCGCACCACCGTGGTCCTGGTCGGGGAATACGCCAGGCCGAGGCGCGGTCCGAAGTTGTTCTTGTCCACGTTCAGCGTGGAGGTGTAGAGCGTGGTGAGTGGGGTAAGCGTGTTGGGCTTGTTGGGCTGAGGCACGTTCTGAATCTCATAGCGGACGCCCAGGTTCAGCGTGAGGTTGGGACGCAGGCGATACGTATCTTCGACGAAGCCGGCGAAGTCGTTGTCGTAGAAGTCGTCCTTGCCGACGCCGGTGATCGGATCGGTCACCTGCGCGAAGCTGGAATAATGGCGCCCGGTCAAGCCGTCGCCCAGGTTGGTTCCGGTCACGTCCGCGGCCCAGTTGGAGAAGGCCGCGGTGGCCGAACCGGCGTAGTTGTAGACGCCGCCGCCCTGGAACAGGTTGATCAGCAGTTCGTGAATGGCGTTGACATCCACGCCGAACTTGATCTGGTGTTTACCTTTTGACCAGGAAACGGTGTCGGCAAACTGATAGCGGTGCTCGTCCGGGAATGCCGGACGGGGCAGGGCGTTCGGCATGCCATAGCCGCTAACGCTGGCGATGCTGACGCTGGGCCCGCCGGAGTTGGCGGCGATGATCTCGTTGTCTACGCCCCACTGGAAGCGGAAATTGTTCACGAGCGTCGGCTTGAGGGTGGAATCCCAGTTGGTGACCCAATAGCGCTCATGGGTCGTAGCCGCGCCGTTGGCCGTTACGGAGCTGTTGTTCGAGGTCGTGGACGGGTTGTAGGCGTTCGGCGCGTGGAAGTCCACAAAGTCGAAGCTGGAACTGATGTGGTTGGAGGCGTTGGCCTGATAGTCGAGCTTGCCGAACGCCAGGTCGTTGTTGCCGGTGCGCGGATAGCCTCCGATGAGGCCCTTAAGATAACCGTTCGCGGCCGAACAGAGCGACGCCGAAACGGCCGCCGGGCAGGCCAGCGGGAATGCCGACGCCGAACTGGAGGTATAGGTGATGGGGAAGACCTTGCGCGAGCCATCGTAGGTGAGGTAGAAGAAGAGCTTGTCCTTGATGACCGGGCCGCCCACGCTGCCGCCGAACTGCTGCTGCTGGTGGATGGACTGGGTGTAAATGCCCTGCGACTTATTGAACGAATCGAGCGCGTTGAGGGCGGGATAGCGCAAGAAGTAGAAAAGGTCGCCATGATAGGCGTTGCCGCCCGACTTGGTCACCGCGTTCACGACGCCGCCGGCCGACTGGCCGAACTCGGCCGAATAATTGCTGGCGCTGACCTGAAACTCCTGGAGCGAATCGAGCGAATAGGTGTAAGGCACGGTGGAACGGCCGCGCGCCTCGGAAAAGAACGCCTGATTGTTGTTGGCGCCGTCGACCGAGTTGTTGTTGTAGAGGCCGGAAATGCCGCGGTAGGAGACCAGCGGTCCATCGGTGGTGACGCCGGGCGTCAGCAGCACGAAATTGTCCCAGCGCCGCCCGATGATGGGGAGGTTTTCGATCAGCGTCTTGCTGACGACTTCCGATTGCTCGGTTTTTTCGGGATCGATCAACGATTCCTGGCCGGTTACGGTGACCTGCTCGGAGGAGGTCTGAATCGGCAATTTGAAATCGATGGAAATCGTCTGGCCTACCTGGACGGTCAGGTCCTTGCGCACCAGTTTGGCGAAGCCGGACTTGGCGACGCTGACCTCATAATGACCGGGCTGCAAGAAGGTGGCGGTGTAAATACCCGAGTCGTTGGAGACGGTGGAGCGTTCAATGCCTGTATCGGTACTGCGGATCACGACAGTGGCGCCGGGAACGGCGGCTCCGGTTTGATCGGTCAGTGCACCGGTAATGGTGCCGGCACCCGCCGTTTGGGCGAATGCGGACGCCGCAACCAGGCAGAGAGCGATCAGGATTTGGACAACAAAGGGAACCCTAAGCTTCATTCGTAAAATTCTCCGGGACAGAAATTTTCCTGCGGTGGGGGGAGGCTGTAGAAGTGTAACACAGCAACCGTGACGGCAATATGACGACGGGGATTGCCTACATGAAGAACATTGGACTGAGGATACACGGCGTGGTAACCCCTCTACAGCCGAACCAAACACCCACTTTCTTTGAGTGTACCGCAGGCTGGAGCCGTCCGTGCAGGAAACGGCAGAAAATGCCGATCAACCCTCCAGGAACATGTCATCTGGAGCCGCCGGAAAATTCCAAGACCACTACATCGTGCTGGGCGTCGATCCTCACGCCGACTCGGAGACCATCCAGGCCGCTTACAGCAATCTGGCGCAGAAGTTTCATCCCAACACGCCCCTCACCGGCAATAAGGAAAAGTTCGACCAGGTGAATCAGGCGTTCGAGGTTTTGGCCGACCCGGCGCTGCGCATGGAATTCGATAAGGTCAAAGGGGTGGACCAGGAGGTCGGTGGCCCGAAGTTCTCCGGCGCGGAGTTTTTCGAATCGCTGGGGCAGAGCGCCGTTCTGCGTTCGGCTGTTCTCTGCCTCCTCTACGATCGCATGCGGATCAAGAGTTTCAAGCCCAGCCTCTCGATGCGCCATCTGGAAGGCATGCTAAAGATCAAGGGCGAGGAGCTGAACTTCGCCCTCTGGTATCTCAAGAAGCGTCAACTGGTGATCAACGACGACAAGAGCGCTCTGGCGATCACGGTCGAGGGGATGGATTTTCTGGAGGCGAACCGTCCGCCAATGGAGGCGGTGATGGCGATTATCAAACCGGAATTCATTCTGAAACAGCCGGAAAAGGCTCACGCTCCGGAAGCCCACAACGCAACGCCAGTGCTGAGTGCGTTGAACCGCGCGCTGGCTCGCAAATAGCTGGCCTACGGCTTATCAGGGGCGCTGTTGCTGGACGCCAGGATCGCGTCCACCTTGGCTACCGGTTCCGCGCCGGAAAACGGCGCCGGGAAGATTTCGTGGCGCACCACCGGTTCCGAACTCATCAGCAGGACGAGTGCCGTGCGTTCCGCCATCGGCCTTGTTATCCTCCCGAACACGCCCCCTGTACAGGGCACTTGCGCCGGGTGTATAATTCCATCGGTTTCTGGGGAGGCCATGTGAAAAGGACACTGTTGGTCGCGGCTCTGTTTTCCCTGGCGGGATTGGTCAGAGCAGACGATCTGGAAGATCAGTACACGAAGTTGAAAGATGCGGTGGCGAAAAAGGACGCCGACGCGGTGAAGACCGAAGGCGCCGCCACGTTCAAGTTGGCGCAGGAGCTGATTAACGCTCCGCAGCCGAAGGAAGCCGGCGAGGTCAACGACTGGAAGCAGCGCGTTGATTACGGCAAAGATGTCGTGAGCTACACGGAATACGCGCTGGCGGCGGTGGCTGGGGGATCGCAGGACCCGGCAAAGACCATCGACTTGGTGAATACGCTGCTCGCGCAGAACAACAAGAGCAAGTATGTGGATGATTGCACGCCCGCGTATCTTGCCGCGCTCGGCAAAAATGGCGGCGTTGCGAAGCAGCTCGACGGCATGAAGAAGATCGTCGCCGGAAGGCCCGACAACGAAGTGGCGTTGCAGGCCCTCACCGAAGGCCTGGCCAACCGCAGCCCGAATGAGGCTCTCAACTATGCCAACCGTCTGGTGGCAGTGCTGAGTAAGAAAGGCAAGCCCGAAGGCGTCGGCGAAGCAGACTGGGAGCGAGCCAAGGCGACGGGCCTGGCCTCCGGCTATTACATCGCCGGAGCGATCAACGCCAGCAAATCGAATTGGACGGACTGCGATCGCGACATGAAGGCAGCGTTGCCGCTAATTAAGGACAGCACCCGGCTCGGGGTGGTGAATTATTACCTGGGCCTCTCCAACTATCAGTTGGCCAAGATCACCCTGGACAAGCCGCGCATGCAGTTGGCGCTGAAGTACATGCAGACCGCCGCCGGCATACCGGGTCCGATGAAGGATCAGGCATCGCACAACGTACTGGCGATCCAGAACGAGCTGCAGGGCCGCAAATAGCCCTCTGCCCGATAAAAGTCCGCCGGAGTGTGCCGATAAGTCTCGCAAGGACGGACGCCGAAGGCAGTCCGCGGCCCGTCCGACATGGGGACCGTGAGACTTTCTACAAAGATATACTCATTATGCGGAGCGGCGCTGCTCTGCGGGGCGCTTGCCTCTGTATTCCTGATGGTCAACCTGGCCTCTGCCAACGCGGACTACGGGCTGCTGCTGAAAACGGACGTGCAACAGGCCGATGAAGCGCGGCAGATGCAGGTGACGTTCAAAAAACAGGTGCAATCCTGGAAGGACATCCTCATCCGCGGCTGGGATGCGGAGAATCGCAAGAAATACACAGGCGAATTTCATCAGACCAGCGCGAAAGTGCGCGAGATCGGCGAATCGCTCAGATCGCAGGCCGGAGGCGAGGCCAGGGGCAGAATCGAATCGTTTCTCACCGCCCATGCCTTGCTCGACACCAAGTACGAAGCCGGGCTCGTTATGTTCGAGCACGGACGCGGACTGAACCCCCGCGAGGTGGATAAGCTGGTGAAGGGCCAGGACCGCACCGTAACCGATGAGGTGGATCAGATCGTAACCGTATTGGTGAATCGCGCCAACACGCGCGCGGCGGATTTGCAGCAGCAGGGCGCAGCCCGCATCCGCCTGCTGAGCCTGTTCCTGCTGATCGCGTTCATGGCGATCGGGGCGGTTTCCGCTGTCCTGATCCGTAAGATATCGGCCACGCTGGCGGCCGTAATGGCCGACCTGGGCGCGGGAGCGCAGCAAGTGGCCTCCGCCGCCGGGCAGGTGGCTTCCGCCAGCGCTTCATTAGCACAGGGAGCGTCCGAGCAGGCGTCGTCGATCGAGGAAACCTCGGCCTCCACCGAAGAGGTCACCGGGATGGCCAAACAGAACACCCAGAATTCGAAAGAAGCCAGCGCGCTGGTGTTCCACACGAACCGTGAGTTCGCGGAGACGACAATAAAGCTCAACTCCATGATCTCGGCCATGACGGACATTCACGACCATGGCGGCAAGATCTCAAGAATCATCAAGACCATCGACGAGATCGCGTTCCAGACCAATATTCTGGCGCTGAACGCGGCGGTGGAATCGGCGCGCGCGGGCGAGGCCGGCTTGGGATTCGCGGTTGTGGCTGATGAAGTGCGCACGCTGGCGCACCGTTGCGCCCAGGCGGCCCGCGACACCACCACGTTGATTGAAGACTCCATCCGCAAGGCGGATGAGGGCAAACAAAAAGTGGACGAGGTTGCCGTCGCGTTCCAGACCATCGCCAAGGAATCGGAACGGGTGAAGGAGCTGGTGGAACTGGTGGACTCGGCCAGCCACGAACAGACGCGCGGCGTGGATCAGATGGCCTCGGCGCTGTCGCAGATGGAGCAGGTGACGCAGGCCACCGCCGCCAGCGCGGAGGAAGGCGCAGCGGCAGCCGAGGAGTTGACCGCGCAGTCGGCCACGCTGAAAGGCGTCGTCGAGCGGCTGGCGGATCTGGTCGGTCACGCGCACTAAACCCACTCGGAGCCGCCATCCGCGCTGCGGAAAGTGGTTTTCTGCGGTGTTTGGCAGGCGAAACCGCCTGCTCCACCACGAGGTTCAAGGCGGCTCGATTCTGGTCAGTCCTTCAGATACTCGCGGATCAGGCCGCGGGCGCGGTGCAGACGCGCTTTCACGCTTTCGCGCGTCAGTTTCAGCGCCACGGCGATCTCGTCGATCGTCATTTCCTCGATGTCCCGCAGCAGGATCGCTTCGCGGTAATGCTCCGGCAGCGACCGGATGGCCTGCGCGAGGTCAATGCGAAGCTCGTGCATGGGGCGCTCGGAAAAGAGCAGCGAATCGGCCTGCTCCTCGCCCGAGGAGTGGAACATCTTGCGGGCCAGGCGCTGGCATTCGCGGCGCACCACGGTAATCAGCCACGCCGAAAGCGAGTTGAGCGCGCGCAAGGCTCCCAATCGGCGGTAGAGCAGCCAAAGCGTCTCCTGCACCGCGTCGTCCACGGCGTCGGCGGTCCGGCAGCTCATGCGCGCATAGCGGCGGATGTCGGGCTGCGCGGCTTCGAGCAGGCTCACCAGCGCCTGCTCGTCGCCCCCGCGCGCGGCCTCAATCAGCGCAATATCGTTCCTCCACGACATACACGCCAATTCTCTCATTGCGGCTTGCCGCTCAGCTTCCGTCCCACCATGGCGCACATCGGGCAGAAGCCGATGAATCCTGTGAGCGCGGCCATCGCTCCCGCGGCGGCGATTGCGTAGCCCGCCACTTGGCCTTTAAAGAACATCAGGCCTCCGCCAATCATCATCGCGCCCATAAGAACCCGCAGCGCCCGTTCCCAACCAGGAACATTCTTTGTATACAACATGGTTTGAAAATCCCTTTCTCGCTGGAGTAGAGCGCGCCAGACCCGATTTCGGTTCGCGGCGGCGATTATATTTTTTCGGCAGACAGCACGCGCGGGATTCCCGCCAGATCGTGCGTGACCTCGATGCGCTCCCAACCGGCCAGCATGGCGCGGACCGGGTCGAGCGAATCGTAGCCCAGCTCCAGCAGCAATCGACCGCCGGGCTTGAGCAATCGCGCAGCTTCCGGGATGAGGCGGCGATAGATCGCCAGGCCGTCCGCGCCGCCGAATAGAGCCAGTTGCGGCTCATGATCGCGGACCTCCGGCTGCAAGCCCTCGCGCGCGGTTTCGGCGATGTACGGAGGATTCGAAACCACCGCATCGAACGTGCCATCGGGAAACGCGGAGCCCAGGTCGCAGACGGCGAAGTGCACTGCCGCGGTCAGCGCGGCCGCGTTCCCTTTTGCGATATTCAGCGCGGCTTCTGATACGTCGCTGGCGAAGACACGCGCCTTGGTTTCCAGAGCAAGAGTCACGGCGATGGCTCCGGAGCCCGTGCCAATGTCCAGAATCGCAGCGGTCGAGCGTTTCAGTGCCTCTTCAATAACGTGCTCGGTCTCTGGACGAGGGATCAACACATCGGGCGTCACGCGAAATTCGCGGCCGAAAAACTCCTGGTGTCCGGTGATGTACTGTGTCGGAACACCTTTGAGGCGCTGGTGCAGATACCGGCCGTAGTGAATCCACCACAGCTCCTTCAGTTCATCCGAGGAATGCGCGAACAGCCAGGTACGCTGGCATCCGATGGCATGGGCGAGAAGCACTTCGGCCGTCAGGCGAGGCGCGGAAATGCGCGCGTCGTCCAGCAACTTTTGGCCTTGCAGAAGCGCTGTGTGGAGGGTCACACCAGAACTTCGCCCTGCTCCTTCAGTTTTTCCGTCTGGAAATGCTGGCTCAGCGCGTCGATCACCTGTTCGATCTTGCCTTCCATCACCAGGTTCAACTGATGCAGCGTCAGCCCGATGCGGTGATCCGTCAGCCGGTTTTGCGGGAAATTATAGGTGCGGATCTTCTCCGACCGATCGCCTGAGCCGACCATGCTCTTGCGCTCCGCGCCGATTTTTTCGTTTTGCTTTTCCAGTTCCAGTTCGTACAAGCGCGACCGCATCACGCGCAGCGCCTTGGCGCGATTTTTGATCTGCGATTTTTCATCCTGGCAGCTCACGATCGTCCCCGTCGGCAGGTGCGTCAGGCGCACGGCCGAATAGGTCGTGTTAACGCTCTGCCCTCCGGGGCCCGAGGAGCAGAACGTATCGACGCGCAGGTCCTTCGGGTCGATGTTGATCTCTACTTCGTCAGCCTCTGGCAGCACCACCACGCGAATCGCCGACGTGTGGACGCGCCCCTGCGTTTCGGTCGCCGGCACGCGCTGCACGCGATGCACACCCGCCTCGTACTTCATCTGCGAATAGACCTTGTGCCCGCTGATCAGCGCCGTGACTTCCTTCAAGCCTCCCACCGCCGATTCGCTGGCGGAGGTCACTTCCACGTTCCAGCCGCGTGTTTCGGCGAAGCGCGAGTACATCCGGAACACCTCGGCGGCAAACAGCGTGGCCTCGTCGCCGCCCGTGCCCGCGTGGATTTCCAGCACGACGTTCTTCTCGTCGTTGGGGTCCTTGGGCAGCAGCAGGACCTTCAGTTCTTCCTCGTAGCGGGTGATCGCAGGCTCCAGCTTCGCGACTTCTTCTTCGGCCATGGAGCGCAGTTCGGGGTCGGTTTCGGTCAGCATTCCGCGGGAATCGGCCAAATTACGCGTGGCCTCTTTCCATTCGCGGTACTTGGCGACAACTTCAGCCAGCTCGCTGTGCGATTTCGACACCTTGCGATAGAGCGCGGAGTCGTTAATTACCCCCGGGTCCGCCATCTGGGCGTTCAGGGAGTCGAAACGGCGTTCAATGTCGTCGAGTTTTTGCTGATATTGCATTGCGCTTCTTCATTATAGATGCTGGAAGTTTCACGCGGTTGCTGAGAAGCCGTCCTGGAGCCTGCGCGAAAACTCGCCCCATAAGAAAATCTTCCACGGCGAAAGGGACTGGCCACTGTGTCCCCGACCCGCAAGCGCCGCCTTCAATGAATCGCGCTCCGTGGACACAGTGGTCTGTCCCTTTCGCTTCCGCGGTGCCCGCCGAAGGGCAGGTTTTCACGCACGCTCGCCAGTGCGGGGACCGGCGGTGGGCCTCTATTGGTCGCCGATCATCTTCATTGCCGTCACCAGGCTGCGGCGCATGCGGTTGAAGGCCTCCGCCAGATCGGCGATCTCATCGCGGCCTTTGACCGGCAGCTCCGGCACATCCAACTCGCCCAGGCTGATGCGGTTGGCCAAATCAGACAGCCGCGCAGCGGGCTTGGCGATGGTCAGATACAGCGCCAGGTTCAGCACCGCGAGACTGGCCAGAAAAATGATGCCCAGGTAAATCAGCAGCGTGCGAAACTCACGGCGGGCGATTTCGAGAGGTACCGACAAGGGCAGTGAAATCACCTGCGCACCGATAACTTCGTTCTCTTTCCAGCCGAAGCCGTTCGACGATCCGTAGCGCGCGATCATGGCCGGAGGCGCTTGGTCCGGCGTGCTGTGGCAATGCAGGCAATCCGCTTTGGCCCGGATCGGCTGGGCGAAAAACAGGCTCGGGCCGGTGGCGGCTTGGCGCTCGCCGTTGAACGTCTTCAGGCTCGGATCGTTGCGGAACGCGTTGACGATGTCAGCCTCCCATTCGACGGCGCGATCGCGCAGATTGGTCGGATTGAGCGTCGCTTCTTTATAGGTGTATTCAGGAAACTGCGCCCGCAGGTACGTGAAGTTTTCCGTCGCCGCGTATCCAGGCACGGTTTGCGGCAGGAACACGCTGTTGCGCGCCTCCAATGGTTCCAGCAGCGGCAGCAACTGCTTCGACGTGTAGGTCCGCACCGACATCATGGCCTGCATCATCAGTTGCGCTTGCGCCAGAACCTGCTGCCGCGCCCCGTCTTGAAGCATCTTGTACGTGAGCCCGCCGATGATGGCGACTCCGATACCGAAAACGAGCGTGAAAATGGCGCTGAACTTGACCAGCAATCGCATGACTGCAATGTTAGCGCGACTGCGGCAGGTAAGGAGATACAATCGTAAGTAAGGAGCTCGGCATGCTGATCGGCACCTCCACCGCGAAGGGGCAAATCACGATTCCCAAGGAAACCCGCGACCGATTGGGACTGAACCCGGGCGACCGCGTCAATCTTGTGCACGAAGCTTCTGGCCGGATCACGCTGCGGCCGATCAAATCGGATTTCATGGCGATGCAGGGGATTTTGAAGTCTAAGCGCAGCCGGCCTCTGACGATTCGCGAGATGGACGAAGCGGTCGGGCGCGCCTTGGCGGCGAAATATCGCCGCTGTAAATGAGATTGTGATTTCCCCCTCCCGCGATCTGGCATTTCGAACTTTATTGAAGGTCCATGGCGGAGGCTACGCGTCCGATCTGCTGCGCATCAACGGCGCGGCGCTCGAGACCCGCGATGCGGCGCTGGCCGAGGCCATCGTCATGGGCGTGCTGCGCTACCGCGCGCAGCTCGATTATTTGATCGTTCATTTTTCAGGCAACGCGCATCCCAAGCTGGACGTGACGGCGAGAGTCGCTCTGCACATGGGCATCTTCCAGCTCCGCTATCTGGACCGCATCCCCGCGCACGCTGCCGTTGCCGAAAGCGTGGAACTGGCGAAACTGCACAAGCCTGCGTCGGCGCCGTTTGTCAACGCGGTGCTGCGCAAAGTCGATCGCAACCCCGTGAAATGGCCCGACCGCGCGACGGAACTCAGCTTGCCCGATTGGCTGCTCGCGCGTTGGGACAAGCAGTTCGGACCCGAAGCGGCCGAAAACGTTGCACGGGCTGCTCTAGCGGAGCCGGAAACGGATGTGAATCCCGAGACGGGGCGGCATCAGGACGTGGGCGCGCAGAGCATCGTCCCGCTGCTGGCCGTTGAGCCGGGCATGACCGTGCTCGACCTGTGCGCCGCGCCGGGAAATAAGACCGCGCAGTTGCTCGCCGCAGGTGGACACGTCGTCGCCTGCGACCGCTATCTGAAGCGCCTGGAAGAAGTGTCGCCCGACGCCGCGCGCGTGGTGCTGGACGCCGCCCAGCCGCTTCCCTTCTCCCGCAAGTTCGACCGTATTCTGGTGGACGCGCCCTGTTCCGGCACCGGAACCCTAGGGCGAAACCCGGAGATCAAATGGCGATTGAAGCCTGGCGACGCCAACATTTTCGCCGCCCGGCAGAAGGCGATTCTCGATCAGGCGAGGCGCTTTATGAAGCCCGGAGGCCGCATCGTTTACGCCACCTGTTCGCTTGAAAAAGAGGAAAACCAGAACGTCGTTCAGTCCCTGCGTCTGCGCGCCGAAACGCACCTTCGCCTCCCCGGGCGCGACCCCGGAGATGGCTTTTTCGCCGCCGTGATAACATTAGTATGATCCTCTGAAGTGCCGAAGATCCATGGTTGAAATTCTCCCATCTATCCTAGCGGCGGATTTTGCGCGTCTGGCCGACCAGATCGCTCCGCTGGAAGCCGCCGGATGCAACATGCTGCACGTGGACGTGATGGACGGCCATTTTGTGCCTAATTTCACGCTCGGTCCGCCAGTGGTCGCGTCGCTGCGCAAGGTCACGCGGATGAAGCTGGATGTGCATCTCATGATTACCGATCCGGATCGCTACGCGCCCGTGTTCATCGAGGCCGGCGCGGACCATATTCTGGTGCATCAGGAAGTCTGTCCGCACCTGAACCGGACGCTGCGCATGATCCAAAGCGAAGGCGCGCTGGCCGGCGCGGTGATCAATCCGGCGACGCCGATTGAAATGTTGGACGAAGTGCTCGACGTGGCCGATTACGTGCTGATAATGAGCGTCAACCCCGGATTCGGCGGGCAGAAGTTCATTCCCAACGCTCTCAACAAAATCCGGCGTCTGGCGGCGAAGAAAAAGGCACGTGGATTGCACTTTCCGATTGAGATCGACGGCGGCGTGGACCTGGAAAATGTAGCTGCGGTGGTGGAATCGGGCGTGGAATGGGTGGTGGCGGGGTCCTCCATTTTTCACAGTGTGAACCCCAGGGCCGCTTTTGAGGATATGCGGATGCGGGCGCAAAACGCTCTCGCGATTAAGGTATAGTCGTAAGGATTCTTTTACTATGATTCGTTTTTTGAAAGTTACGGTTCCTGTCGCGGTGGCGATTGCGATGCTCGCGTCGTCGGCTTGCGGATTCAAGCGCAAGAAGTACGAGAACCCCATCACCAAGGACACGCAGCAGCCGGATAAGATCCTGTTCGACAAATCGATCCGTGACATCGAAAAGGGCCGTTACGAACTGGCCCGCCTGACGCTGAATACACTCGTCAACACCTACGATTCCAGCGAATTCCTGGCAAAGGCGAAGCTGGCCATCGCCGATAGCTGGTATCGCGAAGGCGGCACGCACGGCCTGGCGCAGGCCGAGGCCGAATACAAAGATTTCATCCTGTTCTACCCGGCCATGGAGGAAGCGGCGGAGTCGCAAAAGCGCATCTGCGATATCCACATCGCGCAGATGGAGAAAGCCGATCGCGACCCGAACAACGCTCTGCGCGCCGAATACGAATGCAAGCAGTTGATCACCCAGTGGCCCAATTCGAAATTCGTGCCGGAGGTCGAACAGAAGTTGCGCAACGTGCAGGAGGCTCTGGCGGAGGCGGAAGTCCGCGTGGGCGATTATTATCACCACAAGGGTTCAAACGCCGCGGCCGCGAACCGTTTAGGAGGCGCAGTCGATCAGTATCCTTTGTATAGCCGCGCCGACTTCGCGCTGTGGGAAGAGGCCGATTCGTACCGCAAGATGGGCAAGGCCGCGCGCGAAAAAGAAGGCGAGGCACTGACGAAAATCGTGCGCGATTATCCGCTGAGCCCGTACGTGGCTAACGCCAAGAAACGTTTGACCGAGCTCGAAATACCCATCCCCGAGGCGGATCCTCGGGCCGTCGCGCATATGAAGTTCGAGCAGGAAAATCATAAGAAGGAAAGTCTGATCGCCAAGGACACGCAGTTCCTGAAGCGCGGGCCCGACACGCATTACGCTGCGCTAAGCGGCATGCCGACCATGACCAATCCAAAGGCATCGATTCCGCTGAACGTGCCGGTTCCGGCAACGGCGGCCACGGCGGAAGCGAAGCCCACCACCGGCGTCAACGACGTGACGATCGCTCCGGTGGCGAGCGGATCGTCCGCGCTCGATACCAAGCCCGATGCTCGCGGCACGCTGGGCGCGGCCGAAGCCGCCAAGACAGACGGCACGGCATCGGCGGCGAAGACTGACACGACGCAGACAACGCAAACGACCGACACTTCGAAGTCCAAGAAGAAGAAGGACAAGAAGAAGACGACTGCGAAGACCACGGCTACGCAAAACTCGCCCAGCCAGTAAATGAGCATCATTCTTCTGGCCGACGACAGCCCTCACGCCCAGCGTATGGGTGAGCGCATTTTGCGCGAAGAGGGTTTTGAAGTGGTCAGCATCACGAACGGGGAAACGGCCCTGGTGCGCCTGGGCGACGTCGATCCGGACCTGGTAATCGCCGACGTGTTCCTGCCCGGCTGCAATGGGTTTGAGCTGTGCCGCAAGGTGAAGACCATCAACCGGCACGTGCGCGTGATCCTCACCGCAGGGCTCCTCGAGCAATTCGACGAAGCCGAGGCCAAGCGCGCCGGCTGCGACGCGATTCTGCGCAAACCGTTTGAGGCGTCGGTGGTGATGCAGACTATCCGTCCGCTGGCGGCGGAAGCCAAAATGGCGCGGGGATTGTTCGCCGAATCGTTCGAGACTGCGGCGGTCCCGGAAGGCACCGCGTCCACGCCGCCTCAAGCCGTGCCTGCAAATCCTGAGCGGATCGAGGCTGCAATTACGCTGGCGCTGGACGCCGCGCTGCCGGCGCTGATCCGTGAAATTACGGAAAAAGTTTTGGTAGCATTAGGACACTAGGAGATTCGATCTGAAGGGGACTCACCACTCCGTCCCCGGATTATGCAACCTGCGCTTTCCGCGAGCGCCCATCAGTGGACAGAGCGGTCTGTCCCCTTCGGATCGCACCTGAACCATGCCAGATAACAGTTTTGACGTTGTGTCGAAAATCGAATTGCCCGAAGTGTCCAACGCCATCCAGCAGGCGCTGAAGGAAATTCAGCAGCGCTATGATTTGAAGGGCTCGAACTCCACAATCGAGCTGGTCGAAAAGGACAACAAAATCCTGCTGGCCAGCGCGGACGAGTTCAAACTGCGAGCGATCATCGAGATTCTCGAGCTGAAGCTGATTAAGCGTAAAGTGTCGGTGCGAGGCCTGGAATACGGCAAGATCATCCCCGCCTCGGGCAGCAGCGTTCGGCAGGAGATCAAGCTACAGCAGGGTATCGACGCCGACAAGGCACGCAAGATCGTGCAAGCGGTAAAGGACTCGAAAAAGAAGGTCCAGGTGTCGATCCAGGGCGACCTGCTAAGGGTAGCCGGCAAGGATCGCGACACACTGCAGGAAGTCATGGCGCTGCTCCGCGCAGGCGATTTCGGCCTCGATTTGCAGTTCATCAATTACCGGTCGAATTAGCGGCCGTATTGGACTACCATAAAGGCATGGCAGTCGAGCCCGCTCCTTACAAGGACTACCGCTGGATCGTCGCGATCCTCAACTGCTGGGCGGATCGCTGGCGATTCGTGGGACGCGGTTGTCGGTGTCCCTGATCCTGGAATGCCTTGCCAACGGCATGTCGCGCGACGATATCGATTCCGCGTTCAATCGCGTCTTCCCTCATGAAGCGCTGCCCGAGGTTTTGAAAGTCGCCGCGGAGCTCGCCGACTCGATTCATGTGGCTGCTTGACGTCAATGTGGATGTGCATTTGGTCGAGCTTCTGCGCGACGTGTGCATTGCCAGCACACTGCGGAGAATCGGGGCTGGAAATCGCTGATCGGCGGGACACGCGTTGAAGACTTTTCCAGGTTTCGCTGTCGTGGTAATCACGCTGCCTCAGTTGCGGTAGGAAGACTACGTACGTAGGTTCCTTTAAGCCTGGAAGGCCAAGCCATTGGAGCCCATGGCCGGACGCTTAGTCCTTTCGCCCTGACCCCGCTAGAATCAGAACAGTGCGCAAAATCGAAACCCTGTTTCTGCCCGGACCCGCAGGCCGCCTCGAATCGCTTCTAGAAGAGCCCGAGCACGGCGAGCCCGTGGAGGCCGCCCTGGTTTGCCATCCTCACCCGCAACACGGCGGCACCATGCATAACAAGGTGGTGTATCGCATCGCGCGCGGGCTGCGGTCCGCCGGCAGCGTCGTGCTACGTTTCAACTATCGCGGCGTGAACCTAAGCGAAGGCTCCTACGACGAGGGCGAAGGTGAGCTGGACGACGCGCGCGCAGCGCTGGCTTACCTGCGGGGCCGCTACCCGGAATTGCCGTTCACGGTTGCCGGGTTTTCCTTCGGATCGAGGATCGCGCTACGGCTCGGCTGCGGCATCGCGCGGCGGGTCATCGCCGTGGGATTTCCGGCCGCCTATCGCGACAAAGCAGGTCTGGACACGTGCGTCACACCAAGGATTTTTATTCAAAGCACGCGGGATCAATACGGGTCGGTCGAGGAGACGGCGCTGATCGTCCGTCCGCTGCCGGAGCCCAAAGAGCTATATTTTATTGACGCGCAGGATCACTTCTTCGCCGGCGCGCTGGATGCGTTGGAGGCGAAGGTCAGGGAGGTTTAAGTCGCAGCCAGCCGCAGTTCGCGATTCACGCGGCGCGTGGCACGGTCGCTGATCAGATAAGCAACCTTACTGAGTAGCTCAGGAACGTCTTCCGGCTCAATCAACAGGTGGGCCTGATTGCGCACCGGGGCCGGATAGAAGTTCTGATACGTGGTCAGAAGCGCGGTGGCCGGCTTGTAATCCTTCATCCGCGCATGCGAGATGACCTTCAGGCCTGCTTCCGGCGATTCCATCTGCAAGTCGCTCAAAACAAGCTCATATTCGCCTGCGTCGAGCTTCCCGACGGCCTCTGCCGCGCTGGCTGCGGAGTCTACGTCGTAGCCGCCCGCCTCGAGAACGGTCTGCAAAGTCAGGCGAGACGTAGGATCGTCGTCGACGAGCAAAACCCTCGCCAAATCGTAGCTAAAAATCCCGCGCCGCTTATTCAAGATGGTGCCGCTTTCGGATCTCAGTGTAACCCAGAAGACCCGATTTCCGACCCGGAGATTTTCCTAGAAAAAATTACCTAGCCGCTATCTATATGATTTTACAATTCTTTTTCGCCGAACACGCGTGCAAAAATGCGGTCCACGTGTTTGAGGTGCCGGTCCAGCGAAAACGCCTCCTGGATCTTCCCAATCGAAAGATAAGACAGCACTTTTTCATCAGCCTCCACGGCCGCGCGAAAATCGCCGTCGGACTCCCAGGCATTCATGGCATGCTTCTGGACGGTGGCATATGCCTCCTCGCGGAGCATTCCCGCAGCCGCTAAGTCCAACAAAAGTTGGCCTGAGAAGATTAATCCCTTAGTACTATCCAGGTTGCGTTTCATGCGCTCCGGCGACACCCGCATCCCATCCACCAGCCAGATGGTTTTGGCCAGCAGATAGTCGGTCAGAATAGCGGAATCGGCCAGGATGACCCGCTCCACCGACGAGTGGGAAATGTCGCGTTCATGCCACAGGGCGATGTTTTCCAGCGCTGCCTGCGAGTTCGAGCGGACGATGCGCGCCAGGCCGCAAATCTGCTCGCTGGTCACCGGGTTGCGCTTATGCGGCATCGCCGACGAGCCCTTTTGGCCCTCCGAAAACGGCTCCTCTGCCTCGCGAACCTCGGTGCGTTGCAAGTGCCGCACCTCGAGCGCGATCTTTTCGAGCGTCGCCGCCAGAATAGCCAGCGCGTTCACCCACGCCGCATGCCTGTCCCGTGCAATCACCTGCGAGGCAATCGCGGCGGGCCTCAACGACAGCCGCAGGCAGATCTTCTCCTCGGCTTCGGGTCCGATGTGGCCAAACGTGCCCACAGCGCCCGAAATTTTGCCGACGCGCAGGTCCTCGGACGCAGCGGCCAGGCGCTCGATGTTGCGCGTCATTTCGTCGTACCACAGCGCCAGCTTCAGCCCGAAGGTAATCGGCTCGGCATGGACGCCGTGCGTGCGTCCGATCTGCACCGTGTACTTAAACTCATGCGCCCGCCGGTTCAGAACCACGGCCAAATTTTTCGACGCCTTGATCAGCAGCACCGATGCCTGCTGCAGCACCAGTGCCTGCGCGGTGTCCACCACGTCATTCGACGTCAGCCCGTAATGCAGCCATCGCGACGCGTCCGCCCCGCCCGCCTCGGCCATTTTTTCGGCCACGGCGGTGGTGAACGCGATGACGTCGTGCTTTACCTTGGCCTCGATTTCGTGAATGCGCGCGACGTTGAAACCGGCGTGCGCGCGCAAAGCTTTGGCGGCCTCGACCGGAACCTCGCCCGTTTCGGCGAGTGCCTCTGAAGCAGCCAGCTCCACTTCGAGCCACTGCGCGAAGCGATTCTCATCGGAAAATATGCGCCCCATTTCGGCGCGAGTGTAGCGTTGGATCATTGATTTAGTAAGTGAACGTTTCCGTAGCCTGGCGCGGGTGCGCGATCACCAGTTTGGTGAACAGCGCCCTTCCGTCCAAGGCCTGCGAGGCGCACAGGCGCACGATTTCCGGATGATTATTGCTCTCGCTGATGTGCCCCAGGATCAACGTGGAGGTCGAAGTGTCCAGATCGTCGCGGATGAACGAACAAGCCACGTCGTTCGATAGATGCCCGTTGCGTCCCATCACGCGCTGCTTCACGGCCCACGGATACGGCCCGACCTTCAACATATCTAGATCGTGATTCGATTCCAGCAGCAGCAAATCCGACCCGCGCAGGTGGTGGCGGATGGAATCGGGCAAATAGCCCAGGTCCGTGGCGATTGCGATCTTGATGCCCTCGGCCTTGAACGAAAACCCAACGGGATCGGCCGCGTCGTGCGGGATCGTAAAGCTGGTCACATCGATATCGCCGATGGTGAAGCTGGCCCCGGCCTGGAACAGTTCCAACTGCGGGGGGTTTTCATCCCACGGAATCGCGGGCGCGGTGAGGCGCGAAATATAGACCGGAATTTTCAGCTTGCGGGCGATCACTTGCAGGCCGTTGATATGGTCGGAATGCTCGTGAGTAATGAGGATCGCGTTCAGCGATTCCGGCGCGCACCCCGCGGCATGGAGCCGTATAAACGTCTCTTTGGCGGATAGGCCGGCGTCAACCAGAAGACGGGTCCGCCCCGTCGCCACCAGCGTGGAATTGCCGGCGCTCGAGGACGCGAGAACCGAAACGTTGACGATAGCGAGCCTCCTGAACTACTACTATAGCGTTTCATGATGCAGCCGGACGTATACTGTCGAAAGGAGCATGCCGAAGACGCCGAAACGAAAGCCCTCCGCCGAGCAGATCGCGAAAATGGCCACACGCGGCGAAGATGTTTCCGCATACTTCACCAACAAGTTCACGGTGGCGCAAGCCACTCGCGCAAGTAAGCCCACGGCGCCGCTGCGAGAAGCGGTTGGGCGGCGAGCAAGATGACGAACGTTGCGCGGTTCATGTCGGAAATAGGCCGCCTCAAAGCATAGTTTTTTACGAAATAATATCAGGCAGGGGCGGAGCGGGGCCACGTTTTGTCAGCAGTCGGAATAATATAGATTTTGGGGTTGATTAACACGACCCTATAGGAGGCCCCACAAATTGACCGAGTTTGCTTACACAACCGTACCAGGTAAGCTGCAACCTCTTTTCTCGAAGCTCAGAGAGGCCGCGGTGCCGACGAAGGCAACGACTCAATGGCTCAAATCGGTCGGCTTCAGATCCAGCAACGACCCGACGTTGCTCGGCGTGCTCAAAGCGATCGGTTTTATTGACTCGACTGGCGCGCCAACTCAGAGGTGGAGCTCGTTCCGCGGCGCCAACTCGAAGCTAGTGCTGGGTAAAGCTATTCAAGAAGGCTACTCCGATCTCTTTGCCGTCTACCCTGACGCTTGGCAACGGAGTCAGACCGAACTTGAGCATGTATTTAGCACAAGCTCGTCCGGGGGCCGCCAGGTAATATCAAAGGCCGTGAGCACATTTAAGAGTTTGGTATCGCTGGCGGATTTCGAAGCTGTTCCGAAAGAGCAGGGCACGAACACGATTCGCGAGTCGGCCCCCGCTCCTCCCACCGCTAGCGCCGCCACGAAACCAGCACAACAACCAAGTAAGGCGGAGCCCTCTGTGCACATCGATATTCAGATTCACATAGCGCCGGAGTCCACTTCGGAGCAGATAGACCAAATTTTTGCCAGCATGGCGAAGCACTTGTATGGGACCCAGGCCCGCGGATGAGACTCGCCCTCAGCGCACTCAATACGGCTAAGGCCATTCAAGGCGAAATTGACGCCCAAGTTGGCCCACCTGAAGAGGGGCGCCGCTCTGGGAAGGAGGCCGTACTTCCGTCCTCGGTAACTCGGGGAACACGCGGCTATATCGAGCGCGTGGTGAATCAAATCAACGGCTGCTACGAAAATGGTTGGTATGATGCCTCCGCGGTGATGATTAGGCGGCTTATTGAGACGCTCATCATAGAAGCCTTCGAGCACTACGGGCTTTCGGCTAAGATCAAGAACCCGAGCGGTGACTTCTTCTACCTAAGGGACTTGATAGACTCCTGCCTGCGTGAGGCAACATGGAACCTAGGCCGGGGATGCCGCCAAGCGTTGCCAAAGTTAAAGGATATCGGAGACAAGTCAGCCCATAGCCGTCGGTTTAACGCCCATCGAGGCGACATTGAACCCCTCGCGGCGGACATTCGGCTCGTAGTACAAGAGCTCGTCTATTTGGCCGCTCTGAAGTAAGCTCGGTCCCAGGACGGTGCCTACGTTCCTCGATCTCAATAGCGACACTGGCCAAGCTAGCCGTGTTCGCACCATGTACTATTAGTCATATGAAGGCTCGCGTCTATGTGTCGCCGAAAACGACTGTGCTCGACCCCCAGGGGCAGACTATCCGGGTGTCGCTCAACGGTTTAGGGCACCGCTCCATCGCCGAGGTGCGGCAGGGGAAGTTCTTTGAAGTGGAGCTGACCGGCTCCGACAAGGCTGCCGCGGCGGCCGAAATGGACCAAATCGCCCGCGACGTGCTCTCCAATCCGGTAATTGAAGACTACCGGGTGGAGTTTTTCGACTAAAAGAACGATAAAACAACCATGTGCGGAATTGTCGGATACATCGGCCCGAAGAACGCCGTCCCCATCATTCTTGACGGTCTGCGCCGGCTGGAATACCGCGGCTACGATTCGGCGGGCATCGCCGTGGTGGACGAACAAGGAGTGCTGACGATTCGCCGCGCATCCGGCAAGCTGCGCAACCTGGAAGACGCGCTCAAACTTTCCCCCATCGACGGCGATTTCGGCATCGGCCACACGCGCTGGGCCACCCATGGACGTCCCACCGAGGAAAACGCCCATCCGCACCGCGACTGCAAGGGCGACATTGTCGTGGTGCATAACGGCATCGTCGAAAATTACCTGACGCTGAAGCAGGAATTGATGGACGAAGGCCACACGTTCATCACCGAAACGGACACCGAGATCATCGCGCATCTGGTGGAGAAATATTTCGACGGCAACCTGGAAAACGCCGTGCGCGACGCCGTCAAGAAGCTGACCGGCGTGTTCGCGCTGAGCGTGATTTCGCGCAAGGACCCTCATAAAATCGTGGCCGCCCGCAGCGGTCCTCCGGTCGTGGTCGGCCTGGGCGATGGCGAATATTTCGTCGCCAGCGACGTGCCCGCGCTTCTGAGCCACACGCGCGACATGTTCTTCCTGGCCGATGGCGACATGGCCGTGCTGACGCGCGACGGCGTCCACCTCACCGATTTCAACGGGCGCCAAGTGAAGCGCCAGGTTTCGCACATTTTGTGGGACCCGATCATGGCGGAAAAAGGCGGCTACAAGCACTTCATGCTCAAGGAAATCTTCGAGCAGCCGCGCGCTGTCCGCGATACCACGCTGGGGCGCGTCGGGCAGGAGTCGGGGCGCGTCTTCCTTGACGAGATGGACATATCGCTCAAGGAATTCAAGGCCTTTTCGACCGTGCGGATCGTCGCCTGCGGAACAAGCTGGCACGCCGCGCTGGCCGGAAAGTTCATGATCGAGCGCCTCGCCCGCATCCCCGTGGAAGTGGATTACGGCAGCGAATTCCGCTATCGCGATCCCATCGTCAGGCCGGATTCGCTCACCATCGTGATCTCGCAATCGGGCGAGACCGCCGACACACTGGCCGCGCAGCGCGAGGCCAAATCGAAGGGCTCAAAAACGCTGGCGATCTGCAACGTGGTCGGGTCGATGATCACGCGTGAGGCCGCCGGCACGCTGATTACGCACGCCGGACCGGAGATCGGCGTAGCGTCCACGAAAGCCTTTACGGGTCAGTTAACCGCTCTGTTTTTGGTCGCCATGTACATGGGGCAGACGCGGGAAACGCTGTCGGACAGGGAATCGCACACATTGGTGGACAAGCTGCTGCACCTGCCCGCGCAGATGGAAGAGATGCTGCGCCGCGATGCGATTTATGAGGACTTGTCGAAGGCGTTGTTCCGCGCGTCGGACTTTTTGTACCTCGGCCGAGGCGTGCATTTCCCCATTGCACTCGAAGGTGCGCTGAAGCTGAAAGAAATTTCGTACATCCACGCCGAGGGCTATCCGGCGGGCGAAATGAAGCACGGCCCGAACGCGCTGATCGACGGCAATCTGCCGACGGTCGTGCTCGCGACGCGCGATCCCCATGACGAACTGAGCACGGTGCTGTACGAAAAAACGCTCTCGAACATCCAGGAAGTAAAAGCCCGCGAAGGAATCGTGGTCGCGGTCGCCTGCGAGGACGACCATCAGGTGCGCAAAGTGGCCGACCACGTGATCCCGATTGGCACTACGCACGATCTGCTGCTACCGATCTTAGAGGTTGTGCCGCTGCAATTGCTCGCCTATCACATCGCAGTCCGCAGAGGCTGCGACGTGGACCAGCCCAGGAACCTAGCCAAGAGCGTCACGGTGGAGTAGCGTGCGAGCTGCGCAGCCTCGCACGTTAGTGCGGGGACCCGCCTAATAGCTCGCTCAGGACCGGCACCAGCGTCGCCTCATTTTCCGCAAACAGATCGATGTACTCGTCGTGGCTGAACGACGCGTTCACATAGTTAGCGTCTGTCAAAACGAAGCCATCCCAGCCGTTCAGCATCGCGATTTGCAAAAACGAAGCCAAGTCCTCCGCCTCGTTCGCCAGGAACAGATGGCCGGGAGCTTCGTCGATCAACCGGGCGTCGCCATAAGACTGGCGGAGCTTGTAATAAAGATGCCAGTTCTCGCTACTAGGCCAGATGCCCCATTCGGTGATCCAAAGGAGCGTGAGCGCTCCATGCGGCAAGACCTGCGCGATCTGGCGTGAAAATCAGAAGACGCGATGCGGCTCTTTCGGATACGCGAGGCGTCGCTTGAACTCGGGCGGCACACGTTGGCGCGCGCGCTGCCACTGTTCGCATTCCTCGGCCGAGTAAAACCGCAATGAGCCCTCCCAAGCCATAATATAGGCATGGCCAGTCTTCCCGATACGCCGCTCACGGAGGAGCAATATCTGCGCTTGGAGCGGGCCGCCGAATTCAAGAGCGAGTATCACGCCGGCGAGATGTTCGCCATGTCGGGAGGCTCGACGCTCTATTCTTGGCTGGCGGCAAATTTGATCATGCGTCTAGGACCGCAGCTCCCCAAGGGCTGCCGGATCTTCACCTCCGATTTGCGCATCAAGATTCCGCAGGCTCGGGTCTACACCTACCCCGACGCCTCCATCATCTGCGGCAAGCCGGAGACATTTGAGGACGACAACGCACTGAACCCTCTGATGATCGTCGAGGTGCTTTCATCCACCACGGAAGCCTACGATCGCGGCAAGAAATTCGAGCTGTATCGCCAGATTCCGAGCTTTAAAGAGTATCTGCTGATCCATCAGGACCGGCCGCATGTCGAACACTATTCCAAGCAGGATGCAGGCGGCTGGCTGTTGAAAGAGTACTCAGGCGAGGAGTCGTTCGAGATCGCGCGCCTGAGCGCCACTGTTTCTCTCACCAGCCTCTACGAGGACGCCTTCACTTCGGGCGGCTGAAGAAAATCATCGTCGGCGCGTCGGACCTTGCGGCCACAATATCGGGCCAGCCGTCACCGTCCAGATCCGCGACCGCGATCCCGTAAACCGCGCCTTTATCATCGCCGAACGGCACGCGGCTGTATTTCCTGCCCGTACCGTCGTTGAAATAAATCGCGCCGGGAGCATGCACGTAGCCGACGATCATATCCGGCTTGCCGTCCTTATTTAAATCCGCCGCCAGCATCGAATAAGGCAGCGCGTCCTTATCCGCGATCTTCACGCTCTCGCCGTTGTGGAAATAAATGTACAGGCCCGCCTCTTCATGGCACGCGGCAATGTCGGGATGGCCGTCGCCGTCGAAATCGGCAATCGCAATCGCCCGCGTGGACGACACCGGCCCCCAAGGCTTCTTGGTCGGGAAATTGCCCTTGCCGTCATTGACGTAAATCACACTCTGGCACGAATCGCGGCAGGGCACAACGATGTCGATGGCTCCATCGCCGTTCATATCGGCGGCCAGAATACTGGACGACGTTTCCGGCCCCAGAGGCTTGCAGGTGAAGTGCGCGTGCCCGTCGTTAAAGCACACCTGCGCGGGTCCGGGACGATTCGCCACCGCGATATCGGGGAAACCGTCGCCATTGAAATCGGCCAGAACGACGTTTCGCGTAGGCCAGTTTGGATCGCCAAACGTGCCTCCCATGCGGAAGTTGCCCTTGCCGTCGTTCAGCAGCACGATCTTCGGATCAGGACGGTCGTTGCTGATCACCATATCGAGCGTACCGTCCCCATTCAGGTCGGCCAAAGGCGCGGAGTAGCTGCGATCGGGCTTGCTGGGCAGCGGCGGACCGGGCTTGAAATGGCCCTTGCCGTCGCCGAACAGGACCACGTCGGCCAGCGGCCAATGCCGTCCTTTCGCCAGCACGATGTCGAGCTTGCCATCTCCATTCAGATCGCCGATGCTGGCGTTGGCCGTGGTTTCCGAAACGGTTTCCAAAGGCACACCTTCAAAGGTCCGCACCGCGGCGGCGAGCAAGGTAACGACTCCAATAACGAACAACAGAACGCGCATTCGTTTACTGTATCTTGAATCGAGTGGCGCAATTCACGCATACCTTGCAGATCGCGACGCGCGGAAAAGGCCTGTATCCGTTCACGCGCGACGTGGCGCTGTGGGTTTCCTCGCTGAACCTATCGACGGCGCTGTTGACCCTGTTCGTGCAGCACACCTCGGCGTCGCTGACGATTCAGGAGAACGCCGATCCCGACGTGGTGCGCGACCTGGCGGATTTTTTCGAGCGCCTCGCGCCGGAAGACGACCCGCGTTACCGGCATCAGGACGAGGGTCCGGACGACATGCCGGCGCACATCCGCTCGGCACTCACGCAAACGCAGTTGACGATTCCCATAGTCAACGGACGCATGGCCCTGGGCACGTGGCAGGACCTCTATTTATTCGAGCATCGAGCGATGCCACACCGGCGCAGCGTGGTGCTGCATGTAATAGGAGAATGATGCGACTCATACTATGGATGGCCTGCGCCGCCGCGGCCTGCGCGCAGACGCCCGATTGGGAGGGTGTATGGAAGGGCTCACTAACGAATTTTCCCGTGCGCGAGGGTGCGAAGCCCGTTGAGGTGACAACGGAACTCGGCAAATTTCCCGACGCGGACGGCGTCTGCTCGCGATGGCGCAACACTTATAAGCAAGAGGGCCGCGAGCCAATGACCAAGGACTATAAACTGTGCCGCGGCAAAGGCCCGGACGATTTGTACGTGGACGAAGGCGATGGCGTAAAGTTGACCGCGCGTTGGATCGGCGACGTGCTGGTGTCTCCATTCCGGGTGGACAATCTGTTGTTGATTTCCAGCCTGCGCCTGCACGGTGACACGCTGGAAGAAGAGATCCTCACCGTAGACGATCAGCCGCAGGCAAAAGGCGTGACGGCGCTGAAGCCGAAGGGCATCCAGCGCCTGAACCTGAAACGCCAGCACTGATTACTGCACAAACCGCCGGTCGCGACGCAGGATCGCCGGGACGTCCAGATCGTCGAACATCGGCGCGGCCGGAGGCGCAGTCGCTGCCGCAGCCGCGGCTCTCGCCATCGGCGGTGCAGCAGCAGGCTCCTGCTCGACATAAACCGGTTCCGGCTCCGGCGCGGCAGCCATCGGAACCGGCTCGGGCTCCGGCGCGGGGATTTCCATTTGTTCCACCGGCGCAGCGACCGCCTCGGCAACCACCTTCTTGCGCTCGATCGCCGGTAGATTCTCGCGCTCGAATCCAGTGGCGATCACGGTGATCTTCACTTCCTCGCCCATCTCTTCGTTCATCACTACGCCGAAGTTGATCTGCACGTCCTCATTCACGGCGGCGTTGCGGATCAGCGTGCAGGCCTCGTTCACTTCATGCAGGCCCAGCTTGCTCGATCCCATGATGTTGATCAGGATGCCGCGCGCGCCGCGCACGCCGCCCGCTTCCATCAGCGCGCAGCTGATGGCCTTTTCCGCCGCCGCCACTGCCGCGTTTTCGCCCGTAGCCGACGCGGTGCCCATCATCGCGTAGCCCATTCCCAGCATGATGCTGCGGATGTCCGAGAAATCGCGATTCACCAGGCCCGGCGTGGTGATGATGTCGCTGATGCCCTGCACCGCCTGACGCAGCACGTCGTCGGCAACGCGGAATGCGTCAAAAAAACTGGTACCCTTCGGCACTAAATCCAGCAGCTGATCGTTAGGAATCGTGATGACCGTATCCACCACGCTGGCCAGTTCGCTCAAGCCGGCTTCGGCCTGCTTGCGGCGCTTCGGACCTTCGAACGCGAACGGCTTGGTCACCACCGCGACCGTCAGCGCGCCCAGTTCCTTCGCCAGCGACGCGACCACAGGCGCAGCTCCGGTGCCTGTTCCGCCGCCCAAGCCCGCGGTGACGAACACCATGTCCGCGCCTTCCAGAAGGTCGATGATTTTTTCCGTATCCTCGAGTGCAGCCTGGCGTCCCACCGATGGATCGGAGCCCGCGCCCAGCCCGTTGGTGACCTTCGATCCGATGGCCAGCTGGTTCGGCACCGGCGACGCCGATAGAGCCTGCACGTCGGTGTTGAGGACACAAAACTCCACGCCCGACAGGCCTTCGTTCAACATGCGCGCCACCGCGTTGCAGCCGCCTCCGCCGACGCCAAACACACGAATCCGCGTCTTGGGTGCCGCTTCTTCCTGAATCACGAATTTCAAAGTATCGAGTGCCATCGCCGCTCTCCTTCTGAAGTCCAAACTTATTTCAGAACTAAACCCATCAGCCCGCTCATCCGCCTGCGCGGCGGACGATGCAGCTTCAATTTTCCCGAGTACATGGCCAGGCCCGCGGCCGTGGTCCATACCGGGCTCTTCAATTCTTCCGGCCATCCGCCGATGTCGTTTCCCGTGGTGAGGCCGTTGCCGGCCTGACAGTTCAAAACGCGCTCCGCCATGTCGCACATACCGTTGAGCAGCGCTCCACCGCCCGTCAACAGGATGCCTTCCAGCAGATTGCGCTCCATGCCGACGCGCTGCAATTCCGCGCGAACGTAATGGAACAACTCCTCGGCGCGCGCCTCCAGAATTTCAATCAGATCGCTGCGCAGAGCCTCGCGCGAAGGCCTTCCCTCGGGCGACGGCACTTCGATCAGCGTCGAATCCGCGGTGAGCCCGAGTAGTGCGCATCCGTACTGCTGCTTCAGGCACTCGGCGTCTTCATAGGTGACCTTGAACACCGACGCCACATCGCGCGTGAAGTGGTCGGACCAGATCGGCAGGCTCGATGCCAGCAGCATCGCGTCGCCGCTGTACACCACCAGATCGGTGGAATCCAGGCCCATGTCAAGCAGCGCCACGCCCTGCGCCCGCACTTCCTGCGTCAGGCACGCATAGGCCGCGGCCATCGGCTCGAACACCGTTTCTTCCACCGCCAGATGCGCCAGATGTACCGCCGCCACCAGCGCCTGATGTTCCTGCGCCGACGCACTGATGATGTGGACGTTCGCTTCGAGGCGCGAGCAGACCCCGTTGTGAGGCTTGCGATATCCGGCGCGTCCGTCGAGGATGAAGTCCTGCGGCTCGACGTGCAGCAGCATGCGGTCGCGCGGCAAGCCCACCTCGGACGCCATCTCCACCGCGTACGCCATGTCGTCGGAGTCCACCGCGCGCGGGCGCCCGAATTCGTACGGCCAGCGGCTCTGCGCTCCAGCGATATGCGCGCCCCCGATGCCAACGGTCACCGCATCCACCGAAACCTGCGCGCCGCGCTCCGCATCCGTCACCGCCGCGCGGATGGATTCGGCCACCGCGTCCGGATCGGTCACCCGGCCCCTGGCCCATCCCGCCGACGGCGCCAGGCCGTGGCCCAGATAGCGGATAAATCCGCTTTCCAGCGCACAGATCACGCAGCGCGTGCGTGAACTGCCCGCATCCAGGCCTACGACGAACTGTGTCTTCGAGGCCATTATTCCACCACCGTGATTCTGTCCTCTAAACGCAAATCCAGCGTCGCCGCATTCGGCAGGCGCCGCTTGATCTCCGGATAGTGATTCAAAAAATTGCCATAGCGCTGAGCGAAATCGCGGTCGCCCAGCAGCAGCGTCACAATGTGGCCGTCGCGCGGGGCGGTCACTTTCAAATTGTCGCGGTCGGAAACATCCACCTCGGAGATGTTGCGCGCTTCATCGCCCAGATCCTTGGTCAGGCGCAGCATGCGGTGGACGCACTCGCGCCGGTCGGCCGCGGAGTCGGATGGGCGGACGCCCGTCAGCACCGGCAGCTCGAAGCGGTCCGGCGCCGGCGGCAGAATCACGCCGTCATCGTCGATCAGCGCGAAACGCGACGGGCCAAGCGTCAGAAACGCGACAGGCTTTCGTTCATCTACTTTCACGATCACGCGATTCGGCCACAGGCGCGCGATGGAGGCGTCCTTCACCCAATCCACCGTGCGCAGCGTATCGCGGCGGTCCGTCATCGGCAGAAGATAGACACTGCGGCCCAAATCGATGGCGAACACGCGCTCGATCTGCGCCCGCGAAGCATGCGACGCGCCGTGAATCTCCACTCCCTGCGCCTCGCCGTCGGCTCCCGCCAGCGCGAAGCGCGGATCCCGGATCAGGAACGATTCCATGCGATGAAATAGGTAAAGCGAAGCCAGCAGGAAAACCGAAAACAACAGCCCGAGCGTAACAATGCGGGCCGTGGACACGGCAGGGCGCCCTCCCGCGCCGTTGCGCGTCCGCGATCGCTTGCTGTCGTCAGGGTTCTGCATTCGTTTCCTTACCTTTTCAGTCGCGATAGAATTCCTTCTCCGGCGTGCGAGACGCTGCCCGCGCCCAACGTCACGATCGCGTCGCCGGGCTTCGCCTCGGCCGCCACCGCGTCCATTCCCTTTTCCATCGTGCCCGCGTAATGCGCCCCGCGATGCCCGAAGGCCGTCATGCGCGCCGCCAGCGCCTCCGCCGTCACGCCCTCAATCGGCTCTTCTGAGGCGGCGTAAATGTCCATCACGAAAACCGAATCGGCCTGATGAAACGCCCGTGCAAATTCATCCATCAACGCGTCGGTGCGGGTGTAGCGATGCGGCTGGAACAGCACGTGCACGCGCTTGTACTGGCAGGCGCGCGCAGCCGAGAGCGTGGCCCGAATCTCCGTCGGATGATGCCCGTAGTCGTCGATCACAGTAACGCCGCGCTCGGTGCCGCGAATCTGGAAACGGCGGTCCACACCACTAAACGATGCCAGAGCCTCGCGAATCGTTTCGAGCGGCGCCTCCAATTCCAGGCCCACCGCAATGGCCGCCGTTGCGTTCAACACGTTGTGCGCGCCGGGAATCTTGATCTGGAAACAACCCAAATCCTCCCCGCGATACTCCAGTTGAAATTCACTGGCCAGGTGCGAAGCGTTCGCGCGCACGATGCGTAGGTCGGCCTGCGCGCTCCATCCATAGGTGATGGTGCGGCGGTTCACCGCCGGCAGAATCTGCTGCACGTTTTCGTCGTCCAGGCACAGGATCGCCGCGCCGTAGAAAGGCACTTTGCCGACGAACTCGGCAAACGCCCGGCGAATCTCGCCCAGTCCTGCGTAGTGGTCCAGATGCTCGCGGTCTATGTTGGTGACCACCGCCAGAATCGGTGCCAGCTTCAGGAAGGACCCGTCGCTCTCGTCGGATTCCACCACCAGATAATCCGATTTGCCCAGCCGCGCATTGGCTCCGCCCATCATGCCCACGCGCCCACCCACCACGATGGTCGGGTCCAGCCCGGCGTGGCTCAGAATGGCCGCGGTCATCGACGTCGTCGTAGTCTTGCCATGGCTGCCCGCCACCGCGATGCCGTATTTCTGGCGCATCAGCTCTGCGAGAAGCTCTCCGCGAGGGATCACCGGGATCGCCATACGCCGCGCCTCGGCGACTTCTGGGTTCGACTCCTGCACCGCTGAACTGACCACCACGGCCTTCGCGCCGGCGATGTGTTCTGCTTTGTGGCCCTGATGAATCACCGCGCCATTGGCCGTGAGCCGCTCTGTAATCGGCGAAAATTTCAGGTCCGATCCGCTCACCCGATACCCCAGTTCCAGCAGCACTTCGGCGAGTCCGGACATGCCGATCCCTCCGATGCCGACGAAATGGACGTGTTGGGGTTTAAAAAACATTTCAATAGGTTATTGTTTCGGCTTTTGAACCGGAAGTCAATTGGAAATAAAGCCTTCCAGCACATCCGCAGCCCGTTTCGCCGCGCCGGGACGTGCTAGCGCCCGCGCCTGCTTCGCCATCTCTTCCAGCCGCCCCGGCTCGGACGCCAGCTTCGTCACTTCGTCCACCAATCGGGCGCCGGTCATCTCCGCGTCCAGAACCAATCGCGCCGCCCCGGCTCTTTCGAACGCCTCCGCGTTGCGCAGCTGGTGCTGATCCGCCGCGCCGGGAAAGGGAACCAGGATCGAAGGCTTGCCCGACGCCGCAATTTCGCTCACCGTGCCACCCGACCGGCTCACGATCAAGTCCGCCTCCGCGAACGCCTTCGGCATGTCGTCGAAGAACGGCGCGATCTCGCCCGCCACGCCCGAAACCTTGAATTTCGTGGCCAAATCCGCATATTCGCGCTCGCCGGTTTGATGAACCAACCGCACCGAATTCTTCTTCCACAAAGGCCAGCTCTCCGCCGCCGCCCGGTTCAGCGTGCGCGAACCCTGGCTGCCTCCGGTAATCAGCACCGTCAAAACAGCGCTACGCGGCTTCGGCGGAATCGCGAAAAACTCGTCCCGCACCGGACGCCCGGTCACCTCCGCGCGACCCTTCGGAAAATAGCGCAGCGTCTCTTCGAAGCTCACCAGTGCCTTCGCGATGAAGTGCGCAAGCCTGCGATGCGTGAAGCCCGGAATGGCGTTCGGCTCCATCGCGACCACCGGAATGCGCTTCCAGATCGCAGCGAGAAGCACCGGCCCGGCCACATATCCGCCCATGGAAAAAATCGCCGCCGGCTTCGCGCGCGCGATCATGCGCGACGCGTGCATCACACTGAACGGCAGTTCCATCAGCGACTTCAGCGTCTGCGAAAATCCCACGCGATTCAGCCCGCCGATCTCGATCCAATCGATGGGAAAGCCCGCGGCCGGCGCAAGTTTCGCCTCGATGCCGCGCCGCGTGCCGATAAACCGCACCGCATGCCCGCGCGCCCGCAGCTCCTTCGCCACCGCCAGCGCGGGGATCACATGCCCGCCCGTGCCTCCGCCCGCCATGATGAACGTGGCGCTGGTCATCCCTCATGTTCACTCACGCTCAACAGCATGCCCAGCGAAGCCAGCGTGCTCAACAGCGAACTGCCTCCGAAGCTGATCATCGGCAGCGGAAATCCCTTGGTCGGACCCATCCCCAACACCACGCTCATGTTGATGAACGCCTGCACCACGATCGAGACCGTCACGCCCAGCGCCAGGTATTTTCCGAAATCCTCCCGCGCCAGAAGGAACAGCCGCGCGCCGCGCCACAGGATCACCACGAAGCCGATCAGCACCGCCGACGTGCCCCACAGCCCCAGTTCCTCGCCGACGGTCGCGTAGATAAAATCGGTGTGCGCGTCGGGCAGGAACATCAATTTCTGCTTGCCCTGCATCAGTCCGACGCCCAGCACTCCGCCCGCGCCCACTGCGATTTTCGATTGCCGCGGCTGATACGTCGGGTCCTGTGTCCGCGTCGAGCTATCCACGTAATTGCGCACCCAGTGATGCGTATCGATCGTCTCAATCACCGAATAATCCGGATCCAGGAACGCCACCACGCGCCGCACCCGCTCGCCCTTTGAGACCACGGCAATGCACACCAGCGCCGCGCCGATGGCCGCCAGTCGGATCATGTGCGTCTTTTCCAGACCAGCCACCCAGAACACCACGATGGCCGTAATCACCGGCACCACCGCGGTGCCAAAATCCGCCACCACCACCATGAACCCCAGCATCGCCACCGCGACCACCGCTTGCCGGATCGTCCGCCGATCGTTGATCACATGCGCCCGCCGCGCGATGAAATACGCCAGAAACAAGATCAGCGCGGGCTTGGCGAACTCCGATGGCTGCAGCGAGCCGACGCCGGGAATCTTGAACCAGCGGTGCGTATGCGGATCGGCAAAGTATACGAACACCAGCATGCCCAGCACGATTCCCAATCCTGAAAATGCCCACACAGGAGAGTTCAGCCGGCGGTAATCCATCCGCTTGAACCGCATCAAAATCAGGAACGACACCAGCGCCCAACCGATTTGCCGCACGCAAAAGTAATAAGGCTCCACGCGATAGCGCAGCTCCGCCACCGCCGACGACGTGCTGTACAGCATCACCAGCCCGAAGCCCACCATCGCCAGGATGGTCAGAAACAGAATCCAATCGGTCTTCAATTTCGCCATTACAGTTCCCCCACCAGGCGCTTGAATTCGCGTCCGCGATGTTCGTAGTTTTGAAATTGATCGAAGCTCGCGCAGGCGGGCGCAAGCAAAACCGTATCGCCCGAACCCGCGCGGGCGCGCGCCTCATTCACCGCCGCCTCCAGCGTCCGGCAGGCGATCATGCGGACCTGCCCGCTTAACTGGGCGCGAATTTTTTCCGCCGCCGCACCGATCAGCAGCGCCGCGTGGGCTTTATGCTTCAGTGGCTCCGCCAGCGGCGTATAGTCGCTATTTTTATCCTTGCCGCCGAGGATGATCCACAGGCCTCCCTCGAACGCCGCGATAGCCTTCAGCGTCGCGTCCACGTTGGTGGCCTTCGAGTCGTTGTACCAGGCCACGCCGTTACGCTCCCGCACAAACTCCAGCCGGTGTTCAACGCCGGGGAACGTCTTCACCGCCGCGCGGATTTGCGAGTTCGAAGCGCCCGCCAGCTTCGCCATCGCCGCCGCGGCCATGATGTTTTCCAGATTGTGCACCCCGCGCAGTGGGGCCTCCGCCGCGTCCATCAGCACGTCGCCATCGAGAACAACCTTGCCATTTTCCAGATACGCGCCGGGCGCAGCAACCACGTGACTCGAACTGAACCACACCGCCGTGCCCTTGGTGCTCGATGCGTACCCGCGCGTGATTTCGTCGTCGTGGTTCAGCACCGCGAAATCACCTTCCCGCTGATTCACGAACAGCCGCGCCTTCGCCTGGGCGTAATTCTCCATCGTGTAATGCCGGTCCAGATGGTCGGGCGTGACGTTCAGCGCCGCGCCGATGTGCGCGCGAAACGTCTCCGTCGTTTCCAGTTGGAAGCTCGATAGCTCCAGCACGTTCCACTGATCCGCGCGCGAGCTCGCCACCATCGATGCCGGAGGCGTGCCGATGTTGCCTCCCACCTGCGCCGCGATGCTGCTTTCTTTCAAAATGTGCCCGGTCAGTGCCGTGCTGGTCGTCTTGCCGTTCGACCCGGTGATGCCAATAATTTCGCCCTGCAAAAACCAGCTCGCCAGTTCCAGATCGCCGACGATCTTCACGCCGCGCGCCCGCGCATCGCTTAGCTCAGCGATATCGGCAGGCACGCCCGGCGAAAGTACGATCAGGTCGGCGCCCTCAAACACAGCCGCCGTCTGCGGCTCGACGTCGATTCCAGGGTTTTGGTCCACCGCTCGCACCCGTGCGCCTTTTTGACGCAGCAGTTCCACGGCCGCCACGCCGCTGCGTGCCATTCCCACCACCACCGTGTTTGCGCCTTCCAAATTCATCGCAGTTTCAACGTCGTCAACGCGAACAGAGCCACAATCAACCCCGCGATCCAGAATCGCGTAATCACCTTCGATTCCGCCCAGCCGATCTGCTCGAAGTGGTGATGAATGGGAGCCATCTTGAAAATCCGCTTCTTGCGCAATTTGTAGCTGCCCACCTGGAGGATCACCGATACCGCTTCCAGCACATACACGCCGCCAATAAACGGCAGCAGCAGTTCCTGCTTTAGCAGCACCGCGACCGTGCCCAGTCCCCCGCCCAGGGCCAGCGATCCCACGTCGCCCATGAAAATCTCCGCTGGATGCGCGTTGTACCAGAGAAAGCCCAGCGCCGCGCCGGTCATTGCGCCGCAATAGATGGTCAATTCGCTTGCACCCGGCGTGCGCGCCAGTTCCAGATAGCGCGCGAAATCCGCGTTGCCGCTCAGGAACGACAGCACCGTCATCGCGCCGGCGGAAATGATCATCAGCCCGATCGCCAGCCCGTCCAGCCCGTCCGTCAAATTCACCGCGTCCGAGGAACCCACCAGCACCAAAATCAAAAAGAAGAAAAATCCGCTGAACGCCAGCGGATACGTCCAAGGATTATGCAGCAGCGGATGGATCAGCAAGTCCGGCTTGAAATTCTTCGCGAACGGCACGTTCAGGCTGGTGCTGTACGCGCCCACTGTGCTCATCGCCAGCAGGAGGATGCCTACCAGCATCGCCGCCATGATTTCCAGCGTGAACTTCTGCGCCACCGTCAGCCCCTGATTGTGCCGGCGCTTGATTTTCAGGTAATCGTCCAGCAGACCCACCGCCCCGAAGCTGATCAGCCCGGTGAGCGCCACCCAGATCGAAGGCACGCGCAGGTTCGCCCACAGCAGCGCCGGCACGATGATCGACGCACAGATCAACAGCCCGCCCATCGTCGGCGTGCCCTTTTTCTTCTGGTGCGTCTGCGGACCGTCTTCGCGGATATGCTGCCCGATCTGATACTGGCGCAGCCGCGCGATCAACCACGGCCCCAGCCAAATCGATAACAAGAACGCCGTGATGCTGGCCATCGCCGTCCGCACCGTGGAGTATTGAAACACACGGAAGGGTGAGTAGACATGGAACAGCTTTTCGTAAAACAGCCAGTACAACATCAGGGCGCGCTCCCTTCGGCGGGGGCGAGAAACTGCTCCAGCGCGCGTTCGACATGCACGCCGCGGGAACCCTTAAACAAAATCGCGTCGCCCGGCTGCGCGATGTCGCGCACGGCCCGGCCCGCTTCCGCTGGATCGTCGAAAAAAAGTGCGGCGCCGGCACTGTGACCGGCAAATTTGGCTGCGTCCACCAAACTCCAGGCGGCGCCGCGTATCCCGACAAGCACATCAATCCCCCGCGCCACGGCGTGGCTGCCCACGTCGCGATGCAGAGGCTCGGCCCAGCGGCCAAGTTCGAGCATCTCCCCCAGAACGGCGATGCGGCGGCGCGCGGGCGTATCCGCGAGCACATCCAGCATGGCTTTCGCCGCGTCCGGATTGGAGTTGTAGCAATCGTTCAAAATCAAAATTCCCTGCTGCATGAAGCGTTCACCGCGCATTTTTCCCGGCTTCAACGCGCGAACCGCGTCCACCAGTTCCCCGGGCGCGATCCCGTAAATCCGCGCCACGGCGAGGCCAGCCAGAATATTCGAGACGCTGTGGCGTCCACTCAGCACCGTATCGAAATGCGCGTTGCCCACCCGAAACCGCGCGCCTTCTGCAAGGAATTCCACATCTTCGGCGCGAACATCCGCGCCCGCCGCGAGCCCGTACAAAATCGTGTGCCCGCGCCGCATGGCCTTCACCCGGGCATCGTCCGCGTTCAGCACCGCCGTGCCCTCGGCAGGCAGCGCGTCGATCAATTCCTTCTTCGCCGCCGCGATTCCCTCGATCGATTCGAAATTCTCAATGTGCGCGGAGCCGACGTTCGTCACCACGCCATGATTGGGCCGCGCGATCCCGGCCAGCTCCCGAATCTCGCCCGCGTGATTCATGCCCATCTCGATCACGGCCACCCGCGCGGATTCACCCAGCCGCAACAGGGACAGCGGCACGCCGGCGTGGTTATTCAGATTACCCACCGTCTTCTCCGTCTTGATCCGCGTCGATAACATCTCTGCGATGACGTCCTTGGTCGTCGTTTTTCCCGCGCTCCCCGTCACGCCAACCACATCGCCCGCCCACATCTCGCGCCCGCGCCGCGCGACCTTTTGCAACGCCTGCAACGAATCCTCCACCACCATCACCAAACCCGAAACATCGGCCTCGCGCTCGGCGATCACCGCGCATGCCCCCTTGCGAAACGCCTCTGCGATGTAGTCATGCCCATCGTGCGCCGGACCTCGCAGCGCGAAAAATAAATCGCCCTTGCCCAGGGTCCGCGTGTCGATGCTCCATCCAGCGGCCGCGCCCGCGGGCTCGACCTCCAACCCGATCGCCCGCGCCACTTCCTTCAACTCAAGTTCCATCGGACCCAAATCCAAGCGACGCCAGCACCGCCCGCGCCGTTTCCCGATCGTCGAAATGAATGGTCCGGTCTTTCAATACCTGATAAGGCTCATGCCCCTTGCCCGCGATCAACACCACATCGCCCGCCTTGGCCTGCTTGATCGCCAGGCGAATCGCCGCCGCTCGATCCAACTCCGCGACGTGCGGAGTGTCGAAACGCCGCAACCCCACCAGGGCATCGTTGATGATCCCCAGCGGGTCTTCCGAACGCGGATTGTCGCTGGTCAGTACCACGTAATCGCTCAGCTCGCCCGCGGCCATCCCCATCAGCGGACGCTTCGAACGGTCGCGATCGCCTCCGCAGCCGAACAGCGTAATCACGCGTCCGCGCGTCATTTCCCGCGCCACTTGAATCGCATTGCGCAGCGCATCGTCGGTGTGCGCGTAATCCACTGCCACCAGAAACGGTTGGCCGCAGTCGATTCGTTCGAACCGCCCCGGCACCGCCTTGCAGTTCGCCACGCCGCGCGCGATCGTCTCCAGATCGACTCCATAACTCAACGCCGCGCCACTGGCGGCCAGGATATTCAGCACATTGATGCGCCCCGCCAGCCCCGATTCCACAGCCTGGCGCGCGTCGCCGAAGCGCATCTCAAAGCGCAGGCCCTCGAAGCCCGTCGAGATCTTTTCCGCGCGCAACTCCGCATCGGACGACGTGCCGTACCACACCACCCGCGACTTCTCATTGACCATCGAGTTGCTCGCTTCATCGCCGCGATTCAGCACCGCCCACGCCGGCGCATCGCCCGTCCCCGGCGCGAACAGCAGCCGCTTGGCCCCCGCATATTCGTCCATCGTGCGATGAAAGTCGAGATGATCCCGCGTCAGATTCGTAAACACCGCCGTGTGGTAATAAAACCCACATACTCTGCCCAGCGCCAGCGCGTGCGACGACACCTCGGCCACCAGATGCGAACCTCCGCGCTGCGACAGTTCATCGGCGAACCGCATCGTATCCAGAGACTCCGGCGTCGTATTGGGAGCCTTCCTCACTTCGCCCGCCAGCCGGTATTCGATCGTCCCGATCAGGCCCGTGATAAACCCCGCTTCGCGCAAAATCGCGTCGATGAGGAACGCCGTCGTCGTCTTCCCGTTCGTCCCCGTGATGCCCGTGAAATGCACGCGCTCATCCGGACGGCCGTAAAACGTCTTCGACGCCGCAGCCAGCGCGCGCCGCCCGTGCTCCACCTGGACCCACCGTCCTTCGAAGGTTTCAGGGCGCGGCAACTCGCTCACCACCGCCGCCGCGCCCCGCCCCACCGCTTCCTTTGCGAATTCGCGCCCGTCCACCCGCGCTCCGGCGAAGGCGAAGAACAGGAAATTTTTCGCCGCCTCGCGCGAATCGTAGGCCAGCCCCGCGATCTCCAGCCGTGCATCCTCCGGTGCGATCGGCTCCTGCACCGCGACGCCCGCCAAAACTTGTCCCAGGTTCATCGAGTGAACTGTACCCGGACGCGCGTGCCTGGAGCCAGCGTCGCGCCCGCGGGAGGCTGCTGATTGCGCGCCATCCCGTTCCCCAAAACCTCGATCGGCACGCCTGTCGCCGCCGATTCGGCCAGCACCGCGCGCAGCGTCATTCCTTTAAAATCCGGCACCTTCGGCCCCACCAGCGTAGAGTTTAACGCCGAGCTTAAAAAAGGCCGCCGGTCCAGACTGATGGACTCACCCTGAACCGGCGGCGGAGTGACGGAGGATACATCGTGAGACTGCGAACCGAAATCCGCAGCTGAACTTGCAATGGATAAGTCTTCGGCCACGGGGCCTGGAGTAAGGCTGTCCGGCAGATCCTTCGGCACATCCAGCATCCGCAGCGCCGTCATCGCCACGCTTCGAAATGCCGGGCCCGCCACCGGACCGCCAAAGCTCGCGTTTCCGCCCCTGGTGCCGTTCAACGTGACCGCCACCACGATCTGCGGATTGGTCAACGGCGCGAACCCCACGTAGCTCGCGTTGTAGGTATGCGTGTATTCGTGCGCCTTCACGTCATAAATCTGCGCTGTGCCCGTTTTTCCGCCCGACGTATAGCCCTTCAACGTCGCGTAGCGAGTGCCTGTGCCGTGCAGCACCACGCCTTCCATCATCTGCCGCATCTCGATGGCCGTCTCCGGCTTCATGATCCGCTCCGGCTTCTCATCGGGGAGGCGTTCCAACTCGCCGCCGCGCTTTTGCCGCGCCAGGATCAGCTTCGGCTTCGGCAGCATGCCCCCGTTCGCCACCGCCGCCGCGGCCAGCGCCAGTTGCAGCGACGTGACACTCACTTCCTGGCCCATCGCCACGGAACCAATCGACGTCGGCGTCCAGTTTTCCACCTTGCGCAAAATCCCCGGCGATTCGCCCGGCAAATCGACCCCCGTCTTGCGTCCGAATCCGAACTTGCGCACGTAGTGATACAGCTCCCGATCGCCCACCTTCAGGCCGACCTGAATCGCGCCGATGTTGCTCGATTGCGCCAGCACGTTCGCCATGCTCAGAGTGCCGTGCGCGTGCGTGTCGTGAATCACGCGGCCCATCAGGTTGAACACGCCGTTGCCGCAATTGATCGGCGTTTCCGGACGCAAATTCGTGGTTTCGAGGCCAGCCGTCAGCGTAATAATTTTGAATACGCTGCCCGGCTCGAACGGCGTCTGGATCGCCAGATTCGTGCGCGCGCCCACAGGCTCCGCATCGCTGGAGGGCTCGTTCGGATCGAACGTCGGATAATTCGCCATCGCCAGAATCTCGCCATTATAAGGATTCAGCACCACAATCGATCCGCTCTTCGCGCCACTCGCGATGGACGCGCGCTCCACCTCTTTTTCGGCTTCGTATTGCAGGTTCGGATCGATCGTCAGCGTAATGTCCGCGCCCGGCTCCGGCTTGCGCGCAATCACCTGGTCGTACGCGTTCTGGCGGACGTCGTTGAACACCTGCACCTGGCCCGGCAGACCGGCGAGGTCGTCGTCCATGCTCATCTCGATGCCGGCGTTGCCGCGCTCTACCGTATCGTTCGGATTGGCGATGCCCACTGTGCCCACCACGTGCGAGGCGAGCTGCCCGTGCGGATAAAAGCGCCGCGTTTCCGGCCGGAATTCGACGTAGTCCAGATTGTAGGAACGCACCCGCGCGGCTTCCTCGGCGGAAATCTTGCGCTTCAGCCACAGGAATCCGCTCCTGCGCCGCGCCGCGCCTTCGATTTTCTCCGCCAGTTGCTTTTTATCCAACCCGAAGATCGGCGCCAGCAGCCCCGCGGCAACCTGCGCATTCCCTACTTTCAGCGGATTGATGACCACCGATTCCACCGGCAGGCTTTTTGCCAGCGGCTGGCCGGAGCGGTCCAGAATCGCGCCGCGTTCGGCTTGAATCGGCACCAGCTTCTGCTGCTGCGATTGCGCCTGCCGCAACAGATCGTCATGCTGCACCACCTGCAGCCAGACCAGTCGCCCGAAGATCACCACGACCCATAAAATCAGGCAGCGCAGCAACCAAAGCAGACGCTTTGTGGATTGATTTTCCTGCATGGCGTAAAACCCTGCGCGGCTACTTCTTGTTCATCGCCACGGTGCCCTGCTGCTGCGTCTCCAGGTACACCACTTTTTGCGCCGGAGGATCGATGAACTGCTGCATCTTCGCCAGCTCCTCCATCCGCGCCGGAGACAGCAGCTGCGCCTCGGCCAGCTCCAATGACGCGCGCTCCGCCGCCAGACGATCGCCTTCCTGCCGCAGCGTCTGGATTTGATAGCCGGCCAGCAGGCCATAAGCGCCAGGCAGCAGCACCGTGATCACCAGGATCACCGACGCCACCACGCTGCCGATCAGTTTCCAGCAGGTTCCCCTCGACTGCGGATCCGCCTCACGCACCACCCGTGCGTTGTCGATATGCTTCACGTAGAAGTAAATGTCGTCGTTGGCGAAGGCCCTCAACGGAACCCCTGCCCGCGGAGCCGCCGCGTGCGTATGCCCCATCGCCGCCGGCGCGAACCCACCTGAGAATAAACGGTTGTACATGGTCGCCAAAGTTGCCACAGAATTTCTCCCTCTATTGAAGGTCAATCCTCAGCCCCGGACACTGGGGGAGGGTAGTGTCCGCGGCTGACGACTGACGCTGCCTGCCTATATAATTTCCACCGCCCTCAGCTTCGCGCTGCGCGACGGAGGATTGTCCCTGATTTCTTCTTCTGTTGGCTTCACGACGTGCTTGGTCAGAATTCTCACTCTGCCCGCGCCCGCCATGGCCAAAAATCCCTGCTTCACCCGCCGGTCTTCCAGCGACATAAAGGTTAAAATCACCGCTCGCCCGCCCGGCTTCACGATCTCCGGAATCGCGCTCAACAACGCGTCCAGTTCCTCGTTCTCTTCATTCACCGCGATGCGCAGCGCCATGAACGTCTGCGTCGCCGGATGAATTTTTCCCGTACGGGGCACGGCCTGTTCGATCAGCTTGGCCAACTGACCGGTTGTGTGGATCGGCCGCGCCCGCACGATTGCTCTTGCTATTCTTCTGCTCCTCCTCTCCTCGCCCAATTGATAGATCAAATCGGCGAGATTCTTTTCCGCCTCGTAGTTGACGATATCGGCCGCCGACCGCTGCTGCCCGCGGTCTTGCCTCATGTCCAGTGGGCCGTCCGACATCAGCGAGAACCCTCTCTCGCCCGTGGTCAACTGATAACTCGAGACGCCCAAATCGGCCAGCAGTCCGTCGGCTTTCGTAAGCCCATCGGCTGCCAGCGTCTCTTTCAGCTGAGAAAACGATGCTTTGCGGAACCGAATCCGCTCCGCGCAATCCAATGCATTTTGCCGGGCCAGCTCCAGGCTCTCCGCATCCCGGTCGCACGATAAAACAAACCCAGTGGTCAGCCCCCGCGCGATCGCCGCCGTATGGCCAGCCAGACCGCAGGTGGCGTCCAGATACACCCCGTCCGGACGCAGATTCAGCCACTCCAGGCACTCGCGCAACATAACTGGCGTATGCATACATGGCTACAAACCAATCTCCCGGAACGTTTCGAACTTGGAGGACAGGTCCGTCTCCGCCTGCTCCATCACCTTGTCGTAAATCGCCTTGGCCGTCAGGTCGATCCGGCCCGAAGCATGCTCCACGGCCACCACTTCACCTTCCAGCGCCAGCAGCGTCCGAAGCGCCGAGGGCAGTAGGAGTCTCCCCTGCGCGTCGATCTCGGCATCCCCGCCGTACTTCTTCGCCACCCGAGCCAGATCCGCGCCGATCCGCGCGTTCGGCCCTGCGCTCTCCAGCAAAGTTAATGTGGACTTCCACACCGGAATCGGGTAAATTCGAACTGTTTGCTTGTCGAATGTTGTTATGAAAACATTCAAAATATTGGACTTCTTGCACCAGTCGAGCGATCCCGAGGGCAGCTTCAACCTCCCCTTGTCGTCGATCTTCGCCTCGACGGTCGAATGGGGCGCTTCGGCGAAGTTCGCGATTTGGTCGGCAACCGTTCCCATCTAACTCCACTCTGCTCCCTATTGCTCCACTGAGCGAGTGTAACGAAGACCAGAAGGATTTGCAAGAACTTTTGTATTCCCTTTGAGTTACGCCGTATCTTCGCCTGTTTTGCCTGAGCTCTTTCCCCAGCGGCATTGCACCGCAAAGCTCAATCTACCCGCCCCTTACCGTTCGCACCCAGCCCCGGACCCTCCGCACACGCCCTAAACTCATCCCAGCATGCCCCGCTCCCCCGACTCCGGCCATCTCGACCTCGCCGAAGTCTTCTATAGGGTCCAGGAGGAGATGCTGGCGCACTTAGCCGTCGGCGGGATGCTGGAACACGCCTCCACCGCCGGATCCGCCACCGAAAAACACTGGCTGGATCTGTTCGGCCGCTATCTCCCCAAGCGCTACCGCGCGACCCCGGCTTTTGTAATTGACTCCGACGGCCGACGCTCCCGCCAGATCGACGTCGCTATCTTCGACAATCTCTATAGCCCGTTGCTGTTCCCCCACCCCAGCGGCCTCCACATCCCCGCCGAGTCTATATATGCGGTGTTCGAAGTCAAACCCACAATCAGTAAACAATGGCTCCGCGACGCCAGCGACAAGGCAGCGTCCGTAAAAGCGCTCCGCCGCACCAGCGTCCCGATAATCAGTGGAGATAAAAGACGAACCCCCATCCGTCCCAGGCCAATATTAGCCGGACTATTGGCTACCAGCTCCGTGTGGACGAAAGAACACTTCAAAGAGAATATAAAGCGCTCAGCAACCGACTTAGATCTAGGTTGCTCATTAGAACACGGTTCCTTCGAACGAGTAGGCAAGGATATAAAGGTAAGCACCCCAGAAGAAAGCCTGATATTCTTCATACTGCGCCTATTAGACCGCCTGAGAAACCAAGGCACCGCCCCCGCGGCAGATTTAATGCAGTACGGCCGCACCCTGGACAGCTTTAGGCACTAAAACCACCACACATCGCCACCGGAGCCCCATGCGTAACAGGCTGCGGGCACCCGCACCACCCACCAAGCCAACGTCGCGCCAGCTACCCCACACACCCCAGCCGCCCGCGGGGACTGACTCCTCTGTCCCAGGCGCCACAAAACCAAACAAGCAAGAACAACCCCGCCGCCAGTGGACAGAGCAGTCTGTCCCCAGCGCAACATAGCTCAACCCGCCGCGGGGACTGACTCCTCTGTCCCAGGCGCCACAAAACCAAACCAGCAAGAACAACCCCGCCGCCAGTGGACAGAGCAGTCTGTCCCCAGCGCAACATAGCTCAACCCGCCGCGGGGACTGACTCCTCTGTTTGAATGTATAGGTGAGCGGAGGAACGATCCTCCGCATTCACGCCAGCAGGAACTGGCGACAGCAGAATGAGGAGGACCATTCACCTATATGTA
>Ga0209698_10000335_pt1 | contig 53182 bp, 47 predicted proteins | sample LitLauG_LLR_2012_FD_187203 | JGI IMG/M metagenome (GOLD analysis project Ga0209698, IMG submission 187203) | Freshwater sediment microbial communities from Pennsylvania, USA - Little Laurel Run_MetaG_LLR_2012 (SPAdes) (version 2) | ecosystem: Environmental > Aquatic > Freshwater > Creek >...
GGAATATATTCCCGGCGTCGAAAAGGGCATCAACAGCGTCATGGGCGCCGGCATTCTCGCGGGCTTCCCGGTCGTCGATGTCAAGGCGACGCTGATCGACGGCGCCTACCATGACGTCGACTCCTCGGCGCTGGCGTTCGAAATCGCGGCGCGCGCGGCGTTCCGCGAGGGTCTGCAGAAGGGCGGCTCGGTGCTGCTCGAGCCGATCATGAAGGTCGAAGTCGTGACCCCCGAAGAACACACCGGTTATGTGATGGGCGATCTTCTGTCCCGCCGCGGCCATGTGCAGGGCCAGGACATGCGCGCCAACGCGGTCGTCATCAACGCGATGGTGCCGCTCGCCAACATGTTCGGCTACGGGAACGCACTGCGCTCGGGCACGCAGGGACGCGCCAACTTTACGATGCAGTTCGACCATTACGAGCAAGTGCCGCCGCGAGACGGCGATAAGCCGTTTCCACCCGCTGTTGGGATGCGGGCATAGGCAAGACAAATGTCGTAGTCGCGCAGGCGCGCGGCGCTGGGGATATTGAAGCGATGGTCCAAAACAAAGACATAGGGGTGCCCGACTCGATTTGTCTTTATGAATAAGAGAATATATGCTATCTTATTATTTCTGACAAACAGATTGTATTCGACACCCGCTCATGCTCAGGTTCTCCGTGAGATTCCATTTCTCAGACGGCCACGGCCGACCACGATCGCGCCTGTCGCGGTTCGCCGCTCCATGCCCGGGCGACCATGCAGTGTCCAACGACTCCCGCGCCGCCGCGTCGAAACGGCGGACAATTGTCGCGCAAGCCTTTGAAATCGACTGTCGGCGCCGGAAAAGGGCGCCCCCGGCCCCTCATGCAAACGCCCCCGCCGCCGCCTTGTGCTGCGCCATAAGCGCCGCCAGATCGATCCCCTCCGGCATGCCGTTGATCACGCGCCAACGGCCGGCGATCATCACGCGGTCGGCGCGATGCGCGCCGCACAGCACCAGCGCCGCGAGCGGATCGTGCGCGCCAGAAAAGCGCGGCTCGTCGAGTGTGAACATCGCGATATCAGCCTCCATCCCCGGGGCGAGGCGGCCGATGTCGGTGCGCCCGAGGCAGCGCGCGGAGCCTTCTGTCGCCCAGCGCAAGACGTCGAGATGAGTCACCGCGGAGGCGCCGTAGCGCAGGCGGCCGATCATCAGCGCATGGCGGATCGCCTCCATCATGTTGGAGGAATCGTTCGAGGCGGACCCATCGACGCCGATGCCGACCGGCGCGCCCGCGGCGTCGAGATCGTGGGTCGGACAGATGCCGGAGGCCAGCACCATATTCGATGTCGCGCAGTGACAGACGCCGACGCCCGCCCTGCCGAGCCGGCCGACTTCCTCGGCGCTGAAATGAATGCCATGCGCCAGCCACGTGCGCGGGCTCATCCAGCCCGTCTCCTCCAGAAGATCGACCGGGCGCATGCCGTAGGCTTCGAGGCAGAACTGCTCCTCGTCCTCCGTCTCGCAAAGATGCGTGTGCATCTGGCAATCGTATTGATCGGCGAGGCGCGCAGTCTCGCTCATGAGAGTCTTCGTCACCGAGAACGGCGAACACGGCGCCAGCGCGATGCGGATGTCGGCGCCGGGTCTGGAATCGTGAAACAGTTTCAGCACGCGTTCGCTGTCGCGCAAGATCACGTCCTCATCCTGCACCACCTCATCGGGCGGCAGGCCGCCATCCTTCCTCGAGAGATTCATGGAGCCGCGCGTCACGGTCATGCGCAGGCCCAGCGCTCGCGCCTCTTCAACCTCGATGTCGACGGCGTTCTCAAGCCCTGGGGGATAGAGATAGTGATGATCGGCGGCGGTCGTGCAGCCCGACAGCAGAAGCTCGATCAGCGCGAGCCGCACCGCGACGCGCAAGTGCTGCGGCTGCAGCCGCGCCCAGATTGGATAGAGCGCCACCAGCCAGGGGAACAGATCCTTGTTGATGGCGGCGGGATGGGCGCGCGTGAGCGTTTGGTAGAAATGATGATGCGTGTTGATAAGACCAGGCAGCACGACTTGCCGGGACGCATCGAAGGTCAGATCGACTCTGGTGGCCGGCCCATGGCCGCGTCCGATCAGTTCGACGATGCGCGTTCCCTCGACGACGAGGCCGCGCGCGGCGTGCGGCGCGAGGATGGCGAGCGGGTCCTTGATCCAGAGGCGCATGAGAGATGTCCTGTTGGCAGTATTTGCGGCCTGCGGTCGTCAGAGAAGAACCATGCACATCGTCATTGCGAGCGACAGCGAAGCAATCTTGCCGAGGCCCCCGCCCCGGAGCCAAGTTTGAATTGCCTCGCTTTGCTCGCAATGACGGACCACGCGCAAGCGCTATCTTTCATAAAGCCCCTCGCGCTCCTTGCGCAGCGCGGCCTTCTGCACTTTGCCCATGGCGTTGCGCGGCAGCGCCTCAACGAGGAAAATGCGTTTGGGCAGTTTGTAGCGGGCGAGGCGCGCCGTCAGCTTGGCCAGCAACTCCGCCTCGCTCAACGCGGCGCCCTTCGCGGGCACGACGACGGCGGTGACGCCCTCGCCGAAATCCGGGTGCGGCAGGCCGATGACGGCGCTTTCGACGACGCCGTCCAGCGCGTCGATCTCATCTTCGACCTCTTTTGGATAGACGTTGAAGCCGCCCGAGATGATGAGATCCTTGGCGCGGCCGACGATTTCGAGGTAGCCATCGGCGTCGATCCGCCCGAGATCGCCGGTGATGAAAAACCCGTCGGGACGAAACTCCGCGGCGCTCTTCTCGGGCATCCGCCAATAGCCCTTGAACACATTCGGACCCTTGACCTCGATGATTCCGATCTCGCCATCGGGCAGCGGCGCGCCCGTCTCGGCGTGTGCGATGCGCAGGCTGACGCCGGGCAGCGGAAAGCCCACCGCGCCGGGTTTACGGGCGCCTTCATACGGGTTGGAGGCGATCATGTTGGTCTCGGTCATGCCGTAGCGCTCGAGGATCGCGCAGCCGGTTCGCTCGCGCCATTGCTCGTGCGTTTCGACGAGCAGCGGCGCGGAGCCCGAGACAAACAGGCGCATGTGAGCGCATGCCGCCTTGTTGATTCCGGGGTGAGCGAGCAGGCGGGTGTAGAATGTCGGCACCCCCATCAGCGAGGTAGTGCGCGGAAGGGCCGCGATAATCGCGTCGGCATCGAAGGCGGGCAGAAAGATCATGCTCGCACCCGCCAGCAGCGCGACATTGGTCGCCACGAACAGCCCGTGCGTATGAAAGACCGGCAGCGCGTGAATGAGCACGTCAGCGCTGGTGAAGCGCCAGATGTCGATCAGCGCCAGCGCGTTGGAGGCGAGATTGTCATGGGTGAGCATCGCGCCCTTCGAGCGGCCGGTGGTGCCCGAAGTGTAGAGGATCGCGGCCAGATCATCGCCGGCCCGCGCGATCGTCTCGAATGGTTCTGGAGCGCCCGCGATGATCTGAGCAAACGTCCCATCGCCGGAGACGCCGAGACTCTCGACCGCCCGCTGGCCGAGCTTGCGCCCCAGTTCGCGGGTGGAAGCCAGAGCGGCGGGCCGGCAGACAACGAGCGCCGGACGCGCGTCGGACAGAAAATACTCGAGCTCGGCGAGCGTGTACGCGGTGTTCAGCGGCAACAGCACGGCGCCGGCGCGCAGGCAGCCGAGAACGAGCGCGATGAAGTCGGCCGATTTGTCGATCTGCACGGCTACCCTGTCGCCCGGCGCGACGCCGAGGGCGGCAAGAGCGTTGGCGATCCGCCCCGAGCGCTTGAAGAGATCGCCGTACGACAGCGAGGCGCCCGCCGAAAGTTCGAGGGCCGCCTTGTCGAGGGGCGGCGCACGGGCACGGATGAGATCGTACAGATTGGCGGACATTCCTGGCGCTCACGACCGAAGGGGCAGAATAGAGCCGGCTCGCGCCCGAGCAAGCGATTTGCGCGCTGCGACCCGGACGATGCCGGGCTCGAGCGACCGATTATTGAGGATTTGCCTCTTTCGGAAGGCCAAAAAACGACTATCCTAAAAATCGATCGATTCGCCGGAGCTGTAATGAGCGCCAAGGCCAAAGACCTGCGGAGCGCGATCATTGCGAACTGCCGCGCGATGAACGCCTCGGGGCTCAATCAGGGCACATCAGGCAATATTTCGGCGCGCGTCGCGGATGCGATGTTGATCACGCCAAGCGCCATTCCCTACGACGAAATGCGTCCCGAAATGCTGCCGCTAATGCCGCTTGGCGGCGAATACGGCGCCTGGTCGGGCCGCTACAAACCATCCAGCGAATGGCGCTTTCATCTCGACATCTTGCGCTCGCGGCCAGACGTGCATGCCATCGTCCACTGCCACGCAACCTATTGCACGGCGCTTTCGATGCTGCATCGGCCGATTCTGGCGGCGCACTACATGATCGCGCTATTCGGCGGCCCCAGTGTACGGTGCACGGCCTACGCGCCTTATGGCACCAAGGAATTGTCTGACCTTGCCGTCGCAGGGCTCGAGGGACGACATGCCGTGCTACTCGGCAATCACGGCGCCATCGCCACCGGAGCGACTTTGCAACAAGCGATGTTCAGGATGCGGGAATTGGAAACGCTGGCGAAAATGTATTATCTCGCCCTGGCGGTGGGGCGACCGGTGGTCCTGAGCGACGCGGAGATCATGCACACGGTCGAGCGCTTCAAATCCTACGGCGTCGGCCTGCAACAACGGAGCGGAGAAGCAAAAGGCAAGACCCCTGCAAGCCCCGATGGCGTCAAGCGGGTCGCGTCAAAATCTGGCGGCAAGCGCAAACCGGGCACGGGGAAGTCGAAGCCCAAGTAGGCCTAAGTCTATCCGCCCCGCGAAGCGGGTTGGCAGGGCGGCCCGCAACTGTGTTTTGTCCGGGTTAAGGCCCGGCGTCCAACAAATGGGGCGCAATATGGCAAAGACATTGATTCGGCTTGCCCTTGCATTGGCCACTTTGGGCGGACCAGTTTGCGCGCAGGAAGACCAGACGATTTTTGCGCTCGGCAGTATTGCCTGTAACGATTGGTCCCGCCCGGCGAACTTTGCCAACTCGGGCCTCAAAGAGTGGCTCTTGCGCTATGTGAGCGACGTTGCCAACACCGGCAGCTATCGCAAAAATCCGCTCGAGGGCGCGACGCCTCAGCAGACCTTCGAATGGATCAGTCGATATTGTGAAGCGCACCCTTTGACGGGTCTCAATGTGGCCGGGATTTCGTTCATCAACGAGATGTCCGAGCGCCTCGCAGGTCCTAACTGAAACGGCGCAGACCTCACGGCCCGATTTCGACAACCAACCGACCGCGCACTTTGCCCCCGAGTATGTCGGCGCCTGCGCTGAAGACATCCTTGAACGGAATCGTGTTTGTCATCCTTGCCAATTTGGCGAGGTCGAGATCCCGGCTCAGCCGGCGCCACGCCAACTCGCGACGGGCCATCGGGCAGTTGACGCTGTCAACGCCGAGCAGGCTCACTCCGCGCAGGATGAACGGCAGCACTGTGCCAGGCAGATCGGGGCCCTGCGCGAGCCCGCATGCGGCGACGGCGCCGTCGTACTGGGTCTGCGCGAGAGCGCTGACGAGGGTTGTCGAGCCCACGCTATCGATGGCGCCCGCCCAGCGCTCCTTGCCGAGTGGGCGGCCGGGCGCGGAAAGCTCGTTGCGGTCGATGATTTCGGCAGCGCCGAGCTCTCGCAAGTAGTCAGCCTCCGCCGGACGTCCGGTCGAGGCGATGACGCGCCACCCCGCTGCCGCCAGCAGCGCGATCGCCACCGAGCCGACGCCCCCCGCCGCGCCGGTGACGAGCGCCGGGCCTTTTTCGGGCGCAAGGCCCGCGCGCTCCAGCGCCAGGACGCAAAGCGCCGCGGTAAAGCCAGCGGTGCCGATCGCCATGGAACTCCCGCGGGTGAGCCCAGCGGGAATCTTCATCAGCCATTTCGCCGGGACGCGCGCCTTTTCCGCGTAGCCGCCAAAATGGCTTTGGCTCAGGCCGAAACCCGTGACCAGAACTTCGTCGCCCGAAGCAAAGTCTGGCGCGTTGGATCGCTCCACAACGCCCGCGAGATCGACGCCCGCCACCATCGGGAAGCGCGTCACCACTCCGGGTCGACCTCCGAGCACCAGGCCATCCTTGTAGTTGACGGTGGAGTGGGTGACGCGAATCGTGACGTCGCCGTCCATCAGCTCGGAGTCTTCCATCTCGGCAAATCGGGCGACATTGCCCTTTTCCGCCTTGTCGACGCGCACGGCTTTGAAGGTCATGAGGGCTCCAGGATGGGCGACGCGACTACTCTAGAACACGATGGGCTGAGAGAGAAACCGCGGGCGCCGCCGATCGTCATAGGCGGGATCCGACCGCCGCGTTCGATCCCCGCCTGCGCGGAAGGACTGCGTGGGAGGCGCCCTTTTCCGGCGCGATTGGGCGTTTTCAATGGGTTGCGCGACAATTTTCCGCCGCCTCGGGGCCCCGTGTGGCGCGCAGCGGCGCCGGACGCGCTGCCGACCGGACCCGGCTCCGCCGTTGCGATGACGCTCCCATCCGAGGATGAGATTTGCCGCCCCCGCGTCGGGCCGCCGCAGCTGACAGCATAGGGAATCGGGCGTCGGTGGGTCATGTGGATGATTCCGATAGATTGATCATCAGAAATAATACATTGGCATAATTTCTGTTATATAGCAACAGTAAAGTTGTATGTCTCTGACAAACATAAACAAATCCCCCGTGCGGGACGGTTAGCAAAGCCCATCGACCGAGCCGCCAACACTGCGAGGCCCTTAAACCGCCGTTCGCGTCATCAGCAATTGCGCCGCCACTGACGCTGCGATCACCGGCGGCTCTTTGCCCTCAAGACCGGGCAAACCGATCGGGCAGACCAACTTGCTTAAGGCGGCCTCGCTGAGACCCGCCGCGCGCATCTGACTGAGAAACCGCGCCCGCTTGGTCATCGAGCCGATCAGCCCGACGAAGGAAAAACGTTGCTCCTTGAGCGCGCGAGCGACAATATCGAGATCGAGCGGGTGCGAATGGGTCATCACCGCGACGAGTGCGCCATCGGGCGCCGCAGTGAGTTCGCCGGCCGGGTTGACGGAGCGGATCATCGAAATATTGGGTGGCGCGCGCTCAGGAAAAGCGTCATTGCGCCCGTCGATCCAACGCACAACGAAGGGCAGCGGAGCAAGCGCGAGCACAAGCGCCCTACCCACGTGTCCAGCGCCAAATAGATAGATAATTGAGCCATTTGTGGCGTACACTTCATGCAACACACCATCCGGAGACACGCCGATCAGAGGCCTCTCGTGGCTCGCAGTGCCGATCGTCCGCCTGAACCGCCCATCGCTCTGCTTCTCGGCCTGAGCGGCAAAGGCGCCGAGACGTTCCGCAACGGCCATTTCCTGAAGTTCGGCGGAATCGCGCACATCAAACGTCTCGATCAGCCATTCGACGCGGCCGCCGCAGCATTGCGCAAGGTCGGGGCCAAGCGATTTCACTGCGCGTCGCGCGGGGCCGCGACCCACCGCCAGCGCCTCTCGCGCCGCCGCCAGCGCTTGCCATTCGAGTTCGCCACCGCCAATCGTGCCATGAAAACCGCCGGAGGGGCGCACGACCATCCGCGCGCCCGCCTCGCGCGGCGAGGAGCCCTCGACCTTGATAAGGCTGACCAATGCGCCGGCGCCTTCGGCCGCGATGGCTTCGATCAGGCGGGTGAACGGCCGCATGGACTACGGCTCCACAATGGCGCGAACCCTTCGCTTAGCAAGGCGAAGAGAAAGGCCAACATCACCCGCTAATCGACTGTATCGCATTCAAAATCGCCTCCGGCGTACACGGCGCTTCCAGCTTTGGCTGCGAGCCCGGCCTGATCGAATGCACCGCGTCGAGCACCGCGCACCAGACCGAAATCGGCAGCATCAGCGGTGGCTCGCCGACCGCCTTGGAGCGATATATGGTGTCCATGCGGTTGGGGCGCATGTGCAACCGCGTGCGAAAGTCTTCCGGTACGTCCGAAGCGACCGGAATCTTGTAAGTCGCCGGCGCATGCGTCGCGAGACGGCCTTTGGCGTCGAACACCAGCTCCTCGGTGGTTAGCCAGCCCATGCCCTGAACGAAGCCGCCATCGACCTGGCCGATGTCGAGCGCCGGGTTCAGCGACGAGCCGACATCGTGCAGAATATCCACTCGCTCGACCTTCATCTCGCCGGTCAGCGTGTCGATCGCGACCTGCGAACAGGAGGCGCCGTAGGCGAAATACAGGAACGGCCGCCCCGTCGCCGTCGCGCGGTCCCAGGTGATGATGGGGGTTTTGTAAAACCCGGCGGCGGAAAGCTGGATGCGGTTGAGCCGGCACAGTTTCGCCAGTTCGCCGAACGCCATCGACTTGTTGCCCACCAGCACGAGGCCGTCGCGAAACACCACCTCTTCAGGCGACACGCCGAATTGCGCGGAGGCGAACTCCACCATCCGCTGCTTGATTTGCCTCGCGCCCGCTTGCGCCGCCATGCCGTTGATGTCGGAGCCGGAGGACGCGGCGGTCGGCGACGCGTTGGGAACCTTGGCGGTGTTGGTCGCGGTAATGCGGACGTAGTCGATGGGAACGCCGAACTCCTCAGCGACGACCTGCGCCACCTTGGTGAACAGGCCCTGCCCCATCTCGGTGCCGCCATGGTTCAGGTGGATCGAGCCATCTGTATAGACATGGACCAGCGCGCCGGCCTGATTGAGGTGGATCAGCGTGAAGGAAATGCCGAATTTGACCGGCGTTAGGGCGATGCCCCGCTTGATGATCGGGCTCTTGGCGTTGAACGCGTCGATCGCCTTGCGGCGCGCGCGATAGTCGCTGGAGACTTCCAACTCCTCGATCATCGAGGGCAGCGTGTCGAGGTCCTCAACGATCTGGCCGAACGGGGTCTTGTCGCCGCCGGGCCGGTAAAAGTTGGCTTTGCGGACATCGAGCGGGTCAAGGCCGCGCTGATGCGCGATAGCGTGCATCACCCGCTCGATCGCCAGCATCCCTTGTGGACCGCCAAAGCCGCGAAAGGCGGTGTTGGAGACCGTGTTGGTCTTCAGACGCCTGGAGGCGACCTTCACATCGGGCAGCCAATAGGCGTTGGCGGCGTGGAACATCGAGCGGTCGACGACGCCCAGCGACAGGTCGGCTGAGCAGCCACAGCGGGCGTTGAGCATGACATCGTAGGCGGAAACCACGCCCTCATCGTCGTAGCCGACGCGCCAGTCGGCGCGAAAATCATGGCGCTTGCCGGTCAGCGCAAAGTCGTCGTCGCGGTCGAGGCGGATCTTGCACGGCTTGCCGGTCACCTGCGCCGCCAGTGCGGCGAGCGCCGCCCAGGTGCTGGCCTGGCTTTCCTTGCCGCCGAACGCGCCGCCCATCCGCCGCGTCTCGACCGTCACGAACGCGTCGGGAATGCCGAGCACGCGCGCGCAGATATGCTGCACTTCGGTCGGGTCCTGGGTTGACGAGTGGACCAGCATCTCGCCCGCTTCGCCGGGGATGGCGAATGCGGCCTGACCTTCGAGATAGAAATGCTCCTGCCCGCCGATCTGCAGAGCGCCTTCAAGCCGGTGCGGCGCCTTGGCCAAAGCCGCTGCGGCGTCGCCGCGCCCGAACGCATAGTCCGGCAGCACCGTCTCCCCGGTGATCAGGGCGTCCTCGACGGTGATCGCTGGCTTTGCCTCTTCAATATCAATTTTGGCGAGACGCGCGGCGCGGCGGGCTTGGTCGCGGTTGTTGGCGACGACGGCAAAAATCGCCTGATTGTGGAACAGGATTGTCCTGTCGGCGAACAGCGGCTCGTCGGCGAAGGCAGGGGCGATATCGTTCTTGCCCCGGATATCCCTAGCCGTCAGCACCGTCACAACGCCCGGCGCGGCGCGCACCGCGCTCAGATCGAGCGAGCGCAACGTCCCCGCCGCCTTGTCGGCGAGGCCGACGGCGATGTGCAGCGTGCCCTGGGGCTCGCGGATATCATCGATGTAGGTCGCGGCGCCCTGTACATGCAGGCGAGCAGAATCATGCGCCAGCGGCTTGTGGACGACGGCGGTCTCGGTCTCCAGCGGCACGCTCTGGATTTGTGGTCTGCTACTCAGCGGCATCGAGAGCTCCAACGCGGGTGGGCGCCTCAGCGCCGGCGATTTCGATCAAGGCCTTGCGCAGCAGATTGGCCGCGACTTTTGAACGATACGCCGCCGTCGCGCGCATATCGGTCAAGGGGCTGAAATCCGTCGCGATGGCGGCGATGGCCCTGGACCACGTGTTGGGGTCATCGAGTCTCGCCCCGGCCAGCGCCGCCTCGGCGCCCGACGCGCGCTTTGGCGTCGCCGCCATGCCGCCGTAGGCGATGCGCGCTTCCGTGATGCGGCGCCTTTCCAGCGTGAACCGGAACGCGCTCATGACCGCCGAAATGTCTTCGTCGAAGCGTTTTGTGACCTTGTAGGCGCGATACTGTTGGTTCGATTTCAGCACCGGCGCGAAGACGGCGCGGACATATTCGCCGGGCGCGCGATCCTGCTTGCCATAGGCGATGAAGAAATTCTCCAGCGGCAGCGTGCGCGAGGCCTCGCCCCGGCGCAGTTCCACGTTGGCGCCGAGCGCGATCAAGCAGGGCGGCGAATCGCCAATCGGCGAGCCATTGGCGACATTGCCGCCGAGCGTGCCCGAGATGCGCACCTGCGCCGAGCCAAAACGTCGCATCATCTCGCCGATGTCGGGATGCAGCTTGCCGAGTTCCGGCATCGCCCGTTCGAGGCTGGTCGTGGCGTAGATTGTCAGGCCGTCCGCGCTTTTCTCCATCCGGTCCAGCCCAGCGACGCGGCCGAGCCAGATGATCTTCTTGGGATCGCGCAACTGCTTGGTGATCCACAGGCCGACGTCGGTGGCGCCGCCAACGAGGACAGCGTCAGTGTGCTTCAGATAAAGATCGGCCAGCGATTTCTCGCTTGCGGGCGCCGCGAAGAAGCTCGCTTCGTCGCCGACGAACACATCGGCGCCGTCGCCGAGCGCGCCCAAGGCTTGCAGCCGCTCCGCGTTGGTTCGGGTGAAACGATCGGCCGGCGCCCCGTCGCACGTCGCCAGCGCCGCGTCGATGATCGGCTTGTAGCCCGTGCAACGGCAAAGGTTGCCGGCGAGCTGGTCGCAGACGCCAGCGCGGGTCGCCGGGGTGCCGCTGTGGTAGAGCGCGAACAGGCTCATCACGATGCCCGGCGTGCAAAAGCCGCATTGCGAGCCATGCCAATCGACCATCGCCTGCTGGATTGGATGCAGCGCGGTCCCTTCGGCCAGATCCTCGACCGTCAGCACCTCGGCGCCATCGACTTGGCCAAGCAGCAGCACGCAGGCGTTGACCGCCTCGTGGGTGACCTTTCCTTCGCGGATGCGCGAAAGGACCACCGTGCAGGCGCCGCAGTCGCCTTCGCCGCAGCCTTCCTTCGTGCCAGTCGCCCGCGCCTCCTCGCGCAGCCAGTCGAGCAAGGTCGCGCGGGGCGAAAAGCGATCGAGCGCGACCTCGGCGCCGCGAAACCTGAAGCGAAGGGCCTGGCGGGGACCCCCCGCCGGACTGACTGACGCCATGCCGAAACTCCCTCTGGAAGCCCGATCATGCGGCGGAAAAGAGCCAAGGGGAAGGCGCGACTTGCGCGAGGGGTTGGAAAGCTATTTCGGAAGGAATCGTAAGGTGAGCCCGACCGTCCTTCCCCATGGAATGGGGAAGGTGGCGCGCGAAGCGCGACGGATGGGGTGCGGAAAGCCAATCGGCCTATGCGAAGATTCCGCCGCAACATTCGTGCAACGCGCCGAACGCCGCCTCATCCTCCCACACCCCATCCGGCCTCCGGCCACCTTCCCCGGCGAAGCCGGAGAAGGGCTAAACTTACTCTTACCCCCGCAAATCCGGCGGCGTCGCCTCTTTCGCCAGAGCGGCGAGCGCTTCGGCGAGACTCATCGAGGCCTGCTCGTTCGAGCCGAGCCGCCGGATCGAAACGCTGCGCTCCGCCGCTTCCTTGCGGCCGAGCACCAGCAGCGCCGGAACCTTGGCCAGCGAGTGCTCGCGCACCTTGTAGGTGATCTTCTCGTTGCGCAGATCGCCCTCGACCCGCAGGCCGGCCTTGCGCGCTTCGGCGATCACTTCGAGCGCATACTCGTCCGCCTCCTGCGTGATCGTCGCTACGACGATCTGAAGCGGCGACAGCCACAGCGGCAAGTGCCCGGCGTAGTGCTCGAGCAGGATGCCGGTGAAGCGTTCGAGCGAGCCGAACATCGCGCGATGCAGCATCACTGGCGTCTTCTTCTCGCTGTGGTCGTCGATGTAGAACGCGCCGAACCGGCCAGGCAGATTGAAATCAACCTGCAGCGTGCCGCACTGCCAGTCGCGCCCGATGGCGTCGCGTAGGACATATTCGAATTTTGGACCGTAGAAGGCGCCCTCGCCCGGATTGATCGAGGTTCTCACGCGATTGCCAATCTGGCCAAGAACTTCGCCGAGCGCCGCCTCGGCTTTGTCCCACACCGCGTCCGAGCCGACGCGTTTGTCCGGCCGCGTTGACAGTTTCACAACGACATCGTGAAAACCAAAATCCTCGTAGATCGAGAGGATCATGTCGTTGATCTTCATCGACTCGGCGAGGATCTGGTCCTCGGTGCAGAAGATATGCGCGTCGTCTTGGGTGAAGGCGCGCACGCGCATCACGCCATGCAGCGCGCCGGACGGCTCGTAGCGATGCACAATGCCAAACTCCGCGATGCGCATCGGCAGGTCGCGGTAGCTCTTCAGCCCGTTCTTGAACACCTGGACATGGCCGGGGCAGTTCATCGGCTTCAGCGCAAACACGCGATCGTCGGCCGTCGTCGTCCAGAACATGTTCTCGCGATAGGTGTCCCAGTGGCCCGACGTCTCCCATAGCGCGCGGTCTAGCACCTGCGGCGTGTTGACCTCGATGTATCCTGCCTTCTCCTGCCGTCGCCGCATATAGGCGATCAGCGTCTGGAACAGCGTCCAGCCTTTTGGATGCCAAAAAACCGTGCCGGGCCCCTCCTCCTGGAAATGGAACAGGTCCATCTCGCGCGCGAGGCGGCGATGGTCGCGCTTTTCGGCTTCCTCGAGCTGTTTGAGATAGGCGTCGAGTTCCTCCTTCTTAGCGAAGGCGGTGGCGTAGATGCGCTGCAGCATTGGCCGGTTGGAATCGCCGCGCCAATAGGCGCCGGCGACTTTCATCAGCTTGAATGCGTCGCCGATCTTGCCGGTGGAGGTCATATGCGGGCCGCGGCACAGATCGAGCCAGTCGCCCTGCGAATATATCTTGAGCGTCTGATCCTCGGGAATCATGCCGACGAGTTCCACCTTGAAGGCTTCGCCCTTCTTCTCGAAGAAATCCTTGGCCTGCTCGCGGGTCCATTCCTGCTTTGTGAACGGCTTGTCGCGCGCGATGATCTCGCGCATGCGCTTTTCGATCGCGGCGAAGTCCTCGGGCGTGAATGGCGCGTCGCGGTAGAAGTCGTAGTAAAAACCGTTCTCGATCACCGGGCCGATCGTCACCTGCGTGCCCGGCCACAGCGACTGCACCGCCTCGGCCAGCACATGCGCCGCGTCGTGGCGGATGAGTTCGAGCGCGCGCGGGTCCTCGCGGCTGAGGAATTCGATCTTTGCATCGCGCGGCACCGAGTCGGCGAGATCGCAGACGACGCCATCAAGCGCCATCGCGACGGTGCGCTTGGCCAGCGAGGGGGAAATGGATTTGGCGATATCGAGGCCGGAAACGCCGGGCTCAAAGGCGCGGCTCGCGCCGTCGGGGAAGGTGACGTGGATCAAGCGCTATCTCCTTGCTCACTCGCCGAAACAAGCCGGCGTAAGCGGTGAATGGACGGCGGATATAAAGGGGAGAGGCGACGAGGGCAATGGGGTCAAAGTTCGGACTTAGAGAACCTTGAAGGCAGACATTCGCGTCGCCTTAAGGTCAAAGGTTACAGTTTGCGAACATCCCGCGCTCGTGTTCAACGCGCCGATCAGGGCGTCGGTGAAGACGCCTCGCCCTTCCCAGACCTCGTTCATTGCAGAGACAACTTCCGGTTCGTTGGCAATAACCAGTGCGTCGGCACACAGAAGCAATTCAATCGTCTCATTTATCTCAACCGCCGACAATCGATAGGATCGCTCCAGCACCCAAACCAACTCCGCGAGCACGGCGACGCTGATAAATCCGGGGTTTTCAGGCGTCACCTGGGAATCAACAAATGCGACCGCCCGGCGAGTCTGCGCGTCGTCGTCCGCGACAATATAGCGAACGATCACATTCGTATCGATGCCAATCACTTGGCTGTGTGACGCGGCGGCAGCCTCGCGGCGCCTTCCGCGATGGCGGTCTCCATTTCCTCAAGCGATACTCTTGGCGCTTTGCTTTTTATCATGCCGCGAAGCCGCGTTATCGGCACCTTCGGCAGAATTGCGACCCTGCCGTCGGGCTGAATCAAGAACTTCACCCGGTCGCCCGGCTTGAGGCCGAGATGGTCGCGGATCGGCTTGGGAATTGTCGCCTGTCCTTTGGTCGTGAGCGCGGCTTCCATGATTGCGTCCATTACTTATTCCTGAATGTAATACCACGAATCGCCACAGATAGTCAAAGCGCCAAATAATGACGCGTCGAGTGCGAAGCCCCACGCACGCCCAAGCCGATTCGCCGGCCGCTCTCGGTTCGAAGCTCACCGGCGGCGCGTTACGCGCGCTGCGTGGGTAGCGCGGCGGCCCTTGACCACGCACCCGCCCGGCGCGCAGAGTCGTCAACCGCGCAGAGCCGTCGATCAGGAGGAGAACACGTCATGCTGACCCGTCGAGGTTTCACCGCTTGCGCGCTTTGCGCCGTGAGCGGCTTCGTCGCCACTGGCGCGCAGGCGCAGAACGCCGCGCCGACGAGCGGCGTCAAGCGCACGATCCTGCAGCAGACCGACGGCCCCGCCGAGGGCTGGGTGACGGTGATCGCGGACGTCGAGATCGAGGCGCGCGCACAAGTGGCGCGCCACACCCATCCCGGCATTGAATCGAGCTATATTATCGAAGGCGCCGGCGTCCTCAGCGTCGATGGCCAGGCACCGCGCACGCTCGGGCCGGGCGGTAGTTTTCAGGTCCCGGTGGGGACAGTCCACAGCTTCAAGAACGGCGAGACGACGACGCGACTTGTCGGGACCTATGTCGTCGAGAAAGGCAAACCGCTCGCTTCCCCAGCGTGAGGCGGCCTCCCCTTTGACCGGCGCTGGCGCAATGCTATAGCGCCCGGCGATCCGTTAGCGCGCCTCGGCCAGTTCGTCGGGTAAAATCGTGCGCCGCGGAACTTCCCAAGTGAAAGGCCAGCTGCAAGATGACCAAGATCAGGGTTGCCCACCCCGTCGTCGAAATCGACGGGGACGAGATGACGCGCATCATCTGGCATCTCATTCGCGACAAACTGATTCACCCCTACCTCGACATCGACCTGCAGTATTTCGATCTCGGCATCGAACATCGCGACGCCACGAGCGACAAGGTGACGGTCGAAGCGGCGGAGGCGATCAAGGCCTGCGGCGTCGGCGTCAAATGCGCCACCATCACGCCGGACGAAGCGCGCGTCGAGGAATTCAAGCTGAAAGAGATGTGGAAGAGCCCGAACGGGACGATCCGCAACATTCTGGGGGGCGTCATCTTCCGCGAGCCGATCATCTGCAAGAACGTGCCGCGCCTGGTGCCGGGCTGGACGCAGCCGATCGTCGTCGGCCGTCATGCGTTCGGCGATCAGTATCGCGCCACCGATTTCAAAGTGCCTGGCAAGGGGCGCCTGACCATCCGCTTCGAGGGCGACGACGGAAAGGTCATCGAGAAGGAAGTCTTCAAGTTCCCCGGCGCCGGCATTTCGCTGTCGATGTACAATCTCGACGATTCCATCCGCGACTTTGCCCGCGCTTCGCTGAACTATGGCCTGATGCGCAAATACCCGGTGTATCTGTCCACAAAAAACACCATCCTGAAAGTCTATGACGGGCGCTTCAAGGATATCTTCGAGGAAGTTTACCAGGCCGAATTCAAGGGCAAGTATGCCGCGCTCGGCATCACCTACGAGCACCGCCTGATCGACGACATGGTCGCTTCCGCGCTCAAATGGTCGGGCGGCTATGTGTGGGCCTGCAAGAACTACGACGGCGACGTGCAGTCGGATACGGTGGCGCAGGGGTTTGGCTCGCTCGGCCTGATGACCAGCGTGCTGCTGTCGCCCGACGGGCGCACTGTCGAGGCCGAAGCCGCGCATGGCACGGTGACGCGCCATTACCGCGAACATCAGAAGGGCAAGGAGACCTCGACCAATTCGATCGCCTCGATCTTCGCCTGGACGCGCGGCCTGTCGCATCGCGCCAAGCTCGATGGCAACGACGCGCTGGCAAAGTTCGCGGCCACGCTGGAGAAGGTCTGCGTCGACACCGTCGAAGCCGGCTTTATGACCAAGGATCTGGCGCTGCTGGTCGGGCCGGAACAGAAGTGGCTATCGACGACAGGTTTCATTGACAAGATTGACGCCAATCTGAAGGCGGCGATGAGCTGAGGCCGGGCAGGCCCTGTCACGTATCCGTCATGCGACTCCTCTAGCGCGGTTCGATCGTCATCGAACCTTCTGGAGGGAGCGTGCAGCAGTCGACAAGGGCGGCGCAGCGAGCCACAGGCGCCGGCCTTCGCGCAGCGGTGCATCGCAGTCGCGCCCTATCGCGAGCGGGGATCCTCGAGCGCGCGTTCACGCTGGCATTTCGTGGCCTCGTCTATCCCCAGATATGGGAGGACCCGCTTGTCGACATGGCGGCGCTCGACATCGGACCGCAGGACACAATCATCGCCATCGCTTCAGGCGGCTGCAACGTTCTCTCGTATCTCACGGCCGACCCGAAGGCGATTGTCGCGGTCGATCTGAACGGCGCACATGTCGCGCTCGGTCGGCTGAAGGTTTGCGCGCTGCAAAACCTGCCCGACCACGCGGCCTTCCTGCTATTTTTCGGCGACGCGAATTCGCGCGCAAATGTCGCCGCCTATGACAGGCTGCTGCGCGAAAAACTCGATTCCGTCTCCCGCGCCTGGTGGGATGCACGGGACGCCCTTGGACGCCGGCGCATCAGCCTTTTCGCACGAAATTTCTATCGCCATGGCCTGCTTGGGCGCTTCCTCGCAGCCGGCCACATGCTGGCCCGGCTGCATGGGCTGGATGCCGGAGCGGTGCTCAAGGCGCGCTCGATCGAGGAGCAGCGCACGCTGTACACAACGCACCTCGCGCCGGTGTTCGACAAGCCGCTGATCCGCTGGATGATGCGCCAGCCCGCCTCGCTATACGGTCTTGGCATTCCGCCGGCGCAATACAAGGCGCTGGCGAAAGACTCGCCCGACGGCATCGGCGCCGTCCTGCGCCAGCGGCTGGAGCGGCTGGCTTGCGGGTTTGACGTCGCCGACAATTACTTCGCCTGGCAGGCGTTTGGCCGCCGTTACGCCGCAAGTCCCAACGCGTCATTGCCGCCCTACCTGCAAAAGCGGAATTTCGACGACGTGCGCGCCCGCAGCGAACGCGTAAGCTTCGTGCAACGCTCGCTGACGGAGATCTTGCACGACAGTCCCGCCGCGAGTTTCAGTCGCTATGTTTTGCTCGATGCTCAGGACTGGATGAACGATGCGGACCTCACCGCGCTGTGGACGCAAATCACGCGCACGGCGCAGCCCGGCGCCCGGGTGATATTCCGCACCGCCGCGGACGAGCGTCTGCTGCCCGGACGCGTACCCGCCGACGTGCTCGGCGCATGGAATTATGAGGAAACGCGCAGCCGCGAGCTCGGCGCGCAGGACCGCTCCTCGATCTACGGCGCTTTCCATCTCTACGTGCGGAATCCTTGAGATGAGTGAAGCCGCCGCTCTGATGGACCGGATGTACCGCCGCCAGCGTCACATTTACGACGCCAGCCGCAAATTCTATCTGCTTGGGCGCGACGAACTGATTGCGCGCGTCGACGCGCATGCGGGGGATCACGTGCTGGAGATCGGCTGCGGCACAGGCCGCAATCTGATCAAGCTTGCACGGAAATATCCCTGCGCGCGGCTGTACGGCCTCGATGTGTCCGCGGCGATGCTCGACACGGCCAGAGGCTCCATTCAGCGCGCCGGTCGGGAATCGCAGATCCGGCTCGCGCGAGGCGACGCCACCGGGTTCGACGCGGAGGCGCTGTTCGGGCGCGCCCGATTTGATCGCATCGTCATATCTTACGCCTTGTCGATGATCCCGCCCTGGCGCGAGGCGCTGGCTCGTGCGTTTAACGCGGTGGCGCCTGGGGGCTCTCTGCATATCGTCGACTTCGGCGATTGCGCGGGACTGCCGACTCCTTTCAAGGCGGCGCTTCATGCCTGGCTCGCGGCGTTCGGGGTAACGCCGCGCGCCGGGCTGCTGGCAGCGCTCGATGAAATGGCGCTGGGGGGCGATGCGAGCGTGTCCCTATCGCAGCGGCTGAGCGGTTACGCGGTCATTGCCGCTCTCGCCCGACGATAGCGCATCAAGGCGCCCGAGTGATCTCATCCTCCGTCCCGGCGGAGCGAAGGCCCGATGCGTCCCGCCACTCCATCTGCAAGGTCGGCAGCCCGGAGGCGGAGGAAAAACTCTTTCCAGTTTCGACAAAGCCCGCGCGAAGGTAGAGTTGGCGCGCGCGCGGGTTATCGGAGTTTACTTCAAGACGAACCACGCCAGGCGCGCGCGATCTGGCTTCGCCGAGCAGGAGGCGGGCAATGCCGCTGCCCTGGCGCTCGGGCGCGACGCAGAGCTGATCGAGAAAACCACTCTGGCGATCGATCGTCACAAAGCCGGCCAGTCCGCCGCGCGCATCCTCAGCGACGATGATCTCGGCGCCGTCGGCCGCGAGCTGGACGAGATGAGCGGCGAGCCATGGACGCCGCGCCTCGAAATCGACGGGTAGGCCGATCGCGCGCCAAGCCGCGACCCACAAATTGGTCAGGCCCGGCAAATCCTCGGGGACGAGGGCGCGCATAACAAAACCCGCCGCGCTCATCGCTCCGTCAGCTTCAGCTCGATGCGGCGGTTGCGCGACAGGGAGGCTTCGTCGCCGCCCTCGTCGATTGGCTGGAACTCGCCAAAGCCGGCGGCCGCGAGACGGTCAGCGGGAATGCCCTTGGAGATGAGATATTGCACGACCGAAACGGCGCGCGCAGTCGACAGCTCCCAATTGGATTTGTAGGGGCCGCCGGAAATCGGATTCTTGTCCGTATGCCCGTCGATCCGAAGAATCCAGGGAATGTCAGGCGGAATTTCGCGCGCAAGATCGGTGACCGCCGCCGCCAGATCATCGAGCGACTGATGCCCCGCCTGCGTGACATCCGCCTTCGCTGACTCGAACAGCACCGAGGATTCAAACACAAAGCGATCTCCGACAACGCGGATGCCAGGGCGCGATCCGAGTATCTGGCGCAGTCGGCCGAAAAAGTCGGAACGGTAGCGCGAAAGCTCCTGCACCTTTTGCGCCAGCGCGACATTCAGCCGCGAGCCGAGGTCGGCGATCTTTGTCTGCGCATCCTTGCCAGAGGCTTCGGAGGCCGCCAGCGCCTCTTCGATTGCCGCCAACTGGCGACGCAGAGCGGCGATCTGCTGATTGAGGACGTCGACCTGCGCCAGAGCGCGGGCGGAGACTTCCTTCTGCGCGTCAAGCGCGACCGCCGCGGCGGAGGCCTTGCCGCCCGCCGCATCGGCATTGGCCGCGGTCTGCGCGGCGGCGTTTTGCAGCCGGAGCTGCTCCTGCCGCGCCGAGTCGAGCGTCGCGCTGAGACCGCTGAGTTTCGTATCCGCCTCGTTCTTGGCGGTGCGCTCCATCGCCAGCAGGCTGGTCAATTCGGCGATCTGGCGGTTGAGTTTTGCCAGCACCGTGTCCTTGCCGGTGACCTCGCGCGACAGAAAGAACTGCGCCAGCATGAATACGGACAGCAGAAAGATGATGACCAGCAGCATCGTCGACAAAGCGTCGACGAAGCCCGGCCAGTAGTTGACGGCTTCCGTCCGGCGGCCGCGCGCGAGCGCCATGGTCAGCTCCCGATCCTGTGCAGCGTGAAAGAGGTTCCGCGCCTGGTCGCGGATGCGGAGCAATCGATCATCGCGTCTCGTGTTCGCGCGCCAGGCGTTGCAGCAGCCGACGCACGTCCTCTTGCTGGGAGGCCTGCGCCTCGACCCAGTCGCGGATCAGTTGTTGTTCCTGCCGCATGTGGGTCACAAGGCCTTGAATGCCCTCGGCGAGATTAGCCAGCGCAGCGGCGCTGCGTCGTTGCTCGATGAGATCGGGCGACGGCGCCTTCTCGGGCAGGATCTGGACCGACGCGGCGGGCGTCGTTTCGATATGACTGGCGAGAAAGTCCTCAAGCTCGCCGTAAAAGCGGTTTTGCGCCTGCCCCGCCTGCAAATCGAGAAAGCCGAGGATGAGCGATCCCGCCAATCCGAACAGCGAAGAGGTGAACGAGATGCTCATGCCCGCGATGGGCTTGGAAAGCCCCCCCTTGAGGTCATCGAACATCGATGTCGCGTCCGTGCCGGTCTTCATGCTGTCGATGACGCCGCTGATCGAATGGACCGTCTCGAGCAATCCCCAGAATGTTCCGAGCAGACCGAGGAACACCAGAAGGCCGATGAGATAGCGATTGAGCTCGCGCCCTTCGTCGAGCCGCGTGCCGATCGAATCGAGAATCGCCCGTGTCGTCGCGGTCGAAAGTCCGCGCGCGCCAGCGCCCGCATTGAGCAGCGTCGACATCGGTCCGAGCAGGCGCGGCCCCTTCGCAGGCGCCTGGACATTCGACCCGGTCAGTGAATTGACCCAGCGTATTTCGCGAAACAGCCGGAACACCTGGCGAAAAGTGAACAACGCGCCGATCGCCAGCACGCCGATGATCAACCCGTTGAGACCGGGATTGGCGGCGAAAGCCACCTCGATCTGCTTGTACAAGATCAACGCGACAAAGCCGGCCAGCGCCAGGAAGGCGGCCATGCCGACGATAAAAATTCGCGGGGAGGTAAGCGGTCTTACGTCGGGTTCAAGCGCCATGCAGCCAAAGCCATTCCACCCTCGGGGAGTCCCTAAGTAGCAATACTATCAGAAATGAGGCGAGTGAGGCCAATTCGGTCCCGGCGCCGCCCGGCATCGCCCGCAGCGGCGATTGTTCGATCGGCGATGGTTCGATCAATGGGCATCCACTTTGGACTTCTCTGGAACGGGGCGGCGGGGGCGCCCTTTTCCGGCGCGATCGGGCCTTTTCAAGGAGATGCGACGCAATTTTCCGCCGTCCGACGGATTCTGGGGCTCGCATGTCCGCGAGCCAGGACAGGGAGTTCGCCAGCGCGCCGACCGTCGGGTAAATCGAGGATTGCCGGGCCATCCGCACCGTTCCTGTTAAATTTGATAATCTGAAATTAGAGTTTATCAAATTTCTATTATTCAGCAATATAATTCGTTATGTATTTGATTCATCTGCCAAACTGGGAGACCTCGACGCGCTGCTCTCTTGTGTCATGGCCGGGCTTGTCACGGCCATCCACGCGGCAGGGTCAGGCGCTCACGCGCTGAGGAGACAGCGCGGGCGGAACGGCGTGGATGGCCGTGACAAGCCCGGCCATGACGACCTTGGCTGTTCGATTCAACCTTGACCGCATCATGCTGCACGTCCTACGCCCCGGCCTCCAACAGCCTCTGGCCGATGTACTCGCCCCTGGCGGCGCCCGGCGGACAGGCAAACATCCCGCCGCCGGTGTGAACGGCAAACTCGCCCAGCCGATCGGAACGCGACAGGCGATCGTAGATTTTGATGAAGCCATTGCGTGGATCGCGCTGGAAACATACGAATATCAGCCCTGCGTCAAACTCCATCGCCTGACGAAACGGCGGCCACGGCTCGGTCGTGACATTGGCGCCATCGCTGTAGGAGTACGACCGCCGCAGCACGCGCGCGCCATCCAGCGCGGCTTGATGAGCGATGCGGATATGCGCATTTTTGGGGACGACCGGATCGCCGTTCGGATCGCGTGCGGAAAGATCAATCGGGTCGAACTCGTCGGCCTGGCCGAACGGCGCGCCCGAATATTTGCGGCGGCCAAAAGTCGCCTCCTGCTCGGCGAGTTTTGTGCGATCCCACTTCTCCAGCGCCATGCGCACGCGGCGGATGACCTGATAGGTTCCCCCGCGCATCCACGCCGGCCCCTCCTCGCCGACCCAGGCGACGCGATCCATTTCCTGCGGATCGTCGCGATGCGGATTGCCGGAGCCGTCCTTAAAACCCATCAGGTTGCGCGGCGATTGACCAGCGCCAAAGTCGGACACGAAGCCATTCTGCATCCAGCGAATTGCGGCGACGCCGTGGGCGATCCCTGTGAGCTGGCGGATGGCATGGAAGGCGACCTGCGGATCGTCGGCGCAGACCTGCACGATGACATCGCCGCCGGTGCGCGCCGGCTCTAGCCGGTCTCCGGCAAAGTCGGGCAGATCGACCAGCGCTTCGGGCCGCTGCGCGCCGAGGCCATAGCGGTCGCGACCATCCCTAGTGAAAAGACTGGCGCCGAAGCCCACCGTCACGGTCAGCCGGGACGGCGACAGCGTGGCGACATCGGCGGGATCGGACGCCGCCTCGTACTCGCCGTCGCCTGGAACGTCGACGGGTCTGCCCAGAGAGAGATGGCTTCCCGCAATGGTCCAGCGGCGCAGTAGGCCGGCGACCTTGCCGCGCTTGTCGGTGGTCAGATCGAAAGCGGCGAACACCGCATGTTTCTGCGCGGGAGTGAGGATTCCGGCCTGATGGGCGCCCCAGAATGGCTCGATCTGCGGCGAGGGATCATCCGGCGCCGCAGCGCTTTGAGCCGCGCGCGCCGGGAATGTCGCAGCGGCCGCCATTCCCGCGGAGAGACCGAGAAATTTGCGCCGGCCCAGCGCCAGCCTGTTCCAGCCTTGCTTCGTCATTGCGCTCCGACGAGACCTTTGACGTCGATCGGCATATAATAAAACCGGCTGGCATTGGGCGCTACCGCCCAAGCATGACGCCAGATCGCTTCTAGCGGCCAATCCGCCGGTGAAGGAAGATTGCGAAGCCCTGGTTGCGACCGCGGTGAAGCATCCTGTAAATGCGCGAAAACGCACGACCGCGAAAACGCGTGACACCGCCGCCCACCAGACCGTCCAGAATGGAGGACGTTATGGAATTTGGCTATTTTACCCTGAGTGACAATCACTACGAAAACAATACGCGCACAGCGAACGAACTTGTTGCCGATATCGCGGATGAGGCCCTCTATGCCGATGAACTCGGCATGCATTCGGCCTGGATCGGCGAACATCACTTCAACTCGCTCGGCGTCCTTTCCTGCCCGGATCTCATCCTGTCTTATATCGCAGGGCGCACGCGCAACATCCGACTGGCGCCCGCGGTTACTGTGCTGCCGCTGCATCACCCGATCCGCGTCGCCGAGCAATGGGCGACCCTCGATCTTCTGAGCAACGGGCGCGTCGATTTTGCCGTCGGGAGAGGCTACGACCGCCGCGAATATGCGCCGTTCGCGATCTCCTTCGAGGACAACCAAGGCATCTTTGAGGAAGGGTTGGAGCTTGTCCGCACGCTGTGGGCGGCGGAGGGGCGCATCTCCCATCATGGCAGGCATTACTCCTTCGACAATGTGCGGATTACGCCCAAACCGGTGCAGCGGCCTATCCCGACCTATGTCGGCTCTTTCTCCAAGCCTTCGATCGAGCTTGCCGCGCGGCTTGGCTGCGGGCTGATCGTGGCCCCCTTTGCCGCCGCGATGAGTTTCGGCGGGCTCAAGCAGGTCGCCGACCTCTATCATGAAGCTTGCGCCCGACACGGCAAGACGCCCTGTCGCTTGATGTGCAGCTACTTCACGCACTTTGCCGACGCCAAAGAGCAGGAGAACGCCCAACGTGCGCGCCAGATACGCTATTTCAGGGAGTGCGCGATCCCGGCACTTCCCAGCGATCCAAAAACTGCGCCGCCAAGCTACCGATATTTCGTCGACATGGTCGACCGGTTGAAAAATATGAAGCCTGAGGATCTCACCGAGAACTCAGTGCTGCTTGGCTCATCCGCCCGGATAACGGAGACGCTGAAGAAGGTCGAAGCCGCCGGATTCGAAGAGGTCATCCTCTACGTTAATGTTGGACTCAAGCCTCATGCCCAAGTGAAGGATGAGATGGCGCGCTTCATGGCGGAGGTCGCGCCCGCATTTGGCGGCTAGCCCGCGGCGCGCAGCAGCCCCAACAACTGCCGGTGCATGGTCTCATTTCCCGCGCAAATTGAGCCCGTGGCGATAAAATCCGGCTCGCCGTCCGCGTCGCTGACATAGCCGCCCGCCTCACGGATCAGCAGCGCGCCGGCGGCGATGTCCCACGAATTGAGGCCGCGCTCCCAGAACGCGTCGAACCTGCCGGCCGCGACATAGGCCAGATCGAGCGCCACGCAGCCCATGCGGCGCACATTGACCACGCGCGTCATCACCGCCGCCAGTTCCGCCTTGAAGCGCGGGTGCTGCGCGGCCTTACCCAGATGCGGCACGCCGCAGCCGATCAGCGCTTGCGACAATTCGGTGCGCGCGGCGACGCGCAGGCGATGGTTGTCGCCGAACGCTCCCTGGCCTTTCTCGGTGACATACATTTCGTCGCTGGCGGGATTGTAAATCACGCCGGCGACGACCTGCCCCTCGCGCTCAAGCGCAATCGAAATGGCGAACATCGGGATCGCATGGAGAAAATTCGTCGTCGCATCGAGCGGATCGATATGCCAGACGTGGCTCTTGTCGCTGCCCTCGACCCTGCCGCTCTCCTCCATGACGAAGCCGTAGCCGGGGCGCGCCTTCGTCAATTCCTCGAACAGGATTTTCTCCGCGCGATGGTCGGCGAGACTGACGAAATCGCCCGGCCCCTTCATCGACACCTGCAACTGGCCGACCTCGCCGAAATCGCGCTTGAGGCCGCGCCCGGCTTTGATCGCCGCGCTGGTCATCACTGTCATCAAGGCGGATCGGATCATGGGCAGTCCTGGGGTTGGCGATTTGGCCCCGGTCTGCCCGCCGCGCCGGATGAGGTCAAGGATTGATTGCGATTGGGCGCGGCTTGCATCTGCTGGTCCAATAGCTCAAAGCTCGCCGAGTCGCGCGGGAGCGGCGTGGAGTTGAAATGGCGAAATGGCCGTTCGCGCTGCTGGATCGCAGAAATTGGCCTCTGCTGAGGCGTGGGGACGTCGCCGGCATTATTTTCGCGGTCCTTCTCATCGCCGCCGCCTTGTTCCTCCTGGTTCGATTTCCCCAGTCCGTCCCTGGCCACAACTATGGCTTCGGTCCGGAATGGGATTGCACTAATCCCGGCAGCGCGGGCGGCGTTTCCTGCGTCAAGCGGGCCAGCGATAGTAGCGCCTCAAAATAATTGCCCCTCGCATTTTTATTCGGCTTTGCTTCCGCCCCGGCGCCGTAGGATGGTCTGCGCAGCTCGTGGGCGCACCAAGACGCAGCCCGCCGCGACAGGGGGTCTCGGGGCATGAAATCGGACATTGAAATCGCGCGCGCGGCCAAGCTTCAGCCGATCGCGGCCATCGGGGCAGCTTTGTCGATCACGCCGGAAGCGCTCCACCCCTACGGCCGCGCCATCGCCAAAGTCGAATATGACTATATCGACTCTCTCGTCGATCGGCCCGACGGCAAGCTGATCCTTATGACCGCGATCAATCCGACGCCGGCCGGCGAAGGCAAGACCACAACCACCGTTGGCCTCGCGGACGCGCTCACGCGGATCGGCAAGAAGGCGATGATCTGCCTGCGCGAGCCCTCGCTGGGTCCGTGCTTTGGGATGAAGGGCGGGGCCGCGGGCGGCGGCTACGCGCAAGTCGTTCCTATGGACGAGATCAACCTGCACTTCACCGGCGATTTTCACGCGATCACCTCGGCGCATAATCTGCTCGCGGCGATGATCGACAACCATATCTACTGGGGGAACGCGCTCGACATCGACGAGCGCCGAATCGTCTGGCGGCGCGCGCTCGACATGAACGATCGCGCGCTCCGTAACACTGTGGTTTCGCTGGGCGGAATCACCAATGGTTTTCCGCGCGAGGACGGCTTTGACATCACCGTCGCCTCCGAGGTGATGGCGGTGTTCTGCCTGGCGCGCGACCTTTCCGATCTCGAAGCCCGGCTCGGCCAGATGGTCGTCGCCTACTCACGCGACAAGAAGCCGGTGACCGCCGCCGATATCAAGGCCTCGGGCGCGATGACGGTGCTGCTGAAGGACGCCCTGCGCCCCAATCTCGTGCAATCGCTCGAGGGCACCCCGGCGTTCGTGCACGGGGGCCCCTTCGCCAATATCGCGCATGGCTGCAATTCGGTGATGGCGACCAAGACGGCGCTGAAGCTCGCCGACTATGTCGTCACCGAGGCGGGATTCGGCGCCGATCTTGGCGCGGAGAAATTCTTCGACATCAAATGCCGCAAGGCCGGCCTCACGCCCGCCGCGGCGGTCATTGTCGCGACCGTGCGCGCGCTCAAGATGAATGGCGGCATCGCGAAGGACGCGCTGGGCAAGGAGAATCTCGCCGCGCTGGAAGCGGGTCTAGTCAATCTCGAGCGCCACATCGCCAACGTCGGAAAGTTTGGCGTTCCCGTCGTCGTTGCGATCAACCGCTTCGGAACCGACACCGCCGCGGAGCTGGCGCTGATCCAGCACATTGTCCGCGAGCGCTTTGGCGTCGAGGCGGTGATCTGCGAGCACTGGGCGAAGGGCTCGCGGGGCGCCGAGGACCTGGCGCGGAGCGTCGTTGCGCTCGCCGAACGCTCCAAGAACGGGTTCCGCTTTCTCTACGGCGACGAACTGCCGCTGTGGGACAAGGTGCGAAAGATCGCCACGCAGATTTACGGCGCTGGCGAGGTCGAGGCGGACCCGTCCATTCGCGCGGAATTCCAGCGCCTGCAGGACAGCGGCTATGGCGCCCTGCCCGTCTGCATCGCCAAGACGCAATACTCGTTTACCGCCGACGCCAGCATTCTGGGCGCGCCGAGCGGCCATATCGCCCCGGTGCGCGCCCTTCGTCTGCGCGCCGGCGCCGGCTTCGTCGTTGTCCAGTTCGGCGAAATCATGACGATGCCCGGCCTGCCGCGGACCCCGGCGGCGGAAAAGATAAGACTGGCGGAAGGGCTGGTGGAGGGGCTGTTTTGAGCGATTGAGGCTCTCCTCGCCTTGCCCCGGCAAATTGGCTATGATCGGGTTCCACAAGCGGAAACCTGAACACTTGCCGATCAGCCTGGAAAACAAATCCCCCTTCTCGCGCCGCGCCGCGATCATGGCCCACGATCTGGCGACGACGCCGCTGGCGATCGGTCTTGCGCTGTATCTGCGATATCCCGCCGATGCGCCGATCCGATGGCAGGCGCTTTACTGGATCGTGCCGCTGTTCACCGTGTTCGCCGGCTTCACTTTCAGCTTCTTCCGCCTGTACGAGTCCAAATGGCGCTTCGCATCGCTGCCGGATCTGTTCAATATTTTTCGCGCCGCCAGCGTCCTCGCTGTCATTCTGTTGGCGCTGGATATGGCCCTGGTGGCGCGCTCGGTCACGGGAGGCTTCGCGTTCGGCGAAAAGGTTTGCTTTCTCTACTGGGTGTTTCAGTCGGGCCTGCTCGGCGGGCCGCGCCTCGCCTATCGCTATTTCCGCTTCGTCCAGTCCCGCCGCAGCGGAATTCTCGCCCGCGCGCCGTCGATCCTGGTGCTTGGCCGCAGCAATGAGGCAGAGCTCGCGTTACGCGCGATCGAGGGCGGCATGCGCCGGCGGTTCGTCGCGCGCGGCGTTCTCTCGCCGCGCGCCTCCGATCGCGGCGCGGCCATTCGCGGCGTGCCGATTTTGGGCGGGTACGGAGATCTCGAGCAGGTCGTCGCCGACGCCAGCGAAGAAGGCAACCCGATCGCCCATCTCGTATTCGCGCCGAGCGAGTTCACATCAGGCAGCGAGTCCGAACGCGTCGTCGCGACCGCTCGCCGGCTCGGCATCGCGCTGTCGCGCATGCAGGCGATTGAACTGGGCGGCGATTCCTCGCTGACGCCGGTGGAGATCGAAGACCTGCTGTTTCGGCCCGCGGTCGATTCAGATTCCGCCGCACTGGACTCCTTCGTGCGCGGACGACGCGTCATCGTCACCGGCGGCGGCGGCTCGATCGGCTCGGAAATCTGCACCCGCGTCATCGCGCTGGGCGCCGCGCAATTGCTCGTGCTCGACAATTCGGAGCCCGCGCTGTTCGCCATTCACGAGCGTTTGGCCGCGCTCCGCCCTGCGGCGTCCATCCGCGCGGCCGTCGCCGACGTGCGCGATCGCACGCGGCTGATGGAGCTCTTCGAGGAATTCCAACCGGAAATCGTGTTCCATGCCGCGGCGCTCAAGCAATTGCCGCAGCTTGAGCAGGACTGGGCCGAAGGCGTCAAAACCAATATTCTCGGCTCGGTCAATGTTGTCGACGCGATCGCCGCGGTCGATGCGTCCGGCGTGCTGATCTCCACCGACAAGGCCGTCGATCCCGTGTCGGTGCTCGGCGCGACAAAGCGCTTCTCGGAAATGTACGCCCAGCTTGTCGATGCCGAGCGAATCGCACGCGGCGGCGCCGCGCGGTTGATCTCCGTGCGCTTCGGCAATGTGCTGGGCTCCGTCGGATCCGTGGTTCCAAAATTCAAGGCTCAGATCGAACGCGGCGGTCCGGTGACAGTGACGCATCCCGAAATGGTGCGCTATTTCATGACCGTGCGCGAAGCCGTCGATCTCGTCATTTCGGCCGCGGCGCATGGAGCGCGCGCCGATGCCGCGATGGGCCGCGCCTCTGTCTACGTCCTGAAAATGGGCCAGCCGGCACGCATCCTCGACCTCGCCGAAAAGATGATCCGGCTCGCCGGCTACGAGCCCAATGTCGACATCGACATCGTATTCACCGGCACGAGGCGCGGTGAACGCCTCAACGAGATCCTGTTCTCCGGCAACGAACCCGTCGTCGATATCGGCGTTGACGGCGTCACCGCGGCGCAGACCCCGCCGATCGAGCGCGCCGCGATGTCGCGCTGGCTGACCGACCTGGCGCGCGCGGCGGAACGTGGCGAGCGCGGCGCGGCGGAGCAGATTTTTGTCGAAGCGATTCCGAATTATCGCGGCGCGACGGCAAAGCCCGCAGCGTCCATTACCGACCTGGCGGCGCGGCGCGCGCGTCTCATTGCGGACGGATGATGCCCTTCTTCAGAATGATGTTGCCATAGAGGCGGCGCTCGCCTGTCGCCACAACGGCGAAGGCTTTGCTGGCGCGCTCGTAAAAGGCAAAACGCTCAATCTTGCCGAGCTGGAAATGCGGACCCTCGGCGTGCGCGATGACAGAGCGAAACTCCTTGAAGATCGGCTCTTCGCGTTTGGAGTCCTCGACCGGTTGCATGACGAAACAGGCGGCATCGACAAACGTGTCGAGCGGCATCACCGACAGCACCGCGCCGAGCGCCGTCGTCGCGCTGACCGCATCGAGCCTCACCACTTGCGGCCCCGCCGACTCCGCGGGAAAATTCGCGTCGACGATCACCAGTTCGTCGCCATGTCCCATCGCGCGCAGGACATACAGCAGGTCAGGCGACAGCAGCGGATCAAGATTTTTGAGCATAGCGAAACCTCTTTACACAGGGCATACCGCGGCGTCATTGCGAGCGAAGACGGGAAGGCATCTTGCTCACCGCGGCGTCGGCGCGTCGGCGCGCAGCAGCTTGGCGGTCTTGAGATCGCGCCACAGCGCGGTGGGAATTTTGACGCTGATCATGTCGGCGTTGCGCAACACTTCCGTGGGTTTTTGTGCGCCCGGAATGACGCTGACGATCGCGGGATGACTGAGCGGAAATCGAATCGCCGCCTCCGCCAGCTTGATCTTGTGCGCGGTGCAGATCGCCTCGATAGCGCGCACCCGCTCGAGGATGGCGCGCGGCGCGGGCGCGTAGTTATAATAGGCGCCCGCCTTCGCCCCGGTCGCCAGAATTCCAGAATTGAACGGACCGCCAATGACCACGCCGATTTTCTTCTCGACGCAATAGGGCAAGAAGCTCGTTAGCGCCTCCTGCTCAAGCAGCGTGTAGCGCCCCGCCAGGAGGAACGCGTCGAAATCGCCGGTGCGCGCCAGATGTTCGGCGACATCACATTCATTGATTCCGGCGCCGATCGCTTTGATCGCGCCGCCCTCGCGCAACTTCACCAGCGCCTTGTAGCCGCCGTTCATGAACTCCTTGATGCGCGCGTTCGACGCCTCGCGCGTGCCGTGCGTGAACACGTCGAGATCGTGGGCATAGACGATGTCGATGTGGTCGAGGCCAAGCCGCTCGAGTGAGAATTCCAGCGAACGCATCGTGCCGTCGTAGGAATAATCGAACCGCTCGCGCCGCGACGGCGTTTCAAAGAACAGGCCCGGCCGCGTGCGATCTTTTGGCGCGCAAACATCCAGCAGCCGTCCGACTTTGGTCGAGATCAAGTAGGATTCGCGCGGTTTTGCGCGCAGGAACTGGTTGATGCGGGTCTCCGACAGGCCAAGCCCGTACAGCGGCGCCGTGTCGTAGTAGCGGCATCCCGCGGTCCACGCCGCAACCAGCGTCGCCTTGGCGTCTTTCTCGGTCAGCGGGCGGTAAAGGTTGCCGATCGGCGCCCCGCCGAAGCCAAGCTCCGTCACCGCCAATTCGGCGCCGCCGCGTGTGGCAAGCTTTCGCTTGCGTATTGTCCCCGCGTGCGCTGCTTTCGCCATCGCCGCCTCCCCCCAATAGACCTGGAGCCGCCCCCTGCCCGGTCGCGCCACAACAATAGAGGAAGCCGCTCAATGGTCAATGAAACCGCTGTGTTGACGGACGCGGCCGGCCATCTAAGATGCTTGCGTTACCGGCGTTGGCGACGCTCCGCGACATGAAGGGTTTGCATTTTTATACTTTGGCCAAGGCTTCTTTCCACATGGATCAAGGCTTCGCTGATCGGCCGTTGGGGACACTGAGAGGCGCGACATGAACAAAGCAGGTTTGTTTCCGTTCCCACTGTATAGCCCCGCCGGAAGTTCGGACGGCTCGGGCGGCTTCACCCTGACGAGCCCCGACATCCGGCCCGGCGCAACGATCGCCAACGACCAGGTTTACAACGGGTTTGGCTATGCAGGCGCCAATGTCTCGCCTGAGTTGCGCTGGTCGGGAGCGCCGAGCGGCGTCAAAAGCTTCGCGCTGACGGTTTACGATCCCGACGCGCCGACAGGCAGCGGCTTCTGGCATTGGGTCATGTTCAACATTCCGGCTGGGGTCTCGCACCTGTCCAAAGGCGCGGGCAACCCGAAGGCTGCATTGGCGCCGAAGGGCGCCATCCAAAGCCGCACCGATTTCGGCGCGCCCGGCTATGGCGGACCGTGCCCGCCCAAGGGAGACAGGCCGCATCGCTACATATTCGCCATCTTCGCCGTCGATGCCGAGCGGCTCGACGCGAACGAGGACAGTTCCGCCGCGCTGGTCGGCTTCAATCTGCATTTTCATACATTGGCGAAGGCGACCCTGACGGGGCTTTTCGGCAGCTAGTCCGTCCGATCATTGTTCGCCGTGCGCGCCGCGAATTCGTTTGACGATCAGCGCGACGCCGAGCACGACAAGCGGCACCGCGGCAGCCGTCGCCACTCCGGGCTCCGGGCCGTACCCGAGTTCTCTTGCGCCCTTGAAGACATAGCCGAGCAGCCCAATGATGTAATAGCTGATCGCCGCGACCGAGAGCCCTTCCACCGTCTGCTGCAGACGCAATTGCAGGCGGGTGCGCTCATTCATCGAGTGCAGCAAATCGCGGTTCTGGCGCTCGATCTCGACATCGACGCGGGTGCGCAACAGATTGGCGGCGCGGCCGAGCTTCTCCGACAGGTCGAGCTGGCGCTCGGCGACGATCCGGCAGGTGCGCATCGCCGGCGTCATCCGCCGCGCCAGAAATGACTGGAAGGTGGAATAATCGCCGAAATTTTCCTCGCCGAGCGTCGAGAGCCGCTGCTGCACCAGTTCGTCATAAGCGCGGCTTGCGCCAAACCGGTAACTCGAAGCGGCCACATCCGCTTCGAGCTCCGCGGCGAGCGCGGTCAATTCATCGAGCAGCCGATGATCGGCGGGCGGATCGGTGGCGACGTTCATCTCGCGCAGGATCGCGTCGAGCGCATCCTCCACCCGCTTGATGCGCGGCCCGCAGCGCTGCGCTTCGGGAAGACCGAGCAGCGACAGCGTGCGGTAGGTCTCCAGTTCAAGCAGGCGTTGGGCCATCGCTCCGGCGCGATTTGGCGAGAGGTCGCGGACGCGCATGAGGATGTGCACGAAGCCATCCGGCGCGAGGCGAAAATCGGTCGCCGCGACCGCCGCGCCGCGCCCGATCACCGAGGCGACCAGCGAGCCCGCGTCAAGAATGCGCTCGAGCGGCTCGGCTCCGGCTTCGGCCTCCAGCGCCAGTGTCGCGCTAACCAGCAGCGGACCGGCCTGCGGCAGGCGGGCGATCAGCGGGGCACAGAGGAGCCGCGCCTTGTCAAAACTGGCGCCCGCCGCGCCTTCGACGACAAATGTCGTGGTGGTGAACTCGCTATGCTGCTCCCAGCGAAATCCCAGCTCGCCCAACCGCACAAAATGGTGCTTGGCGCCGGGCGCAGGCCCCGGAGCGCCATTTTCCCCGCAGAGTTTTGCCACCGCCTGACGGTCCGCCGCCGCCTGCGCCGCGTCGGTCATGAAGGCGAAATGCAAGAGCTGCGCCGGACTGGTCAGCGGCTGGAAGGGCCGCGAGTGCACCTCGCCCAGAACTGTCCCTCGCAGCGGGTGGTCGCCGTGGGCCGGCTTTTGTTGCGGGGAACTATCCTGCATCGGGCGCCCTGACGCGGGCGACGCCCCGCGTCGCCACTGCACGAGCAGGGTTAAGCACGGATTGGGCCACATTTGAAGGCGCTGGAGATTTCGCCCGCCCACCCGGCAATCTCGAGCGCTTGCGCCTGACCGTTTTTCCCCCCACATTCGGCGCCCAACAGGAGGTGCGAAAATGGCGTCCAAACTCGATCAATTGCGCGGAATGAGCGTTGTTGTTTCCGACACCGGCGACATGGACTCGATCAAGGCGTTCAAGCCGACCGATTCGACGACCAACCCATCGTTGATCCTCAAGGCGGCGCAATTGCCCGCCTACGCTCATCTCGTCGACGAGGCTGTGTCCTGGGGGCGCAAGTCCAAGGCCTCTCCGGGTGCGGTGACCGATCGCCTCTCGGTGAATTTCGGCGCCGAACTGACGCGCATCGTTCCCGGTCGCGTCTCCACTGAAGTTGATGCCGATCTCTCGTTTGACACACAGGCGAGCATCGCCAAGGCGCATGCGCTGATCGAAGACTACAAGAGCCGCGGCATCGCGAGCGAGCGAATCCTCATCAAGCTCGCCGCGACCTGGGAGGGCGTGCAGGCGGCGCGCGTGCTGCAGAAAGACGGCATCGATTGCAACATGACGCTGATCTTCTCGCTGGCCCAGGCGGTCGCCTGCGCCGATGCGAAGGCGTTTCTGATTTCGCCGTTCGTTGGCCGCATCCTCGACTGGCATGTCAAAGCCGGCGGCGGCCCCTACACCGCTGAAACCGACCCGGGCGTGATTTCGGTGCGCACTATCTACGCCTATTTCAAAGCCTACGGCGTCGCCACGGTGGTGATGGGCGCCTCGTTCCGCAATATCGGGGAGATCGAAGCGCTTGCCGGCTGCGACCGGCTGACGATCTCACCGCAGCTGCTCGACCAACTCGCCAAGGATCAAGGCGCGCTGACGCAAAAACTGACGCCGGCGATGGCCAGCAAGGCGCCGGCGAAAATAGCGCTCGACGAAAAGCTGTTCCGCTGGATGATGAACGAGGATGCGATGGCCACCGAAAAGCTCGCCGAGGGCATCCGGGTTTTCGCCAGCGATCTGGGCAAGCTGCGCCAGCTTGTGACGCAAAGGTTAGCAGCTGCGGCGTGAGTGGAGCTGCGGTATAGTCCCTGCCAATGACAGGCATCGACTTCTGGTATGAATTCGCCAGCACTTATTCCTACCCCGCCGCGATGCGCATCGAGGACGTGGCGCGTGAACGCGGCGTCGAGGTGCGCTGGCGACCGTTTCTGGTGGCGCCGATCTTCGTCGCCCAGGGGTGGCGCGACTCGCCGTTCAATATTTACGCCGCCAAGGGGCGCTATATGTGGCGCGACATGGAGCGAATCTGCGCCCGGCTCGGGCTGCCGCTGCATCGCCCCGACCCCTTCCCGCAAAGCAGCCTGCTCGCGGCCCGCGTCGCGCTGGCGCTGGCGCCTCAGACTCGCGCCGCTTTTTCGCGCGCCGTCTATGCCTCGGAATTCGGTGAGGGCCGGCAGATCGGCGAGCGCGATACCATCGCGCCGCTGCTGGATAGGATCGGCGAGGACAGTGCGAGCGTGCTGGAACGCGCTTTGAGCGCGGCGAACAAAGAGGCGCTGAAGGCCGAGAGCGCCCAGGCCGTCGCGCTCGGCCTCCCCGGCGCGCCGTGCGTCGTCACCGGCGATGGCGAAGTGTTCTGGGGCAACGACCGGATCGAAGAGGCGCTCGATTGGGCGCAGAACGCGCGGTGACGTGGGGAGCTATCGCGGCGAATAGCGCTCGAATGCGCCTGTGTAGGTTTTTGCTCCCGGCGCCGCGTAGGCATTGACCTTCGATGTGCGCAAGCCAAGCCGCGCCAAGCCTTCCGCGAGCATGACGGCGCAGCCGACGCCATCGAGCACAGGCGCGCCCGCCATCCGCGAGAGATCGCTGGCAAGGTCGGTCATTCCTGCGCAGCCGAGCACAATCGCCTCGGCGCCATCGTCCCGCAGAGCAAGCTTGATCTCGCGCTCGATTCTGTCCCGCGCGTCGGAGCCCGGCTTCTCCAGATCGAGAACCGCGACATCGGACGCGCGCACCCGCGCGCAGCGGCTCGCAAGGCCATATTTGACAAGATTGTGCTCGATCGCCGCTATCGAGCGCGCCAGCGTGGTGACGACACTAAACCTGCTAGCAAGCAGCGAGGCAAAATGGAACGCCGCCTCGCCGATGCCGATGACCGGCGCCGGGCTGAAGCTGCGGGCGGCATCGAGCCCGGTGTCGTCGAAACAGGCGATGATCGTTGCATCGACGTCTCCCGCGCGGGCTATTTCGGCGATGATGCCGGGCACGCAAAACACTTCGTCGTAGTAACCCTCGATGCTGGGCGGCCCGAATTCCGGATTGACCGCGAGTATCTCAACGCCTGATGAGGCGACCGCCCGCGCGGCGGCGCCGATCTTGCGCGTCATTGACTGGGTTGTGTTGGGATTGACGACAAGAATGCGCATTGTGCCAGCCATCAGAGATCGCCGCCGAGATAGAGATGCTGGACGCGCGGATCCTTCAGCAAATCGGCGGAAGCCCCGGCCAGCGCGATGGCGCCCGTCGTCAATGCGTAGGCGCGATTGGAAATGCGCAGCGCCATGCGAGAATTTTGCTCGACGAGCAAAACGCTGACTTTCTCATCGCGGTTGATGGCGACAATCGAGCGCGCGATGTCCTGCACGATCTTGGGCGCCACGCCGAGCGAAGGCTCGTCAAGCAGCAGCAGCTTCGGCTTGGCCATCAGCGCGCGGGCGATCACCAGCATCTGCTGCTCGCCGCCGCTCATCGTCCCCGCCGCCTGGCCGTAACGCTCCTTCAATCGGGGAAAGCGCGCCAGCACCATCTCCAGCGACGACTTCACCCCGGCCGCGTCCTTGCGCGAAAACGCGCCCATCAGCAGATTGTCGCGAACCGACATGAACGGGAACACGCGCCGGCCCTCGGGCACCATCGCGATGCCCATGCCGACGATCGCTTCCGGCCCGAGGCCGTTGATGCGCTGGCCCTCGAATTCAATCTGGCCCTTGCGGATTTTGCGCAGGCCGGTGATCGCGCGCAGGATCGACGATTTGCCGGCGCCATTGGCGCCGATGAGCGCGACGGTCTCGCCCTGATTGAGCTCGATTGACACGCCCTTCAGCGCATAGACGTGGTCGTAATAAAGTTCGACGTCGGAGAATTTGAGCATTGGCGTCATGATCACAGCCCAATTGTATCGTCTTCGACGCCAAGATAGGCTTCGATCACCTTGTCGTTGCTCTGGATTTGCGCCGGCGTCCCCTCGGCGATCTTGACGCCGAAATTGATGACGACGATGCGGTCGGAAATCTTCATCACGGCGCCCATGTCATGCTCGACGAGCAGCAGCGTGACGCCGCGATCGCGCACCGCGCGCGCGAGTTCCACCGCATGTTGCGTCTCGTCGTGATTCATCCCGGCGAACGGCTCGTCAAGCAGCAGCACCTTGGGGTTGGCGGCGAGGCCGATCGCTATGCCGAGCGCACGCAAGCTGCCCTGCGGCAGCGTGCTGGCGATCTCGTTGCGAACCTCGCCCAGTCCCAAAAAATCGAGGATTTCGTCGGCGGAACGGCCAAACTCCTCCTCGTCGCGCCGCGCCGCCGCGGTTCCCAGATAGAAGCCGGCCAGGCCAACGTGAGAACGCAAGTGATGGGCGACGACGACGCTGTCGCGCGCGGTCAACCCCTTGAAGATCGTCGTTTCCTGAAACGTGCGCACCACGCCCTTGCGCGCGACGACATGCGGCGCGAGTCCCGAGATACGCTCGCCCTTGAAACGCACCTCGCCGCGCGTCGGCTTGACGAATGAGGCGATCAGTTTGAACAGCGTGGACTTGCCGGCGCCGTTGGGCCCGATGACGGAAAGGATTTCACCCTCATCAACATCGAACGAAACGTCATTGACCGCGACAAGGCCGCCATATTGCTTGGTGACGCCGGAGACTTCGAGAATGCGCGTCATGGGTCAGCTCCGACGCCAGTTGAATTTACGCAGGCTGAGAAGGCCATTGGGCAGCGCCAACATCAGCAGGATGAGAACGCCGGAATAGATCAGGAGCTGATATTCGCCGGTCGCAAACAGCAGGTCCCAGCCGAAGTAAAGCACCAGCGTTCCGAGCATCGGGCCGAAAACAAACCCAAGTCCGCCCAGAAAGCAGTAGAGCATGAAATTCACGCTGTCGGCGATTGTGAAGCTCGAAGGGTAGATCGACTGGGTGATCGCCACGAAAACCGCGCCGCAGACGCCGCCGAGGAACGAGGAGATCGAATAGGCCAGAACGCGCAGGGCCGGCACGTTGAGGCCCATCGACGATGCGAGGTCCTCGTTTTGCTGAAGCGCGACAAACAGTCGGCCGACGCGCGATTGAACCAGACGATATAGCGCCGCAAAGCACAGGCACATCGCGATGACCGAGAGAAAATAGAATGCTTCATTGCGCTCGCTCATGGTCGCGAACGAGGGGATCAGCGTCAATCCGAAAATGCTGAGTTCGCCGGGCGGGGGAATGCTGACCATGCCCTTGGCGCCATTGGTGATCGGCACTGCCAGGGTAAGCAGCCGGACAACCTCGGTGAGAACCAGCGTCACCATGGCGAAATAAACCCCGCGCAACCGGAGGATAGGCAGGCCAATCAATATGCTGGCCCCGGCGCAGAACAGCCCGGCCAGCGGCAGGCTCAGCCAGAACGAAACGCCATAGGTGACAATCAGAATGGCCGAGACATAGCCGCCCATCAGAGCGAAGGCGCCTTGCCCGATATTGATTCGGCCAATGAAGAATGTCAGCCAGACGCCGCCGCTGGCGATGGCGAGCAATGCCACCGAGCTCAACGTGTAAAAGAGATCGGTGCGGTGCGTCGCACTGATCGCCAAAGGGACGATGATGAGCACAACGACGAGGAAGACCACGACGGCGGTGAGGCTGTTTGAGCGCGACATGAGCATTAACCCCAAGGCTTGCCCATCAGCCCGTTCGGGCGGATGCTTAGGAACACGATCAAGGCGACGAATATGACGAGATAGGTGATGTCGCCGTATGCGTGCAGGACGCTGAGGCCGACCGATTCCATCATGCCGAGGATAAAGCCGCCGGCAATGGCGCCGCCGACGACGCCCGCGCCGCCGATCATCACCATCATGAACGCCTTGATCGAGATGGGCCCGCCGATGCCCGAATTGACGCCGGTAATGGTGACGAGGAGCCCGCCGACAAGGCCGGCAAGCAGCGCCCCAAGCGCGAAGCCGATCAGCGAGTAGAACTCGACGTTGACGCCCATCAATTGTGCGGCGACGCGATCCTGCGCCAGCGCGCGCATCGCGCGGCCGGGTTTGGTGTATTGCATCATCAGCACGAACGTCGCGATGAAGACGATCGCCAGGCCGGCGACCAGCACGCGGTCGTAGGGAATGATGAGATTGTCGGAAATAAATGTGCCCGAAATGATCTTGGGCACGCCGCGCTGCTTCTCGCCGAACAGCAGCAAGATGACCGCGTCGAGGAAATAGGCGACGGCCGCCGCCAGCAGCATCGTGCTCTCATCGCGCACGCTGCGCTTGATAACGGTGCGAAACAGAAATCGCTCGATCAGGCCGCCGAGCACCGCCAGTGTCAGCGCGGATGCGACGAGCGCCACGACGAAGGGCATATGGAGCTGCCCGTATATCGTATAGACGACAAAGGCGCCCAGCACATACATCTGGCCGTGAGCGAAATTCAGCACGTTCATCAGTGCGAAGATCAGCGTCAGGCCGAGCGCGATCAACGCATACTGCGCGCCCAGGTACAGCCCGTTGACGATGACTTGTTCCATGGGGCGCGTTATCCCGATGAGTGGAGCCCGCCAACTCCTCCCTTCTCCCCTTGCGGGAGAAGGTGGCGGCGAGGCCGACGGATGAGGGGTCGGCGCCAAATTGAGTGCGATGAGATGCGTTCGCACCCGGTCGAAGCCAACCCCTCATCCAGCGCTGCGCGCCACCGTCTCCCGCAAGGGAGAAGGGACCGCGCTCGCGCCCGATGATTCGACCGGCGCCCCCTCAGTCGACGTCGGCGACGAACAAGGTCGAGAACTTGCCGTCCTTGTATTCGTTGACGACGAGCGGCACCGCGAGTTGGCGCTTCTGGCCGAACGACGTAGTGCCGACGTAGTGCAGCTTGCCTTCCGTCTTCAGGTAGGGGTTGGCGGCGGAAAAGCCATCGACCGTCTTTTTGAATTCGTCGATATTGTCGATGGCTTTGGGATCGGCCTTCAGCGTGTCGATGATATATTGGAGCGCGTAAACCTTGGTGTTGGACTCGTCATTGTACTCGCCGAACATCTTGGTGTAGCGCGCGATGAACTCCTCCATCGCCGCAGAGCGAATTTCCGGCGTCGAAGCGCCGCCGACCGAGATGAAGCCGTTGGCAAGTTCGCCCGCGCCTTCTTCCAGCACCTTGGCGTCCTGCGCGGTTTCCGTCGAGATCAGGCCGGTATAGCCAAGCTCGCGGGCGGAGCGGATCAGCAGCGGCGCATTGGCAGGCGCGACGCCCGACAGGACCAGCAGATCAGGCTTCTGCTTGACGATCGGCGTCAGCACCGGCGTGAAATCGCGCGTGTCGTTGGGGTAGCTGTCCTTGTCCGCGACGACGGTCAGGCCAAGCGCCTTGGCTGCGGCGACGCCGCCGTCACGCTGGCTGAGCGGATCGGACTCGTTGGCGGCGACGAACGCCACTGTTTTGACGCCCTTCTTCTCTTTCAGATATTTGTAGATCGCGGGGCCCGACTGATAGTTGGCGACCATGCCGAGCACGGCGTTCGAAGCGGGCTTGGTGTAGAGCTCCTTGGGGAAAGCGTAGGGGAAATAGACGATGCCGGCCTTCTCCGCGACCGGCCGCACGGCGGCGGCGCCGTCATCGACATTCGGGCCGACGACATAGTGGATGCCTTCCTGCGCCATCTTCTCCATGCCGGCGATGGCGCGCTTGGGATCCTTCTGATCGTCAAACGTCACGACGTTGATATCGTAGGTGTCGTCGCCGATCTTGACGCCGCCCTTTTCGTTCCACCACGCCGCGAGCGTTTGCATCGAGCGGACGTTGGAGGTGCCCCAAGCGGCGGCGGGGCCGCTGGTGACGCCGACAAAACCGATTTTCAGGACCTTGTTGGCGGCCTGCGCGCCGCTCATGGCGAGCGCCAACGCCAGCGCCGAAACCAATCCCGTCAAAACGGGACGAACAGGATGCAATTTTCCAGTCATTGTCGCTTCTCCTCCCAAGCTGCGCAAATCCGCCGGGCTTCAGGCCCCTGCAGGCGCTATGCCAGTCGTCGTTTGCCCGTCCAGCTTGACGATGCCTCCGAGGATTGTCAACAAAATTTCTCCATGTTGTAGACAATACATCGTTTCTTGTTATTCTTGTCGCGCCAGCTTGTGATCAAATGCCGTGGATAAGCCTCAGCGCTGGTTTCTCTTGCGCTGGGATGCGGCGTTTGAGTTGCGCCGGTGCGCCCAATTGCAAAGCATCGCGACGCGGATTTGAGCAAAGAGGTTGAGGTGATCGAGCAGGACGGCCCATTGCGGGAGATCGAGCGCGCCGCGCCGTCGCAACTCACGCGCACGCCTGCATCCGAGGATCAGATCGTCGAGCAGATCGTCGCGGCGATCATGGACCGGCGCCTGCACCCGGCCGCGAAGCTCGCCGAAAATGTCCTGTGCGAAGCGTTCGGCGTCAGCCGCGCGCGCATTCGCAGCGTGTTTATCAAGCTGGCCGAACGCGGCATCGTCACGCTGCATCCCAACCGCGGCGCCTTCGTCGCGAGCCCCTCGGCGGCCGAAGCGCGCGACGTCTATCAGGCGCGCCGCGCCATCGAGCGATCCATCTCCGCGCGCGCCGCCCAAGACATCACCGACGAACAGATCGAAACGCTGCGCGCCCACATCGCTGCCGAAGCCGCGGCGGGCGCCGCCGGCAACCGGCGCGAATCCATCCGCCTGTCAGGCCTCTTTCACATGAAGCTGGCCGAAGTCGCCGGCAATCCCGTGCTGACGCGCTTTCTTGAAGAGCTTGTCGCGCGCACCTCGCTGATCATCGCCCTGTTCGGCGCCCCGCGCCTGTCGTCATGTTCGAAGGGCGAGCACAGCGCCCTCCTCGAGGCGCTCAAAGCCCGCGACGGCGCGCTTGCCGCCGAGCTGATGGAACAGCACCTGGGGCATGTCGAGCGCGAGCTGGACATTCACGAAGCGCTCGGCGAACCGGCGGACGTGCGGGAGATATTTGGGGTGTAAGAATTGGCATAATGAAAACCATCCGCTTGAGTTTACGTCACGGTCCCCGAGTCAGTGTTGCAGAGAAACCGCGAGACCAAATCGGATTTTTCGAATAAGGAATTTGCCCTGCGCTCTATCCGCAACAATCAAAGGGCTGCGGTGATGTACGAACAGAAACCCTTGTACCGCAAAATTAACACTCGCACGCGCGGAGTTTTCCATGGGGGCGGCGAATACCGGTGGGCACGCAATTCAACGGCGAGAAGCGAAGCGAGTCGGGCCGAGGCTCGATGCATGCGAATCGGCGGAACGGCCTCGACTACATGCCGCTATTCAATTTCTTGATTTCGAGGGTTGGCGACGATTGGAACGAAATCTATAGCGCGGCGATTGCGCGGTTAGACAGACCGGACCCCATCTTCTGGCTCGTTGCGCGCAGCGAAGCGGAGAAGCGACCTTTCGTGCGGGTGGGCGAAAGCTCGTATTACAGCGGCTTCTTCATTAACCAGGACAACCGGCTTGCGCGTGTTGATCCGGAATTGCGCGTCGAGGATATGAAACCTCTCTGCGCCTGCTGCACGCATACATTCAATGGCGTACCTTATGTGAGAAAGTTCGAGAGCGGCGAATGATATGCGACCGAAAGCCGGACGCAACGGCTGGCTGGTTAGCCCTCGGCGAGCGAACCCCGCTATTGTGCGGAACTCTTGATATACGTTGAATTTCGCGCACCCCGACCAAACCGCGCCCTTCACTTCCCCGCCAGCGCCGCCGTCCTTATCGCCGCCAGCGTCGTCGCCGGTGTAATCGCTTCCGGGTCAATCTTCACATGCAGAATCGCTGGCTTGCCCGAAGCGGTCGCGCGCTCGAAGGCGAGCGCGAAATCCTCGGTGCGCAGCACTGTCTCGCCGTGTCCGCCAAACGCCCGGGCGTAGGCGGCGAAGTCCGGGTTCCGCAACTGCGTCGCGATGATGCGGCCGGGATACTCCCGCTCCTGATGCATGCGGATGGTGCCGTACATGCCGTTGTCGACGACGATGACGATGATCGGCAGATCGTATTGCACGGCGGTCGCGAACTCCTGACCGTTCATCAGAAAGCAGCCGTCGCCGGCAAATGAGATCACTGGCCGCTGCGGCCTCAGCAGCTTTGCCGCCACCGCAGTCGGCACGCCAAAGCCCATCGAGCCGGAGACCGGCCCGAGCTGCGAGTCGATCTTCCGGAATCGCAGGAAACGCCCGACCCAGATCGCATAATTGCCGGCGCCATTGGTGAAGATCGCATCGCGGACGTTCTCGCGCAGCCAGATCATGATCTCGCCGAGCTGCACCGCGCCGGGCGTGACGGGCGAGCGCTCATTCCAGCCGAGATAGTCGGCGCGCGCTTCGCCGGCATGGCCGCTCCAGCCAATGACGCCGGGCGGCTGCAGGCTCTCCAGCGCCGCGCAAAATGCCGGCGGCGTCGCGAGGATGCCAAGCGCGGGATGATAGACGCGGCCCAGTTCCGCCGCGTCCGCATGCACATGCACGAGCTTTTGGCGCGGCGCCGGGATGTCGAACAGCGTGTAGCCCTGCGAGGGGACTTCCGCCATCCGCCCGCCGATCAGCAGCACAAGGTCAGCCCCGGCGATGCGCGCCTTCAACTTTGGATTGGGCGCGATGCCAATCTCGCCGGCATAATTGGGATGGTCGCCGTCGAACAACCCGGCGCGGCGAAACGATGTGACGACCGGCAGTTCGAAACGCTCGACGAAACGCTGCATCGCCGAGCGGGCGCGCTCGTCCCAACCGGCGCCGCCGAGAATGACGATCGGCCGCTTCGCCGCCCACAGCATCTTCTGTAGTTCAGCTATTTGCGTCTGGCCGGGCCAGATCGGCGCGGGCTCGACGCGCGGCGCGTCGGCGACGCTGGCAAGGTCAAGCAGCATGTCCTCGGGCAGCGCGATGACCACCGGGCCAGGCCTGCCCTGCATCGCCATCTGGAACGCGCGCTGCACGATCTCGGGAATGCGCGCGGCGTCTTCGATCTCGGCCACCCATTTGGCGGTCGAGCCGAAGAACGCGCGATAATCCATTTCCTGCCAGGCCCCGCGGCCGCGCACAGCGCGCTCGATCTGGCCGATGAACAGAATCATCGGCGTTGAATCATGTTCCGCGATATGAATCCCATGCGCGGCGTTGGTCGCGCCAGGACCGCGCGTGACAAAGCATATGCCTGGCCTGCCGGTCAGCCTGCCCGCCGCGATCGCCATCATCGCCGCCCCGGCCTCCTGCCGACAGGCGACGACTTTCACCTTGGAATCGTGCAGCGCGTCGAGCACGGCAAGGTAGGACTCGCCCGGGACGCAAAACACCTGTTCGATGCCCTGCGCGACCAATTGATCCACAAGGATCTTGCCGCCGCTGCGCGGCATCGCTTCGTTCATTGCCCCTGCCCTTAAAAGAACGCCTGCAACCCGGTCTGCGCCCTGCCGAGGATCAACGCATGCACGTCATGCGCGCCCTCGTAAGTGTTGACCGTCTCAAGATTTTGCGCATGCCGCATCACATGATAGGCGCCCATGATGCCGTTGGCGCCATGGATGTCGCGCGCGCTGCGGGCGATGTCGAGCGCCTTGCCGCAATTGTTGCGCTTCACCAGCGAGATCATCTCGGGCGCGACGCGTCCTTCGTCCATCAGCCGGCCGACCCGCAGCGAGGCTTGCAGCCCGAGCGCGATTTCGGTCTGCATGTCCGCCAGCTTCTTCTGCACGAGCTGGGTCGCCGCGAGCGGGCGGCCGAACTGCTTGCGTTCCAGCGCATAGTCGCGCGAGCGCATCCAGCAATCCTCCGCCGCGCCCATCGCCCCCCACGAGATGCCGTAACGCGCGCGATTGAGACAGCCGAACGGCCCCTTGAGACCCGCGACATTCGGCAAGAGTTGCTCCGCCGGGATTTCGACGCCTTCCATGATGATCTCGCCGGTGACGGAGGCCCGCAGCGACAGCTTGCCTTCGATCTTCGCCGTTGAAAGCCCGCGCATGCCTTTCTCCAGCACAAAACCCTTGATCTCCCCGCCGTGTGCCGGGGACTTCGCCCATACAACGAAGATGTCGGCGATGGGCGCGTTGGAAATCCAGAGTTTTGAGCCGCTCAGACGATAGCCGCCATCGATCGGTTCGGCCCGCGTCGTCATCGAGCCGGGGTCCGACCCGGCCTCTGCTTCGGTCAAGCCGAAGCAGCCAATCCACTCGCCGCTTGCGAGTTTTGGCAGGTATTTCTGGCGCTGCGACTCGTCGCCATAGGCGTGGATCGGGTGCATGACGAGTGAGGCCTGCACGCTCATCATCGAGCGATAGCCCGAATCGACGCGCTCGATCTCGCGCGCCGCGAGGCCATAGGAGACGTAGCTCGCGCCAGCGCAGCCGTACTTCTCCGGCAGCGTCAGTCCGAGCAGGCCGAGCGCCCCCATTTCGTGGAAAATAGCGGGCTCGACGGATTCCTTCGCATAGGCTTCGATGATGCGCGGCGCCAGCTTGTCCTGGGCATAGGAACGCGCGGTGTCGCGGATGGCCCGCTCCTCTTCGCTCAATTGCGATTCGAGATCGAACGGGTCGTCCCAGGTGAACCGGGCGGTTTGGGAATGCATATCGCGGCTCCAGCGCGGGCAAACGCGCTTGTCGCGCCGGTTGTTTTCGCCCGCGCGCTATCTATGGCGGCACCGGGCCCAAGATCAAGCAGCCGCTAGGGTCGGTAGTGTCTCAGTTTGAATTTTTGTCGATCTGAGAAATTAGGTGATGCAACATTCCCATGGTCGCGCCGTACATGGACCATCCGACGGGATTGCTGATCGGATGAAAGAACCAATACTCAAAGCCCGTGGCTTCTGCGCCATGGGATAGCGCGTAAAGTCCGAACCCAACGAGAACGCCAATGCCGCTCCCGAAGAGCGCTCGGCAAACCATAAGCAGTTTAGTTTGCGACAGCATTATTGGACTGCTTTTTGTAAGGGCGGGGCGTTGTTGCAGGCGGGTCCATTGCTTCAAACAATCTGTGCCCAATCCATAACCGTTGTTGACAGGCCAGCGGCCATCGCGGCGTCACGCGAAGGGGTATTGCCGATCGCTTCGGCAGTCGGCATCGCTATTTCTTCCCCAAGCCCAAGAGTTTTAGGATGGTTCCGGGGAAGTCGCGACGCAGGTCAACTTCTGCGGCTCTGTGCTCTTCTTCGGGAGTGATCTGGCGCGCTTTGCTCCCGACGAGCTTTGCGCCCCCTGCCACAACCAAATCGACAGCGACACGAGCATTGATGCCCGGCGTCTCGTAAATGTTTGCAAGGTCGGCCTCGCCAGATTGAACCGCCTTGATCGCATGCGCAGAGGCATCGCTATAGCGAACAAAATGCTTATGAGGCCGGCCACTTACGGCCCCGACGAGTTCAACGACAAAACTCGACCCGCTCATCCCGTTCCGACCCTGCTTCCCGTGAGGATAGCGCAAGTCGATGGCGACCGCGAGGCCGTCGTCAAGGGCGCTGAGATACAAACTGAGACGCTACCCTCGGGTCGCGCCCGCCGCGCGGGAATGCGCACCGACCGAACGGACAATGGCGCGGCGCCTTGCCGCATGTTACGCTCACCGCCGCAAAACTTCCGTCCTGGTATTCCCAGCGAACAGCCAGCCGCCGCAGGGGCGACTCCGCGCTGCGCGGAACTCCTGGACAAGGAAGGCGAGGCTCATCCGGCGACTCTGGGAGGTGCGCCATGTTGCTCAACAACGCGATCTTTTCGCACTCATGCGCGCGGATCGACCGCCGCGAGATGGTTTGCGGCGGCATAGCGTTCCTCAGCCTGCTCGCCATGCTCGGCGGCGGCGTCCGGCCGGTTCGCGCCGCCAATCTGGCAGGCGCCGTCCCGGAAATCGACAAGCTTTCCATCCGCGTCCTCATCGACTCCTACCAATTCGCCGTCGCGCCCAGCCGCAACGCCGGCAACGTCGAAATCAATCACTTCGGCTGGGGCCTCTCGCCAGACGCCGCGCCGGGCAAAACTCTCATCAGCGAGTTCGGCCTTTCGATGTACGCCCAGTCGAAGCGCGGCGACGAAACCCGCAATGTGCTCGTCGACTTCGGCTATACGCCCGAGGCGTTGCTCAATAACGCGGCGCTGGCCGGTCTCGATCCCGCGAGCCTTGACGCGATGGTCCTAAGCCACGGCCATTACGATCATTTCGGTGGTATGGCGGGGTTTCTGAAGGCCCGTGGCGGCTCGTTGAAGCCGAACCTGCCGCTGTTCATCGGCGGCGAGGAAGCGTTCTGCGCGCGCCAGTGGACCGGCCCTCCCGTCAAGGGCGACTTCGGCGCGATCGACCGTGCCTCGATCGAAGCGGCGAAGGTTGCACTGACCTATGCGGAGGGACCCTCGCTGGTCGCTGACCACGGATTCACGACCGGCCAGATCGGCGCGACCAGCTTCGAGAAGATACTCTCGCCAAGCGTGATGAAAATCGGCGTCGCCCACGGGTTCGGCTGCTACGCGGAGAAACTCCCCGAGGACGAACGCGCGCTGACGACCGCTCCCGACCAGTTCCGCCATGAGATCGCGACCGCCTATAACGTTAGGGGACGCGGGCTAGTTGTCCTGACTTCGTGCAGTCATCGCGGCGTCGTCAATGCTATCAAGCAGGCGCAGGCGGCTTCCGGGGTCGACAAGGTTCACGCCGTGATCGGCGGATTCCATCTCGCCCCCTACAAGGAGGATTACCTGCACGACACAATCGCCGCACTCAAGCAGATCGATCTCGACTACGTCATTCCGCTGCACTGCTCCGGCGAGGCCTTCTACGATATGGCCAAGGCCGAAATGCCGGCGAAGCTGTTGCGCTCCTATACCGGAACGCAGTTCGTGTTCGGCGCATGATCTGGACCGGCAACGCGCGAGCTTGCACCGGAGCGCGCTTGTCGCCATGTTGGAGTCATGGCGGATCCCATCGAGACACCGCGCGCTGAAACAAGCGCTCTGGCCAACCTGAGTTCGCGTTCGCGCGAGATTTTTCGCCAGATCGTCGATTCCTATCTTGTCACCGGCGAGCCGGTCGGCTCGCGCCATCTGTCGCGCCTGCTGCCGGTTTCGCTTTCCCCCGCCTCGGTCCGCAACGTGATGCAGGACCTCGAGGAGTTGGGCCTGATTTACGCCCCGCACACCAGCGCAGGCCGCATGCCGACCGAACAGGGCCTGCGCTTCTTCGTCGATGCGATGCTGAAGTTCGGCGAACTCCCTATGGCCGAGAGGTCGCGCATCGACGCGCAGGTGCGGGCGTCGGCGCAAGGACGGGGTCTTGGCGATGCGTTGGCGGATGCCACCAGCCTTCTGTCCGACCTGTCGCGCGGGGCCGGCGTCATTCTGACCACCAAAGAGAACGCGCGGCTCAAGCATATCGAATTCGTGCGCCTCGAACCGCGCAAAGCGCTCGCCGTGCTGGTCGCGGAGGACGGCTCGATCGAAAATCGCGTCATCGAGACGCCGCCCGGTCTGCCCGCTTCGGCGCTGATCGAGGCGGGCAATTATCTCAACGCGCATTTTCGTGGCCGCACCCTGGCCGAGGCGCGGCTCGAAATCGAGAAAGCGCGGCATGCGGCGCAAAACGAGCTCGACGAGTTGGCGGCGCGGCTGGTCGATGTCGGGCTCGCTTCGTGGGCCGGGGTGGATGAGGCGCGTCAGCAGCTTATCGTACGCGGCCAGGCCAATCTGATCGGCGATCTGCACGCGGAGGCGGATCTCGAGCGCATCCGCCTGCTGTTCGCCGATCTTGAGACCAAGACCGACGTGATTGATCTTCTCCATCGCGCCGAGGGCGGTGACGGCGTAAAAATCTTCATCGGCTCGGAAAACAAGCTGTTCTCGCTGTCCGGCTCGTCGATGATCGCCGCGCCGCTACGCGATCGCGACCGGAACATTGCTGGCGTCCTCGGCGTTATCGGCCCGACCCGCCTCAATTATGCGCGAATTGTCCCGATGGTTGAATACACTGCCCGCGTGCTGGGCGACCTCATGGGCAAGCATTGAGAGATAGGGTAAGGCCATCCACGGCAAAAGCCGAGTTAGCGGGAGACGCGCAATGAGCATGTCCGATCCGGTAAGCCAGGGACTCGGGCCCCACAGCCTTGGCGGCGCCATTCATCGTTTGCACGGCAAATGGGGTGCGATCGTCGCCTTTGGCGTCCTGTTGCTGGTGCTTGGAATCGCGGCGACGACCTTCTCATTCGAGGCGACCGTCGCCACGGTGACATTGAACGGCGTGTTCTTTCTTGTCGCCGGCGCCGCGGAAATCGGCATCGGCATGCAAGCGCAAGCCTGGAGTCGGTTCTTTCTGTGGGTGATCGGCGGCCTGCTTTATCTCGTCGTTGGAATCATCTGCATCCTCAACCCTTTGGTCGCATCGGTGTTTTTGACTCTGGCGCTGGGCGCGGGGCTCATCGCCGCGGCGGCGGTGCGAATTTATCTGGCGTTCCAGCTTCCATCGGGACCCTCGCGCTCCATGATTTTCCTCGCGGGCGCCGTGACCGGCCTGCTCGGGCTCGTCATCATTGTTTACTGGCCCGGCAGCAGTCTTTATGTGCTGGGCACGTTGCTCGGCATCGATCTGATCTTCCACGGCGTTGGCTGGATTCAGTTCGGACTGGCGCTCAGAAGCCGGCATTGACGCGGCCGGCTTGAACGACGAAACAGATTACATACCAGGGTTCGTCATGGCCGGGCTTGTCCGGCGGTTCCGCGTGGATGCCCGGCACAAGGCCGGGCATGACGCACACAGGTTCGACGAGATTCCCGACGCTGTAGTGGAGAGAACATGACGAAGTGGGTCTATTCCTTTGGCGGCGGCAAGGCCGAGGGAACCGGCGCAATGCGCGATTTGCTCGGCGGCAAGGGCGCCAATCTGCACGAGATGGCCAACCTCGGCCTGCCGGTGCCGCCCGGCCTGACGATTACCACGGAAGTGTGCTCCCATTTTTACGCGCACGAGAAAGCCTTTCCCGACGAACTCGCGGCGCAGGTCGAGGCGGCCATCGAGGCCGTGGGAAAGCTGACCGGGCGCGTCTTCGGGAAGGCCGACAATCCGCTGTTAATGTCGGTGCGCTCGGGCGCCCGCGCCTCCATGCCGGGCATGATGGATACGGTGCTGAACCTCGGCCTCAACGACGCGGCGGTCGAGACCCTGGCGCAGACCTCGGGCGATGCGCGCTTTGGCTACGACAGCTACCGCCGGTTCATCCAGATGTATTCGAATGTCGTGCTGGAGATCGACCATCACCACTTTGAAGAGATTCTTGAGCGCTTCAAGGACGAGCGCGGCTACACGCTCGACACCGACCTGACGGCGCCCGATTGGCGCGAGATCATCGCCGACTATAAGGCGCAGGTTGTGCGCGCCACCGGCAAACCGTTCCCGCAGGACCCGCGCGATCAACTCTGGGGGGCGGTCGGCGCGGTGTTCTCGTCGTGGATGAACCCGCGCGCCATCACCTATCGCCGGCTCAACGCGATCCCCAAGAGCTGGGGCACCGCCGTCACCGTGCAGGCGATGGTGTTCGGCAATATGGGCGAGACATCGGCGACCGGCGTCGCCTTCACCCGCAATCCCTCCACCGGAGCGCGTGAGCTTTATGGCGAGTTTCTCGTCAACGCGCAGGGCGAGGACGTCGTCGCGGGCATTCGCACACCGCAAAATATTACGGAGGCGGCGCGCAAGGCGGCACTGTCGGAAAAGCCATCACTGGAAATGCTGATGCCGGAGGTGTTCGCGCAGTTCGTCGCGACGACGCAACAGCTCGAAAACCACTATCGCGACATGCAGGACCTCGAGTTCACTGTCGAGCGCGGCAAGTTGTGGATGTTGCAGACACGCACCGGCAAACGTACCGCCAAAGCCGCGCTGCGCATCGCGGTCGAGATGGCCAACGAAGGCCTCATCTCGCGCGAGGACGCGGTCGTGCGGATCGAGCCCGCCTCGCTCGACCAATTGCTGCATCCGATGATCGATCCGAAAGCCAAGCGCGATTGTCTGGCGACGGGCCTGCCCGCCTCGCCCGGAGCGGCATGCGGCGAGATCGTCTTCTCCGCCGACGAGGCGGAAGCGCTGCGCAACACCGGCCGCAAGGTCATCCTCGTTCGCATCGAAACCTCGCCCGAAGATATTCACGGCATGCACGCCGCCGAGGGCATTGTCACGACGCGCGGCGGCATGACCTCCCATGCGGCGGTCGTCGCGCGGGGAATGGGCAAGCCATGCGTGTCAGGCGCCGGGACGATCCGCGTCGACTATTCCGCGCAAACAATGGTCGCCGCCGGCGTCACATTGCGCAAGGGAGATCTCCTCACCATCGACGGCGGCACAGGTGAAGTTTTGATCGGCGCCGTGGCGATGGTGAAACCGGAGCTTACCGGCGAATTTGCCACGCTGATGGGCTGGGCAGACGGCATCCGCCGCATGAAGGTGCGCGCCAACGCCGAGACGCCCGCGGACGCGCGAGCGGCGCGCTCGTTCGGGGCGGAAGGCATCGGCCTCTGCCGCACCGAGCATATGTTCTTCGACGGCGAGCGCATTATCGCGGTGCGCGAGATGATCCTGTCGGAGACCGAGGCGGGACGCCGCGCCGCGCTGGCGAAACTGCTTCCGATGCAACGACAGGATTTTGCCGAGCTGTTCGAGATCATGAACGGCCTGCCAGTCACGATTCGTCTGCTCGATCCGCCGCTGCATGAGTTTTTGCCGCACACCGAGGCGGAAATCGCCGAGGTTGCGGAAGCGATGGGCGTCGGCGCGGACAAGCTGCGCGCGCGCGCCGCCGATCTGCATGAGTTCAACCCTATGCTCGGCTTCCGCGGCGTGCGCATCGCGATCCGCTATCCCGAGATCGTGGAGATGCAGGCGCGCGCGATCTTCGAAGGCGCGGTCGAGGCGGGTCGTAAGACCGGCAAGCCGGTCGAAGCGGAAATCATGGTTCCGCTCGTACTGGCTCGCGCCGAACTCGACGCGACCAAAGCCGTGATCGTCGCCATGGCGGAGGCGGTCGCCAAAGAGAGCGGCGTCAAGACGCCTTACCAGATTGGCACGATGATCGAATTGCCGCGCGCCGCGTTGCGCGCGGGCGATATCGCGGCGAGCGCCGAGTTTTTCTCGTTCGGCACCAACGATCTCACCCAGACTACGCTCGGCGTCTCGCGCGACGACGCCGCGTCGTTCCTCGGGCTTTACGCCGCGAAAGGAATTCTGCCCGCCGATCCCTTCGTCACGCTCGATCAGGAGGGCGTCGGCGAACTCGTGCAAATCGCGGCGACGCGCGGCCGCGCGACGCGGCCCGGCATCAAGCTGGGCATCTGCGGCGAGCATGGCGGCGATCCCGCCAGCATCGCGTTTTGCGAGAAAGTCGGGCTCGACTACGTCTCCTGCTCGCCGTTCCGCGTGCCTATCGCGCGCCTCGCCGCCGCCCAGGCCGCGCTCGGCAGAAAAGCCGCATCCAGCGCCTGAGCGTGATCGTCTGATCCCGCTTGTAATCGATTACGCACTCGCCTAGCCTTACGTACCGATTACGTTTGCCGTGGCGAAAAAACACCTGGGAGGAATGAATGCGAATATTCCCGAGCGTGCTTGCTCTGGCCGCCGCGATGGCGGTCTCCTGCGTCCCCGCCTTCGCGGCGGACCCGATCAAAGCTGAGGTTCTTCACTGGTGGACCTCGGGCGGCGAGTCCGCCGCGGTCAAGGTTTTCGCCGACAAATTCAACGCAGCGGGCGGCCAGTGGGTCGATGCTGCGATCGCCGGAGGCGAACAGGCGCGCGCGGCCGGCATCAACCGCATCGTCGGCGGCAATCCACCGACCGCGATGCAGTTCAACACCGGCAAGCAGCTCGATGAACTCGTCAAGAATGGCTATCTCGCCGACCTCGATGCGGAAGCCGCGGCCGGCAAGTGGAAGGACGTGCTGCCTGCGGCGATCACCGCGGCGTCGGTGCGCGATGGTCATTTTTACGCGCTGCCTGTCAACATCCACGGTCAGAACTGGCTCTGGTACAACACCAAGGCCTTCGCTGACGCAGGCGCGAGCGAGCCGAAGACCTGGTCCGACGTCATCGCTGCGGGCGCAAAACTCAAGGCCAAGGGCCTTATCGCGCTCGCCCACGGCGGACAGTCGTGGCAGGACCACATCCTGTTCGACGCGGTGCTGGCCGGTGAAGGCGGCGCCGATCTCTACATGAAAGTCTACGGCAAGGACGCGCAGGCGGCGATCGCCGATCCGAAATTCAAGCACGTCGCGGAAGTCTTCATTTCCTTGCGTGACCTGATGGATCCCGGCATGCCCGGCCGCAACTGGAACGACGCCACTTCGATGGTGATCACCGGCAAGGCCGGCATGCAGATAATGGGCGACTGGGCCAAGGGCGAGTTCATTGCCGCCGGCCAAAGTCCGGGCAAGGAATACGGCTGCGTCGTCCCCGGCGCGGGCGGCTATCTGATGGGCGGCGACGTCTTTGTGTTCCCCAAGAACAAAGACCCTTCCGCTCAGGCCGCCCAGGCCAAGTTATCGACCTTGATGTTGGCGCCCGATACGCAGATTGCGTTCAACATGAAGAAAGGCTCGGTGCCGGTCCGTCTCGATGTCGATGTCTCCGCGATGGACGCCTGCGCGCAGAAAGGGGTCGCCGCACTGAAAGACCCGGCGAAGCAATTGCCCAGCACCAACTATCTCATCTCGCAGGACGAGAACGGCGCCCTCAACGACGTCATCACGCAGTTCCTCAATACGCCGGCGGAGAAGGTTGACGAATTCATCGCCAAGTTCGCCGCGGCGGTGAAGACTTCGGGGTGAGCCGTGGGCGCCCGTTCGCCCAGGCTTGCGGCGCCGTCGTCGGGGCAAGCCACGCGCGGTCGTCATGCCCGGCCTTGTGCCGGGCATCCACGCGGGACTGCGGTTGACGGTCACCCCCGACCGGCCCTCGCGTGACCAGCGCCCCCGCCA
>Ga0209698_10000337_pt1 | contig 53079 bp, 43 predicted proteins | sample LitLauG_LLR_2012_FD_187203 | JGI IMG/M metagenome (GOLD analysis project Ga0209698, IMG submission 187203) | Freshwater sediment microbial communities from Pennsylvania, USA - Little Laurel Run_MetaG_LLR_2012 (SPAdes) (version 2) | ecosystem: Environmental > Aquatic > Freshwater > Creek >...
GCGCAAGACGCGTTCGTTGCCGTGCCGGATTAAGCCCAAGCCGTCGGAGTCGGTGTCCGTGTTGAGCACGGCGAGGAAGTGCGGCAGCAGCTTTCCATTCGCATCTTCGATGGCGAAATATTTCTGGTGGTCGCGCATCACCGTGACCAGGACTTCTTCAGGGAGGTCGAGGAATTCGGGGTCGAAGCTACCCATGATGGCGGAGGGAAATTCAGTCAGATTGACTACGGTCGCTACCAGGGGCTTGTCTTCGCGCCAGCGCGCGCCGGGGATGGTTCGCGTTGCCGCGTCGAGCGCCTTGCGAATTACTTGCTCACGCTCGGCGGCGCCCAGAACCTTTGCCTGGCGCAGGGTTTCGACGTACGCACTGGGCTTCGAAACTGGGACCGGGCCGCTGCTGATGATGCGGTGTCCGCGGGAAGTCTTGCCGGCGGGGATGCCGAATAATTCCAGCGGGACAACTTGCTCGTCGAGCATCGCTACCAGCCAGCGCACCGGGCGCACGAAAACTTCTCCGCGCTTGCGCCAGTACATGTTCTTGGGCCAGTAGAGCGCCGAGATTTCCCTGGGAAGAGTCTCGCTTAGAATCTCGGCGGCAGGGCGCCCGCCGGTCTTCGTTTCAGCGAGAATGTACCGACCTTTTTCTGTGTCCTCAATTTTGAGCTCCTCTACTTTGACCCCTGTACGCTGAGCAAATGCCTCCGCTGCCTTCGTAGGCTTTCCACCGCTAAATGCAACTTTTTCAGAGGGCCCGAGTTGTTTAACCCACTCTACCGGTTGGAGGTCGGCGGTCCCGATGACCACAGCGAGTCGTCGCGGTGTAGAAAAGACGACGTGGGGTGCAGCATGAGATAGGGAGTGTCGCCTGAAAAGATCTCCGACGCGACGCGCCAGTTCTTGGGCAGCAGAGTCAATCATCCGCGCCGGGATTTCTTCGCATCCGATTTCAAGGAGAAAGTCTGGCATCTGGTACTTCTGTCTATGGTCTCAAAATTACACGCAAATAAACTTGAGCGGAACCGCCGCCGCTGCGACTAGAACTCCACCGGTTCGGTCTTCAATCCAAGCTTCCTAGCGTGCTCCAAGTCAATAATCGCAGGCGTTTCGGGAAGAATCCTGGCCAAGTCTTGCTGTCGGACATAGGTCTTCGCGACGTCCACCGCGAGCATACGGACGCGCGCAATCACACCAACGCGTTCAGTAACCGAAATCGCTCCTCGAGCGTCCAAGATGTTGAACAGGTGGGAACATTTAAGGCAAAGGTCGTACGCTGCAAGCAGGGGAGCGCGCAAAGCGCGCGCTGCGGCCGCTTCGCCTCCGTCATCCATCGCCTGCAAGATTTCTAAGGAAACAGCACCGCCACGGCTGCCCAAAGAGCTTAGATTAGCGTGAATCTTTTCGAGCAGATCTTTGCATTCAGATTCATACAAATCGAAGTGCTTCCACGCTTTCCCAACGTCCGCCATTTCGAAGTTGTACACCGAAAACTGCTGCTCGTCGGCTAGGCGCACGTCTCCATACTTCACTTCCCTGCCCGTGTCGGGATCGCGTGCCCACACGATGTCGTAGATCGAGTCCACGTCTTGCAGGAAAGCGCACAGCCGCTCCAGCCCATAGGTGAGCTCGGCGGAGATGGGATCGAGGTCCACGCCGCCGCACTGCTGGAAGTAGGTGAACTGCGTGACTTCAAGGCCGTCGAGCATGACTTGCCATCCGATGCCCCACGCGCCGAGCGTCGGCGACTCCCAGTTGTCTTCTTCGAACTTGATGTCGTGCTGGCGAAGATCAATGCCGATCGCGCCTAGCGATTCGAGGTAAAGCTCTTGGACGTTTTCTGGCGGCGGCTTCAGGATTACCTGCAACTGCAGGTGCTTGAACAGGCGGTTGGGATTTTCCCCGTAGCGTCCGTCAGCGGGACGGCGTGATGGCTGCACGTACGCAACCTTATAAGGATTCGGCCCGAGCACGCGCAGGAATGTCTCGGGCGCCATGGTGCCGGCGCCGACTTCGACGTCGTAGGGCTGCTGAATGACCGCGCCGCGCTCCGCGTAGAAAGTCTGCAGCTTTAGGATGAGCTGTTGGAAGGTCAACGAATTGGATTTGGATGAGTTCACGTTTTACCAAACTTTGTCATCCGAAGCGGGGATCTGCATTTTGCTGACGAACTGCAGATCCCTCGCTTCGCTCGGGATGACAATTCATAAAGGGCACGAGCTAACCGCTGATCTTCTCCAGCATTGCCGCCGTCACCAGCTTTTTCTCGATGTGGCGCTCCAGAATCTGGAGGAGAAACTTGCGTAAGTCCGCGCACACTGCTTTCGGCCAGTCAATTTCTGCAAACTCGGAAACTCGCGAGCGCAACATCTGTGCCGCGATCTTTCTCGATTCCGGCGACAGTTCCGATGACGCTATGCGCTTGTCATCGATGCAAACCAAACCGTCGGCTAACGCGTGATAAAACGCTCGGCTTCCGTCGCGGTTGTCTTCGCTACGATCATCGAATGACCGGCCACAAACGGCGCACTCCGAGAACTCCGGCAGAAATCCCATGAGCCGCGTCATCCACAGCTCGAAGTAGGTTAGCGGCATCCACAAAGCTTTGCCGCGCAACTCCTGCAACACCGTCAGGCTTAGCCGAAATACCGCGTCGCTGGCCTCACGGTCGGGCATCAACTCGTCGAGCAACTCGGCTACATGCGCTAACGCTGCCGCTCGCGAATAACTGACTTCAGTGGCCAGCGGCGACTCGATCACTTCGCAGGAATCCAGCCTTGCCAGCTCCTGACGCTCGCGGTCGTCGTAAAACGCGCGTACGTAGGTGAGCGGTTCGAGCGCGCCTCCGAAGCGGCGTCTGGACTTCATGGCCGCGCGCGCCACGCCTTTTACCTTGCCTTCCAGGCGGGTAAAGAGCGTGACCAGCAGGTCGGACTCGCGCAGCGGATACGTGCGCAGAACGATAGCTTCCGACTCCTTCAGCGCCATGTTAGCCGTCAGCCTTCAGCGATCAGCCGTCAGGAAAAGCAGTTCGTCGCCCGATGCACTTGATTTTCCCGATGGCTAACGGCTGATGGCTGAAGGCTGCTACCGCCCGAAGTACTTCGCGTTGCGCTCGGTGTACTCTTTCCACTTTTCCGGGAGGTCGTCGAGGGCGAAGATGGCCGAGACCGGACACACGGGGACGCAGGCGCCGCAGTCGATGCATTCCACGGGGTCGATGTACAGCATCTCTTCCGTCCCGAACTTCTCGGAGTCCTTCTTGGGATGAATGCAATCCACCGGGCAGGAGTCAACACAGGCGGTGTCTTTGGTTCCGATGCAGGGCTCGGCAATTACGTAGGCCATGGAATCTCTTGCTCCTCGGGCGCAGGGAGTATGAACTGAGCTTTTAATTTTAGCAAGAACGCCGCTATCGGTACAGGGAACGAGAAGTAACCGGTGAATTCAGCGGAAACGTTAACCGCTAAGGGCACAAAGGTTCACGAAGGAGACGCAGGCCTTCGCGATTTTCGTATTCCGGAGGTTGAGGGTTTACCGGTGCGCGACCGCTCGGTTCACCCTTCCGCAACTTGTACTTTCCCTTCGACCGCTTCCACGGGCGTCACTTGCATCGCGGGAATCCGCGCGGGCGCGCCGCGCCAGGCGCCGGCTTTGAAGCCCTCGCGCACAAGTTTTAAGATGGTGCGACGATTTTGCGCGATCACCCTTACCCATGCCATTTTTCCCAGCATGGGAAAATAAATGCCGCGGAAACAGAGACGCGCCAGGAAGATATTGACGCGATAGCCCAGGGGCTGATCGTTCAGCGACTCGACCGCGGCGGTCAGGGCTTCGGGACTGTAAGCCTCGGCCCATCCGCGATTCACTTCGGCGTGTGCCTCTTCGATGGTCATTTTCAATGGCGTGTGGGCCATGGCGAAGGGGATGAATTCCTGCCAGTGCTTGGGGCGCGTCAGACGGCCGGCAGTCTCGAGGCGCTTGTAGAGGGGAGTTGCGGGCAAAGGAGTGAGCAGGCCGAAGATCGGCAGACCTGGAGGCCAGGTCCGAACTTGAGCCAGCGTTCTTTCAGCGACTCCAACGGTGTCATTGTCCATGCCGAAAATAAACGACGTGATGGCATAGACGTTTCGTTGCGCCAGGCGTTCGAGGACCGCCGCATATTCGCCGGGCTTGTTGAATCCCTTGTTTACGTCTTTCAGATTGGCCGGGTCGATGGACTCCATGCCGATGAAAATCCACTTGCCTCCAGAGGCCGCGATCAGATCGACGAGTTCTTCGTCGCGCAATAAATTGGCGCTGATCTGCGCCACCCAATGTACTTGCGCTTTGGCGGCGATGATGTCGCGCAGCAGCGACTTGGTGCGCTTGATGTTGATGGCAAAATTATCGTCGATGAAGAAGACCGCCATCTGTCCTTTCTCGGTGCGGGCGCGGGCTTTCAATAAGAGCAGTTCATTGACTACGCTTTCATTGGTACGGAAACGAATCGAATCACCGAAAAATCCAGTCACGGTGCAGAATTCGCAGCCGTAGGGGCAGCCTCTTCCGGACTCGACGGGAATAATACGAAACGATCCCCAGCCTTCGCCGATTTTCTGGAGCAGGGCGGTCGCGGCCTTGGGCACCAGATTGAACTGCTTGAGATCGATCGCCTGCCATGGAATCACCGGATATTCCTTCAGTGACGGCTTGCTTTCCTGGCCGAAGGCATCTACCGGCGCGTAAACGTCTTTGAGTTCGCCGCGTGCAGCGTCTTCAACTATGCGCGGCCAAGTGGCATCGGCTTCCCCCAGGGCAACGGCATCAGCGTGACGCGCTCCGCCATCTCGGCCGAGCGCCTCGTCGGCCATCTCGGTCACGTGCGGTCCGCCCATCACTACTGGAACTCCCGCGGCCCGCACCGCATCCGCCATGCGATAGGCCTTGGCAATCATGCGGGTCATGGCGCCGATGCCGACCAATCCGATATTGTTGGCGCGCACAAACTGCGCTATCCCTGCTTCATCCATCGGATTTGCGTTGCCATCCACCAACAGCACTTCGTGGCCCGGCGGGGTGAGCGCCTGCAGCAGGAACATCCATAGATGCGGCATGAAATTGCGCGTGACACCGTTATCGGGGTTGTAGAGCAGAATTTTCATAGGGGATTAGCGATTCTGCAAAGCGCTGCTTTGCGGGACAGTGAGATGAGGAAGGAAATCCACAACGCCAGAGCGGCACGGTCCCCTGGCGCCTAATAGTTTTGAATCGTTCGTTTGAATGTACCCTAGCGTACAGTGTACACCGCCTTGACCAGGGCCGTTTGTGGCGAGTGCGATTCGGGTGCGGGCATCGCTTCCGTGATGGTGCGGTCAGTTTCGCGATGTAGTCCGCAAAAAAGCTGACCCACAAGGCCGCGAAGTGCACGCGAAGGAAAACGCTGTGGCCGACGGTTCATGGCGAGGGTCCATGAACCGAGCGGCTACCTGGGAAAGAGAGGCTGCTCTGCGCGTCCGTTGGCTTTACATCAGGAGGCGCGGGACAGGGCTATCGGAACCGAGCTTGGTAATGTATCCCCGAGTGGCCCCCTCAACCATCGCGACTTAGTGGGTGACGACCTGGGTCAAGATCGCCGACTTGCTGGAGGCGTAGTTCACATCTCCGGCATAGGTTGCCGTGATCTTGTGCGAGCCGACGGGGAGGGTGGAAGTGGTGAAGGTGGCCACACCTTTGCTCAGCGAACCGGTACCCAGCACGGCAATTCCCGACTTGAAAGTGACTTGCTCGCCATTGGGCGGCGGACCGGCAATCGAACTGACGGTGGCGGTAAAGGTGACCGCCTGCCCGACCTTTGAGGGGTTCGGGGATGATCCCAACGCGGTGTTCATGATGGGTGTCAGGAGCAGGGCGTACGCGCCGGTGCCCGTCTTGGTGGTGGCGTCGACGACGATCTGACCGGCGTTGTTGATGGCGTTGGCCGAAATCAAAGTTCGGGGAACCTTGGCAGAAATCAGCGTGTTTAAGTCGTGGACCATGCCATCCGTTGTCCACAAGAGGGCGAGGGCGGCTGAGCTTGACGAACTGCCGGTGCCGACAATCTGGCCGGCGGCGTTGATGCCATAGGCGAAGCTGTATAGTCCTCCGGGCAAAAGGCCGAGATCCTTAAGCCCGCCTTTCTGGGTCCAGGAGAAGCCGTGCGATGTGAAGTCGCAGCTGGCGGAATTGTTAAACCAGCCAACGACTTGCGCGGAGTCGTTGATACCGAGAGCGACCGAGCCGCAACTGGCATTGATTCCGAGATTGACCATGCCGGCACTCTGAGTCCAAGTGATGGCGGTGGAGGGGTTGTTGGCGCCACTGTTAGACCAGCCGGCGATTTCTCCGCTGGAGTTGATGGCGTTAGCACTGCTCTGCTGGCCACTGGGGAGAGTGCCAAGGTCTTTCAATCCAGCGCTCTGGGTCCAGAGGAAAGCATGGGCATAGGTGCTGGCGGTGTCGGACTGTCCCGCAACCTGTCCGGAAGAATTGATGGCATTAGCGGAACTGCTGGCGCCGCCGAGATTGCCGAGGTCCGACATGCCGGCGCTCTTGGTCCATAGGAAGGCCTGATCGGGCATGCCCGCCGACATGTTCGCCTGGCCCACGACCTGACCCGCCGCGTTGATACCGAAGGCGGCACTGTCATCTCCGCCGAGGGTTCCGAGATCCAGAAACCCGCCGCTCTTGGACCAGAAAAAGGCATGCGCTACGGGCGGTCTCTTCGATGCCTCATAGACTCCGGCAACATTGCCATTGCTGTCCACGGCTCGCGGCGATGCGGCGGCGATATTGGTCACGGAATAGGATTGCGCACCGGCAAATGACGAGAGAGACACGGCGAGCGCGAGCACAAATGGCAAAGCATAGGGTCGATTCATATGAAAAGCTCCAGAGGTAGCTGGCAGTGGAGGCAATGTGTGGCCCGCCCCACTGGGGGGAATGCCGATAATAGTAACTCAGTTGAGTCCTTCGGCAAGACTTATTTTTGTCGGATCGGAAAGCTGAGCCCTGGTCTGCGCTGTAAGTGACCGACTAGGATTAAGCCACTTTTGCTAAACCGTTCGTTCACTAACGAGGCCACGAAGGTACCCGAAGGGAACCATTGACGACAGAGATTATCGTTTGACATCCCCCCATTTGAGGGATATTGTCGAGGGAGAACAAATAGCGAACATGCGATGGCTTCTCTTCCGCTGTTCCGTGAAATCGAGTCCGGCCCGAAGCTCGTGGGCATTGCGCGGATTGCCGCCGACGGCGAGTCTCTGCGCGAGGGGCACAACGTTGAGTACCTCACCCTGGGAGCGCGGTCGCTGCTTAGCCGGGTAGTCAGCGGACGCAATCTGCCGTTTACGTGGGCCATCAATCCTTACCGTGGTTGCGAGTTTGCCTGCAAGTACTGCTATGCGCGCTATACCCACGAGTTCATGGAACTGCGGGACGGCGTGGATTTTGAAAGAAAGATTTTCGTCAAGCAGCAAGCGGCGGCCCTCTTGCAATCGGAGTTGAAGAAAGTCAAGCGTGGAGAAGAGATTGCAATTGGCACAGCTACCGATCCGTATCAACCGGCGGAACGGCGCTTTGAGATTACGCGGGCAATCCTCGAGGAACTGGCGCGGCATTCAGGGCTGGAGATTGGAATTGTGACCAAGTCGAACCTGGTAACGCGCGATGCGGAGATCCTGCGGCGTGTGGGCGAGCACAATCGGATCTTTGTGAATGTGACCGTGACCACGGTGGATACGGAACTGGCGCGGAAGCTGGAGCCGCGCGCGCCGCGTCCCGATCTGCGGCTGGAAGCGGTCCGCCAGTTGAATCTCGCAGGCGTGGACGCGGGCGTGATCTGCGCTCCGGTGCTGCCGGAGATTACGGACCGGCCGAGCGATCTGGATGCGCTGGTGAAAGCTGCCAGTGAAGCGGGAGCGAAGTATATCTTCGCCAATCCACTTTTTCTGAAGCCATGCTCGGCGGCGGTGTTCATGCCGTTTCTGGAAGAACACTTCCCTGCTCTCGCGGAGCGGTACAGAACGCGCTACGCCGATCGTGCGTTTTTGCCCAAGGTGTATGGGCAACGGCTGTCGCAGTTGATGGCGGCTTTGCGGCGGAAGTACGGGATTGGCGGGGAGTTTGGAAGAAGGAGTCACGCCACACATGCACTGGAAGACGACCCGCAGTTGGGTCTGTTTGGCTAGCTTGTCGCGGCTGCCTCCCGCTCGCAACGCGCTTTAATCACTCGTAGGATTCGGTTCTGCAGATCAGCCATAATCGCCTCGGTCCAGATCTCCGCGTACCAATTGAAGTCGGTCGAAACCCGGTGCTGACTGGAAAGGTGCAGCCGAACAGTCTTGTCACTAATCCTCTCCAGTCGATACTCGCCGTGGAGTACATCAAAAAAAGGCCCACCAACGCGCACATGTTCGTCTAACGTTGTCTCCGGGATTTGATCGGTCTGCGCCCGGATGTTGAAGCCGAGACGTTGCAGCGGCTGCCAGACATCAATTGTTTCCACGAACACAACCCCGCCGCTAAAGGTCGCGTGCCGAACTCCACCGACCCCCTCACACGATAGGGTCGCCTCCACGGGATTGGGAAATCCGATGCGGTGGCTCCAAGAATCTGGCAGTTCGCGGGCCTGAATTGGCGAGACCCGTTCGATATTCTTCCAGATCACGGACGAAGGAGCTTGGATGTCTATGAACGTGTTCGCATTCCGAATTGCCTTCGCGTAGAGAACGCTCTGCTCCCACGGGCTGATGAGCAGAGGAAGAAATACGACGCATCCGGCAATTACCTCGTTCGAGCGCTTATGCCGTGAAAACCGGACCAGTAACCCAGCGATTACACCGCCAATTGTGGCACAGACCATTCCGATCGGCAGAAACATCACGATGCAGATATATCCTTCGAGTTGTGTAATCAAGCTGCCGATCGTGCCGCCAATCATCGAGAGCCACGGCAAAACAAACCACATCCACACAGGCAGGCGTCGCTGGCGCTCCGAAATGAAGACCGTGATAAAGCCCATTACTAACGGCGTCGCAAACAGAAAGGCCACCGCCATTACGCCCAGGCCGGAGTTCCACCAGTGAAACCGGCTAGCGATGCGAATTGCCAGCCCGTAGACCAGGCCCACGCCGAGCCCTAGCAGAACCCATCGATTCTTGCGGACCAAGTCCTTTACCATCACGGTCTCCTTGTGTGCCGTCCCGCACATCGGAATATCGGGTCGAATTGCATGCGCCTCCGCAGCGCCTACGCCTCCACGTCTTCCACCAACTCCAGCGCGGCTTTGCGCAGAGGTTTCATTAGTGGCAAGGCGGAGATCCGCAGGAGATTGACGAGCAGTCCCAGGCTCTTCTCCATTAACCGGCGGGTGCGTTCTTGGCCCGGCGACCGGTCGTAGAGCCAGAACATGATCAGCGCCATCTGATACAGCCAGAGCAGGTAGGGCAAGCGCGGTTGCAAGTCGGATGGCACTTTCACATCGCTTCCTTCCACCGCGATACGCATGTGCTCGATGGCGTGTTCGCGGATAGGACGAGCTTCCGCACTGAAGGGAGAAAGCGGATCGGCGGCGTCGGGCGCATGGCGGAAGAGCGCGGCGCAGAACTTGCGGTTCGGTTCCAACAGTTCCAGGCGCTTTTCCAGCACACAGCGAATCCGGTCGCGGAGTTTCTTGTGTCCGGCGAGAGCCTGCAGGATGCCCTCGTGGCTGCTCTCCTGCGTCTGGCGGTAAAAAGCCAGCACGATGGCGTCCTTGGCCGAAAAGTAATAGTAAGCGCCGCCCAGCGCGACCCCGGCTTGCGCGGCGATGTCGCGCATGGTGGTCTGTTCGAATCCTTTTTCGCGGAAAAGATCGAGCGCGGCCTGGTAGATCTTACGGCGGGTGTCTTCGGCGCGGGTGGTCGTCGGGTCCTTGACGGTTGAACTTGTCTTCTTTGCAGTCGTCGTTGTTGTCGCAATCATTTTCATTGTCATTCTCATTGTTATTGCAGGTAGTCGCGAATACTCGGCGGCGGAAGGTTACCTCCGGGAAGAGCGCACGGCCCGAGTTCGACGTTGCGCAGTTCGGCGGCGATCGCTTCGGGCTCACTCGCGCTCAGCCAGCGGGAGAGGGAACGACGGTTTCTGGACAGTGCTGCATAGGCTTGCCGGGCCAGCGGCATCAATAGTGGATGCGTCAGGCGGGCTGCCCAGTCGCGATAGTCTTCGAGCGCGTACAGGACCATGATCCAGGCACGGTCGTTCAGATACACCGCACCTTCGTCGCTAATCACGGCCAGGTCGTTCTGGCCGGCAATCTGGTCGAGTTCTGGGAACATTTTTCGGGCGGTTGGCGAGCCCGCTGGGACTACCTCCAGGCCGATCCAGGAGCGCTGTTCCAGAAGCCAGTTCTTTAAACGGCAACATAGTTCACATTTGGGATCATAGAGCACGTAGAGTTTCTTCATGGTGACCACGCCTTCCCTTCATCGTTCGCGTCGCAGTTCACGTCCGAGTTGGACGCTCGACAAGCCGCGGGAGTCTCCGTTTCATCGAGGTACGGCGAGGTTGAGCACAGCGTCGGGACCGACCGGCGGCGGAGGAGTCAACGGACGGCGAGGATAGGAGTTTCGGCGGATGCGTGAGAATACGAACAGGTTGAAGAAGTGCATCCCGCCGAGCACGAGCAGCACCATGCCCATTTTGTCGCTGAGCAACTCGATCGCAGCCCGCGACGTGACGATGGTAGCTCCCGTCTTCAGTGCGAGCGAGACAAAGCCAATATTGATCAGGTAAAAGCCCACCACCAGGAGATGGTTGACCGAGGCGGCGAGCTCGGCGTTGCCATGAAAGGCGTCCACTAAAAAAATGGCGCCGCGCTTGTACAGGGTGCGCGCGACCCAGATGGTCAGGGCGACGCTGATCAGCAGATACACCACGTAGGTGAAGACAATGACGTTGTTTCCGTACGCTGGCATGTTGGCCTCCGAAACACATATTGAACGTGTTCAACTTAACCATAAAACCCGCGTAGCCCTGTGTCAAGGACAATTTTGAACATGTTCATATTGTTGGAAACAGTCGGCTTGCGGTGCGTAAAGGGCAGGAACCTACGGAAACACCGGAGAATCGAGGATTGCCATCAGCGCCGCGGTTGCAGGTTTCGCACCCCAACACACCGCCGTCAAGTCTTTCGTTGAACTGCCCTATAATGATGGCTCCGTCATGGCCTTCTCTCAGCAAACGCCTTCCCCGCAACCCCGACTGAAGGACAACGCCCGGCGTTTCTGGAATCGCGTAAGCGAGGGGCTGGCGATCAACCAGCTCTGGTCGCAGTTCGAAAAGGACGCGCGATCCAGTTACCGGCTCTACGCGGCGGGGCTGGAGAATCTGCGGGCGGAGCCGTCGCGATTCAAGCGGTTCTGGCAAATTGCGAAGGCGCTGTTCTGGGCGATTCTGGAGAAACTGACCCCGGCGCGGCGCGTGCTGCTGCTGCTAGCTTTGATTCTGCTATTCATGCCTTCTGGCGGAGTTACTTACACCAAAGGCGACAGTCATGTAGAGATCAATGGACTGGACTTGCATTTCTGGGGCGGGATGCTCATGTTTGTGGTCCTGCTGTTGGAGTTGGCGGACCGCGTGGTCATGAAGCGCGATTTGGAGATTGCCAAGGACATTCAGGCGTGGATGCTGCCGGGAGCGCCGCTGCAGATTCCGGGATATCAGATTGCTTATGCTACGCGTCCGGCGAACACGGTGGCGGGGGATTATTACGACGTGATCCTGCGGCCGGGACGGGAGCCGAGCGTGGACCGCATTCTGTTTGTGGTGGCCGATGTGGCGGGAAAGAGCATTCCGGCCGCGATGGTGATGGCGACTTTCCAGGCGAGTTTGCGGACGTTGTCGACGGGCGGCGGCGCGCTGCCGGAACTGGTAACGGGCGTGAATCGCTACACCTGTTCGAACAGCCAGGGCGGAGCCCGCTTCACGACAGCTTTCTTTGCTGAGCTGGATCCGGCGACGGGGGACGTGATCTATATCAATGCCGGACATAACGTTCCAATTTTGCGGAAGAAAACGGGCGTGGTTGAGCGCTTGGAAGCAGGAGGGATGCCGGTAGGGATTTTTGCGGAATCGGCTTACGAGGTGGGAACGACTCGTCTGGAGAATGGCGACTGGCTGGTGATTTTTACCGACGGGGTGGTGGAAGCGGTCAATGCCAAAGACGAGGAATATGGCGAGCCGGAATTGATACGTCTGGTGGATCGCGAGTCGGGATCGACCCCCCCTCAACTTTTGCGCCAGTTGTTAGCGGAGTTGGATCTGTATGTGGGGAACACTCCGCAGCACGACGATATTACCTGCCTGCTGCTGAAGCGCGGCTAGCTGCGGGCGTCTCTTTTATTCCTCTTGGCGCCCTCAGCGTCTCGGCCGTAGAACTCCTCGCTAGAGCGGCTTCAGTCCGGCAACCGACAGATACTGTGCTGCCACGATTTGCGCCTGGGCCAGGTCAGGAGAAATCCTGTGGGCTTCGGCCACGGCGGAGTCGGCCTCGACAGGGCGGCCTGCGCGGCGCAGGGCTTGCGCGAGCAAGAGATAATTGACTGCGCTGGGTGCGACTCTTACGGCATGGGCGAATTGGACTACCGCCAGATCGTCCTGCGCCTGCCCAAGCGCTACCAAGCCAGAACCGATCAGAGCCAAATCACTTTCCGGAGTAAGGCGCAGAGCATTTTCGAAGCTGGCGGCAGCCTGATCGTACTGGCGTAATTCAAAGTGGGCTTGGCCACGTTCGATCCACGCAGCCGACTGGACCTTGGGATCGGAGGAGGTGTGCAGCACTGAATCGCATTCCTCGATGGCTTCCTTGGGATGCCCGACCTGCAATTCGTACAAAGCGAGCGCGAGGACTTGGACAGGCGGATACTTGTGCAGGGCCTCCGCGGCACGAAAGTGGAAGACTGCCTCATCCGACCGGCCCTGCTTTCTTAGCGTGAAAGCAAGATTGTCGTGCGCCATGTAATTCCGTTCGGTGACGCTCAAGGTATAGCGCCAGAGGGTTTCATCGTCGTGCCAGTAACCGAGTTGGCGGTAGGTGAGGCATCCCAGACTGACAACCGCAAGAGCGGCGGAGCCGGCTAGCAACGCTTTGGGGATTCGATACTCAGAGGCCACCGCGTCGAGGAACCACACGACCGCGACGAACAAACCGATAAACGGGATGTAGGCGAAACGGTCGGCCATCGCCTGCTCGCCCACCGTGACCATGCCGATCATCGGAACCAGAATTCCCAGAAACCAGCACCATCCTACGAGCAAGTAGCGGCGGTCGCGCCACCGCAGGATGAGCGCGGACACTGCGAGCAGCAGGGTCGCCGCTCCCGCCACCTGCCAGCCGGACAGCGTATTGCCCGGGTGCGGATAAAGTGGAGCGAGCCGGGTTGGCCAGAAGGCGTTTTCGATGTATCGCGCATAGGAGACGATCGCGTTTTCCAAGCGCGCGAACAACGGAACCTCCGCGGCCGTGCGTACTGCGTTGCCGGCACGCTGCGCCACTACCGCAAGAACTGACGCCGCCGCGGCCAGAACGAAGAGGGGCGTCTTCTCCCAGACAAGAAATGAGAATGAGCGCGGAGCGGGCGGCGGAGGCGAGGCCTCGGCAACACTGGGTACGCCCATTCGCTGCAGCGGCCAGTGATCCCAGAGGAGCAGCACAAACGGAAGTGTGACGATCTGGGGTTTCGCCATCAGGCCCAGCGCGAAAAGCACGCCGACCGATACGAACAGATACAAGCGGCCCGTCCGGGCATAGCGATCGTACGCATGCAGAGCCAATAAGAAGAACAGCATGCTGAGCACGTTCTTGCGCTCGGCGGCCCAGGCTACGGACTCAACGTTCACCGGGTGCAGGGTGAACAAGGCCGCGACCGCGAGGCTCGACCAGGTGAATCCGGTGGCCCGGCGCAATAACAAAAAGAGCAACACCGCATTGAGGGCGTGCAGCAGGAGATTGGTGTAGTGATGGCCCACGGGATTGAGTCCGAAGAGCTGGCAGTCAAGGGCATGTGACATCCAAGTCAGAGGCTGCCAGTATCCGGCGCGAAAGGTGGTGAACGACCACTTGACGGTGTTCCAGGTCAGTCCGGCTTGAACTTCGGGATTTTGCAGGATGTACGCGGCGTCGTCAAAATCGGTGAACTGGTTATGGACGATGGGATTGTAGAAAGCTAGGGTGGCCGCCACCAATACTAGACAGCAGATGATGACGGGGTTTTGTTGGGACACGGACATGTGGAACGAATGGCTCCTCCTCCGAACCAGCACACATTCACCACAAAGGACACTAAAGGACACGAAGGAAAACCGCACCTTTGGACGATTCTAACGCGCGGTGGAAATGACGTCGCCTTGCGGCGGGGATTGCCAACACTCCGAAGTAACGACTGCCCGGGATGACCTGTCTACAGCGGCTGCAGATCGGCAAAGGAGAGGAATTGGCGGGTCATAATTTGCGCGCGAGCCAGGTCTGCGGAGATCTTCTGGGCCTGCGCCGAAGCGGCATCGGCTTCCGCGGAACGGCCGGCGCGGCGCAGGGCCTGGGCGAGCAGGAGGAGGTTTACGTCCGTGGGATCGATTCTTACCGCATGGGCCAACTGTGCAATCGCCAGATCAAACCGCTGCTGACGCAGGGCAAGGATGCCCGACCCGATCAGCGCCGCTCGATTCTCCGGATTCAGGCGCAGTGCATTCCGGTAGCTGGCTTGCGATTGATCGTACTGGCGCAGTTGCAGGTGAGCTTGACCGAGGCCGCTCCAGGCGGCAGCTTGAATCTTCGGATCCGCGTACGCGGCGTCGGCAGGCGCGGGGTCGGCGGACGCGCGCAGCATCAAATTGCATTCCTCGATCGCTTCCTGGGGATGCCCAACCGTCAATTCGTAAGAGACGAGCGTAATAATCTGGTCGGGCGGATAGCGGTGCAGCGCCGTAGCCGCCTGGAAATGAACTACAGCCTCATCCGACTCTCCCTGCTTGGCTAACGCGAGACCGAGACTGTATTGCGCCATGTAATTGCGTGCGGTGACGCTCAGGGTGTAGGGCCAGAGGGTTTCGTCGTTGCGCCAGCGACCGAGTTGGCGATAGGTGAGACATCCCAGAATGAAGACAACCATCAGGGCGGGGATGGCGCGCCATGGGGTGGAGATACGATGTTCGTTGGCGATGTCGTCGAGGGTCCACGCGACGATTACGAACAATCCGATCAAGGGGATGTAGGCATAGCGGTCGGCCATGGCTTGCTCGCCCACGGTGATGATCCCGATCATGGGGACCAGTGTGCCCAGGAACCAGAACCAGCCGACGGGCACGTAGCGCCGGTTGCGCCAACGCAGCGCCAGCACAGAGAGCAGAAGCAGCAGGGCGGCCGCTCCTGCCACCTGCCAGCCCGGCAGCGAAGTTGGACGCGGGTACATGGGAGCGAGCCTTGTGGGCCAGAACGCTTTTCCGATATAGCGGGCGTAGGAGACCAGGACGTTCTCGAAGCGCGCCGGCCATGAAACTTCGCTGACGCTTCGGACGGCATCGCCCGCGCGCTGCGCCAGCACGGTGACCACAGAATCCCCAGCGGCTAGTAGGAAGAGGGGCAGTTTCTCGCAGACGAGATAGGAGAACGAACGCGGGGCGGGAGTGAGGGCGCCCGGGTCACCCTGCGGCGCACCCATCCGCCGGAGCGGCCAGTAATCCCACAGCAGGAGCACGAAAGGCAGCGTGACAATCTGCGGCTTCGCCATCAGGCCGAGCGCGAAGAAAACGGCAAGCAGCGCATAGATACGGCGCCGTCCGGTGCGCGCATAGCGGTCGTAGGCGTGTATGCCGAGCAGGAAGAACATAGTGCTGAGCACATTCTTGCGTTCGGCGGCCCAGGCGACCGACTCCACATTGATCGGGTGCAGCGCGAACAGTGCCGCCACCAGTAAACTCGGGCGGGCGGCTCCGGTTGCCCGGCGCAGGAGGAGAAAAAGGAGGACGGCATTGGCCACATGCAGCAAGAGATTGGTGTAGTGGTGGCCCGCGGGATTGAGGCGAAAGAGCTGGTAGTCGAGGGCGTGCGACAGCCAGGTCAAGGGATGCCAGTTCCCTTCCCGAAACGTCGTGAACGACCACTTCACGGTGGACCACGTGAGGCCGCGCTGGATCTGGGGATTCTTGACGATATAGGACAGATCGTCGAAAACGATGAACTGGTTACGGACAATGGGATTGTAGAAGGCGAGCGTGGCCGCCACCAGCAGGAGACTCCAGATGACGAGGCGCTGTTCGCGGGAGGTTGACATTTCTCAGCGATCGCCTGAATAGAGGTTCAACCGGTTCTTCTGCAGGAATTGCAGTTTTTCGAGGAGCTGGGTTCTTTTAGGATCGGGGTATATGGGGAACCCGGTGACGCGATCGCAGTAGTCGATTTTGCCCGTTTGCAGGATGCAGGTCTTCCAAGCTTGTTTTCCGTCGCGCACCAGTTGCGGTGAATATCCGTTGGGCATGAGCACGGTGCCGGGGACGAGCGCGATCACAAACACCCCGAGCAGGACTCCGCGGAAGGCGCTTCTGCGCCAGGTGAGGAGATGGAAATAAATCGCCAGATACGCGGGCACGAGGAATGCCATGTAACGCGAAAACTGAGCTGCCTCGGGCAATCCCTGACACACCCTTCCGACCGCCGCGTTGGCGGCGAAGAGCAGCGAGAAACTTAGAAGAATAACAATGGTCAGATCGGGGGCGGACCATTCCCGGTTGCGCCACAGTCGAAGGCCATGCCAGATCAAGACGGCTAACGCCAGCAGCGCGAGTAAACTTCCGACTACCGACGCCAGCCCAACCGTCCGCAGGCCGAGGAAGTAGGACATCATGAGGCCGATGAACCATCCGTAGTTCAGCGGGTGAGCATCGGGGAAGTGAAAGCATGGGACATTGGGGGCCCATCCATAATGATAGAAGAAGCCCCCCAGGGACGCGGTGGCGAGCAAGAGGGCCACGGCGGGAAAGACGGGTAATCCGGATTCAGCCCGAAACGCGCGCCTCAGGTCGAGCAGAAGAACAGCAATGGTGACCACTCCCATGAATAAAAAATATCCAGAGTAAATCAGCAGGAAATTGAGTGCCAGTACAGTGGCATAGCGTGTTCGTGGCTGTGGCAACATCCACGCCAGGCAGTAAAAGCCAAGGAGCAACTCGGGGATGGCAGAACACGAAGGGTTCGGCGCGCCGATGAGGGCTTCCATCTGGGCGCAGGTCAGGAACAGACACGGGATGGCAACATCGCTGTAGTCGAGATCTTTATAGTGCAGGCCACCGAACAATCTTTGCTTCAGGCGCAAGGCGACCACCGCCGCCACGACCAATGCCGCCACCATGAACAGAGCTTCGGCCCGGGAATTCCAGCGGGTCGCCTCCAAGACAAACTTGTCCAGCGCCAAACCGATGCCTTCGCGGTGCAGCCCATGCTGCCAGTTGTAAATCTGCCAGAGGGAGGCGTTTTGAAACAGAGGCGTGTAAAAGTCCCATTGGTCCCAGAAGAGAATGTTGACGGAATAGCGCCCAACTGCGATTGCCAGCCAAGAGGCAGTGGCCAGGAAGGCCGCCCCTACGACGACGACCGGCCAACGAAAGCCGGACTGCGATGGAGCTGCAGTTTGCGGCTCGGCTTCCGCTTCAAGAGTTGGAACCATAGGGAAATTCTAACGCGCTGTGGTGTCGACCACGACGGGAGTGCGGCGGTGGTCACCACTCCGAAGTAACGGCTCTCCGTCGCGTTGATCCGGCTAGGCCCAGCTTCCGTTTGCGAAAACCGCTCACCACCAAGGGCACCAAGATGAACGAAGGAATTATCCGGGCATCCATTCGCGATACATCTGGTGGAAGGCGTGGACTCCTCTTTCCTGCTTCACGCTGTAGCGGCCGCAGTGGTAACTGCGGGAATGGAGATTCTTCTGGACGATCTCGCAGATGCTGACGTCTTCGATCTGAATCTCGTCGCTGAACTCCAGGGCTTTGCGGGCGGCCTCGCTCTCCAGGTCTTTTTCGGGCAGATACCATTCGAAAATCGCCAGCGTACGCTCGGGACCCAGTGGCAGGATGATGTTGAGCGAAACGTTATCGGGATAGCAGTTGAGCATCCAGTTGGGAAAGATCCAGAAATAGTCGGCGGTGAGGTCTTGCCCGGATTGCGGGTAGCGGCGCGGGGTGGCGTCTCCGGGTTGGGCGCCGCGGATCGGGCTCCACTGGCGGACGTACTGAGGATAGGGCTCGACGGCGTAGGCGTTGTAGTTGATTTCGCGATTGAGCGCCGGGTGAACGCTGGGCAGGTGGTAACCCTCGAGATAGTTATCAATGTAAGTCTTCCAGTTACAGTTCATGTCGTAGGTGCGTCGCGCGGAAAACTTCATGGCGGGAAAATCGAATTTCTCGGCTTGGGCGGGCAATTCGCCCAGGCACTCGCGCAGAGGCCGCGCGTTAGGATCGAGGTTGACAAAGATGAGGTTGAACCACTCTTCAAGGCGGACGGGGGAGAGCCCGAAGTCCCGCGGATTGAAATTTTCAACGCCCTCGAATTCGGGAGCAACGAGTAGAGCGCCATCGAGGCGGTAGGTCCAGCCGTGATAGGCGCAACGGAAGAGTTTGCGGTTGCCGCAGCCGGAGGCGGGATTGCCGGCGCGATGGCGGCAAACATTGTAAAAGCCGCGAAGGACGCCGTCTTCGCCGCGGGCGATAAGGAGCGGCTCTCCGATGAGGTCGAAAGTGAAGTAGTCGCCGGGACTCGGAGCCTGGCGAACATGACCGACGACCTGCCAGGTGGACGCGAAAAGACCGGTCTTTTCGACGGCAAGGGTTTCCGGGGTGAAATAGAGCGGTGCGGGGAGGGTGGAAGCGCGAGCGATGTCGGGCTCGGAGTTCAATTGCAGGTTCGGCATGGTCGCTCCAGCGAGGCCCATTCTAGCGCAGCGCGGCATGACTCATGACCAAGGTGACGGTACTGGCGGGGTAAAGGCTAGGCCAGGGTTTTTTTGTCAAGCTCTGTAAATCTGCCGCGCGGAAGGACATCTTACCTCCGTAATTTGGTCTGCGGCCTTTGGAGTGCAATAGTACTAGCGAGTTGGTCATGCAACCAAACCGTCAAACGGAGAATGGGGACATATTAGATGCGGAAACAAAAAGGCTTCTCGCTTATCGAACTGCTGATTGTTGTAGCGATCATTCTGATCATCGCCGCGATTGCTATCCCGAACCTGCTGCGCGCGCGCATTTCGGCCAATGAATCGGCCGCGGTGGGGGCGCTTCGCACCCTGAACACGGCGCAGGTTTCGTACAATACCAACTACCCGAGCGTAGGCTTTGCCACCACGCTGACCGATCTGGCGGGCACCAGTTGCGCCGGCACAGCGCCCACCTCGAACAGCGCTTGCCTGATCGATTCGTCGTTGGGAAACGGCACCAAGAGCGGCTATCTGTTCGCTATCTCGGGCACTAGCGGCACCCCCAACGCGTCCTATCAATTTGTTGCGTCGCCGGTAGGCGTAAACCAGACAGGCGTTCGCTATTTCTGCTCGTTTGCCGATGGAGTAGTGCGTGTGAACCCGTCCGCCGCGATCGGCACCTGCGACGGCACTGTGACGCCGCTGCAGTAGCTTAGCTTTAGGTGTTGGCAAAGTACCTGGGGGAGGGTACGAGCCGGAAAGAAGCAGAGGAGAAATCCTCTGCTTTTTTTGTTGCTGCCGACTCTTCCGGCATCTCGCCGCGTCAGGATGACGACGCAAGAAACGCGGGGCCGAGCGTTCCCAAAATGGGGATCGCGGCGTCTGGCAGGCGGTTTGAAGGATGGACGGAGAGGCGAGGCAACTGTCAAAATATGTCAGTCGGGATCGCCAAAAGTGTCATACTGAAAGGAAAGACGGTGCGTGAAGGCGGAGTGATCCTGCCGATAGCGCTGAAAACGTTAAGTTTGCTCCAGAAGGACATCTGCCTTCCGTCACTTGGGACTCTGGCCCTAGGAGTGCGATAGTACAAGCGAGTTGGTCATCCAACCAAAACCAGTCAAACGGAGACGAGGACAATTTAATGCGGAAACAAAAAGGTTTCTCACTGATCGAATTGCTGATTGTGGTGGCGATCATCCTGATTATCGCCGCGATTGCTATCCCGAACCTGCTGCGCGCGCGCATTTCGGCCAACGAGTCGGCTGCGGTGGGAGCGTTGCGCACCCTGAACACAGCCCAGATTTCCTATAACTCGACCTACCAAACGGTCGGCTTTGCTACGGCCCTGACGAACCTGGCGGGCACGTCCTGCGCCGGCACAGCGCCCACTTCGACCACCGCTTGCTTGATCGACTCGGCTTTGGGAAACGGCACCAAGAGCGGCTATCTGTTCACGCTGGCGGGCACGAGCGGCACTCCGAACTCCAGCTATAACTTCGTGGCATCGCCGGTGGGTGTGAACCAGACGGGCGTGCGCTACTTCTGCTCGTTCGCGGATGCGGTCATTCGCTCCAGTTCATCTTCGATCGGCTCTTCATCCTGCGACGGCACGGTCACGCCGCTGCAGTAGCTTAGCTTTAGTTGTTGGCAAAGTACCTGGGGGAGGGTACCAAGCCGGAAAGAAGCAGAGGAGAAATCCTCTGCTTTTTTTTGTTATGGGGAGCTTTTTAATGCAGGGGCTGGTCGCAGTCCTCAAAGTGCACTGACACAAAATGTCAATTCCCCTGCGACAAAACCGGTCAGCGCCAAGAAGCACAGCGGATGTTCCCACTTTCCAGTGCATTTCCAGCGGCTTGGGAGTTGGCGCGGAATCGTGAAGTCCGGCATTCAACGTGCATGGCAGTTATTGAGACCAGACTAGATCGAATGTCCGGAGTCGGGGAGAATGTGATGCGAAACGCCAGAGGATTTTCTCTCATCGAACTGCTGATCGTCGTGGCGATTATTCTGATCATCGCGGCGATCGCGGCGCCCAGCTTTCTGCATGCGCGCATCGCGGCCAACGAATCAGCCACGGTGGGGGCTCTACGGACGCTGAACACGGCCCAAGTTACCTACAACTCCACCTATCCGAGTGTAGGCTTTGCCACCACCCTGACCGATCTGGCAGGCACCACCTGCGCCGGCACAGCGCCCACCTCGACCAGCGCTTGCTTGATCGACTCGGCTTTGGGAAATGGAACCAAGAGCGGCTATCTGTTCGCCGTATCGGGCACCAGCGGCACCCCGAACTCGTCCTATCAATTCATTGCGTCGCCGACGGGCGTGAACCAGACGGGCGTCAACTATTTCTGTTCGTTCGCAGACGGCGTCGTACGCTCCAATGCCACCGCAATCACGACCTGCGATGGCACCATCACTCCGCAATAGTAGGTCTGAGGCGGTGGAACAGTCCAGCATCGCCTTCTGATTGGGACCAGCCTTGGTCCACAAACCCGCGGTTTACCTTCGTAACCGCCGCGGCAGCCAGCCTTGCATGTGGCGCGCCGGCATTGCTTATAATTCTCTTAGTTGAAATGGAAATGGAATTGGAATCGGATCCCGATTCCGCAAACAACCCACGCAGGAGGCTCGGTTCGAACACATAGCCATGGCGGCAATTGAAATTCTCGATCTGGAAAAAAGTTACCTGGTGGGATTCTGGCGCAAACGGCCGAAAGTGGCTCTGCGTCCGCTCCGCCTGACCATCGAAGAGGGCGAAGTCTTCGGCTTCCTCGGTCCGAACGGCGCGGGCAAGACCACCACGCTCAAGCTGCTGATGGGGCTGGTGTTCCCGACGGCGGGAACGGCGCGGATTCTGGGTCGGGACATGGACGATCCGCAGGTGAAATCGCAGGTCGGATTTCTGCCCGAGCAGCCCTACTTCTACGACCATCTTACCGCCCGCGAACTGCTCAACTATTACGGTCAGCTCTCTGGGGTGCCCGCGAAAGGGCGTTCGGCGCGGGTCGAGCAGATGCTGGCGCGGGTGGGACTGAGCGATTCGGCGGGAGTACAGTTGCGGAAGTTTTCGAAAGGCATGTTGCAACGCGTGGGATTGGCGCAGGCCATCCTGCACGATCCGAAACTGGTGTTTTTGGATGAGCCGATGTCGGGACTGGACCCGATGGGGCGCCGCGAGGTTCGGGACTTGATCCAGCAACTGCGGCACGAAGGCAAAACGGTGTTCTTCTCGACCCACATTCTGTCGGACGCGGAAGCGCTTTGCGACCGGGTAGGGGTCATCCATCAGGGCGAGTTGCGCGGGGTGGGGGCAGTGGCGGAATTGACTTCGGAGACGCAAGGCCGAGTGGAGATCGTTTTCTTCGCGGAAAAAGTGCCGGCGGGCTTAGCGAATCTTGGGGCGGAGACGCGGGTCAGCGGCGACATGGTGAACGCGGTGCTGCCGGAACAACAGCAGGACGCGGCCCTGGACCTATTGCGGCGCGAGCGCATCCAACTGATTTCGTTGACGCCGGTGCGGCGGTCGCTAGAGGAATACTACATCCAGAAACTGCGGCCCGCCGAGGAGCGGCAAGAAGACGAGAGGAGAGAAGAGAACCGGAAAGGGGCGAGCGTATGAATTCCGGCGGCATGAACGCAAGAATTGGATATATCGCCTTCAACACTTTTCGCGAAGCCGTGCGCGACCGGGTGCTGTATAACCTGATCGCGTTTGCGCTGCTGCTTTCGGGAGCGGCGATTCTGGTGGGAGAAGTATCGATCGATATCGAGCGGCTGGTGGTGGTGAACCTGGGGCTGACGGCGGTGTCGCTGTTCGGCGTGATCATCGCCATCCTCATCGGGATTGGCCTGGTTTCAAAAGAGATCGAGAAAAGGACGCTGTACACGGTGCTGTCGCGGCCGGTGCGGCGCTGGGAGTTCGTAGTGGGCAAGTTCTTCGGGCTCACGGGGACGCTGGTGGTGAACACGTTCTTCATGGCGGTGGGCGTGTTTCTGGCGCTGCTCTACGTTGCCCACAAATTCGAGAAGATGGACGCCTGGGTGCTAGTGGCGCTGTACTTTATCGTGCTGCAATTTCTGATCGTGTGCGCGCTAGCGCTGTTTTTCTCGTCCTTTTCGACACCGCTGATGTCGGCCGTCTTCACCTTCGCGCTGTTTGTGATCGGGAGCCTGGCGGAGGACCTGCGGGGCTTTGCCATAATCACCCAGGGAGTGGCGGGACTGCTGGCGAAGGCCATCGCTTATCTGGTGCCGAATCTCTCCGCTTTGAACATGATCAACCAGGTAGCGCATGGGGACGCCATTCCCAGCCGCCTGATTCTGTACAACACGGTGTACGCGCTGCTCTATTCGGCGATGGCCATCTCCGGAGCGGTGCTGATCTTTCAGCGCCGGAATCTGAAATGAGCATGAGCGTGACCCGGCGCGTGAACCTGGTGGCGACAGCGGTGCTGGCGTGCTCCATGACCGGCGCAATGGCAACCCTCTACGCCATCGACCACAGGCGGCGCACAACGGTGGCGCAGGAAGCGCTTTATCTGCGGTCGTCCAAGGTGCTCCGGCGCTTGAGCCTGGGCTATACCGGCCTGCTGGCCGACATTTATTGGACGCGCGCGGTGCAGTATTTCGGGCAACAGCATCATGCCGGGTCGAGCGATTTCCGGCTGCTGGCGCCGCTGCTTGAAGTGACGACGGAGTTGGATCCGAGGCTCTTTCCGGCGTACGAATTCGGAGCAAACTTTCTGGCTCCCAAACCGCCGAACGGGGCGGGACTGCCCGGATCCGCGCTGGCGCTGATGAGGTATGGCATCGAGCACAATCCAGGCCAGTGGCGGCTCTATTACAACCTGGGATTTCTGTACTACATCGAACTCAAGGACTACGCCCACGCGGCCGACGCTTTTGCCCAGGGAGCGCAGCTTCCGGTAACCAACCAATTCATGCCGGTTCTGGCGGCACAGATGGCGCAGCATGCAGGCGAGTTCGAAACGGCGCGCATGTTGTGGCGGACCACGTACGAGAGCACCAAAGACACACAGATTCAGGAAAATGCCGTGGAACATCTGCTCGCTCTGCGTGTGGATGAAGACGTAACGCAACTCGAGCAAGTGGTCAAAAAGTACCGCGAACAGACCGGTCGCGTGCCGCTCAGCATGGGCGATCTGGAGCGCGCGGGGTTTATCCACGGGACACCGGCCGATCCGAAGGGACGGCCTTACAAACTGATGTCCGACGGGCGAATCGAAGTGCAGGATTCGGAGGGTCTCTACTTCATTACCAAGGGACTGCCGCCGGGAGCCACGCCGCCGCGGCCACCGCAAGTTAAACCCTCAGCTAAGTAGTAGCGCAGCATGACCGTCTGAGACGCGGCTTGCCGTCTCTCTACGGCAAATTCTCCAGCCCCCGGTGCTTCAGCATCGCCTTCGTGCTTGGGGGTGCTCCACGCCAGTTCTCATACATTTTGGCCAGGTCCTGGGTATTACCGCGGGAAAGGACCATCTGGCGAAAGCGGTCGCCGTTGGCGCGCGTGAGTTGGCCGTGCTCGTCGAACCACTGGTAGGCGTCGTCGGCAAGCATTTGGGTCCAGAGATAAGCGTAGTACCCGGCGCTGTATCCGCTCTCCCAGATGTGGCTGAAGTAGGTGGAGCGGTAACGCGGAGGCACGTAGCTCACGTTGAGGTGGGTCTTCTCCAGGGCCTGCTTCTCGAAGTCGTCGGGCTGTTGGAGTGGCGCGCTCGGCGCCAGGAAGTGCCACTGCATGTCGAGTTCGGCCGCAGCCAGGAGTTCGGTCATGGCGTAACCCTTGTTGAAAGTTTCGGCCTTCCGGATTCGCGCGGCGAGTTCTTCCGGCATGGGCGCGCCGGTCTTGTAGTGCTTCGCGTAGTGGGTGAAGATCGAGGGGTAGATGGCCCAGTGCTCGTTGAACTGGGAGGGAAATTCGACGAAGTCGCGAGCGGTGGCGGTGCCGGAAAGAGTGGGGTACTGGGCGTCGGAAAACATGCCGTGCAGCGCATGTCCGAACTCGTGGAACATGGTAACCACGTCGGTGAAGCTGATCAACGCTGGCTCTCCGGCGGCCGGCTTGGGCAGGTTAGCAACGTTGTACACGACCGGCGAGGTTCCCAGCAGGCGCGACTGGCCGAGAAATTCGGACATCCAGGCCCCGCCATTCTTGTTGTCGCGCTTGAAGTAATCGCAGTAAAAAAGCGCAAGATGCTTGCCATCGGCGTCGAAGACCTCGAAGACGCGCACCTCGGGCTGGTACACGGGAATGTCGTGCCGCTCTTTGAAAGTGATGCCGTAGAGCTGAGTGGCGGCATAGAAGACGCCGTTCTGCAGCACGCTGTCGAGTTCGAAGTAGGGCTTCACCTGCGCATCGTCGATGTCGTAACGGGCTTTCCGGACCTGCTCCGAGTAGAAGTTCCAGTCCCATGGCTCGACCTGGAAGCCGCCTTGCTGGGCCTCGATGACGGCCTGGATGTCTTTGGCCTCGCGGGCGGCCTGGGCGGTCGCGGCCGGGACGATGGCATCCATGAACTGCAACGCCCGTTCGGGCGTCTTGGCCATTTGATCTTCGAGCTTCCAGGCGGCAAAGCTGGCATAACCCAGGAGTTTCGCTTTCTGCGCGCGCAAGTGGGCTAGCTTGGCAATGGTGTCGCGAGTGTCGTTAGCGTCGCCGCGCTCGGTGCGGCTCCAGGAGCGTTCGAAGATGGCCTGACGGGTCGCGCGATTGCGGAGTGAAACCAGGTCGGGCTGTTGGGTGGTGTTTTGCAGCGGAATCACGAAGCCGTCGACCTTGTGGTCTTTGGCGTTCTGCGCGGCGGCGGCGATGCGAGCCTCGGACAGGCCGTCGAGCGCAGCCTTGTCGGCGGTGACGTACGCGCCGTCCTTGGTGGCGGCGAGCAGTTTGGTGTTGAAAGCGTTCGAAAGCGAAGAAATCTCTTCATTGAGCTTTCGCAGCTCAGTCTTGTCGGCCTCCGGGAGATTGGCGCCGGCATGGACGAAATCGTCGTGGTAGCGCTCCAGCAGGCGGAGCGACTCGGGATCAAGCTTGAGCGTGGCGCGCTGCTTGTAGATCGCGTCTATGCGCGCGAAGAGTTTCGTGTTGAGGTAGATAAAATCCCGGTGCGCGGCGAGTTTCGGGGCCTCGATGGTCTTGACCTTCTGCAGCGCGGGATTGGTGTTTGCGCCCGTGACGGCATTGAAGGCCGCTGTGGCGCGGTCGAACAGCAGGCCGGTCTTTTCCATGGCGACGATCGTGTTGTCAAAGGTGGGCGCAGCTGGACTGTCGGCGATGACCTTGATTTCCGCCTCCTGCTGGGCCATGCCGGCTTCAATCGCGGGCTGGTAGTCTTCATCCTTAATCTTGTCGAAGGGCGGCGCCTGGAACGGCAGCGTGCTGGGCGCGTAGAACGGGTTGGAAGGGCCGAAATCCGCGGGCGCGGCGAGCGCCGAGTCAAGGGCGCCGAGAGTCATTGTTCCGGCAGCAAACAAGTTGCTCATGAATAACACCATTGTCTTTGCTGTGTAGAGTCGAGTAAAGCGCATCATGGCTTGGAAATCCTCGTCTGCGTGATTGTAACGGGCAAATAGGATTTAGGGGAATGCGGCTGAAATCGAGATTATCGTCCAATCAAGCCCGTGACCCAGCCCAGCACGGCAAGCCCAATCACGATCCTGTATATGGCGAAGGGCGCAAAGCCGCGCTTTCGGACCCAGGCCATGAACCAGGCGACGGCTCCGTAGGCGACGATGAAGGAGACGACGAAGCCGATGGCGAGGACGACCCACTCGTGCGGCGTGATTTGGGCGACGCCGATGGGATTTTCCTCTTTGCCGCGCAGTGACTTGAAAAGCGTGTAGAGCGTGGCCACTGCCATGGTTGGGATGGATAGAAAAAAGGAAAACTCGAGCGCGGCGGCGCGCGACATTCCCGCCAACTGGCCGGCGGCAATCGTGGACATGGAGCGCGAGGTACCGGGGAAAACAGCGCTGAGAATCTGGCAGGCGCCAATCCAGAGGGCCTGGCCGCCGTGGATGTCGTCCATTTTCCAGGTGTGAATGGGTGAGCCGGGCGCTCGCGGCCCGGCTTTCTCCCAGCGGGCCCTCATGGCGTCGATGACCCACATGACAATGCCGCCGATTAGCAGGGCGGCGCCCATCACGAAGAGATTTTCGAGGTTCTTGCCGATCACTTTGGTCAGCAGGTAGGACGGGCCGGCGGTAACCACAAACGCGATCATGACCAGACTCAAGGGATGAGTGAGGACCGTGCAGTCCTTGTTTTCACCTTCGGGAAACGTGGACAAGAGCTTCGCGATGTGGCTGCGGAAATAAATGGGCAGAACCAGGATCGCACCCAGTTGGATCACGATCGAGTACATCTTCCAGTAGCCGCTCGAAAGCGGCACGTGCATGAGTTCTTCGGCAAGGCGCAAGTGCGCGGTGGAACTGACGGGCAGAAACTCGGTGAGTCCTTCGACAATTCCCAGCAGCACGGACAGAAGATAGTCGTTCAATGGCTCTCTCCACTTTCAACTCGAGACGCGGGTTGCTCGTCTTTGCGGGGTAGACGGGGCAAGCCCCGTCTCTACACGAATTCAATGGATCCCCAGCGCCTCGGGAACCCCAATTTGTCCAATCTTGACAGCTCCGGCGTATCTGCGGAAGAAACTACCTGGCTTCCACTGCGGCCGCCGGTCGCCATCCGCAATGTTGAGGAGCAACGCTCTGACGATCTCTTCGTATTTCGCGGCGGCGGCGAGGTCTACAGGCTGGTCCACGTCGTCGGAAGGGGCGTGATAGCGCTGCGTGAGCCAGTCTTTGAAGAGCTTCTGCTCGGGCGATCCGGGCTCGGGAGCAACACTCATAATCACCGAAGGTATGCCGTGGCGGATGAAGTTGTACTGATCGCTGCGCACGAAAAGATTGCGCAACGGCTCGGGGTCGGGCTGAACTCTTACGCCGAGCGACTGCGCGATCTCGCGTGCGCGATCGCCCAGATCGGAGTCGTCGAGACCGAGCACGGTGAGAAGTTTCAGGGGCACGATGGGCAGAAACATGTCGACGTTGACATCGGCGATTATCGACTCTGGCGCGACCGTGGGATGCGCAGCGAAATACTTGGAGCCCAGCAGTCCCTTTTCCTCGCCGGTGACCAGCACCAGGAGGATCGACCGCCGCAGTTTTTCCGGATTCTTCTTGAAACTTGCAGCCATGTCGAGGACCAGGGCGCTGCCCGAGCCATTGTCCATGGCCCCGTTGTAAATGCGGTCGCCGTTGATGGGCTCTCCGATGCCGATGTGATCGAGGTGGGCGGAGAGCACCACGTATTCCTCTTTCAGCACGGGATCGTTGCCCGGAAGCTTTGCGACGATATTGGCCGACTCTACTTTAGTGACGTCCACTTTCGTCTTCGCGGCGAGGGAAACAGCAAGCGGAAAGTGCGGCAACGGCTTGCGATCTTTGCCGAGCGCGGCGATTTCTTCGAAAGTGTGGCCGGAGCCCGCAAAGAATTTCCCAGCGCTGGCAGGGTTCACCGTAACGGCAAGCTTGGCGCCTTCAGTCTCATTGAACTCAGGGTATTCGAGATCCATGGAAGGATGGGCGCGGTTGAGCGCCATGCGGGACCACGGGATATCCATGGAAGCCGGGTTGGGCAACGTAACGATGCCGACGACGCCTGCGGCGCGCAGCACCTTCCAACGCTCGGCCGCCGTCTGGTAGTGCGAAGCCAGCGCGCCCGGAATCTCGGAAGGCGATCCGGAAAGGATCACGATGATCTTGCCACGAAGATCCAGGCCGGCAAAGTCGTCGTAATTCTTCTCAGGGACTTTGAGGCCATACCCGGCGAAGACGAGCGGGGCTTCGATTTTGGGAGTGGGCATGATGCGCGTGCCGATGATAGCGTCCTCACCGAGCGCGAGCGCTTCGCGTTTACCGTCGTGGATGAGGGAAAGGCTGCAATCCTTTTCGACAATCTGGCGGGAGACGAACTTGACCGGCTGATAAAAGCCCTTGACGCCCGCCGGTTCCGCGCCCGCGTTCTTGAGTTGCTCGACGGCATATTTTTGCGCCGCGCGCTCGCCGCGGCTGCCCGTGTCGCGGCCTTCAAGCTTGTCGTCGGCGAGGACTTTGATGTGATTCCACCAGGTTTGGCCGTCGAAATGAGAGGGAGCAAGATTCTCTGCGGCATTTCGTGACGCATCGGAGGATGCCAAAAGCAGAGACTGATCGATGGTCTGCTGATCGTAAACTGGGACAGTAGGACCTGCGAAAACCGGACAGGGGTCAGGCACCGGACATCCTCCCACTTTCAGGACGGCGCTAATCGTTTGAGTTGGCGCGTCCTGCACCTGAACGTGCTGACTCCAGCGTTGGAATCCGGCCAGGGTTACAGACAGGTCATAGCTCCCCGGCGTGAGATCCACAAGCAGCTTTCCGTCTGCGCCTGTCTCCAACTTCTGCGGGCCCGTTGTCGGCAACGGAGACAATTTGATCTGCGCATGGGAAACGAAGGCTCCGGTCTGGTCTTTTACCACTATCGTGACGGAAGGGGCGCTCTCTGTTTGCTGGGCAGAGAGCAAAGAGCAGACTGCGATGAGCCCGAGCGCAGCCAGTAAAATCGACGATTTGATCTTCATAACGTTTCTCACAGGGCGAAGGTTTCTAGGATAGCAGGAAGCGGCGTGGAGCAAGACTCTCCTCGATTCATCCCCTTCTCCACTCATGAGACGTTGATGTGGGCCTGCCGTAAAGTGAGCTTCTTTGCTCAGATTCCACCATCATCCAAATGAGAGACTCCTTAAGCAGAACCATTTGTGAGCGAAGCGGAGTCTAAATTCCGCTAAGTTCGGAAATCGCCCTTTTCATCCGCGCAGCCCGCAGCCGCAACTGGCATTGGGCAAGCGCAGGACAATCGGGCAAGAGGAAACACAATGCGTATCATCTCCCAAATTCGTTCCTTGCTGTTCGCACTCCTGCTGCTCTCGTTGTCGGCGGCCGCGTTTGCGCAAATCGGCATATCGATCAGCTTCGCTCCTCCTGAATTGCCAGTTTACGAGCAGCCGCTTTGTCCCGGCGATGGCTATCTTTGGACACCCGGCTATTGGGCTTACGCCAACGATTACGACGATTACTACTGGGTGCCCGGCACCTGGGTCATGGCTCCCGAAGTCGGTCTGCTCTGGACCCCCGCCTACTGGGGTTGGGGCGGCAACGGATATGTCTTCTATGACGGATATTGGGGCCAGCAAGTCGGCTTCTACGGCGGCGTCAGTTACGGCTTCGGTTATTACGGCGATGGCTATCAAGGTGGACGTTGGGATAATGGACACTTTTTCTACAACCGTTCGGTGAACAACGTGAACGTCACCGAAATTCACAACGTTTACAACACCACCGTGATCCAAAACAATAACCGGGTCAGCTTCAACGGCGGCACAGGTGGGATCAGCGCGCGTGCGACTCCTCAGCAAGAGGTTATAGCCCGCGAGAAACATATTCCGGCCGTAGCCGCTCAAACCCAACATGCGCAGGATGCCCGCACGAATCCTCAGCAGCGGGCTTCGGTGAACCACGGCAAGCCGGCCGTCGCCGCTACTCCGAAGCCTGGAGCTTTTAGCGACCGCGCCGCCGCGCCTGCCAAAGCTGCCGGGGCGCCCTACAATCCTCCCGTCAAACGCGCCGCGGTTCAGCCCCCGGCGGTTGCCCCCGCTGCGCAACCCGAGAACAACGCCGCTCGTCCGGCGCAGCCGGCCGCACGGCCGGAAACGAATCGTCCGCCGACTGAGCAGCCGAACAACCGAGTGGAAACGAGCCGTCCGACGGCAGCCCAGCCGAACGCGCGTCCCGAGCCCAACCGTAATGAGCCCGCGCAGCGGCCGCAAACTCCTCCGCCGAGCGAGCGTTCGCAACCCGAGCGCGCCTCTCCTCCTCCGGAAGCGCGGACTGCACCGCAGCAGCACGCGCAGCCTGCGGCCCGGGCGCCCGAAGAGCAGAAGCATCCGGAAGAAAAGCCGAAGAAGGACGAAAAGCCGCCGCAGTAAGGCAGCGTCTCGGAGGAACTAAGAACTCTAAGATCCTGAGGTTTCACGCTGTTGTGCGATGGAGTGTCGCAGTATTGCCGGGGAAGCACTTTGACGAGGCACCTGCGACACTCCCTCCAAACGCCTTTGCGCTCCTGTAATGAGCGGGGTGATGTGCCGCCCGGGCGGCTTGCTGAAGAAAAAATCTCTCTAGCCTTTGATTTTGGGTGGCGCAGCGGTTCACCGCTGCGATAAGTGGCATGTTTTCACAGTCGGCTTCAGCCGCCGAGATAGAACTCCTGCGCGGGCAACACCTTGTTCTGCAAACTGTTCAGCCGTGCCGACTAGCCGTCGCCCGTGAGATGCGTCTCAGGCACATCGCTTTCAGGCATGTCCTGATACGAATCCTGCCAGTCTGCTTAAGCCTAGAACACGTATTTCAACGAAATCGTTTCAGTATTCGCGTGGAAGTTGCGCGGCAGGGTTACTAGTGGCAGCCCCTGCGTTTCTTTCTCGTTGTAGTCGTAGAAGGAGTAGTTGCCTCTGAACGTGACACCCTTGGCGACATCAATGGCCACACCGGCGGCTGGTTTGTGCCAGTTCAAAGCTTGGGACAATGGAGCGTCCGGGAACGGACCGACGAAGGCGCAGCCGCCCGTGACTGCGGCAGACGCCGCCGGGCAAGGAGTAATTGGGTTACCGGCAAGCGGGGGCGTATTACCGTAAATGTCGCTGGTCAACAGCAAGATGCCGCTGCCGTCGCTGCCGCCAGGAAGCAGCCAATTGTTATGACCCGCTGTGCTGGTGATTTCATAACCGGCGCTCAGCTCCACGCGATGAACAGGCCGGACGGTGAGACTGGCAAATCCGGTGTTGGTTTTCTCCTGGTAGTCCAGTAACAGCGGCAGACCTCCCGCTTGGAAACCAGTACAAAGGGCCGGAGTGGCTTGCACGGTCAGCCCGGTCGAAGGCACGCAGGTCGCCGAATCGATCTGCTGGTCGAGGTAGGTCCACCCAAAATCGAACCCAACCCAGCGGCCGGGATGCAGGCTCGCCCCGAGCGTGTAGTAGCGCCAGTGGTCCTTATGTCCGTAGGCAGCCGGGACGGTGTTCGCCCCGGTGGTCGGGAACAGGTTGGGGTTCGGGGCACTAAAAGACGCATTCACAGATTTGGCGAAGTCGTTCCGGGTTTCAATGATGTGCACGCCACCGTTGACACTCGCCCAACGGTTCACCTTGTAGGTGGTATTGGCCCGCAGCCGTTGCTGATGTCGCGGACCGATGTCGGTAAAGGCATTGTCGGCGCTCAGCAGTTCCACATCCGCGTTGGCTCGCCACGCATCGGTGGGACGTAGCACAACGCCGGCGAGGGCCGTATCCTCGTTGATGCGAGTGACATTCAAGTTGGCAGGCAAAGCGTTGTTCGTCGCCAACGGGGCGGTCACGCCATTGTCCGCCAGGTAATAGCTGTTCAGATTGGGCGAGTCACCCTGGAGTGCGCCCGTCAGATCGCGGCGCCCATAGCGGTAGCCGAGGTAAGCGCTAAGGCGGCGGTTCGGGGCCCAATTCACCTTCAAGATGTTGGCATAAGTCTTCTCCGCCAGCACCGTGGTAAATAAGTCGGAACTCGAGGAAGTGGTGCAACCAGCGTTGGCCAAGGTCAGGCCGGGAGCGGCCGCGGCAGAACACTTGAACCCCAATTCATCGGAGTTGCCCGGGTTGCGCCAGTTCAGCCAGCGGAACTTTTCCGAAATACTCCAAATCCGATTGAAATGGTAGGTTGCGCCAAGATCCGCGTTGCCCGAGACGCGATCGGTGTGCGTCGTAGCGTTGAGCAGGGTGACGCCGGTATTGCTACTGTTACGGTTATTGGCAAACTCCTGATAATTCAAAAAGTCGGAATTGCCTGAACTATAGGTACCGGAGGCGGTAACGTCCAGTTTCCGGAAATAGTTCGACTGCAACGACAACTGCGAGGTCGGAATGCCAGAGCGAACCCGGCCGGAGCGCGAGAAGCTGAACAATCCGATGTTGCACTTCGAACTGGTAACCAGAACATTGTTGCCAGGGAAGGTGACGCCCGGGACGATCGTGCATCCAGAAGGTGGAAGCGCAACCCCAATATCGATCGGCGCCCCCGTCGTCTTGTCGGTGAATGACAGATTGTTATCCACGAAGTTGGGATCGACCTTATCGTGTTCGTAGAACTGGTCGAAGCTGACCGTCGTCCGCTCCATCACTCTGATATCCACACCGAATTGGTAACGGTCGGAACGTGACTGGTCATACTCCGTCATCAGGGTGCGAATCGGGGCCTCAAGCGTGCTGTCAAGCCTGCCCGTGTTGTTATTGCGCGCATAGCCCAGGCGGAACCGGATGGCCGACTGCGGAAACAGGGTCAGGTTGAAATCGCCCATCTGCCGCGTGATGTCCTGCAGGTGAGGACTATTCGCATACCACGGCATGGTCGTCGGGACAAACGCACCGGGACTGGCCTTGAGGGCGGCGCCGATGCCTTGATTCAGATTCAACGGGTTGGCAAACAGGTTGAAATCAAAGAAGTTTTCGTCGCGCCGGTAGAGGCCGACAAAGTTGTACAACTTGTTCTTCTCCAGCCGCAGGCGTCCGATGTCGTTCGGGTCGCCGCCGAATCCGAAGCTGCTCAGGTACAAGTCGTCGAACAGCCCGCCGGCGTGCGAGATCGAGTGCATCGTCAACTCCTGTCCCAGAAGGCGCGGACCGCTCTTCAGGTTGACCAGCGTGCCGTATAACTGCTGGTTGCCGTTGACGTCGGCGGCGCGGCCGCCGAATTCGACCGACTGATGCACGGTGTAATCGCCCCACACCCGGCCCGGGGAGGCTGCCTCGTTGTCCTGCTCAAAGCCTTGAGCCCCGCCTTGAGCAGAGCCTTGAGCTCCGCCCTGAGCTTGAGCCAAGGCGAGCTGCGGCACCGCCAGCATCAGGAGGGCCGCCAGCAGCGAAAGCCTCCAGTTGCTGCAACGGTCGCGGTCCGATGGCTCCTCCAACGGAAGGAGAGGCCGCGGTAAGTTGTGATTTGTATGGGCCATGGTGGTGTGCTTCCTTCCATTACTTGAAGAATTTGGAGTCTATATTCGAGCCGTGGATACTCATGTGGCAGAGAACGCAATCCTGCCGGAAGGCGTTCTGCGGGTGCGGGCCCGGCGGAATGCCGGTATGGCACTGCAGGCAGAGCGTGTTCACGCGCGCGGTCAGCAGCATGCGCGGATAGGGCGAGCCGTGCGCGGTGTGGCAAGACTGGCATCCCTCCGCTTTGACCGGTTCGTGTTCAAAGACGAACGGTCCCCGCTTGTCGCTATGGCACTTCATGCAGACCATGTCCTGGTCTGGAGTCGATCGCAGCTGGCGGTCGCGCACCGCGCCGTGCGCATTATGGCAATCGGCGCACTGGATCAGTCCCTCTTCCACGCGATGATGGAACGGCTTCTGGAAATCGGCGCGCTGTTCGGCGTGGCAGGAAAAGCACAGCTGCGTCTGCTTCTTGACCAGCAGATATTCCTGGGTGGAGTGGTGCACGGAGTGGCACGAAGTGCAGGTGATGCCATTCTCGTTGTGGGTGGAACGCATGAACTGTCGCTGCTCAGGATTCGACTCGTGGCAGGCCAGGCAGCGCTTGGTGATGGCCTCTGGCTTCGCCCCAGTGAACGTGTAGATCTTGGTCTTGTCGCCGCCGCCCGCCACGTGGTCCGCGCCGGGACCGTGGCAGCCCTCGCAACCCTGGTGCGACGGCTCCTTACTTAGCGTGGTCTTCCAGTGTGGCGTCTTCTCCCAGGCGTTGTAAACGTCCTCATGACAGGTCTTACACGTCTCCGCTCCCACGTACTTAGAGCTGTCGGACGAAGAAGAGGGCGCACTGGACGAAGGAGGGCTGGCGGATTGAGCGCCCTTATCGGCAACCTGCTGGCGAGCCTGCCCCGCAGCAAGGGTGACGAAGAGGAAAAGATATAGAACAGAGAACAGAAAAGCTCTAGAGGCCCTGCAATCTTCTGGCATTAGCATGTCCCCCCGAAGAATTTGAAGTCGGACGGCATCGTCAACGAGGCCCGCCATTGGTATTGGTAAGGACCACCTTCAGCGCTCCCTCTTTTGCCGCGTTTCCAAACGTCTCATACGCTTTCAGGATGTCGTTCATCGCGAAGCGATGAGTCACCAGCTGGCTGGGCTGCAGTTTGCCCGACCGCACGACCTTGAGCAGCATCGGTGTCGTGACCGCGTCCACCAGCCGCGTGGTGATCGAAATGTTCCGGTCCCAGAGTTTCTCCAGGTGCAGTTCCACTGGCTTGCCGTGGACGCCCACATTCGCGATGCGTCCGCCGGCCGCAACCATGGCCTGGCAGATCGCGAAGGTGGCGGGAAGCCCGACCGCCTCGATGGCCACATCGACACCGGCGCCCTCCGTCATTTCCATCACGTGATGGGCGGCGTGTCCGTCCGTACTGTTGATCAGCGTGGTTGCGCCGAGTCTCTTGGCCACCGCCAGGCGCTTATCGTCCAGGTCGATCATGAAGATTTCCGCCGGTGAATAGAATTGCGCGGTCAGCAGGACGGCGAGCCCGACCGGCCCCGCGCCTACGATGGCGACTGTGTCCCCCGGCTTCACTTGCCCGTTCAGGACGCCGCATTCATATCCTGTCGGCAAAATGTCGCTAAGCATCACCATCGCTTCTTCATCGCTACCTTCCGGAAGGTCGTAGAGACTCCCATCGGCTTGGGGGATGCGTACGTACCCGGCCTGAGTTCCGTCTAGGGTGTTGCCCAAAATCCAGCCGCCGTGACGACAATGGGAATACATGCCTCGCTTGCAAAAGTCGCACTTCAGGCAGGCAGTAACGCACGAGATGATGACTTTGTCTCCAGTCTTAAATTCCGACACCCCGGCTCCCACCTGCTCGACAACCCCAATTCCTTCGTGCCCGAGGATACGTCCATCCGTGACCGCGGGCAGATCTCCCTTCAGAATGTGGAGGTCGGTTCCGCAAATCGTCGAAGTAGTAATCCGCACGATGGCATCGCCGGGTTCACGGATAGCAGGCCGCGGTTTGTCCTCCCATGCATACTTGCCCGGCCCGTGATAGACCAGCGCCTTCATGCTGGCCGTGGGGATTGGATTGGCGGCGCGCGGCGGCGCCAGTTCGAGTTCGGCGGTAGTCATTGCTATCTCCTCGAAGAACCGACCATGCTAAAGCCACTCACAGAACCGCCGCTGTTCAAAATTGCACACTTTGAACGCGCAAGAGAGACACATCCGCCTCGGGCGCATTTCGCGCAGTCGCGTCGGGGCTCCGGAGCTTTAGGTGATGCGTCCGATTGCATCGTTTTCGGACAGAGAGTACCGGAGATAGCTAGTAGCTGTCTGTGATCCTCGAACTAACAGACTGTGATGAATACCGAAAGCCGAGGTTTGACATGAGTCTCTTGGCAACCTACGATTTGCACATCATGCAGACGCTGAGAACTCCCTGCCGTCGTCAAGTTTTCGTGTGCCACCAGAGCGGCGTCGCAGCGCGCAGCGTAATAAAGAAGAACATCGCGGCGAAAAGCCTGGCAGTGATCTTCACCTTTCTTGTATTTGCGTTGCTTTCGCTGGCCGCGCCGCCGACAATTTCGAATGCCGATCCGCATCGCTACCTGGATGACATCAAGACCCTGACCACGCCCGCCATGGAGGGACGGGGCGCCGGTTCAAAAGGACTGACCCGGGCCGAGCATCTGATTGCGAAGCGCTACAAGAGCCTGGGGCTCGAACCTGCGGGCACGAAATCTTATTTACAGCCTTTTACGGTGATCACCGGCGCACAACTGAAAGGGAAAAACAACTTCGTAGTAATGACAGGCGGCGAAAAGCGGGAGTTGAAGGCGAAGCAGGATTTTGTCCCCTTCAGTTTTTCGGCCTCAGGATCGGCCCGAGCGCCGATTGTGTTTGCCGGCTATGGCATTACAGCCGACGAATTTCATTACGACGATTACGCCGGAATCGACGTCAAAGACAAGATTGTCGTCGTGATGCGCTATGAGCCTGCTTCGTTCGGGGCGAAGGGCGGCGATCATGCTGCCGCGAATCAGGTCATGACCCAACATTCGCAGCTAGTCACTAAAGCCATCAACGCGCGCAACCACGGCGCGAAGGCGCTGGTGCTGGTGAATGGCAAGCTGGGCGATGGCGAAGAGGACTTGCTGACACGTTTCGGCAGCGTGAGCGGGCCGGAGAATGCCGGCATCGTTTTTCTTCAGGTCAAGAACGAAGTTGCCGAAGCGTGGCTGAAGGCGGCAGGCAAATCTCTCGCAGCGTTGCAGGAGCAGATCAACGCTTCATCCAAACCCGCATCGTTTGCGCTCCCAGAAAACCAGACTGCGGCGCTGACAGTCAGCATCCGAACCACCCGGGCCACCGTGAACAACGTGCTGGCGTATCTGCCAGGCAAGACCGACGAATACGTGATCGTCGGCGCGCACTACGATCACCTGGGACGCGGCAATTTCGATTCGCTGGCCCCGTCGCAGATCGGGCAGATCCATCCCGGAGCGGACGACAACGCTTCGGGCACGGCCGGAGTGCTCGAGCTGGCGCGCTTGCTGGCGCCGCAGAAAGGCCAGTTGCGGCGCGGAATTCTGTTCGCCAACTTCGCCGGCGAAGAACTCGGCCTGCTCGGCTCGGCGGCCTGGGTGAAGGATCCGACGCGTCCGCTGGAAAAAGCCGTGGCCATGCTGAACATGGACATGATCGGGCGCATCAAGGACCAGAAAGTCTACGTTGGAGGCGTAGGGACCGGCTCAACGCTGAAAGCGGCGGTCGATCAGGCGCAGGCGAACTCCGGATTCAAGATCGAATATTCGCCGGGCGGATATTCTTCCAGCGACCACACGTCGTTTGTCCCGAAGAAGATTCCGGTGCTGTTTTTCTTCTCCGGACTGCACTCCGATTATCACAAGCCCTCCGACACCTGGGAGAAGATCAATCCGGAGTCGGCGGCGAAGTTGCTGGATGTGGTCGCGGCGACAGGAGAACAGTTGGCGGATGCGGCAGAGCGTCCAGCGTTCATCGTCGTCGCGGAAGACCAGCCAGGAGGCAGGTCGGGAGGCGGTGGAGGTTACGGCCCATACTTCGGATCCATCCCGGATTTTGGCCAGGTGGAAACCGGCGTAAGGTTCTCCGATGTAAAACCGGCATCGCCCGCGGCGAAGGCAGGCCTGAAAGCGGGAGACATCCTGGTGCAGTTTGGCGACAAACCAATCAAGAACCTCTACGACTTCACCGATGCCCTGCGCCGCAGCAAAGTGGGCGACGTGGTGGAGGTCAAAGTGCTGCGCGATGGGCAGACCGTGACCGCGTCGGTCAAGCTGGAGCAGCGCAAATAGGCTGGCGCGCATAGCGGCTCTATGGTTTGCCTGAAAAACTCCATGTCGCGCTTTAGCGCCTGCGGTGAGCCCTTGCGCCCTCGAAGAGTCTTTCCGCACCTCTTAGAAAGCCGCGCACTGACCTTGCTTCTGCCGTGCCGTGTTTCCGCCTCCAGTAATCGAGGAGTTGTTCTGGCATTGTAGGTTCTGCGTCACCGTGTTGTTGAAGACCTGCGTTGGGGCAGTATTGTTTTGGACCTGCAAGTTGCCCGCAACAGTGTTACCGACGATGGTGGCTGGGCCCGTGTTGTTGTGGACCTCGAGGTTGCCCCCGACAGTGTTGCCGGCGCACGAGGCTGGAGTGGCCGACCCGATCTGGACTGCGGTTCCGTTGTTCTGGAACTGCAAGTCGCCCTGCACGGTGGTCCCGCAAACCTGGCTCTGCCTCGAGGGAGAGGGAAGGTTGCTAATCGTCAGGTTGCCCTTGATAGTAGTGGACGGACCGAGCGAGAAAGTGCCGCCTGTGATCTGGACATTTCCGCCCACCGTGGCCCCGGACAGACCAAGCGTGCCACCGGTCGATGCTACGTTCCCACTGATGCCCCCGCCAATGAAGTTGCACGTCTGGCCCGCCAATACGGTCACGTTGCCCCTAAATGTGCCGTTGTAGGTGCCGTTGCAGGTCGTACCCGAACTGGGGGGAGCGGGCGCCGTGAACACCGCTATAAACCCATGGCGGTTGAAGGACGGGGAGGGGCCGAGCCATATTCCCGCAACCACGCCGAGGTCGTTCACGCTGTCAGGTTGAGTATTATCCGCGGTCGGCACAACAAAGGTCGTGATTGCGCCGAGAGGATCCCGCACAAAACCGATGTCGTTGTTAAACCCGCTGCCGGCAAACCCCACCATCGTGCCGGAGAGGTTGATGCTTTGCGGAAGAGTCTGAGTCTCCCCCGCAACGTCAAACGACGTGGTTGTACCGCCCTGCTGCAAGAACCCGTGAAAGGTGCTGTTATCTGGAGTGTAAAACCCCGTTATTGCTGCGGTGTCGTTCATGCTCGTAGCCTGGAGGCGGTCGCCGGCGCCCGGCGCAGGGAAAGTCGTGATCGTGCCGTTTGGATCCCGCAGGAATCCATTCGCGGTAAAAGAATTGACGAAATAGAAGCCAGCGACTTGACCACCGCTGTTGATGCTAACGATGTCGATGCCGAAGTGGTCCTCCGCATACGTCCCACCGGGTACGTCAAAGGACGTGTAGTTGCCAAGCGAGTCCCGCACGAATCCGTGGGTCTTAGTCGGCAACGACGAGTCATTGTAAGACCCAGCGACTTCGCCGCCGTCGTTTATGCTGCTAGGGGTAGTAGCAGTGCTAAGAGGCGGAGCGATTTCGGTGAAATTGCCCATCGGATCGCGAAGGAATCCAACCTGGACCACGCCCTGCGTGCAGAACCCGATAACCGCACCAGGATTGTTTATCGCGCTCGATCCAATCACAACCACCGAGCCTATGTTGCAAAATGTGGGATCGAAGGATGTGATCGTTCCATCCGGGGTCCGCAGGAACCCGTGAAAGTCGAAGCTGGCGTCGATCCATTCTCCGGCGACCGTGCCGGATAGGTTGATCGCGGCCGCGAAGGTTCCGTTGGTCGCCCCGGTGACGTCAAAGGTTGTTATCGTCTGGGCAAAGCCGGCAGGGGCGCTCCCAAACGCCAGAAGCGCGGCAATCAGCAGCAGCAGAATGACGGAAGGCCAGAGTGATTCTTGACGCCGCACGGAAAGTATTCTCCTCATGGGGAAAAGCTCCTTATTGTCTGTACGATGTTGCTGATTGTTCCAGTCGTCGACAAAAGGGGGAGCCAGCGATCGTGACCGGAATTGCCTTTTTTGATTTTGAAAGCAGCCGATATTTTACACCCAAATCGCCCGTTCCAATTTGCGGTCTTTTCACTCCCTCAAAGTCCGCATCGTCGTCACGCGCTTCCGTTGGTGCTGCCCAGGCGCAGGTCATTGACCCCTAGCCCATGCCGGGAGGACAATTCTCTTGTTCTCGGCGTGCTGCGAAAGCTCCCTTCCCATAAGCAGTAGCCGAGCGTCTTTACCCGAGCCACTCAGATGCGACGGAAGTCCCTATGAAGAGCACCCTACCGTCTCGACGAAACATTGCGCGGTTTGCGATGGTGGGCGGCCTCGTCTTTGTCTTGACCACGGCTTGTACCGCGCAATTGAACTGGGAGGGCCAGACGGGCGGCCTGCTCACTCCCTTCGCCTATACCAGCGCTTCGTCCGCGCACGGCTTTGGGCATCCGGAGGTTGCTTTCCACTACATGAACGCGGGGCCGGTTCTCGGCAACGAGTTCCAGGCATCGATCACAGTCGGCTTCCTGAAGGTGGGCGAAATTGGGTTCACGCGCTCCTTCAATGCGCAAGGCAGCGCGACGGGGCTGAGCCCGGATTTTGCTAACGGTTTCAACATTTCGCACATCAAGTTCAGGCTGGTTCCGGAAAACGCTCATCGCACGAAGTTTGTGCCTGCGATCGCAGCGGGCGCTGTAGTTCGGACGCAAGTTCGGCGCGTCACCGAGGTGCCAGAGCGCGAGAACACAACCTGCACCGACTTCGATCTGATTGCCACCAAGACCATCGACGAACTGCGCGGACTCCCGATTGTGCTGAACCTGGGAGTGAAGCTGACCAACGCTTCGCTGATGGGGATCGCGGCGAACTCGCCGAATTGGGCAGTCAGAGCCTTTGGCGCAGCGGCGTTTGAGGTGAAGGGTCCGAAGCACAGTAAACTGCAACTGGGAATGGAGTTCGCCCAGCAACCGCGCCAACTGAAGGAAGTGCCCGGGCCATTCTTCCCGACCACGGCGACGATTCCGACGACGCTGGCCTATTTTGCCCGGGTGCGGACAGGCAGCGATTCTCCGGTCAATCTGGATTTCGGAGTGGCACAACTGGCAGGCAAAGTTGGGCCCGTCCTGGATTTGCAGGCGCGCCACCAGTTCATCATGGGAGTTTCTTACCGGTTCTAAAAGAGCGGGAGTTTGACCTTTCGCGACGGAAAACAAATTCCCATGATCTGGCCCATCACCGAGGAGTTCTCCACCGACAGCAAGACCCTCACCATCAAGTCGGACGCGGATTTCCCCGATGTCCCTGCGGCTATATCCGCCACTGCGGCACGGGACAGCTCGGGGACGATGAAATACACAGGGACTAAGAACCCATAGTTGTTGATACATCCGCACACTGACTGGATGTGGGCAAGGCCGATCACCGCACATCACTATGTGATTCCTGTCACTGACAGGACGCGCTCTTTCGTGTGAGGTATTACGACATCTCACCTCACCGAAGAGCAGGTCTCAGCACGGTGTGCACACCCCCTGAGGCGAGCAGCTTTGAACGTCGCCCTTCGCGCGCTTGTTTTATCGGCGACGATTTTCTTAAGCCCGATAGGTCGAGATCGTAACGCTCGTAGCTGAGCGATCGACTCCGGCCAGGTTTCCTGCTTCCGCCCTTGAAGGAGGTCCGGTATGACTCGCAGAACACTTCGTAACGTTCCTCTCAGTGTGGTTGCGGCTTGTGTCGCAGCTGTGGCAATTATGGGTCTCTTGATCGCGTCAGCCTTGAAATTGGGGTAAATGAAAAGGCAGGCAAAGGAGGTAGCGACTATGACCACTTACGATGAGTGGATCACGAATTCTGAGCACATCGGCGCTTTACTCGGTGGTGTTGCCGGGTTTTTCTACGGTGCCTACATCATGGCCACCAATTCCGCCCTTGGCTGGACAGATGTACTAGACACCCTGGCTTCCGCGGGCGCGGTGCTTCTGTTCGCGGTGGTGATGGGAAGCCTTTGTATCGTAATTGGTTGGCTCGCCGGACTGGTTTTAGGCATCGTGGCGTCTCCGCTTACCTCATTCGTTGAGAAACGGTAGCGGCTTGGCGCCAATAGACTCGAAGTAACAATAGAAAACCATGGAGAGCCTGCATGTTTGCCCGGATCGTTGAATTTACGCCGAAGCCAGAAATGAAAGACGACATCGTAAGCGTGCTTCGCCAGGAAGTGCTGCCGATCCTGAAGAAGCAACATGGCTTTTTGGAATTCTTGCCCTTCGCGCCAGAGACCAGGACGGGAAGATGGATCACCATTACTCTCTGGGCCAAGAAGCAGGATGCGGAGCGCTGGGAGTGCGAAGGGTATCCCAAGGTGGAAGGAATCCTCAAATTCTTGCTGGCCGCTCCTCCCATCTGCAATCTCTACCACGTGGAAACCTCCCTTGGCCAAAACCTCGCAGAAGCTTGAATGAAGTGAGCAGCGGACAGAAGAAATTTCGCGGGAGGAGACTGTAGCTGCGTGGAAAAAAAGCAAATCAGGGCACTACGGCCCATTGACCGAGTCGTGAGCAAAAATTGGCAACGAGCTAGCGCCCGCCGTCGAAGCGATAACCGATTCCGCGTAGCGTTTTTAAATATCGCGGATGCCGTGGATCCCGTTCGATTTTCTCCCGCAGACGCCGCACGAAGACGTCGATTGAGCGCGGGGTGACGAAGGAGCCTTCTTTCCACACCGCATCGAGCAACTGGTCGCGGGTAAAGACGCGGCCCCGGTGCCGGGCCAGATATTCCAGCAGGCGGAACTCGCGGACCGTCGTATTTACGGTCCGGCCCTCGACGCGCACGGTCATGGAAGCGAGATCGATTTCCAAGTCTCCCAACTGGAGAATCTCGTGACTGGGTGCGTCCGGCTGGCCTCGAAGCACGTTTCGGACCCGCGCAATCAACTCGCGGGGACTGAACGGCTTGGTAATGTATCCATCCCCACCGGCATCGAAAGCCTGCAGGCGGTCCGGTTCCTGAGTTCTGGCAGAAAGAAAGATGATGGGTATCCTGCCCAGCCGTTCGTGCTGACGAATCTGGCGGCAGAGATCGACGCCGCTGATGCCGGGCAACATGATGTCCAGAAGAAACAGCGCCGGTTGCGACATGGCCGCCATGGGCACCACCGGCGCTCCGGAGAAGAACGTAGAGACCTGATAGCCCGCGCCCCGCAAGTTGTGCTCGATCAGCCGCGACACGTCGGGATCGTCTTCCACGACATAGATCAGATCGGCGTCACGCGATTTGGGTGCTGCCTCCAAAGGTTCCATGGTCGGAAGGATGCGCGGTCGAAGAGCCTCTCTGGGCTTGCGTTCTGGTCTCCTGGTTTTGTCGTCCCCCACGACACTAGAGAGATTTTGTTGCGGCAATGTTGCGACAGTGTTAAAGGAGAGTGAATTCGAGGTTCACGGCGGCGCTTTGCTCTCCGCTCCGGCGGCGCGTTACACTGCGACATATGAATACGGCGAACCAACCGAATGTAAAGTTTGTGCAAACCCCCGATTACCGCGAGGCTTATTCCAACAGCGTGCAGATCCGGGTGAATGTCTGGGATTTCTTCCTGGTTTTCGGGACCATGCAGCAAAGCTCGGAAACGCAGGTGGAACTGCGAAACTTTCAGGGGATTTATCTCAGCCCGCAGCAGGCCAAGGCGCTGATGGCCCTCCTGCAGCAGAACGTGACCAACTACGAGGCCGCGTTCGGCGAGATCAAGCTTGATCCGCGCGCCCCGGGCGGACCCGTTCACTGATGCCTGCTCCCATGCGCCGTGCAAACCCGTCCGCGCGGCCGGTGGCACAGTCTGATTCGCAGTCCGATTCGAAGTCCGATTCGAGGTCCGATTCGAAAACAAACTCCCAACCGGCATCCTCGGCGTGGGCGCAGCAGCTTCTTCTGTTCGCGCTGTTCTTTGCCGGATTGATGCTTCTGCACGCGCCGTTGCTGCGGCTTCCTTATTTCTGGGACGAGGCCGGCTACTACGTTCCGGCGGCGCGCGATTTATTTTTGACCGGCACGCTCATTCCGCAGTCCACGCCCTCGAACGCACATCCTCCGCTGGTGATGGCGTGGCTGGCGCTCGCTTGGCGCATCGCCGGATACTCCACGCTGGTCACGCGCACCGCCATGCTGGCGTTGAGCGCCTTCTCGCTGCTGGGACTGTTTCGACTTTCGCGATCTGCCGCCAATCTGCCGGTGGCGTGGGCGACGACCGTGTTAGTGGCCGTGTATCCCGTGTACTTCACGCAGAGCTCGATGGCACAAGTGGACTTGCCCGCGGCAGGGTTTACATTCTGGGCGCTGGCCGCGTACATCGAGGACCGGCCATGGGCGCAGGCGATTTGGTTCTCGCTGGCGGCTTTGGCGAAAGAAACAGCGATCCTGGCTCCGCTGGCGCTGCTGGGCTGGGAACTGCTCGTTTACTTTCTTCGGCCAGGTTTGAAGGAAAGTCGTTTGAGGGACATTCTCTGGAAGGAAACTCTCCCGCCAGGCGGCCGGCGCACTCACTGGCTTTATCTGCTTGTCCCCGTCGTGCCTCTGGCCGGCTGGTACGCCTACCACTACGCGAAGACCGGCTTCCTGCTGGGCAACCCGGAATTCTTTCGCTATAACGTTGCCGCCACGCTGAATCCTTTTCGCGTTCCTCTGGCTCTGGGAATGAGGCTCTGGCAGCTCTTCGGATACTTCGGGCTGTATCTGCTCACACTCGCGGGATTGCTGGCCATGGTTCGTCCGCCCCGAATGTTGAACGGGAAAGTAAGCGGAGTTGCCCGTCCGCGCATTCCCTTCTGGATGCAGGCTGCATTTCTCGCGGTTGCGCTCGCCTATCTGGCTTTTATGTCGGTGGTGGGAGGAGCGGTGCTGGCCCGCTACATGTTGCCGGTTGTCCCGATAGTAGTGCTGGCCCTGGTCTCGACACTCTGGCGCCGGGCGCGCCATTGGAAATTGATTGTGGGGGCGGTCGCCATCGCCTTTGTCGCAGGACTCTTCAGCAATCCTCCGTATGGATTTTCTCTCGAAGACAATCTGGCCTATCGCGATTACATCGTAATGCATGCCGAAGCCGGCCGCTTTCTGGCGCTGCGCTATCCCAGCGGGCGCGTTCTCACTGCATGGCCAGCGTCGGATCAACTCACACGGCCCTGGCTCGGTTACGTCAACCAGCCTTTCCGCATAGTTCGAATCGAGGACTTTTCCGCCTCCCAGATCGATGTGGCTGTCCGTGGTCGCGATCGCTTCGACGTGGCTCTGGTGTTCTCCACGAAGTACCAGCCGCCACATCCGCTGCTTGAGGGTTGGGAGGCGTGGCAGCACATCAAGGAAAGATTCTTTGGCTACCATCGCGACTTATTGCCCGAAGATATCGCGCAACGTCTCGGGGGGACGATTGCCTATCACCAGGCAAGGAACGGACAGTGGATCGCGCTCATTGCGGTGGAGGGCGAATAAACGCTGCCTGCCTACCAGTTATGTTCAATCTCCTCCATGGCTGTAATCCTTGTATACGCCGCAGCATATAATGATGTCACCCACCTTCTGAAGGTAAGTCGTCTTATGCTCTTGTCTATTTGTTTCCGGATTCAGATACACATAATCGACCCATCCGGAACCCTTTGAATTCGCCTTTTCCACTATTTCTTTGCGAAACAGCTTCCCTTCGGCGTCCGGAACGGCGATCAGATTTTGCCCGATCAGTGCCGGATTCTTCGGGTGAGCCAGCATAACTCCCTGAAGATCGTACGCGAATACATAGAGTTCGCCCTTGTCAAACATCCCCTTGGGGGTGTTGATCTCCACCAGGGCCTTCTCTTTTCCCTGATACTTCACATACGCAGCCGCTTGCTTCACCAGGATCTTGGCATCGTCTCGATCGGCAGCGTACGACAGAATTGCGGATGCGAATAATCCGATCGCAATTAAAATTGCTGAGGTTTTCTTCATAGGTCTGTCCTCCACTTTGTTCAATTCGCCAAACACTGGTATAACCCTAATCTGCTAACCCTAATTTGATAACCCTAGTTTAATGATTCCAAATATGGCGACTCCACCTTGATCGCACGCATCCCGCCTCGCCGCCGCGGCCCGTGTCAGGCCGCCGGACTACTCTCCAGCACGGCTTCGGGTTCTTCGGCTTCCGCTTCCTGCTCCTGGTTTAGGACTCGCAACATTCTGCCCTTGTCGAGTTCGCCCTCCCAACGAGAAACCACCACGGTTGCCACGCCATTGCCCACCAAGTTGGTGAGGGCGCGTGCCTCGGACATGAAGCGGTCCACGCCGAGAATCAGGGCCAGGCCAGCCACGGGAATGGTGGGTACGGCGGCAAAAGTGGCCGCCAGCGTGATAAAGCCGCTGCCGGTAACGCCGGCCGCCCCCTTGGATGACAGCAGCAGCACACCAAGAATGGTAAGGGTCTGGAGGAAGGTAAGCCGGGTATTGGTAGCCTGGGCCACGAAGACGGCCGCCATGGTCAGGTAGATCGACGTGCCGTCAAGGTTGAACGAGTAACCAGTCGGGATTACCAGGCCTACCACCGACTTACTGCAGCCCAGATTCTCCAGCTTGGCCATCATGCGGGGCAGCACCGACTCCGAGGAGGAGGTCCCCAGCACGATCAGCAACTCCTCCTTAATGTACTTGATAAACTTTAAGATGCTGAAGCCGCATAGCTTGGCAACAGCACCCAGGACGATGAAGATGAACAGCAGGCAGGTCAGGTAGAAGCTGCCCATCAGCATTCCCAGCTTACTCAGGGAACCGAGGCCGAATTTCCCGATGGTAAAAGCCATCGCGCCAAAAGCTCCGATGGGCGCTGCCTTCATGATAATTCCCACGACGCCGAACAGCACGTGAGCAACCTCGTCAATCACTTTATAAACCATTTTGCCACGCTCACCGAGCATGGAGAGAGCAAAACCAAACAGGATCGAAAAGAACAGCACCTGCAGAATGTCACCCTTGGCAAAGGCGTCCACTACAGTGTTAGGAATGATATTCATCAGGAAGTCAACCGTGTTATGAGACTGTGCCTTGGTGGTGAAGCTCTCCAATGCCTTGGTGTCCAGCTTGGAGACATCGGCATTCATGCCCGCACCCGGCTGAATCACGCTGACCACCAGCAGGCCGATCGCCAGGGCCAGAGTCGAAACGATCTCAAAATAGAGGAGTGCCTTGACACCAACCCGGCCTACTTTCTTCATGTCCTCCATGCCGGCGATGCCGGTTACGACCGTACAGAAAATGATGGGAGCGATGATCATCTTGATCAGCTTGATGAAGCCATCCCCTAACGGTTTCATCTCCGCGCCGGTATCGGGGTAGAAGTGCCCGAGCAGAACACCCAGGGCGATCGCCGTCAGGACCTGGAAGTACAAATGACGATAAATTTTTTTCCCTTGCATACCGCTCCTTCCACGTCCTCGATGGTATCCGCTTCAATACAGCGGTGAAGTATAACCCAATTACGCTCTGCAGATACTGGCAGCTACCGGGGACAAACACACTGTTCTTCCGTCCAGGTCGGCGCGTTCCACACCATAATCGAAGGGCTCAGCGTCCCAGCAAGTGGCAGGAATGCGTCTTGACCACAACCCAGACGGCTTTGCCCGGGACAAGTTGCAGAGCATCGCGAGCCGCCAGCGTTAAGTGGACCTCGAATTCCGTGCCGCCGCAATCCACCAGCGCCGAGACAATGACGTCCCGCTGCACCAGCCGCCGAATCGTTCCCGGCAGAACATTACGAGCACTCAGCCCGCGCGGGGTTTCCGTCGCCAAAAGAAGATCGCCGGCGCGAACGCCCACCCGCAGACACGATCCCACCTCGGCCCGAACCAGCGGCGTTTCCAACTCCACCTCACCATTCCCTAACCGGCAAGCCATGGTGCCCCGAGATTCGTGCAGTGCCAGCACCGTGGCATCGAAGATATTCTCGAATCCCGAGAGGTGCGCCACCGTTTCCAATCGCGGTGCGCGCATGACTTCATGCGGGCGCCCCTGGGCCACGATTCTTCCCGCATCCAGCACAATGACCTCATCGCCCAAGGCAAACACTTCCTCGCCATTGTGGGTGACGAAGAGAATCGGGACACGGTGATTCTGGTTCCACCGCCGCAGATCGTTCACCAGAGACGACCTCGTCGGATGGTCCAGCGCAGCCAGCGGCTCGTCGAGCAGCAGAGCCCGAGGTTCAGTCACCAAAGCCCGTGCCAGTGCGACGCGTTGGCGCTCGCCTCCCGAGATTTGCGCCGGCCGCCGGTCGCGCAACTGATCGATGCGGAACGACTCGAGTATTTCGCGGCAGCGCGTTCGTCGCTCCGGCGCGCTGAGCGCGCGCAGGCCGTAAGCCACGTTCTCCTCGGCAGTCAGATGCGGGAAGAGCGCAAGGTCCTGATGCACGTACCCGATGCGCCGCTTCCAGGCGGCAACATTACGCTTCTTCTCCGCGTCGTAAAGGTCTTCGCCGCCAATGGCAATGCGGCCTTCGTCCGGATCGGTGAGCCCGGCAATGCAATCGAGTAGCGTGGTTTTTCCCGCGCCCGAAGCGCCAAAGAGAATCGTGAAACCAGCCAAGGCACGGAAGTGAACGTTCAGATGGAAGCTGCCCTCAGGGTTCGAGAAGCGTTTGCGAATTCGGACTTCGAGATCGGCAGAAATGGGCTCCATCGACGGCGGCGCGGGACCCGCCGGGATGATGATTTTTACCGCCACGGCCCCACCACCCCCGGACGCCGATTCAAGCCGTGACGATTCAATGCATAGACGACCGACAAAACTACGAAGGAGATGAGCAGCAGCACGAGCGCCGTCCGATTCGCGCTGGAATAATTTGCGGTCTGCACCTGATCGTAAATATCAATCGAGATGGTGCGAGTCACGCCTGGAATGTTGCCTCCCACCATGAGCACGACCCCGAACTCCCCGAGCGTGTGCGCGAAGCTGAGCGCAAATCCCGTCACCAATCCCGCTTTTGAGAGGGGAAGCACGATGCGGCGAAAGGTCTGCAGCGGCGAATCTCCAAGCGACGCCGAAGCGCGCAGCAATTTGGAGTCAACCGCGCCGAACGATGCCGCGAACGGCTGCACCGCGAACGGCAGACTATATAACAACGACCCAATCACCAGTCCTTCGAAAGTGAAGGCCAGGGTGTGACCCGTGAGCGACTCCCACCAGCGGCCGATCGGGCTCCGCGAACCGAGTGCCACCAGCACGTAAAAACCAAGCACGGTCGGAGGCAGGACGATAGGAAGTGCCACCGCGGCCTCGACCAGGAATTTCCAGCGCCAGCGCGAGTAAGTCAGCCAGCAGGCAATGGGGATTCCGAGGGCGAGAAGCAGCGTCGAGACGAGGGCCGCGAGACGCACGGTCAACCAGAACGCCTCCCAGTTCATTTCCTTCTCTTCTCTGTAGGCAGACTAAACCCGTAACCGGCAAGCAGGGACGTGGCTTCGGGGCTGCCCAGGAATTCCAGGAATTTGCGGGCCGCATCCTGATGTTTCGACTTTGAGAGCACAACGGCGGCCTGGTTCAGGGCGGGATAGGCATCGAGTGGAACCGTCCAGTAGCGTCCCTTGTCTCTCATCGCCGGGGCGAGCGCATGAGAGAGCGCAATCAGTCCCGCCTGGGCGTTGCCCGATTCGACAAACTGCGCGGCTTGCGACACATTTTCTCCCATGACCAGCCGGCCGGCTACCTGATCATAGATTCCAAAGTGCCGCAGCGCGGCTGCGGCTGCCCGCCCGTAGGGCGCGGTCGCAGGATTCGCAATCGAGACCTTTTTCACCGATGGGTCGAGCAAAGCCTGTATGCCCAGCTTCGGTAAATCCAGTGGTGAGGCATTCGGCACCCACAACACCAGCCGACCGACGGCATAACGGTAGAGCGTATCTTTCGAAGCCAGTCCCTCGGCGATTAGCTGTTGAGGGTATTCTTCATCGGCCGAGAAGAAAACATCGAAGGGCGCGCCATTCCGTATCTGATTGGTCAGATTGCCGGAGGAGCCGAAGGAAAGCTTCACCGTCTGCCCGGTTTTCTTTGTGTAGGTCCCAACCAGTTGTGGAAGGGCAGCACTCATATCCGCCGCGGCGGCTGCGGTGATTTCCTGCGCGAAAGACCCCGTCACCACGAGCAGGAGCGTGAGCAGCGTTTTCATAGTAGAGGTTTAGGTTCGTATCAGGGCATCGCTTTAGCGATGCCGCAAATTCCTCGAAACCGACACCCCTTTAGGGGCTGGGGATTGAAAGCACGATCCGCCATCACACCAGTTTTGTCTTCGACAACGGCAACTCCCGCACCCGCGTGCCCGTGGCCGCAAACACGGCGTTGCACAGCGCAGGCGCAAACGGCGGCACGCCGGGTTCGCCAACTCCGGCAGGCGGCGCATCGCTTTTTACAATGTGCACATCGACGTGCCGCGGAGCGCGGTTCATGCGCGCGATCTGATAGTTATTGAAATTGCTCTGGTCGATGACGCCGTTGGTCGCCGTAATCTCGCCGAACAACGCCAGGCTGGTTCCAAACACCGCTGCACCCTCGAACTGGTTGCGGACATTGTCGGGACTGACGACCGTGCCCGCATCGACCGCGGTCCAAACATTCGGAATGTGCACCTGCCCTTCGCTGTCAACCTCGACTTCCACCACAGTTGCGACATAAGTGAGGAAACTGCGGTGGGCGGCGATGCCCATGTGGCGCTTGGGCAACTTGCCCCAACCCGATCTCTCGGCCGCGACTTCGACCACGCGCCGCAATCGGGCGGTGTCGAGCGGATAATTCCTGGCGTCTTCCGCTTCGTCACCCTTGAGGTCAAGGTTGACAATGCGCGGCGGTCCGATCAAATCCAGCAAATACTGCACCGAATCTTTATGAGCGGCGTGGGCCAGTTCATCGGCAAAAGAGTGAATCGCGAACGCATGATAGATGTTGGCCACACTGCGCAGCCATCCAATGCGCACATGAAAGTCGGCGGGCCCGTTTTCGGCGCGATGATTGGGAATATCGAAGGGAAGATTGTTCCATCCCAAACCCATCTCGTCGAGGGCATAGGTAGCGGAATCGTCAAATGTCGAGCCGATGGGAGGATACACCGTGCGTTGCAGCCACGCCGTCGGCTTGCCGTCGTGCCCAACCGCGGCCTTCATGTACATGGCAGCCACGGAGTGAAAATAATCGAAGTGAATATCGTCCTCGCGGCTCCAAACAACTTTCACCGGCTTGCCCAGTTGTTTCGAAAGCACGGCAGCTTCTGCCACCTGATCGGGTTTCGACTTGCGTCCAAAGCCGCCACCCAGCAGCGTGACATGGCAAGTCACATCTTCTTTCTTGATGCCAAGCACGCCGGCAATCGTCTCCTGCACCGCCTGCGGATTCTGCGTCGGCGCCCACGCCAGCACCTTTCCATCGCGATACTCCGCGACTGCAACGGGCGGCTCCATGGAAACATGCGCCAGATGCGGTGTGTAGTATTCGGCCTCGATAATCTTCCCACCGCTCTTCGCGCTTTGGGCAAACGCGGCGTCCACATCGCCGACGTTGCGCACGACTTTGCCCGGCTGCCGCGAAGTTGCTTCGAGCGTTTTGCGATACGGCGCCGAGTTGTACACCGCGTGCGGACTGCTCTCCCATTCGATCTTCAGACTCTTGCGGCCCTTGAACGCCGCCCAGGTGTTGTCGGCGATCACGGCGACTCCGCCCAAGGGCTGGAACAGGTGCGGTGGCTTGAAAGTTGGAATGGTCAGCGTCTTCTGAACGCCCTGCACTTTCAGCGCGGCCGTGTCGTCGTAAGACTTGATGGTCTGGCCGAGCACGGGTGGGTGTTCAACCGACGCGAACATCATGCCCGGCATAGTAGCATCCATGCCGAAGATTGCTTTGCCAGTGACCATCTCAGGAAGGTCGAACAGAGAATTACTCTCTTTGCCGATGTAGCGCCACTGCGAGCGCTCCTTGAGTGGCACATCTTCTTTCTTCGGAACCGGCAGCTTTGCAGCAGCCGCAGCCACTTCGCCATAGCCCAGCTTGCGGCCGCTGGAGCGATGCACAACGAAGTGGGACTCGGTCGCGCAATCCTTCGGGGAAACACCCCACTGCGCAGCGGCGGCACTGATCAGCATCACCCGTCCGGTGGCGCCCACCTGGCGCATCAAGTCAAACGAACTGCGAACCGAGTGCGACCCGTCCGTATCCTGATCGCCGTACTTCGGATCGCCGGTCGCCTGCTCGATCTTGACCTTGGCCCAGTCGGCATCGAGTTCGTCGGCGACCACCAGCGGCAAAGCCGTGCGGCTGCCGCATCCCATCTCCGAGCGATGCGCCACGATGGTGACTTTGCCATCCGATGCGATCGACATCCACAGGCTGGGTTCAAAAGCCGGCGCAGCCACCTCGTCACTCGCAGCCCATAGCGGCTCGGGAACAAAGCGCGCGCTCAGCACAAAAACGCCGCTGGCCAATGCGCCTTGCAGAAATCCCCTTCGACTGAAATTGCGGCTGACATTCTCGATCAGCTTCATGCCGTCTCCTTCGCCGCCTGATGCTTGGCCGCCTGATGAATCGCCGCCCGAATCCGCTGATAAGTGCCGCAGCGGCAGAGATTGCCCGCCATGGCCGTGTCGATGTCCTGGTCGCTGGGATGCTTGTTCTCTTTCAGCAGAGCGATCGCCTGCATGATCTGGCCGGTTTGGCAGTAGCCACATTGCGGCACCCGAATCTCCATCCACGCCTTTTGCACCGGATGCATGGGCGCAATGCCTTCAATGGTCGTGATCTCGGCGCCGCCGACCTCCTTCATGGGAGTGCTGCAGGACCGGATCGCGTCACCATTCTGGTGGACGGTACATGCGCCG